>Ga0307471_100002752_pt1 | contig 10237 bp, 8 predicted proteins | sample atmos_gasesAM3C__2_FD_204566 | JGI IMG/M metagenome (GOLD analysis project Ga0307471, IMG submission 204566) | Hardwood forest soil microbial communities from Morgan-Monroe State Forest, Indiana, United States - atmos_gasesAM3C_515 | ecosystem: Environmental > Terrestrial > Soil > Temperate... | reverse complement strand
AGATTCTTCGTTGCTGCTGCCATCATCGGCGTCCCCGGAACCGGGTTGAGCCTTGGCTACACGGCGATCGTCTGGGCTGTCAACGCGTCCGTCGTTGTCGCCACGGGTCTGTTCACGACGTTTCTGCACGCATCACTGATTCGCGGTGCGCATCCAGACCAGAACTGGTTCTCACAGCTGACTCAGGTCATCGGCAATGCTGGCCGGGACCTTGTCGTCGTCGAGATCGGGTTCATCCCACTGCTGATCATGTTGCTGTACGCCGGATTCCTTCTGGTCGTGCGCACCATCATGCTCGGCTTCTGCATCGCCACCGCTCCGCTGTGCTTTGCGACGGTCGCATTTGATTTGCGCAATCGGTTCTTCCAATTCTGGTTCGATCTGTTCCTCGGGGCGCTGATGACACCGATCGTCCTCGGCACCTCGATCGCACTCAGCCTCACGCTTGCATCGAGCGTCGTCGGCGCTCTCGTGGTCGGGCCGATCCTGGCCATCGTCGTTCTCTGCGGCGGCGTCTGGATGAGCGGAAAGGTCGTGCATCAGCTCACGTGGAGGCATTTCGCGCACGGCGGAGCACTTGCCGGGTTTGCCGCGGGAGCGTCAACGGTGCTCGGCCCGATGCAGAGGCTCGCCCCCGCCGGCCTGCTCGCCGAAGCAGTCGGCGCCAACCGGGGCGGTGGGAATCGCGCCGTCAACCTGATGAAGAGTGTCGGCTTCGCGGCGCAAGGGTTCCATGCTGGCGGCCCCCCCGCTCACTCGATGCTCGCCGCAGGCGGGGCCCGAATGGCGCGGGCCGATGCGTCAAGCCGCGCTCTCGACACGACCGGCGGAGCGCCGGAGATGACGGCAGCGCTCACCGCCGCTGGTCGCCCAGCCGTCGCCGGCGCGGAGCGCGCCTTCGATGAAAGGGCATTCACCGCGTTTGCCCGTGGCAATGCGAACACCGTCGGTGCGCTGACGCGCGACCACGCGTATGGGTCGATCTCACAGGGCGATCGGGCAAAGCTCGCCTGGAGTCGCCTCGATGCGCGAAAGCAGGCGGAGTTTGCCGACGAATACCTCTCCATGTGGCTCGGCGGCGCCGGCGACAACGACGCCGTCGACGAGACGCTGCGCAACCTCGAACCGATGACGCCGGCAAGCGCTATCGAAGAACGGGAGTGAAGAGCCTCCGGGTCCCCCTCGCGGTTGACGCACAGGTGCGCGTTCCGCTCGGTCCGGCAATGCTGCCGCTGCGAACGGTGTTCGCGCTGGCTCTCGTCACGCCGTTGGGACTGTGCCTGCTCGGCCTGACACCCGTCGCGGTGACGTATCGCGTCGGGCTGGTCCTCGCCGCGTTCATGCTGGCGTTCACCCTCGCGACTCCAACGCGCGAAGGGGTGTGGATCGGTACGTGGTGCGTCTACCGGTTCGCCGGTTCCGTTCTCCCGACTGCCGTGATATCGGGACAGCCCGCGCGTGCGCGCGTGCGAACGGTGGCGGGCGCTGTGCACGTCACGAAGGTCCGTTCTGACCTCGCGTCGAGACGTCGGTATCACCTCCTCGCCGGTGTGCTGAGTGTCCCAACCGCCGCCTCGATCGCACCGGGGTTGATACGACTGAGTCCCGGCGGCGCACGCGCTGTGCTGATCCTCGAGGGTCCGACCGCGCCGACCTCGAGCGAACGGTATTCGCAGTGGTGCACCTCCGTCGTGAGGTGGTTGCTGAGCGTCGAATGTCCGGCGCAGCTGGTCACGGTGATCGACCACTTCGACAGCCATCTCGCTCAGCAGGCGTTCGACCGTCGCGTCGAGGGCTGGCCGCGGACTCCGTTGCTGGAGCTCGAACGCTCCCTCGCCGGTGCAGTTGCCGAGCAGAGCCTTCGTTTGCGTCACCACGTCGTCCTCTCGCCAGGCATCGCCGGCGCTGACGGAATCCCAGCACTGAGCCGGCTATCAGGGATCCTTCGAGCGGTCAGCGCGCATGACGATGACGCATCTCGCGCCCTGCATTCGGCAGTGCGGCTCGCCGGCAGCGTCGGCCTTTCGGTCAGCGTCCCAGATCGCGACGATATCGGGCAGCTGCTCAAAGCGACTGTTCTCGGTGCATCAGCAGCCGCCGCGGGTAGCGACGGCACGCTCCAGATCGGCGATCATCATCACGCCGCTGTGGTCGCGACGCGGCTTGCCCCAGTCGTGCATCCGGGCGTGATCGTCGAAGCGCTGATGCGGGTTCGCGCCCGCGGAGTGGCCTCACTGCATGTGCTACCGGTTGATCCAGCGGTGGCAAGGCGTGCGCTCGACCGGCGCGCATCGATGCACCGATACGTCGCCCGCGAGGGAAACGACGCCATCGACAATCAGGTCGCGCTCGCAGACACCGCGCGCGTTCTCGCCGCCATCGCAGAGCGCGAGATCCGTCCGGTCCGGATTGCCTTGACCGTCGCGCTCAGCGATCCGAGCTGCGAGCGACTGTCAAGCGCGGTGGAGCGGCTCCAGGGCTTGCTCGGCGGTCAGGGGTTCATCACGACCCGCGTCTCGTCGCCGGGATTGCTGCCCGCGCTGGCGGTGTCTCCAGGCTGGGTCCCGTTGGGACGGAGCATCCAGCTCACGTCTGACGACGTCGCCGCCTGCCTGCTGCCGGCGCTCGGCACCCCGTTTGCCGACCACCGGCAGCCGCTCGCCGGCATAAGCGCGACAACAGGGGCCCCCGTCTATCTGTCGCTGTGGACGCGCTTCAACCACAACGCTGTCGTCGTGGGCACGTCGGGGGCAGGGAAGAGCGTGGCGACCAAGACTCTGCTGACCCGCCACGTCATGAACGGCGCGTCCGCGGTCGTAATCGACCCTGATTCGGAGTATCGGAGGGTCATGAACGCGCTTGACGGCAGGCACTTCGAGCTTGGCGAGGACTCTCTCAACGCCTTGGCCGCCGGCATCGAAGCCAGCCCGGACGTCGCCGCAGGCCTTGTGCTGCCGGTTCTGAGCGTCATGGCCGGTGACGAGAAGGGCGTCCGCGACGGGCGGCCCATACGCAGGCTTCCCGACGAAGACCAGGGTTGGCTGCACGGTGAGATCGCCGCCTTCTTTCGCGCCTGGCGCACACGTGTTGCGGCTGACGAACCTGTCATGCACGACCTCGTCGGTTATCTCGAGACGGTCTCCATCCGGCGTGCGCTCACGCTTCGCGAGGCTGAGCGGTGCCGGATCGTGATCGCTCGGCTTCGACGTTTCACGCAAGGCGATCGCGCGTCGGTGTTCGACCGCGCGTCCACGTTCCGCGTCGGCGCTCGCCCCCTGGCTATCGGGCTTCGCGCGTTCGCGATGTCGTATGCCGCCGATCTAACGCCCGCACTTGCCGTGGTGCTGACCGGCGTCCTTGCGTCGCTGGCGCGAAGTCATGGTCGGATGATCATCGTTGTCGACGAGGCACACCGAGTCACCTCGGATCCTGATGCTGGTCAGGTACTGGGCCAGCTCGTCCGGCAGGCTCGAAAGCATGGAGCTGGAGTGTGGATGTGCTCACAACGAGTTGAAGACTTCGTGGGCACCGACTTGGGCAAAACACTGGCGGCGACCGCTTCGACGAAGCTGGTGCTCGGCGCGGAAGAGGCGTCACTCGGCGATCTGCGGGACGTCTTCTCGCTGACCGAGGAGGAGATCTCGACCATCAACCCGCCCCATCAGGGTCGCGGTGTGCTGATCTCCGCCGGCGAGCGAGCGATCGTGAGCATCCTTCCGGGTAACGCCATTCTCGCGCTCGCTGACACGACGCCGGTGTTCGGCGCGAGCCATGCGGGTGCCGCGGCGTCATAGGCGGCCGTGGCGGTCAAACTGGCGTTCGCCGCCTGGACGCAGCTGCGAAGCGCCCTGCGCGTGCCCTCGTTGCGTCCACGACGCGGCTGGTTCCGTTCGTGTGCATGCGTCTGCTGTGCCGGGTGCGGTGTCGGCGCGTTCCTCGGCGCCGTGTCGATGATCGCGGCCGTCCTGACTGCCGTCACCGGGACCGCGGGTCCGGCAGTGCCACCAATCACCTGTCCGGGGATCACGGTCTCGCAAGGATTTGGAGACACACCATGGGAGCACCCGCACACGGGGATCGACATCGTGTGCCCGCGCGCGACGCCCGTGGTGGCGATCGCCGGCGGAGTGTTCCAGCAGTTCCACGACGCGGGCACCCCCTGCGCATTCTTTCCCGGTCTGCGTGGTGGTTTCGGCACCTACGGACTGCTGATCGAAGCGGACGGAGTCGAGGTGCTCTATGGGCACCTCGATGGGTTCGTTGCGGCGGACGGGCAGACGGTAGCTGCAGGAACCGTGCTCGGCCTCGAGGGATCGACAGGATGTTCGACGGGGGACCACCTGCATTTCGAGGTCAGGGTCGCCGGGCGAGCTGTCAATCCGTGTGGATTTCTGCCCGCCGGATACCCCGACGTCCACCAAACAAATGGACGATGTTGGGGCGCTGCGAAGCCGTGAATCTCATCTGGCTTGCCTCCGCCCGTGTCGTGCTCTACAGTCGCCGCAAGCGGAAGGTGCTCGAGGAGAGCAGGGAGGCAGCGCTGCAGTGAACCGTCGAAGACTTGTTGCCGCCATGTTCTTCAGCGCGGTGATCATCGCACTGCTCTCGGTCATCGTCTACACAGAGCGTGTGAATGCTGATCAGACGGTGGCCGTCTGGTTGTTGACACATGATGTCGGCGCCGGTGCCCAGTACAGCACCGCCGATGTGCAGCAGGTCAGAGTCCGAGCTCAGGATGGCGACTTCAACTACGAGCAGCGACCACCAAACGACTTCCGCGCACGGTACTCACGGTCGCTCCACGCCCACGACATCATCAGGTCCGACGATCTGGTCCCAGACGGTGCTCAAGCGGAAGTGGCGCTCGCAGTTCAGGATCCGCCGCCACTCTCTGTGGGGGACCACGTCGATGTCTTCGCGGCCTTGTCCACCGGACAGCAGGCGCTGGTCGGACACAACGTTGTCGTCACTGCGGTGTCCGGCGGCTCACTGGTCATCCTCGTGCCGGTCGGCGATGAGGCGGCGTGGATTGCGCTCGGATCTTCGAGCACCACGCTGCATGCTGCACGAAGTGTTCCGGGAGCCCAGATCAATCCGCCGCCGCTGAGTGCAAACGATGCCGTCGGAATCCTCTGCGGGTCGGCGTGCGCGGCCGCGGGCGGCGGGATCGCAGGACCGTGACGACGCTCATTGCCGTCTTCACGACGCGCGCCGGCCAGAGTTCGACCTACTGGTCGCTGTCGCTGGCCTGGACACTCGCGGAGCGCCGCCGCGTTGTGCTCATGGACTGCGACATGGAGGGCGGCACGATCGCGGACTTGCTCTTCCTCGACGTGAACGGCCACAGCCTCGCCAACTGCTTCGGCGAGCGAACCACGACGTCGCACGCACTCGAGGCGCAGGCCGTATCCGTTCGCGAGCGCCCGGGACTGCGGGTGATCCCTGGACTGCGCGGGACATTCGGCTACGAGATAACGGAGTGCCTCAGGCAGCTCCGGCCGGCTGTCGCAGGCGTCGACGCGGATGTGGTCATCGCCGATCTCGGGCACCCGTTGGCACACCCGGGACTGCGCTCGCCGCGTGCGGCGGCGGAAGCCATATGCACGGTCTTTTCGCGCGTGTTCGTCATTCTTCGCGACGAACCCGCGCTGATCTCACGAAGCATCGATGTGTTGCGGGCAGCGCGCCTCTCACACGGGGAACTGGTCATTTGCAGCCAGCGAAGCCGGCTGTATCACGAGACCATCGTGGAGAGCCTGGAGCGTGAGCTGCCGGACCTCCCAGTCCGCGACGGGTGGGTGTGGGACGAACGTCGGGCGGCGAGAATGGCAGAGACTGGCCTGCCGATCGTGCTGCCCAACGTCGAGTCGGAATTCAACCTGTGAGCGTCACGACAAGCGGCCGCAACGGCTCGGCTCCCAGCCACACCGTCCCGGTCGTCCCATGGCCGCGCATCGCCGCCGAGGACCGCGATGTCGCGCAGACGATCGCGGCCATCGTTCAGCGCGGGCGTGGCAGCGAACCTGCATCGGTCTCGCACGAAGAGCGGCTGCACGAGGATGTGGTGCGAGCGATCTCGCAGATCATCGAGTCGCCGCACAGCAGTGGTCTCCCGCTGTCGGTCGTCTCAGAGCTCTCCACCAATACGCCTTATCGCGACGTCGCCCGTCGCAACGCCGCGATCCTCGCGTCGCATCTCTATCCCCTCTCGCTGCTCGTCTATGGCGGCGACCTCGAGAACATCACATGCCTCGCTCACGACCACTGGCTCGTGAGCACCGTCGGGCGCAAACTGTCGCTCATCGGCGACAGCCCCTTCGCCGGCGAAGACGAGGTGCTGGAGTTCTTTCGCCGGGTGGTTCGCCTACGCGGGGTGACGGGCGATCAGAACATCACCGACGCGACGCCGATCGCTGAGGCGAACGTCGGGAGCGTCATCCGTGTCTGCGTGGCCAAGCGACCTGCGGTATCGGGTCGGGCGGGCATCAAGGTTGCGATTCGCATCCCGGCGCGCTCCAAAGTCCGCGATCTCAGCGACTACGTTTCGCAGATGGTGATGCCGAACGCGGCTGCGACGTTCATCGAAGCATGTGTCGCCGGACGGGCGAACATCATGATCGCCGGTGGCACGTCCACCGGCAAGACCACGCTCATGCGCGTCCTGTGCGGGCTGGTACCGGAGTCGGAGCACATCGTTGTCGTCGAGGACGGCGCGGAATTGCATCTCGACCAGAACCGGGGCGACGGCCGCAGCTGGCACACGCTGACATCTGCGTTGTCCTCGATTCCGTCGGTGCGTTCCGACGTCGAGGCGCAGCACCTGAGCATGTTCGATCTGGTCCGTCACGCACTGCGCTTCCAGCCCGACCGGCTTGTGCTCGGCGAATCGCGAGGCGAGGAGATGGCGGCTGTGTGCAAAGCGCTCATGACGGGCCACGACGGCTCGATGACGACCATCCACTCTGAGGACGCCGAGCTGGCGATCGACCAGGCGGTCCAATACGTCATGGAGAACCGTCGCTTCAGTGGCAACGACAAGCTGGCCCGTCGAATCGTCGAACAGGCGGTGCACGTGGTGCTCCACATTGCAAATCAGGATGGACGCCGGCGCCTCACCGGCGTACTCGCCGTGGAGCGGGGCGGAAATCATCGCTGGGTCTACCGCCAGATGGACTCGGGCGGACTGGTCCGTGTCACCCAGCTCGTCGGCGACCTCGGGCGGCTGGCGCCGCGTGTCCGACCGCATCTGTGGGGCGACGAGGTTCCGCCACCTTGATCGACCCGTCGCCACTCGTGCTCGTGAGCGGCACCGCCATCATCCTGGCGTGCGGCCTCGCCGCGGTCGCCGTTATTCTCGACGTCGATCCCCGCCGCTCGTTGCCTCGCCCCCGGCGCAGCGCTCTCGTTGAACGGGAGCGAGATATCGCTGCAGGACTGGGGATCACCTGGCGCTGGTGGGTTGCAATCCGAGTCGCCACGACGTTGGCTGCCGTGGCGGCCGGAGTTGTGGCGGGAATCTGGGTCCTGGCGCTGGTCCTCGCGGTCACGACCTTCTCCGGCCTCCGCTTCGCCGTCGCAGGTCGCGCAGCGACACGCTCGCTGCGCATGGAACGGGCGTTTCTCACCCAGCTTCGGCACGTTCGCGATCTCATGGCCATCGGCAACCAGCCCCTCGACTCGGCGCTGCAGGAGATCGGCAGGAACCCGGGGCGCGAGCTCCAGTACGTGCTCGCGCCACTTGCGCAGGGCGGATCGATCGTGGACAACCTCGTCGCGTGTGGCATCCGCGCACGGTCGCCCATCGTTGAACAGGCGTGCTGCGTGCTGATCTGGGCTCGAACGCGCAGCCTCGACGCCCTCATCGGCGCAATCGATGACGTGCTGCTGCCTGTCGGCGAGGCGCAGCTTGCGGTGCAGGAAGAGGCCGTCGTGACGCTGGCTCAGCAGCGCGCGGTGACGTTTGCGATGGCCGGCCTACTGCTCTTCATGTTCGCGACCGTGCTCCGTGTTGATGCCTTTCGGGCGTTCTATCAAACCTCCGCGGGAGCTGCGGTACTGCTCGCGTCGACAGGGATTTTCTTTGCTCTCGTCGCGGCGCTCGGACGCATCGTGAGCGTCCCGAAATGGACGCGTTGGGACCTGCGGCGCCTCGCCGAACAGGAGACCCGGCCTCGTGTCTGACGCCCTGCCGTATGCGGCGGCCGCCCTCGCCGTCACCGCTGCCTGGCTCGTCGGCTTGGTGCGACTGGACGTGTTCACGCCAGATGATGTTCGGGCGTGGCGCAGACTGGCTCGACTCCGCGGGTACGCGATGCCTCGCACGCGCCTCGAAAAGGCGGCGACGCGCGCGCCGATCCTGCGCCGCGTGCAGGAGGAGCTCGATCTGCAACGCCTCCTCGCGATCGCGGGTCGTCCCGACACACCGCTCGGGTTCATCGGTCGCGCAATCTCCTGGGCGCTGATCGTGTTCGCGGTCACGTTCGCGATCGACGCCGTCGGTCGGACGCTGGCCGGCGATTGGCCGGTGACGCCGTGGCTCGCACCGGAGTCCGCCGCCGCAGTCCTGCTCGTCGCCGTGCTTCGAGTACGAACTCGAGCGCGTCACAATCAGGAGGCCGCTGCGCAGACCCTCGGCGACATGCTCATGGTCGTTGCCATCGTGACGGACTCGCGAGGGCTCCAGGTGAATGACGCGGTGCGAGTGCTGTCGCGATGCGCCCGGGATGACGCGCTCGAATCGCTGGTGGACCGTGAGAGCTGGAGACGGCTCATCGCGCGTGGGTTTCGCAGCACCGAGGATCTCTACCGGCTGATCGCTGACGAATACAGGATTCCCCTGTTTGCCCAGGTTGCCGACGCGGTCGCGGCAACGAACGTCGGGGTGTCGGAGCGCGACGTCTTCACCCGGCTTGCCGCCACGGTGTACGAGGACCGCCTGGCCCAGGCGAGAGTTCGAGCAGCCCGTGCGAAGACGCTGGTGACGCTCCCCGTTGCTGCGATGCTGATCCCCTTGCTGCTCTTGCTGGGCGCGCCCACGCTGGAGGCAATCAGCAACGGCCTGCAGGGCGGATGACGCGAATGTCCAAACGCGTGACCGTTGCTGCGGCTGTCTCGACGGCGTGGCTAGCCGCGACGTGGGTGGCTCTCGGTCCGCCCGATGTCAGCGCCGCAGCCTCGCTGTTCAACGACGCGGTTCCCACCGCTCAGCAAGCACGAGCCGTGGCCACGCTGATTTGCTGGGCGGTCATCGGAGCTGTCGCCGTCGCGGGGGTTGCAGCCGCAGGCCGTCCCGCGAACCAGGGGCAGCTCTCACGGCGTCGCGCTTTTCGACTCACGCTCATCGCACTCGGTGGGACACTCGTGCTCGGTTTCGGGATCGCGCAGCGATTCACACCCTCGTACACGATGTGCTGTGCCGATACCTCGCGGGCAGTGCAGGAGGCGAATCAGCTTGCTCGCTGATCGTCCCGGTGGACACGTATTCGTCGTACTCAGTGGGGACGAGGAGCACGCGCGCCTCCTGGCGCATCTCGTCGCAGACCTGCCTGAGGTGCAGCGGTCGAGATGGCCGGTGGTTGTGGCACCAGTGCGCGCCCTCGACTTTTTCGCCGACGCCGGCAGGCAGCATGAAGTTGATGAGTGGTGGAGGGCAGCGGTGCCTCCGAATGCGCTTCCCGTCTTTCTCGTTGAAGATGACGACGAGTTGCCGGACTGGATCGCAGGGCTCGACGGCATCTTCCTGGTCGGCATCCGCGATCCGGAGCGCGAGGCTCGTTACGAGGCCAGCCGTGCGGCCATCACCCTCGCCGGCACGGCGCCGATCGACTTCATCGGTGGCTTGCTGCGATGGCTGAGAGGACCCGAAGGGAACGACGGCGCATACGTGAGGTCGAGGCCCGTCGCACTCGCGCGCGCGAATCAGTTCGACAGTGCCGCGAGTGCTGTGGCCGAGAGTGTGACCGCGTCGGAAACACCCGTGCTATCACCGTTCGATCTGCTTGCATCGGCGTCAGCCACGCCGCAATCGCCTCCGCCGAGCACGCGCGCGATCATCGCCTCAGCCCCGGCGATGCGCCCGCGACTGCGCGGGTCGCACCATCGCCTGCCCTCGTGGCTTCGTCGCGACGCTTCGCGTCGCGCGGCGTCGCACGCGAGTGATCGGCACCTCGCTGCGTTGCTCACGGCTCGCGGACCGACGATCGTGGCCGTCGGGTCGCGCAAAGGAGGCGTCGGCAAG
>Ga0307471_100002751_pt1 | contig 10238 bp, 7 predicted proteins | sample atmos_gasesAM3C__2_FD_204566 | JGI IMG/M metagenome (GOLD analysis project Ga0307471, IMG submission 204566) | Hardwood forest soil microbial communities from Morgan-Monroe State Forest, Indiana, United States - atmos_gasesAM3C_515 | ecosystem: Environmental > Terrestrial > Soil > Temperate... | reverse complement strand
ATTTGCTCCCCCCCCTCTTCCCCCCCTGCGGGGGCCCGGCGGGGTTACCCGGGGGCCTCGCCCAATGGGAGAGACGCGCAAGCGGCCGCGCGAAGGGCGAAAAAAGGTGTTATTCTTGTAATGAGTGCCTAGATTCTAAGTAAGGCTCAGGCTAATTTAGTCAGAGTGCTGACCACGAGAGCCCTCTCGTCGATAGCCGACCTGAACAGCATGTCGGCGCCTTCTCTACAGCAAATGCGGACGTCATTCGTCACCATAGACGAGGCTAACGATTTGATGTTGGTGGTAGTGATGGTGACCCGGAATGTTCGCCCTGACGGAACAGAAGATTTGAGCTGAATTTTGTCGTCACTGCGGTAAACTTCGTTGTACACGGCTTCCGGCGTGGTGTACGTCATCTGGAGGGGCTGGAGGCCGATCTTCTCGTAGGTGATCGAGTCGCTGTACGCGCTGGCGTCGTTAATGGACTTTTTGAATTGCTTGGCGGTGAGCGCGAAGCTTACCGGGAATAAGCCGGACAAAGCCCTCGCGTCGATCTCTTTGTCGGCGTCGAACAGCTCTTCATCGTACTCGAAGGCCGAGAGGGGGATCTTGTAGATGCAATCCTTGTCGATGTCTCCATCTTTAAAGACAAATGTCAGGCTTTCTTTGTCATCGTGGGTTTGCATGATAGTGATCTTGAAGAAAGACTTGTCGATGGCCTTAAACATGTTGTCCACGTTTTCTCGGCTGATGCCCAGCCGGAACTCGCCCTCCGCGTAGTGCCAGTTTACGTAGTGCCCCGAGATCGCCGCGACCACGCGCGACGTCCGCGCGTGGTCGCGCGTGAAGAAAGTCAGGCCGTCGCGGGCGCATCGGAGATGAATGTCACGAGCCTTAATGTTCTTGAAGTAAGTGAACAATTGCTTAAATATCGTCGGCTCTTCGTACACGAATTCTAAACGGTTGTTGGCGTCTAACGGCTGCTGTACGATTCCTTTTTTCTCGAGCGGGGGGGGGGGCTGCTTCGTGGACGGGCGGCCCGGTCCGCGCCTCTCCGCGGGCGCGAGCTTGGCCGCGGGCACGGGCTTGGCCGCGGGCGCGGGCTTGACTGCGGGCGCGGAGGCGTCGGCCATGGTGTTTGCGTAGGCCCTGGCTGCGGCGGAAGGTCTGGACATTATTTAACGCGCGCTAGCCGGTCTAAAAGCGGTGGCGGGGGCGACGCAAGTTCAGATGTTTAGTGCGCTGAAGAGCTTGAGGCTCGGCGCCAGACACACGAGGGGCACAGTGAGGGCCTGGGCCGCCGCCCGCCTGACCTCTAACACCGCTGCCGCCCGCCGCTGGACGGGCGGCAGGGCGGTTAGGTCGCCGCCGGGCCTGAAGGTCTTTCTCAGCGCCCGCCATAGGCTCTTGGCCGCGTCTAGCGCGTGCAGGGCCTGGGTGAGGCGGGCCTCGCGTTCGAGGGCCTGGTAGGGCGCCCGCGACTTACCCGCGACGAGAGCGCGCGCCAGGGCTTCGTCTAGCATCGCGGCCCCGGCCCTCGAGACGGCGGCACACACGTAGCCCCTTGGGTCGAAGTCGGCGCCCACGGCCATGGCGTAGAGTTCACCCGGAGTCTCCGGGGGCTTGCGCGCGTATGTTTTCTCGAATTCCGACGCCAGTGTATCGATCAGCGCCTCTGTCTGGGGCGCCCCGCTCGGAATGGCCTCGTCCGCGACGGCTCTTTCGTACGTACTTTTTAGGGTTTGTGACCACACGTTCTCTTCCTCGTGGATGCGCGCGAGGATCGCTTCTTCGCAGACAGAAGCATACTGGTCGATGCGGGGCTTCGGCCCCGCGAACGGGGCCCATCTCTCCACATCGGGCGGGGGCCCCGCACACACCGTTGCCCCGCCGATCTCTACGCGCACAGGGCCTACGCACTCGCCCGGCGTGCCAGCGCCAGTGCCGTCCGGATGCGTAGCGGCGCGCTCGACTTTTATCGTCTGGAGCCGTTGCACCGTGCGATAGCTCAGGCCGCTCACCATCGACGCAATAGGGCCGTACTCGAGGGCCCTGGCCTTGTTGATGAGCGGGCCCAGGTCGTACTTCACCACCAAGCGCGCTTGAGGCAAGTCAAGTACGGTCACGGCCGTACCCTTCGTGGCCGGGCAAGCACCGAACACCAGGGGGGCGTAGCACATCATCTGGGCGGGATGATAGGCACGGGCGACGCCGTCTCGGACACGGACTCCCAAAGATATGTCTTTAGCCAGCTCCAGTTTGCGGCGGTCAGACGCGCTCCCCGCTAGCGCCCGGCACAGTAGCGCGCTGACGTAGATCTCCATAGCTAGTACACCGTGTTCTGGCGCGTCCACGGGCCCGACGAGGGCTGCCCCCATTTTCGCGGCGCCGGCCATGGCTCTGGCGTACAGAGCATTCGCCGCGCTTGCTTCTCTCTCTGCGTTCCGGCCCAGGACTCTGATGTTTTCTGAGTACGTGCGGCTCATCCCGCGTTGGCTGTCCGCGACCACGGCCGGGTCGAGTATGGTGTCCCTGGCGAGTGCGATGTTCCTGGCCCAGTCTTCGTAGAGGTTCGCCACAGCGAACACGGCGGATACAGAGTACGCCTCGCGGTCCGGGACCTCGTATCGGTCAGACGCTGTCCGTACCGCGCTGTCCCAACGTGCCCGTCCGGCGACGCGGGGCCCGACCCCGTCTATCTCGTCGGCACAGACACGCAGAGAGTCTGCCCAAGCCGCAAGAGAGGCTCCCCACGAAGAGAGCGCCTGCAAGAACTCTGTGGCCCCTGGCGTCGGAGAGTCCATATCCTGGGCGGCCAAAAGACAGTAGCGGCTGGACATGGAATCGTATATAGAGGATCTCCGTGCACCCACATACGTGGTCGCAGCGATGACGGACCAGAGATGGGCGCCCGTGGTACCTCGCATCACATGTCCCGACTTAGCCCCCGCGCCGGCAAACATAGCGGCCATCGGGCAGGCACAGATGCCAGCCGACGCCAAAAGCGAAAGCTTCTTTCAAACCCATATGGCCGCAATCATAATTGCGGTTATTATCCTGTTGGTCGCGATCGTGGCAGTGTACATGTACATGACACGCCGCGGGACGACACCGCGACAGGGCTCCGCCGATGATGAAACACAGAACCGTGGGCAAGGACCCGGGAGGGGGGCCCAGAAGCCGGGCGGCCAGTACCCGCCTAGTGTCCCACAGGGCGGCCAGTACGCTCCACAGGGCGGCCAGTACCCACCCAATACCGGCCAGTACGTCCCACAGGGCGGCCAGTACGTCCCACAGGGCGGCCAGTACGTCCCACAGGGCGGCCCACAGGGAGCCGGCCAAGAAGACCAGTACCTCGGTCAGGGCGGCCAGTACCCACAAGACGCCGGACAAAGCGGCCAGTACCCGCAAGACGCCGGACAAAGCGGCCAATACTCACCAGGCGAACAATACCCAAACCAGGACGAACAATACCCACAAAATGCTGACCAAAATTCACGAGATATTCTTCCACAAGGTGGCTATCCTCCACAAGGCCGACATCCGCAAGATACACAGTCTCCGTACTCTGCTAGAGCTCCTGACCCCATTAATGATATAAACATGGAAGAGGTTAGGAAGCTAAGCGAAACACGCAGACGTGCTAAAAATAACCCAGCCGATGCGGAATGCCCACGGTGTGGTTATCATCCATCGCAAGCAGAGCCTCGCCCCCCACAAGGCGGCCAGCCCGTCTATCCGCAGGGCCGGCCTGCCCACCCACTGCCACGGAACGGCCCACCGGCCTATCAGCAAGGTCCGCCGGCCCATCAACGAGGCCCGCCTGCCTACCAGCAGGGTCCCCCGGCCTACCAGCAGGGTCCCCCGGCCTATCAACAAGGCTCTCCTGCCTATCAACAAGGCTCTCCTGCCTATCAACAAGGCTCTCCTGCCTATCAGCAGGGTCCGCCGGCATATCAACAAGGCTCTCCTGCCTATAGCCAGCCACGGAGCCAGCCCCCGCAGGGTCAGCCACGGAGCCAGCCTCCACAGAGCCCCCCTGCCCATCCGCCACAGAGCCAGCTAGCTAGTCGCGGGGGCTCCGATCCGTCACCTGCCCCGGCAGACGCGCGCGCCCACGGCAAGCCAGGTAATGCGCCGCCTGAAAATGGGAAGAGTGTCGACGCAGACATGGTCAGTTTCATAGAGTCTTTAACCGATGAGGTCGACGCGGCCGAAGGGTACGCCAAGTAGCTGCGCCCTCTGCATGCGCGTTTTGTGCGTAGTAGTGCTCACGTGCGCCGGAAGCTGCGCCACGCGCTCTTCCGCAGGGCGGCCTATTGGAGAAAGGGGACATGGGCACATCTGCCGCTCTCCAAGCAGCTCTATGTCGAACAAAGCTCCAGCCCAAGCACAGAAGCCCGCGGCCGCATCCGCAAAACCCAGCCCGGCGGCGAACGCCACCAAAGTAGCACCGGCCACCAAACCCGTGGCCACTTCGGCCGCCAAACCAGCCAGCACCGCTGCCAAAGCGGTAGCCAGGCCTCAGGCCGCAAAACCGGTAGTAGCCGCCACGAAACCGGCGGCCGCCAAACAGGCCACCAAGGCCACGGCCGCTAAAGCCAAGGCGCAGGCCGATGAAAACGGGGAAAAGAAGACCCGAGTGCAGCTCGCGGCCGTGCTCCAGATCAGCATCTCGCAGGCGAGGTGCGCCACGCACCTGAAACAGAACCTAGGCGACGAAGAGATCGAAGCAGAGATCAAAGCGCTCCGCAAGACGATGAAAGAGGCCAAAGAGGCCGGGAAGATGGACGAAGTGGCTGAGCTGAAGAAACAGATCTCGGAGAAGTCGCAGAGCCTTGTGCGCATCAGCAGCGAGACCCCGATCGCCACCGCAGTGCTCTGCGACTGCGCGGCCAAAGAGCTCCTCCGCCACGGCATGGACCAGGCGATCGCGAGCGAGCGGAAGATCGTGGAGGTGTCCCATCTCCACGACGACGACCCTGCGGAGCTCCTCTACTGGCCCCTCTACAAGCAGTGCGCGGTCTGGGCCGAGTACGACCCGGACCACGAAGACGAGCTGAAGAAGGAGCGGGCCCAGGCCAACAAGGCTGCGAAAGAGGCCCGCGAGGCGAAGAAAGCCTCACCAGCGCCCAAGCCGGCCCCGAAGAACGGGGCCGCGGCCAAGAAGCCCGCCGAGGAGGTCGAGGAGGAAGAAGACCAGCCCGAACATACTAAAACTACGTTCGTCACCTACATCGAGAACTCCCTCAAGGAGGTCAAGAAAGAGGAGCCCTACAAGAGCATGCGGGTGAGCAACCGCGTCCGGGAGTACATGGCCGACCTGATCGCCCAGATGATCGCGCGCTTGTCGAGCCTCGCCCGCATCATCGTGCAGGGAGTGATGAACGTCCGCACGATGAACGCCGACCACATCAAGGCTGTCGTCAGGATCCTCCTGACCGACGAGGGCCGGAGCCAGGAAGACATCGACGAGATCGCCAGCCACATCATCGAGAAGCTGGACGCGTACCACAAACACCTGAACGACGAGAAAGTGAAGAAGACCAACGCGATGTCTCCCGACAAGGTCGCCGAGAACAAACGCAAGCAACTCGAGCTCGAGTTCAACCGCAAGAAGAAACAGATCGAGCTGGCGAACAAACGGTCGGCCGATGCGGCGCTGAAGGTGAATGCGCTCGCCGTGGAGGCTTCCAAGCTAGAACCCATAGTGCTCGCCAACAGGAAGGAAGCCGACTTGAAAGCCGCCGAAAAGGAAGCGGCCGACAAAGAAGCAGGCGAAGCTGTGGACGATCTCGATGCACTCGTAGAAGGCCAGTAAACCGCCCTGCCGTCTGCAAGCGCTCGCTAACCCTTTTTCCGCTGGCAAATATGGACAGGAACCTGGTCCTGGCCACGATTGTGGTGCTCGTCTTGCTCGTGTGCGCGGCGTGCGCCTGCCTGGCCCCCTCTGCTTTCTGGGCGGGCGTTGGGGCTGTGGGGGTGTGTATCGGCTACGTTTCTCTGTGCCCGGACATACGTGCCAATTTGAAAGCAAAAGGCAATAGAGATTACATGGAGACGACTGGAGGTTACCAAAAAAATACAGGGGTCAGTCTCTTCGCGAGGCTGGCAAAGAGCAAAACGGCGTTACAACGGTCTAAAGTCTTCTTAGAGAAGAAGGCCTATCGGACATCCGGTGTCAAAGGTTTTGGGGCGACTGCCGTCGCGGTCGTGCTTTCGGGCAGGAGCGACGCCGAGATACTGGCGGCCTTGCGTGAAAAATGGCGAGCCGCCTGCGGGCAGCCCTCCAAGGCGCCTAATGCGGGAAGGGCCGATTCGAGGCTGACCGAAGCCGCCAAGTTCTTCGCCCCTGAAAAAGAAATCGCAACGACCGAGGGTCCCGGATATCTCTACATAGATGTCGGTTCGTCGGAGGGTAGCATCACGGAAGCCGTGGCCGCCGAACTTGGGCTCTCACGCGGCCAAGCCATCGCAGTAGACATCGTGCCGCAAAAAGACAACCCACATTTCACGTTCATCCAGATAAACGCCGAATGCCTCCCTTTCGCCGACGCGATGTTTGATTTAATCACGATGTTCATGTCTGCGCACCACTTCGCTGATGCGCCGTGCATGTTCGCTGAGGCCGCTCGTATCGCGAAGCCGGGGGCCAGGCTCATCTTGCGGGAACATGGTACCTTCGACAAAACGTCCCCATTATTCTACGACTTAGTGCACGCGTATTATGAAGTCATAGCCGGCGATGAAAGCACGCCTGAAGAGTTCGCCGCTCGGTACGCCAAAGGCGATTTCGCCACTTATAGGAGAGTGGATGCTTGGTCGCAGCTCTTGCTCGACGCAGGCTTCAAAGAGACTGATATGCTAGTGATCAAAGACACGTTCGACACTTTGTTGACCAGGTATGTGCGCATTTAAGTTCATAGTCCGTTATTTTTAGTATAAGCTTTCTAGATGCTCGCGCCTTGTTTGCGTGAGCTACGCGACTCGGTGCAGAAGTACGAAAGAGCATGGTCGCGTCCTTTAGAAATTTGGTGCATCAAGTGCTGCCAAAGCACACGAGAGGTGAATTCCTCTGCGCTGACCTTGGTGTTGCTGATCCCTAAATACTCCCTAGAAGATGAATACAACTCGGGATCTTATTGGGGCTGGCATTGGGCCCATGTTTCCTGTTTGGACAGGCCCAAACTGGTCGATGTCAAAACGGCAGAACATAGTAGGCTTTTAAAAGAGTACTACTCAAGCCTCACGTTATTAATTTTACAGGAACTAGGACTTCCCAGTGATCTGGCTTGGCCCATCGCGGCCCTCGCGTACTGGGTCTTGTGAGCTCATTTTTGCACGAGCCCGTTGACCTCTTCGGCAGAACCTGCCTTCTCTAAATGGGTCGGCCGCGCGTCTTGATGATCCCAAATGAGCTGTTCCCTCTCTTCAGGGAACACTCTTTTGCCCTGGCAAGCCCATCCCGCGTTCTCTAAATGGGTCGGCCGCGCGTCTTGATGGGCTCAAAAAGGCCGTTCCTTCCCCCCCCGGGAACACTTCTTTTGTCCTGGCAAGCCGTGTGCGTTATTTCGTGTCTCGTTTATTAAAATGTGCAAAGATTTCTACAGTCGCTGAGTAGCCTTTCTCATTCATTGTACGGAGTTTACCTTCGAGTCCTTTTCGGAGAAGCTCGTCAAGAGCGCCATACCCGCCTTCGGCGCCGAGATGACAAATATCGCTCCACTCCTCATCGCTACGCATCAATATAGGTCGCAGGTTGACTATCTCTTGACCTTGGTAGACATTAATTGTAGTAGCGCGATTCCCGTGTGGCAATATAAAGTCTGACGGATCTATGTCAACAAGAAATCCTATTACTTTGCAAGTTGCATATTCCCGATGCGTGTACACGTAGTTACCGTCTTTATCTTGAATTACGACAAATATTTCCGGTTCCTCTTTGTTGCCTGTTTTTCCGATTATCGATACCATATTAGGCCCTGTCTTCTCCGGGTCATCCTGTTTCGGAAGGGCCGTCAACAAAGCCAAGCAACGTTTAAAACTACTTCTGCTGAAAGCGATAGTAGCGATGAAATCGCTGGAATCTGCGGTCGCCGTATCCATCGCACTAATATCACAAGTTTATAAGCTTCAATTATAGGCTGCGGGCCCGTTCTATTTTTGTGTAAGCGCCTCATCGGACACGAGCACCACGCACAGATGGCGCACGAGCTCGCTGACTTCTTCGGCGGTGGTGCTGTCGCAGAGGCTCATCCTCAGGAGGCCCCTGTGCAGGGCCGCCGGGAGACCGAGGACGGCGCCTAAATCGGCATCGGGTGTGCCGACCTTTACGCCGCGCTTCGCGAGAGCAGCCTGCGCCCTGCGCCCGCTGAAGCCCTTCTTTCGGACTGCCAGCAGTAGCGTGTTCGGCATGATGCGCACAGTTTCTAGGGGGGCCACCCAGAAGATGACCGGCGTCCGATTCTTTTTCCCCGTGGCCAGCGCTCGGCGCGCTTCGGCGGAACCCTCGTACGGGCGGCCCGGGGACGGCGTGATGCCCCCATCGATGCTCGGCTGCTTGTCCGCGGGGTGGTCCACGACGAAGAAGCACGGGAACCGCGCTTTGAGGCCAGACCAGACCGCGTCGCGGAGGCGCTGGACCCGGGCGCCCTTCGACGCCCGGTCATGCATCGCGAGGCGGAAGGCCGCGTAGCTCGCGCCGAGACCAGGCACGTTCTCGGCGCCCCCTCCCTGTCTGAGCTCCATGAGCCCGTAGCCGTCGGCGAACGCCCGCCGCAAGACGAGGGCCCCCGCGCCGGGAGAGCCGCCCATCTTGTGGAAACTCACGCTAAACGCGTCGATGCCGTGCGCGGTCGGCCGCAGGGCCGACCGCCCGAACAGCTGGGCGGCGTCCGTGTGGAACGGGATAGCCTTTGCCTTCGCCACGGCGGCCAGCGCGCGCAGGTTGTTGAGCACTCCCGTGTCCCCGCTGACAGCGATGATCGAGACTAGACAGGTGTTCGGCCGTAAAGCCCTTTCCAGCGTCTCGCTGCTCACGGTCCCTATAATCGGCTCGACTTGCAGGACCGTAAGCTGGCAGAGCTTTTCGGCCGCGAGGGCCTCGCAGCACTCCAGCAGCGAACGGTGCTCCACCGCGCTGACCACCACGTGCGGGAGGCGCCCCGTCCGCGCCGCGTACCTGCGGACCGCGCCCGTCACGACGAACGAGTTGGCCTCCGACGCGCCACTAGTGAATACCACCGCATAGTTGAGGTTCCCCGGACCATTCGTCTCGAAACTGCACTCCGTGGCTATCTCTTCGCGGAAGGCGTCGAGCATTTTCTGTGCGTCGTCTTCGTCCCGGTTGCACCAGCGCACCATGGCGTCCACTGCCTTGGCGTCCATGGGTACAGTGTGGTTCGCGTCGAAGTAGAGCGGCTTCATGGCTTATTCTACTTCGGCCAAACCGGCTAAATGCATCCGGCGGCGCGTCAGGCTTGCGCCGGGGCAGGCACTCTACGCGGGGGAGCACTTCGTTTGCCCCCGTTACTCCGTGCCTGCCCATCCCGAGCTTCTCTAAATGAGGTCGGCGCGCCTCTTGATGAGCTCAAAAGAACTGTTCCCGCCACGCGGGGAACACTCCTTTTGCCCTGGCAAGCCCATCCCGCGTTCTCTAAATGGGTCGGCCGCGCGTCTTGATGGATAGTCAGCGCTTGCCCCAACACTGTTCTCATAATAACCAGCAGGCGAGCGCTGCGATGGGCCAAGCGACGTCGAACGGCAAATCTAATTCTAACATCAATAATAGTATATGGGTGGCTTTTTGTCTGCTGACATGTGCTTGATCGATGGTATCCATTTTTTGTACCTTTACTATGTCCTTGATGCAGTCTAGGTGCACATACCGTCGTCTCCAGCCACGCTGAATACCTCCCCGGACAGGACAGAACCATCTGTGTATACGGAGCCATCCGTCGGCGGCATCGGTCGACTTCAAGCATTGACTGCATTCATAACAAGGAAAACCGACATCCATAGCTTGGACATTTCTGTTTATCTTTTCTAGGTCATATTCGGATACCTTGTACATCATTTCTGTAAATACTTTCTCCATGAATATACGGGTATGCCGAGCTCTCTAAATATTACCTAGGCGCCCTCGGCTTCGTTCGCCAAAAACACGACTTCTAGGTTGTGTTTTCTTCCCAGGCGCTGCCCTCGGGCGGCTACTTGCAGGACGACGTCGGGGTCCGTGACCGCGTGGTAGAAGACCA
>Ga0307471_100002750_pt1 | contig 10238 bp, 9 predicted proteins | sample atmos_gasesAM3C__2_FD_204566 | JGI IMG/M metagenome (GOLD analysis project Ga0307471, IMG submission 204566) | Hardwood forest soil microbial communities from Morgan-Monroe State Forest, Indiana, United States - atmos_gasesAM3C_515 | ecosystem: Environmental > Terrestrial > Soil > Temperate... | reverse complement strand
CCTGTTCCCACACCCCCCATTGCTCCCCGCTGTTTTCGAAGAAGAGGTCTTCGTCCACCAGCCCGCGGTTTGCGATACTGGCCACCATTTCCCAATAGCCTAGCACCATGCGCATGCTTGCGTTTTCCCGGCTGCCGGGAGGATAGAGGCCCATCACGTCCTCCTGGCTCTTCACGTGGAAATTTGCCGAGAACCACTCACGCGCTTCGCGCAGCCGAGGCTCCCGGCGCATGTCGTACAGACGCAACAGCAAATTGACCTGCTCGTGTGTTACTTCTCCCATGATTCCTCCTTTGGATTTGAGTTCCGGGATGGTGCTTTTGTGCCTATGTTCCGTCCTCGAGTTTTCACGATGAGCGCGGCTAGACCGCCCGTCGAAATCGCGCTGCCGACAATCAACCCCGCACTCGCCAAACATGCTGGACACATTTGTACCTCCTTTGCTCAGCCGTGGCTCACTGCTTACGCCCGGCTTCGGCGCGCGCGCGGATGCCCGCAAGGATGTGGGTCCAGCCTTTCACGACTCCCTGCCTGTGCTCGTCCGTGATAAGCCCGAGAGCCGTGTGGTGGAACTTGATGAGCGTTCCGCCGGGTTCCTCGCTCAGACGGTATTGCACATTCGAGCAGACCGGGTAGGACATAAACAACGGTCCGCAGAACTCGATCAGTGTGGGCCGCTTGATGGCCTGCACATGTGCCCACAAATGGCCGTTGTTATCGCCCAGCTCGCGGTACCACCTTCCGCCGGGCCATGCCTCGAGTTTCATCGGCATGGGCTTCCCTTCCGGGGTGTCATTGCTCGGGCCCAATTGTTCGAGCAGTGCTGCGAACGTTGTTTCCAATGACGCGCGCACGTGCACTTCCTGCGTCACATTCAAAGTCAAATTCTCGATCGCTGCTAATCCTGCTGTTGCTGTCGTGCTCATGGTTCCTCCTTGACCTTTTATTCGTTTCAATTTTTACTCAATGCTTTGCTTCTCTTCTCCGCAAGTTCCTTGACGCGGTTCAATTGGTGCTGCCAGAAACGCTCGAATGTTTTCGTCCACTCGTGGAGGGGACGGATCGCCTCGGCGTTGGTTCGATAGAGCATACGCCGCCCGTCGCGCCGCACGTAAACGAGACCCACGTGCCGCAGAACTCGAAGATGCTTCGACACCGATGGCTGCTCCAGACCCAGGCCCGCTACGATGGCCCCGACCGACTGCTCTTGCATGGCCAGGTAATTCAAGATCTCGCGCCGCCGAGGCTCGGCGACCGCGTTGTACGCATCAGTTGTTGTCGCTGCTCTTGCCATGCCGGGTACAATACATTCCCATATGGGAATATGTCAAGTCATTTCTTGAAGCCAAGAACCGGTCTCACGCCGCCCCCGCCCATGCCCTGCTGTCCATCCAAATTTCGGGAAACGCCCAAAGTTTGCAGCCGGAATCGCAGATGCAGTAAACTCTGTGGCTCGAATCAGCTCCGGGGGCATTCATGCTGGTTGTGATGCAATCTCATGCGACAGAGGACCAGGTCCGCGCAGTCTGCCAGCGGATCGAGTCGCTGGGATACAAGGCGCTGCCCGTGCCGGGGGCGGGGCGCACCGCCGTGTGCATCACGGGCAACACCGGGGCGGTCGATATCGGTTCCCTCGAATCCATGCCCGGCGTGATTGAATGCATCCCCGTCAGCAAGCCGTACAAATTGGTCAGCCGCGACGTCAAGGAAGAAACCACGGTCGTGCGCATCCGGGCTCCCCTGGGCGACGTATCGTTCGGCGGGAACGCGGTCGCCATGGTTGCGGGCCCATGTGCGATTGAAACGCAAGAGCAAGCCTTTGCCGTGGCCGAGCGCGTAAAAAAGGCAGGGGCGCGATTGTTTCGCGGCGGCGCCTATAAGCCGCGGACTTCGCCCTACAGTTTTCAGGGCCTGGGCGAGCCCGGGCTGAAGATTCTGGCGGCCGTGCGCGACCAGTTCGGGCTGGGGATTGTCACCGAGGCGATTGACAATGAGTCGCTCGACCTGGTGGAAAAATATGCGGACGTGATCCAAATCGGCGCGCGCAACATGCAGAATTTCTCGCTCTTGAAGCGCGCGGGAAAATCGCAGAAGCCCATCCTGCTGAAGCGCGGCATGTCCGCAACGCTCGATGAATTTCTGATGGCCGCCGAATACGTGATGTCCGAAGGAAATTACAACGTGATTCTGTGCGAACGCGGCGTGCGGACTTTTTCCGACCACACGCGCAACACGCTCGATCTGAGCGTGGTCCCCGCGGTGCAGCGGCGGAGCCATCTGCCGATTGTCGTGGACCCGAGCCACGGCACAGGCAAGCGCTCTAAGGTGCTTCCCCTCTCGCGGGCTGCCATCGCGGTGGGCGCGGATGGCCTGTTGGTCGAGGTGCACCATGATCCCGACCGCGCTCTCTCCGATGGCATGCAATCCATCCTGCCGGATGAGTTCGAGCAGCTGATGAAGGAATCGCGCCAGATTGCCGGTGTCTTGAACCGCACCATCAATTGAGCCGTGATGAAGCGGCGGTTGAACATTCGGCTGATTTTTCTCCTCGCAATTCTAGTCGGGCTTGCAACGCGCGAAGTGGCGCTCGAGCTGCGGCCCTCCTTCTTGCGCCCCGGGCTCCACCTGATGGCCTACGTCGGCAACACAGCCGACGGCACGCTGACCGTCGTGGACCTCGTGAAACTCTCACCGTTTGCGACATTGTCCGTTGGGCAGGGCCCGAGCGGCGTGCGCGCGCATCCAACGCGCAATGAAATCTGGGGATTGAGTTCGGCGGGCGGTTACGCCTGGGTGCTCGACGTAAGGACGAATCAAATCGTCGCGCGCATCCCAGTGGGCGCCGCACCGTATGCGTTGGATTTTTCGCCCGACGGGCGCCGCGCTTATGTGGCTGCGTCGGGCGCGAATGCGGTGGTGGCCATTGATTGCGCATCGCACACGCCGATTGCCCACGGCCGCGCGGGGAGGAGACCCTGGATCGCCCGCATGACCCCAAATGGAAAAACAGTCGTGGTGTCGAACCGCGATGATGGCACCGTTTCGCTGCTTGATGCAGACTCGTTGGCATCACTCGCGACCATTTCGGTCGCGCCGCAGCCCGAACAAGTTACGGTGCTTCCAGACAGTTCGAAGGCCTTCGTCAGCTCCGGCGCGTCGAACCAGGTTTCAGTCGTGGACCTGCGGCAAAAAATGTTGCTCGCGAATCTTTCACTGGGTGGGACTCCTGATGCACTGATCTTGAAACCGGATGGCGGAGAACTGTACATTCCGGTTAGCAATGCTCACGGCTTGCTTGTTGTGAATACCACGACCAATGAAGTGGGAGATTTCTTGATCTTGGGGATGTCGCCCTCGGCGGCAACGCTGACGCCGGATGCGGCGACTCTGTTCGTTTCAGATTCCGGCGCCGGGCACATCGTGCCTGTTGCGATCCAAGTGCGGCAGGTGCAGAGGCCGATCACGGTGGGTCAAGAGCCGCGTACGGCCATGCTGACTCCCGGCGGCGACATGCTGCTGGTGGTTGATGCCACGTCGAATGACCTTGCAGTGATTCGCGCGAATACGCCGACGCCGCGACTGGTCACGCTGATTCCTGTGGGGCAACGGCCGAGGGATCTGGCGATCAAGGTTTTCTAATTTTCTTCGCACCGGACCCATTCAGCGCACCGAGCTGAAATTCTCACAACGCTACTGCGGCTTCGCCGCGGGTTTTTGAGCAGGCTTTTGCCCGGGGCTTTGCGCGGGTTTGGCTGGCGACTGGGCGGCCTGTTTGCCGCCGAGTTCGTAGTCAATGTACTGCTGGAGCGTGGTCGGGTCGCCGCCGACGACTGGGCGTCCGTTCACGAAGACAGTCGGCGTGCTGTTTACGCTCAGGACTTTGGCATCCTCGACATTCGCTTCGATGGCCTTCGCAGCTTCAGGCGAGGCAAGGCACGCCTTGAACGCATCCTTGTCTAGTCCAGCCTGACTGGCAAGCTCGACAAGCCTCTCCCAAATATTCGCCGCTGAAATAAACTCCTGGTTCTCGAACAGGGCATCGTGAATTTGCCAGAATCCGTCGGGGGATTGCACGTAGGCGCAGCGGCCGCCGAGGGCGGCAGTCTCGGCCCAGGGATGAATCGCGGCGATCGGCAAATCCTTGAAGACGATGCGAATTTGTGGGTATCTTGGGCCTAGCGTCTTCATCGCTTCGTAGAGCTGGCGGCAATGCGGACATTGGAAATCGCTGAACTCGACCAGCGTGACTCGCGCGTCGGCAGGGCCCTTTGATGGATTGCCATCGGGATGCAATTTCGAGCGGTTCCCGGCAAAAGGATCGGCGGAAGTGTCGAACAGTTCGCCGCGCAGCAGAGTCTTGCCGTCCTTGCTGATGTAAAGCACGCCGGTATCCATCTGCCCGCTGAAAGTGATCTGCACGGGAACCAGATAATAGCCAGGCGCTGCAGATTGCGAGGCCGGGCCGAGTTTCACCTGGAAATCAGGCCCCCAGGCAAAAAGCTTGCGCACGAATGCTTCCGAGTCTTTCAGTAATTGCGCTTCGTCGGCCGGCGGATTCTGTGCCGGGGCCGCTGTCTGCGCGAACACCGGCAATGCAACCGCCAAGAGGCCCAGGGCAAAGAGTGGGTATAAAATACGACGCATCTGTTTAAGACCTCCAACTAACCTTTTTTTACGCGACCAGCCCTCAATGCAGAATCGGCCCGCTAATCGGAAAATTTCTGAGCCAGTGGGAAACGCCGTCCGACGCTGAAGGCCTTCGACGTCACCTTCAATCCCGGCGGCGCCTGCTTGCGCTTGTACTCATTCTGATCCACGCGCCGGGCCACTGAGCGCACCAGGTCCCGGGGAAAGCCATAATGATCGGCGATTTCCTCGGGACTGTGCAGGTCTTCGACGTATGCCTTCAGGATGCGGTCGAGCACATCGTAGGGCGGCAGCGTGTCTTGGTCCTTCTGATTCGGACGCAACTCGGCGGATGGCGGCTTTTCGAGTGTGGCCTGCGGTATGCGCATCCGCATGCGATTGGCGAATTTCGAAAGCTCATACACCATGGACTTCGGAACGTCGGAAATCACGGCCAGGCCGCCGGCCATATCGCCATAAAGCGTGCAATAACCCACGGCCATTTCGGATTTGTTTCCGGTGCTCAAGACGATCGAGCCGAATTTATTCGAGAGCGCCATCAGCAGGTTTCCGCGGATGCGCGCCTGGATGTTTTCCTCGGTCACATCTTCGCGGCGGCCGGCGAATGCGGGAGCGAGCGCCCTACGGTAGCTATCGAAGGTCTCGTTGATGGGAATCACATGAAGCTCGATTGCCAAATTCTTGGCCAGGCAGCCCGCATCGCGCAAGCTGCCTTCGGAGCTGTAGGGGCCCGGCATGGCGACTCCCAGAACACTTTCCGGCCCCAGCGCATCCACAGCGATCGTGGCTACGAGCGCTGAATCCACGCCCCCGCTCAGCCCCACGACCACTTTGCTGAACCCACATTTGCGCACGTAGTCGCGCGTGCCCACCACCAGGGCGTGATAGGCGGCGCCAAGCTCGTCGAGCGGCTGCGGGCGAATGTCTCCCGCGCCGGTCACTGAATCGAAGTAAACCAGGTCCTCTTTGAAGGAATTTGCCAGCGCCGCCACGCGTCCATCGGGCATGAAAGCGACACTTGATCCGTCGAAGATCAGGCTGTCGTTTCCGCCCACCTGGTTCACGTACGCCACCGGTACATGATGCTCGATGGCGATGGCTCGCAACATATCGTGTCGGAGCGAGCGCTTATCGAGCGTGTAGGGCGAAGCGGAAATGTTGAGCAGCAGGCTGCTTCCCTGCCCCATCAACTCGGCAACGGGGTCGCGGTCGTAGAGCCGCTGCGCCCAGAAGCTCTTGTCGTTCCAGCAATCCTCGCAGATGGTGATGCCCAGTATTTCTGGATTCAGTCGGAAGATGTGCTGCGTGTGGGCAGGCTGGAAGTAACGCGTCTCGTCGAACACGTCGTACGTGGGCAGCAGCATCTTGCGCTGCTCGAAAACAATTTTTCCGCCGGCGATCAGTGCCGCGCAGTTCGCCACCGGCTTGCCAGTGTCGTCCTGGGCTTTCCCCACGTAGCCCACAAGCGAGGGGAGGGGGATAGCGCGCGCGAGCTGGGCCAGCGCCTTCTGATTGCGGGCTGCGAAGGAGGGGCGCTCGATGAGATCCTGCGGCGGATACCCGCAGAGGCACAGCTCGGAAAAAACGGCCAGCTCGGCGCCCTTCAACCGGGCCTGATTCGCCAGATCGAGAATGCGCGCCGAATTGCCGTCAAAGTCGCCAACCGTGGGGTTGAACTGGGCCAGGGCGATCTTCATCTCAGCCGTCTAGCATACGAGAGGCTGACCGGAGTAACAAGCGACGAGTGACTGGTGGAATGTAGTTCGGGCTTCGCGGTGGATGATATGGACGGGCTTCGAGACTGCGCACGAAGAAAAGCTCCCGGAGGCCATAAACCTCCGGGAGCGGCTTCGTCGCGCGAACTACATCTTGCCTTCGCCTGCTGAGGGGCCATAAATGGCCGGCACGGGAATGTTGTTGAGCCGCAGATAGACGCCGAGCTGTGCGCGATGGTGGATGACGTGGTTCATAACCCATGTGCGCAGGCAAGCGATGCGAGGCATCGAGAAAAGCACCTGGCCATTGTTGAGGAACGACCACTGCTTGAGCAGATGCGGGTCGTTTGCTCCTGTGAGTGCTTTGCGGGCCTTGGCCACGTGCTTGTCGAACAACTCGAGGAGCTCCTTTCGGGTCTTAGGCGGAGGCGGCGGCTGCATCTGGACTCCATTTGGAGCCATGTCGAATCCGTCCTTATCAATCGTCTCGACCATCCACTCCGGAATACTTGCAATGTGTCCCGCGAGCCAGCCCATCGCTCCGGACTTGTCATGCGGCTTCCAATCGAATTTCCCATCGGGGACGCGTTCCAGAGTTTTGCGGGTATTCGCCATTTCTTGATCAAATTCGGGGAGCAGTGCTTCGCTGATTGCCATAGCTCCTCCAAGAGATTGAATTGCCGTCACCGGCTATGGTGCGGAATGGTAGGCGAAACAAAAGCGAAAGTCAATATGCAAGGCGATGCGGTGGTGGCTCACTCTAGGATGACCACGCTGGACGCAGATGGACTCCGGCCCGGCCGCATGTTCTCCATGCGCACTATACCTTCCGAGCGCGGCATGGTGCAGCCGCAGCTCTCGGATTCGGGTGTTCAGGCCGTGCGTCGCGCACACTCCTCCAGCACTCTCCGGCGTGCTCCAGCGATCAGGCAAATCTATGGACTACAGGGAGCCGTTGGGCACGAACGGTATGTGACAGGCTTGCCCGGATATGGGCAGTCACTGTCTTTGCAGTCGAGGCCGTATGTGATGAGGACCTCGCCCGTGGTTTGCTCGATGTAAATCCGAAGATGCGTTTTGAGCAAGTGTTGCACTTGCTCCGGCGTGGCCGGCTTATAGCCCGACGCGGTACCAGTTCCCGTTGCACTCATTTTCCCCTCCATTGGAAAGATTTACTTTAGGGCCTGATCGTGCTTTCACCCGAAGATGAGACCTTGTGAATGGCCGTGCTCATCCGCTCGCTCCGGGCGGCACGAAGGGCAGCAATATCAGGGTCCGCGCTTGCCCAGAGGCGCAAAAATTCATCGTATTGATGAAGAGACCCCGCGGTATCGCCCGCCCGGGCAAGAGATCGCGCGATCCAAAGATGCGTGAGGACCCAGTCTGATGGCACTCCTTCATCCAGAATTTGCCCCTTAGAATTTAGATACTCCAGGTAAGCCTTGACCGCGTTCTGCCAATCCTTGCGGGTGGTGTATTCACCTGCCAGAGCGAGATATGCCTGGTAGGAAGGGTAGAAGACCGCGGCGCGTCGCTGGCTCTCGATTGCCGAGTTGGTTTGTCCGGAAGTGTGTTCGATAGCGCCTCTCAGGTTGTAGAGGCAACTCTGCGTGAAGGCACTTTCTTTCGTAGAAGGAACTTTTTCCATTTTCGCCAGGATCTTCCGCGCGGCAGAGACGTCACCCAACTCGACGGCCAGCATACCGGCGCTCCGCATGTCGCCCGGATTTGTGCTGTTCAGCGCTGCCGCTTCCAGCAACCTGAGCTCCTCCAGCGCGCTGGCCTTCTTTCCCTCAGTCTGAAGAACCTTGGCTAATAAAAAGCGCCTCACTGGTATCCACGACTCACTGTGGAGTTTTTCGTCCATGACAAGCCCGGATCTGAGGGCGTCCACCGCTTCGCGCAGGCGTCCTTCGTAGATCAATACGCGCGCGAGATAAAGTGAAGCGAGATTGGCTTCGTACTCTCCGCCCTCACTGCGAAGCTGTTCAAATTCTTTCCGCGCCGCCTGAACGTTATCTTCGCCCAGGTAAGCGAGACCGGTCCCCCAGTGCAGGAGCGGGCTATTTACTCCGCGCTTTTGGGCCGATTCATAGGCAGCCAGCGCTTCCGCAAACTTATTGACCCGCACCAGCAACAGCACCAGTTGCGAATGATTGACAGCGGTGCGGGGATCGAGTTGGACGGCCCGTTGTTGAGCAACTACGGCGTCCTCCACGCGCCCCGCCCAGACCGACGAATTGGCCAGCCATCGGAATCCATCCACGTCATCGGGATAAAGATCCGTGAGGAGGCGGTACTGTTCGGCTGCCTTTTCATAGTTCCCCTGGTTATCGTAGTCGGCTCCAAGAATCAGGTAGCGTTCGCGCTCCGTCACCCGGTCGATTCCCCGCCGCGCGAGGGCGAGCCGGTCTTGAGCGTTTTTCTCATCTCCCAGCACACCATAGGTGCGGCCAAGATAGAGGTGAGCCATCGCGAAATCAGGGTCAAGCTCAGTGGCACTCTTCGCCAGTGGTATGAATCCCTGCAGATTTCCCGCCGCATAGAGCGCCATCGCACGGGAATACCGCTGCAGGGCCTCCAACGAACTAGTCGTAACCCGGGCAAGCGGCTGAGCGTGTTCCTGAATCTGCTTCATTGACTCGCCCAAATGGCTTCGCAGACGCCGGGTCAGGTCGTCCACCGCAGGATACAGGTCAGCCGGAGAGTTGAACGATGCCTCCTCCACAAGAACCGCGTTTTCATTCCAGGGGTCAACAACTTGCCCGGTCACTCGATATCGCGAGCCAGTGGTCGTGACCCGCCCCGTCAACAGTGCGCGAAAACTTTCTCGTTGGCAGATTTCACGTCCCAAGTTGGCGTCGACGGGAGTCACTCCGGTGCGGCCCATCCGACGTTCCGCTTCGACGAGTTGAGAACGTGGGACGAGATGCACATACCGCGATTGTTCGAGTGATTGCCTCACAGCCTCTGTCACGGTGGTGTCAAAGATGTTGTTGCCGGTTTGGTTTTCGAAGTCCGCCAGAAGAATGGAATCGTGCTGGTTCAGGATCCGAATATGGTAGTGCCGGTAACCCAGGGTTCCAATCAGTGTGACAGCTGCAAGAACAGCTGCGGCGGGCATCGCAAACCGCCAACGCGACTTCGGCGCTGTGTTAGCGTGCACCCTCGAAGTTTGGCGTGTGACCGGCGCCATACCACGCCGGACTGCTTCGAGGTCCACGTGAAGGTCTGCGCTGGTCGCGTAACGCTCCTCGGGATTCTTGGCCAGCATTTTGCAAATAATGCGTTCCAGGTCAGCCGGCACCTCTGGATTCTGTTCCCGCAACGGCGGTGGCTCCTCGTGCGATATTGCCTCGCACGTCTCCAGAAATCCGGCGCGACGAAACGGGTTGCGGCCCGCGAGCGCTTCGTAAAAAACTACACCGAGGGAGAATATGTCCGCTCGTGCGTCTGCCGGTTTTTCCTCCAGGATTTCCGGAGCCATATAGGGAAAAGTTCCCGAGAATCCCGCAACTTCACGCGTGTGCGTTGCCGTCGGGCCATCGGGGCCCGGTAGCTCTCGAGCCACGCCGAAATCGAGGGCTTTCACATCTCCGGATCTCGTCAGCATGATGTTTTCCGGCTTGATGTCGCGGTGCAACAATCCAGCGTGGTGGGCAGCGGCAAGCGCCACGGAGCATTGCGTCGCAATCGAGACGAACTCATCGATCCTTAAAGGTCTTGCCAGCCGGCGTCTCAGCGTTTCACCTTCGACATACTCCATCACAACAAAGATTTCATCACCCTCTTCGATCACATCGTACACCGCTGCGATATGCGGATTATTTAGTCGAGAAGCCAATTCCGCTTCCTTCCAGAGCCGCTGGCGTGATT
>Ga0307471_100002749_pt1 | contig 10238 bp, 6 predicted proteins | sample atmos_gasesAM3C__2_FD_204566 | JGI IMG/M metagenome (GOLD analysis project Ga0307471, IMG submission 204566) | Hardwood forest soil microbial communities from Morgan-Monroe State Forest, Indiana, United States - atmos_gasesAM3C_515 | ecosystem: Environmental > Terrestrial > Soil > Temperate... | reverse complement strand
TCCGTGTTGACGGTCGTCGACCCGACGAACTCCGTCCGGTCAAGATCACGCGCAACTTCATCAAGTACGCGGAGGGGTCGGTGTTGATCGAGATGGGGGAGACCAAGGTGATCTGCACCGTGTCGGTCGAGGAGAAGGTGCCTGCTTTTCTACGAGGCCAGAACCGGGGCTGGGTGACCGCGGAGTACGCCATGCTCCCGCGCGCCACACCCGAGCGGGCCGTGCGCGAGGCCTCCAGAGGGAGGCAGGGAGGCCGGACGCTCGAGATCCAGCGCTTGATCGGCCGCTCGTTGCGGGCCGTGACCGACATGGACGAGCTGGGCGAACGGACGTTCTGGGTGGATTGCGACGTGATCCAGGCGGACGGAGGGACGCGCACGGCTTCGGTCACTGGCGCGTTCGTGGCCCTGGCCGATGCCGTTGCCGTGGTGAGGGCGAAGGGATTGATCAAGAAGAACCCGTTGAGAGACTATCTGGCGGCGGTGAGCGTCGGGAAAGTAGGGGGCGAGGTGTTGACCGATCTCTGCTATGCCGAGGACTCCCTCGCAGAGGTGGACCTGAATCTGGTCATGACCGGCAAGGGACAGTTCGTGGAGGTCCAGGGGACCGCCGAGAAGTGGCCATTCACGCTGGACGAGCTAAACAAGTTCCTGACGCTGGGCTGGAACGGCATCAGCGCCTTGGTCAAGCTTCAGCAAGAGCTTGTAGGGGATCTGCGCTGATCACCGAGTTGGTGGTAGCGACCGGCAACCGGTACAAGGTCGAAGAAATCCGCGCGGTGCTGGCGGACCTGCCGGTCGCGGTCCGGTCGCTGGCTGAGTTCCCCGGCGCGCCGGAGGTGGTCGAAGACGGTCGGACCTACGGGGAGAACGCCCTTAAGAAGGCCTGGTCTGCGGCCAAGTTCACGGGCAAGCCGGCCTTGGCCGATGACACCGGGCTGGAAGTGGACGCGCTGGGAGGGCGGCCCGGGCTCTATGCGGCCCGCTTTGCCGGGGTGGGCTGTACCTTCCAGGATAATATCCGCAAGCTGTTGCGGCTTCTGGAGGGCGTGCCGCCGCAGCACCGCGGAGCACGGTTCCTGTGCGTGTTGGCTCTCGCCGACCCCAGTGGGCGCGAGCAGGTGGTGGACGGGGAGTTGCGTGGTCTGATCGCGGAGGCACCGGCTGGCTGTGGCGGATTCGGGTATGACCCGGTCTTCTATGTACCGGAACTCGGAAAGACCCTGGCCGAGCTGACGCCCGAGGAGAAGAACCGCATCAGCCACCGAGGCCGTGCCTTGGTCAAGGCGAGAGCCTTGATTCTAGTAGGATGATGTCGGGGCGTAGCGCAGCCTGGTAGCGCACCAGCTTTGGGAGCTGGCCGTCGGAGGTTCAAATCCTCTCGCCCCGACCAAAACTAAGAGGCGTTAAACGTTAATCGTGAAACGTTAAACGTGAAGAACCTGATAGATTCGATTGGCCGAATAACGATTAACGTATAACGTTTAGCGTCCAAGACCGCGCCCGTAGCTCAGTTGGAGAGAGCCCCAGCCTTCTAAGCTGGTTGTCGCAGGTTCGATTCCTGCCGGGCGCGCCACATTTTTCAACCACCGCAGCAGTCACCGTTCCCAGCAAAAATAGCTCAACCTATCGTATCTTGTCATGATCAGCGTCAAGGCTTCTGCCATCCGGGGGCAGACTTATCCGTCCTCGGTTCGCTTGCCGAGTGGAACCCCTACTTAAGTGGTATTGTGCGACGAATGAAATATTGTTAAGCCCTACCCCTGTTTTCTTCTAATCGGAAAGCTTGATGTGCGGCCCCAGCCAGGCCGTGGGCTGCTTGCGCAGAGCCTGAAGCCTTTTCGCTCCATCCGGATGCACCGTGAAGAGCGACGACCTCACGCTCAGCCGTCCGAAGGCTCGCACGAAAAATATAGTAGAAGGGACACCGTAATGCTGACCTCAGAGCAAAATACCAAGCGGAATTCCCTCCGCGAACAAGGTGACAGTGAAGTAGGAAGTCAAGATCGAAGAAACAATAACGGCTCGTCATTTCATCCACAGGACTCGACCTTTCACAGGCCCAAAGCGGCGGGAAAGTTCCTTGTTAACTCTGGAAGAAAGTTATGGATCCGCGGTGTGACCTACGGGACCTTCCGTCCACGCGCGAACGGAGATCACTATCCTGACCCCGGTGTCGTCGATTTAGATTTCTCACACATTGCAGCCAATGGTCTGAATGCCGTTCGTACCTATACGGTTCCACCCCGCTGGCTGTTAGACCTCGCCTTCAAGCACAAGCTTCGCATGATGGTCGGAGTCCCGTGGGAGCAGCATGTCGCCTTCCTGGAGGACAAAGCTTGCGCACGGCGGATTGAGGACCAGCTTCGCAACGGGATACGGAACTGTGCCGGGCATCCAGCGATTCTCTGCTATGCCATCGGAAACGAAATCCCAGCTTCGATTGTGCGATGGCACGGTCGCCGTGCAGTCGAGCATCACCTTGAACGACTCTATCGTGCCGCTAAAGAGGAAGATCCGGACGGGTTAGTGACGTATGTTAACTATCCCACGACCGAATATCTTGACCTGCCCTTTCTCGACCTTGTGTGCTTCAACGTTTATCTCGAATCCCCAGATCGTCTTAGAGCGTATCTGGCCCGGCTTCAAAATCTTGCCGGGGACCGCCCTCTGCTGTTGGGAGAAGTCGGGCTGGATAGTCGTCGGCACGGCGAAGGACATCAGGCACACGTGCTCGACTGGCAGATCCGTACCGCCTTCGCAGCAGGATGTGCCGGTGCGTTCCTGTTCGGTTGGACTGACGAGTGGTACCGAGGTGGCTATGACATAGCCGACTGGGATTTTGGCCTCACTCGTCGGGACCGCCAACCCAAGATGGCGTTGGCCGCAGTTCGCCAGGCGCTTGCAGACGGCCCGTTTCCGGTAAAGACACGTTGTCCTCGAGTGTCAGTGGTGGTGTGCAGTTACAATGGAGCCCGCGTCATCCGAGACTGCCTCGAAGGGCTGAGCAAGCTTAAATATCCCGACTGTGAGGTCATCGTGGTCGATGATGGCTCGACGGATGCGACCGGCAGCATCGCTGCTCAATATCTGTGTCGCGTCATCCGCACTGAAAATCGGGGGCTTAGTAGCGCGCGGAATACGGGCCTCAAGGAGGCCACAGGCGAGATTGTCGCCTACATTGACGATGATGCCTGGCCAGATCCGCATTTGCTGCACTATTTGGTCGAAACCTTCCAGAGTACCGATCATGCAGGGGTCGGGGGTCCTAATTTGCCGCCGGCTGGCGACGGCCCCATTGCGGACTGCGTGGCCAACGCTCCGGGCGGCCCGGTGCATGTGCTACTTGATGATCAGGTCGCGGAGCACATCCCCGGCTGCAACATGGCCTTTCGCAAGAGCTGCTTAGAAGCGATCGGAGGCTTCGATCCCCAGTTCCGGACCGCGGGTGACGACGTCGATGTGTGCTGGCGCCTACGGGAGAAAGGCTGGACCTTGGGGTTTAACCCGGCGGCCATGGTCTGGCATCATCGCCGGAACACGGTTCGAGCCTACTGGCGACAGCAAAAGGGGTACGGAAAAGCGGAAGCGCTGCTTGAACGGAAGTGGCCCGAGAAATATCAGCCTTCCGGTAGCCTGACCTGGAGCGGACGAGTATACTGCAAGGCACTGGAACGGGCGCTGGGCGTTCGGTCACGGATTTATCACGGCATGTGGGGGAGCGCACCGTTTCAATCCCTTTATCAGCCGGCGTCTGGTCTGTGGCAGTCCCTCCCCTTAATGCCGGAGTGTTATCTCGTCATCCTCGTGTTGGCGATCCTGTCGGCCCTTGGCTTGCTCTGGCGTCCCCTGCTCGGCGTTGCGCCGATCTTCATCGCCGCAGTCAGCATTTCGCTGCTCCAAGCCGTGAGGGGGGCGACGCGCGCTTCATTTGCAACAAAGCCTCGTGCACGCATACAGCGGCTTGGCATGTACGCCCTGACCGCCTTTCTCTATATGCTCCAACCGCTGGCCCGGTTGACTGGCCGGCTAGGCGCTGGGCTTACTCCCTGGCGTATCCATATGAAACTCGCCCCGTCTCTCCCGCGTCCGGAGCGATTCCGGTTTTGGAGCGAGCGTTGGCGGGAACCCGGGAAAATCCTCCAAAGCGCAGAGGGTGCACTGCGAGCGCACGGTGCGGTTGTCAGGCGAGGCGGGGATTTCGATCGGTGGGACCTTCAAATCCGAACAGGCCTGTTTGGAGGCGCTCGCCTCCTCATGGGCATCGAGGAACACGGGGCAGGGAAGCAGCTCATCCGATTCCGAGTGTGGCCGTGGTACTCCCCAGGCGGGTTGGTGGCAGAACTGGTGTTGGCCTTCCTAGCGATGGCGGCAACCTGGGACGGGGCTTGGGCGGTCGGGATACTGCTTGGCGCCATGGCTCTGTGGCCACTAGGCAGGACGATCCTAGAATGCGGGGTGGCAATGTCCGTCATTGTGCGCGGCCTCAAGCGACTCTGGCCAGCCGGGGCATTCTGACGGTGACTTCCGTCGAAGGAGAAAGGCGGCAGTGGGAAAGGCCTATCCGTGGTCAGCGGAACACTCACGGGGGGCTGACTCGGCGATGCGAAGACACACGGTTCTTTGCATCGGTCTTTCAGAGTGGCCTTCGGCATGGCGTTCTTATTCAGAAGGACGAACAGGCAGCCCACCGTCGGCTGGACTACAAGCACGCTTTCGAGCTGGATTAGTCATGTCGAGGCTTTCGTTCGACAGGCGGCTGTTCTCCTACGTCTGGCCTTACCGGCTGATCTTGCTGGTGGTGCTGGCCCAGGTGCTGTTGATCAATCTCTGCGAACTACTCAAGCCCTGGCCGCTGAAGATCATCATCGATCACGTGCTCGGCGGCACACCGCCCGACATGACTCTTGCCAGCGACTGGTCCGCCGAGGGTCTCCTGCTCGGCGCCTGCGCCGGTTTGGTCCTTATCTATCTGCTCTTGGCCGGGCTTACCCTTCTCTACAACTATACCAGCATTCGGGTCGGACAGCGCCTCGTCAACGACCTGCGGCGAGACCTCTATGATCACCTCCAGCGACTTTCGCTCGCCTTTCACAGTCGCCGATCGATCGGCGATCTCCTCTACCGGGTCACCGCCGACACCTACGCGCTGCAGAACCTGACCATGAAAATGCTCTTCCCGATTCTGTCGGCCGCCGTGTTTGTGATCGGGATGGCGGTTATCATGTTCCGAATGGACGCGAGGCTGACCCTCCTGGCGCTCTCGGTCTGCCCCGCCCTGTTTATCACGATCTCGCGCCTCAACGAGCGGATCAGTGTTGCGGCTACCCAAGCGCGCCAGAAGGAGGGGCAGGTCTATTCCGTGGTGCAAGGCGCGCTCGCATCGATGCGCGTCATTCAGGCCTTCACAAAAGAAGACGACGAGCACCAGCGGTTCATGACCGCCAGTCAGGATAGCTTAGCGGCAAGCCTTCGGCTGTACACTCTCCAGACGGTTTACTCGGGAGCGGTGAACCTGGTGATCGCTGTGGGCACGGCCCTCGTCGTGTGGATGGGAGCGAAACATGTGCTCTCCGGTGCACTGAGCATCGGTGATCTGGTTGTGTTCATCAGCTATCTGGCCTCGCTCTACGGCCCTATCAACAACATCGTGCAAACGAACGGCCTGATCCACGAATCCAAGGCCGGAGTCCAGCGGGTCTTCGAGATCCTGGATGTAGAGCGGGACGTAAAGGACGGGCACAAACGACTGCCTCGGAGGGAAGTTCATGGGGAAGTCCTCTTCGACAACATCTTCTTTGAATACCTTCCCGGACGGCCGGTCCTTAAGGAAGTCAGCTTGCATGCCCGACCTGGGCAGAAGATCGCGCTCGTCGGCGTCACTGGGGCTGGCAAGTCGACCCTGCTGGGTCTGCTCCCGCGGTTTTACGATCCTCGCGCCGGCCGCGTCTTGCTCGACGGCGTGGACATCCGTCAATACCGTTTGAAAGACTTGCGCAGCGCGATCGCGCTGGTGCTGCAGCCCCCGTTGGTGTTTCCTCTCACGCTGCGCGAGAACATCGCTTACGGTCGGATGGACGCCTCCTTAGAGGAGATTCAACAGGCCGCCCAACTCGCCCAGATCCACGACTTCATCGTCCAGCTTCCCGAGGGCTATGACACGATGGTCGGAGAGCAAGGCGCGACGCTGTCTGAAGGCGAGCGGCAGCGGATCACGATCGCCCGCGCGCTCCTGCGGAACGCCCCGATCCTGATTTTGGACGAACCCACCTCATCCGTCGATGGCGAGACCGAGCGGCTGCTGATGGCGGGTCTCGAACGCTTGATGGCCGGGAAGACGACCTTCATCATCGCCCACCGGCTCTCCACCGTGCGATCAGCAGATATCATCGTGGTTATGCGGGATGGAAGAATCCTGGAGTTCGGGACGTTTGGACAACTGCTTCGCAGAGACGGGTTTTTTCGGCGCTTATATCGAACCCAGTGGCAACAGAAAGAAAGGCACGAGCCTGTGGTGTCGTAGCAATGTTGACCTGGTAGAAGTGAAAACCAACCAGGCGTAATGAGGCAGTTTCGTCGCCTGACGGGTGGGAACGGTCCAGAAAGTAGCTTGTGATGACTTCGTCACTTCGGATCATTGTAACTGGCTTGGTTGGGTTGTATCCCGTGGGCGGAGTGGCATGGGACTATCTTCAGTATGCGGTAGGTCTATGGCGTCTGGGGCACGACGTGTATTATCACGAAGACACGTGGAGCTGGCCTTACTCTCCGCCTGAGAAAACTTACACATCTGAGGCCTACTATTCAGCGAAATACATCGGCGATTTCTTCAGGTTGTACGCTCCTGATCTGTCAGGGAGGTGGCATTATTTACACCTACATGAAACCAGCTTCGGGATGACAAGGGCGAAGTTTGACGAGGTCGCGAGAACGGCCGATGTGTTCTTAAACGTCAGCGGGGCATCCATGCTTCCCGACCATCTGTCGCCACGGTGCGTGAAGGCGTTCCTCGATACCGACCCAGGCTATAACCAGATCATGCTCAGCGAGCGGCATGGGTGGTCGGAGAATATAGATCGGTGGTGCTCCAGCGTGGCAGCTCACGATCGCCACTTCACTTATGCCGAGAACATCCACGGCGCTGATTGCTTCGTTCCCACGGTGGGTTTTGAGTGGAAGACGACACGTATGCCCATTGTCTTAGCTCTGTGGGACCCGATCGCAGTGGTACCGCCCCCCAAGCCCGGGCCATGGACCACGGTCATGACCTGGAACCCGTATAAGGGGAAGCTGCTTTACGACGGTGTCGAATATGGCGGGAAAGGAGCCGAGTTTGAGAAGCTGATCGATCTGCCCCGCCGTGCCGGTGTCCCGCTCAAGCTGGCAGTTGGTGGAGTCAATGCCCCGACCGAGCGGTTGACGAACGCGGGCTGGCAAGTAGTCGACGCTCCGAGCGCGACGCTAAGCCCTGGACACTATCAGGAGTTCATAGCCGGGTCGCGCGGCGAGCTCTCGCCTGCCAAGCATGTGTACGTAGCGATGCGGACTGGTTGGTTCAGTTGCCGTTCTGCCTGCTATGCGGCCACAGGCCGCCCCGTGGTCGTGCAAGATACGGGCTTCTCTGCATTCCTTCCTGTTGGAGAAGGAGTATTGCCATTTCAGACCACTGAGGAAGCGGTCGCCGGGGTCCATGAGGTCGAGGGTGACTATGCACGGCATGCGAAGGCCGCGCGGGCGATAGCCGAGGAGTATTTTGATTCGAATAAGGTGCTTTCTCGATTGATTAAGGAGGCCATGTCATGAGAGCCATAGGGATAGCCTCGAGATCACCAAATGGCCTCCGCATCATCGTCCTGGGTTATGTCGTGCGTGGCCCTCTTGGGGGGCTAGCATGGCATCACTTGCAATATGTGATCGGCCTCGGCCAGCTCGGGCATGACGTGTACTTCCTCGAGGATAGTGACGAGTACCCTTCCTGCTATAACCCGGTAAGCAACACCACCGAAATCGATCCGACCTACGGACTCCAGTTCGCAGCCCGTGTGTTCGGACGCGCGGGGCTGGCAGAGCGCTGGGCCTATTACGACACTCACACCTCTTGCTGGCTCGGGCCATGCGCGAACAAGATTGTCGACATTTGCACCACTGCAGACCTTCTGTTGAATCTCTCCGGGGTAAATCCTCTTCGCCCGTGGACTGCAAAGATACCTGCAAGAGCTTTTGTCGATACAGACCCTGCTTTCACGCAGATCAGACATCTGACGGACCAAAAGGCGCACACCCTGGCTTCGAGACATACCGCCTTTTTCTCGTTTGGGGAGAACATTCACAGGGGGACTTCTGCTGTTCCCCATGACAAATTCCCATGGCAGCCGACCCGGCAACCTGTCGTCCTAGACGCGTGGGCGTTCACGCCTGGGGTACCCGATGGACTGTTCACCACCGTGATGCAATGGGATAGCTATCAGATGCATCATTACGAGGGCACACTCTATGGAATGAAGTCTATCTCATTCGGACCCTATCTTGATCTCCCATCCCAAGCTGGGCGTCATTTCGAGCTAGCGTTAGGTAGCCCTTCGGCGCCACGCTCCACACTGCTGCGGAAGGGGTGGTTACTCCGTGATTCTTTTAACGTGACGCGGGATCCATGGACGTATCAACGCTACATTCGGCAATCTAAAGCGGAATTCAGTCTAGCCAAGCACGGGTATGTGGTGAGTCAGAGCGGCTGGTTCAGCGAACGTAGCGCTGCGTACCTGGCCAGCGGCCGGCCGGTCCTGGTTCAGGATACCGGCTTTTCCCAGTGGTTGGGGGGAGGAGCCGGGGTAGTTCCCTTCACGAATCTGGAGGAGGCCGTAGCCGGCATCGAAGCGATCAACAGCCGGTACGAGTTTCACTGCCAGGCGGCTAGAGCGGTTGCGGAAGAATACTTCGATGCGCGTGTCGTCCTGCCGTATCTGATCGAACGCGCGATGAGCTAAAACCAGTGAGGACCAATGGCGAGAGATCTCTCGAGCGCGACGACGAGCGGGCTATCATGAATGGAAAGGCGGGTCTCGCACAGCTTTCGGAGGGCATCGCAGCGGTTGCGGTGCAATTCCACATCGCGGACTCCCTACTCAGAGCTGCCTATCACATCAGAAACTCGACATCGTGCCGTGACGGCGGTTTCAGTCCGCCCGCCGGCGATGACCCGGAAAGCCGCATGAAGATTCCTGTGAGTTGAGTCAGCTGATCACCGGGTAAGAGACCGAGCGTCCGGTCTAGAGTCGATCTCGGGAAGCCTATGGGATTTCGTCTCGTTTTTCGAACCATAGTTCTGGCTCTGTGCCTCTGGCTGAGCGGGGCCGGAGTGGGCGCGGACGTCCGGGCTGAGGGAACTGACAGTCTCTTACGAGGTCTCAGTAGCAGCACTGTTGGAGGATGGGACCTCCCAAAGTCGCTTGGCTCATCCTTTTCCATCAAACCTTCCTACTTCGACACAGATCCGCGGGCGAACATTAAGCTGCTGGACGACGGCGTCAAGCGGGATGCACTGGACTTCCTCGTGAAATCTTCCATGCCGGTTAACTTGACAGGCGAAGGCGAAGTGGCGGTTAGCTCTTTCAATTCTCAGACAGAGAAGCTCTACCACCAGCAAAGAAACCAATTGCTTCGGTTCAGGGTCGCCGGGGACCTCAGCTCCTTCAGCTATGGAGCGGAGTACCGATCAGTTGGGCAGGGCTTTCGGCGCCCGCCCGGCGCGAACTGGCGACCCGATCAGGAGGGCACCGAGACATGGGCAAGCCAGACCTTTGGTCCCGTGCGCCTCAAGGCCCTGTTCTCCAATTTCTGGGACAATGTTGAACAAGACCCGCGACGTCCACGAACGACCAAGACCCTTGGTGGAACCGCATTGGGCTTCACGCTCCCCGGCGGGAGCGTGCTAAACTTCTCCTATCAACGTGGGAGTTCGGAGACGGTAGGAGGACCAAGCAAGCAGCCTCCTCAGGAGAGCTGGATCGAGGATTTGGGGGCCTCACTGTACTACTACGGGGGTCCGGCCGGGGACTTCACCGTTTCGTCGAATTATTCGCCTTCCGCCAACAAACTCGATCCAACCCAAAAGGTGTCATCCTACTATCATGCCATCACAGGTTCGTACCGTCCGACAGAGTCGATCACCATTATGCCGTCGTTGAGTTTCAGTGAAGATCGATACTCCTGGCAGGGCCTGCGGACCGCCACACCCACCGC
>Ga0307471_100002748_pt1 | contig 10239 bp, 7 predicted proteins | sample atmos_gasesAM3C__2_FD_204566 | JGI IMG/M metagenome (GOLD analysis project Ga0307471, IMG submission 204566) | Hardwood forest soil microbial communities from Morgan-Monroe State Forest, Indiana, United States - atmos_gasesAM3C_515 | ecosystem: Environmental > Terrestrial > Soil > Temperate... | reverse complement strand
ATGCTGGTCGCGAGCGACGATCAAGTCTCGATTCGCGATTTGGGCAGCCGCAACGGCACGCTGGTCAACGGCGTCCCGATCGAGCAACAGCAGATGCGGCACGGAGACCAGATCTACATCGGCGATTCGGTGCTCATCTTCCTGTTGGACGCGGACGGCGAGCACTTCGCAAGAAACCCGGTTGAGTTTCAGGACACCGCCGCGATCGATGCCTCGCCACTTCTGCTTCGCGCCGAAGACTCGTTCTACCTGCAACCGCAGAAGATGGGCGTGAGCTTGCCTGCCTCGGAGCGTCGCGCCCGTGACCTGAATTCCCTGCTCAAGGTCGCGACCGGGATCGGAGGCATTCGCGACCAGGACTCGCTGCAATGGCAACTCCTGGGCTTCATATTTGACGTAGTCCCCGCCGAACGCGGCGCCGTTCTGCTCTGCGATACCCCGGAAGAGTTCACGTCTACCGCTGCCTGGGACCGGATACGCGGGCCCGGCCACTCGGTTCGAGTCAGCCGTACCGTGGTGCAGCGCGCCCTGGAAGAACGCGTGGGTTTGGTGGTGAGCGATGTCCTGGGTAACGAAGCTCTCCGCCAGGTCAAGACGTTGTTCGAATTGAAAGTGAGGTCGCTGCTTTGTGTTCCGTTGCTGGTTGCGGACAGGGTCCTCGGTGCCATCTATCTGGACTCGACCAGCCCGACCGTACAGTTCGACGTAGACCACTTGCAGGTGATGACCGCAGTTGCGGGCATCGCCAGCCTGGCCTTTGACAACGTACGCCACTGGGAAAAGTTGCGGCAGGAAAACCAGGCATTGCGCGCTGAAATCGAGGTCGAGCACAACATGGTGGGCGGAAGCCCCGCCATGCGCAAGGTATTTGACTTCATTCGCCGCGTGGCGCCCACGGACTCCACTGTCCTCATCGAGGGCGAGAGCGGAACGGGAAAGGAGCTGGTGGCCCGCGCCCTGCATCGCAACAGCTCCCGTGCGGAGCAGCCCTTCGTAGCTATCAATTGCGCCGCTATCGCTGAAACCCTGCTGGAAAGCGAGTTGTTCGGCCACGAAAAGGGCGCCTTCACCGGCGCCGCGGCGCAGAAGAAAGGCAAAGTGGAAGTGGCCGAAGGTGGAACCCTGTTTCTTGACGAGATCGGCGAACTCGCGTCCGGTTTGCAGGCCAAGCTGTTACGCGTCCTGCAGGAACGCGAATTCGAACGCCTGGGCGGCACCAAGCCGATCAAGCTTAACATCCGCCTGATTGCCGCCACCAACCGAAGCTTGCCCGAAGCCGTCAAGGCGGGCACCTTCCGCAACGACTTGTACTACCGCCTTAACGTCGTCACTCTCAACGTGCCCGCGTTACGGGAGCGTCGCGAGGACATATCCGTGTTGGCCGATCATTTCGCCGCCAAGGCCAGCCGGAAGTGCGGCATGCGAGCCAAGCCGCTCTCGTCGGAAGCGCTGGCCTGTCTGATGAACTACGACTGGCCAGGCAACGTTCGCGAACTGGAAAATGCCCTGGAACGGGCGCTGGTCCTGGGCTCTACCGATTCCATTCTTCCCGACGACCTGCCCGAGGCCGTCCTCGAGGCGGGCTCCACAACTACGACGTCGACCGACAAATATCACGGCAATATCAAAGAGACCAAGAAGCAACTCATCCTGCAAGCCCTGCAACAGGCCAAGGGTAACTACATAGAAGCCGCAAAGGCTCTAGGGATGCACCCCAATTCGCTGCTCCGTCTGATCCGCAATCTGGATTTGAAAGCTGTGAAAGCGGGAATGCAGGAGCCAGGCAGGGAGTGAAATGCAGTTTCTTGTAAAACCTTCAGCCGCTGAGGTTTGCATTAGAGCCTGAACGGTGCACTCAGCAGCCGCGCGGGAAGCATGACCACGGCCCAGACCAACGCGAGTGCGCCGTGGACCGCTATACCGACCAGCCGAAACGGCAGCAGCGCCACCCACACAAACGGGTAAAGCACCAGCGCCAAGAGGGCCAACGGCCAGCACACCACGAAGAGAATGCACCAGAGGAGAAAAGCGAACATACTTTATTTACGAGAAGAATACCCGAAAAGTTCCATGCCGGTTACACAAACCGAGAACTGAAAACTGACTACTGGGCTTTCGAGGCAGTTTTCTCTCGCCTCGAACCCTTGGCCCTTGATAGAACCTCTTAGCCGGCAACCACGCTTTCTGGCGCCAGCCTCCTTAAAGATTCCCCATACGGCGCCCGCGCGATCCCGCGCTCGGTTACGATCGCCGTAACATACTTCGCCGGCGTGACATCGAACGCCGGATTCTCCACCTCTACGCCGTCAGGCACCATCTGCCGTCCGGCGATGTGCGTCACTTCTTTCGCGTCGCGCTGCTCGATCGGAATCCCGCTTCCATCCGCCGTTTCGAAATCCACGGTCGACAGCGGCGCAGCCACATAAAACGGGATGCCATGTTCCTTGGCCAGCACCGCCACCGAATAAGTTCCGATCTTGTTGGCCACATCGCCATTGGCGGCGATGCGGTCGGCGCCGACCACGATGGCGTTGATCTTCTGTTGCTTCATCATGGCGCCCGCCATGTTGTCGGAAATTACCGTTGTGGGAATTCCATCTTTCATCAGCTCCCATGCCGTCAATCGCGAACCCTGAAGGAAAGGACGCGTCTCATCGGCAAAGACATGGATTTTCTTGCCCTGCTCGACGGCGGCGCGAATCACCCCCAGCGCCGTGCCGTATCCGCAGGTGGCCAGGGCCCCGGCATTGCAATGGGTGAGCACGCCGCCGCTGGCCGGCATCAAGGTCGCGCCGTGCCTGCCCATGGCCTGGTTGGCGGCGATGTCCTCCGCGTGCATGCGCTGGGCCTCTCCAATCAGCGACTGCTTGATTTGCTCCAGCGGCCGCACCCGCAGCATCTCAAACTTATCCCGCATGCGCCGGATCGCCCAAAAAAGATTTACCGCTGTCGGCCGGGTCTTCCCCATGACATCGCAGATCTGGTCAAACTCCGCCTTCAAATCGCCGCCGTTTTCGGCTTTGGAAGCCTTCACCCCAAGCGCGATGCCCATGGCCGCAGCCACGCCAATGGCCGGCGCGCCCCGCACCACCATGTTGCGGATTACGTCGGCGACCTGGGTGTAGGTCCTGCAGGTTACGTAAGTCTCTTCGGTCGGCAGCTTCGTTTGATCGATGAAGCGCACGCCGGAATCGGTCCATTCAAGAGTTTGAATCATAGTGTCGGTCGTTAGTCGTTAGTCGTTAGTCGTTAGTCGTTGGTCGTTGGCCTTTGATGTCGGCGCTATCGGCAAGTTGCATGTCAGATTTCCGCCCGTACGTTCGTAAATGTCGGCCGGAGCCAAGGGCCAACGACCAAAGACGAACGACCAACGACGATCTTAATTTTTATGGCCTTCGCAGCGGATGCGCGGGCTATGCACCACTGCCGGCTTTCCGCAAATTTCGCAGCCAGAGCCTGCCGCGGGCATTCCCGGGGACGTCTCGTCGGTTTGCAGCAGGTGTTCTTGCCGGACATCGCTGGCGGTAAACACGGAAACAAACGGGGCCGGCGCAGCTGCCTTCTCGACATTAGGACGCCCTCCCGCCTCCTCGCGTTCCACTAGGCACAGCACGCCCACCACCTGAAAGCCGAATTCCCTCGCCGCTTCAATCGCCTGCACGGTCGAGGACCCGGTAGTACAAACGTCGTCGACCATCACTACGCGCGCGCCTTTTTCCTGGAAGCCTTCAATGCGCCGTCCGGTACCGTGCTGCTTCTCGGCTTTGCGCACCAGAAATCCATCCACGTCGCCGCTAGCCACAGAAACCGCTACCACGATCGGATCGGCCCCCATGGTCAGGCCGCCGATGGCTTTGGGCTTCCATCCCCGGTTCCGAATCTCGTCCAGCACCACCTGCCCGGTCAGACGCGCGCCTTTGGCCGCGAGCGTCGTCGCGCGACAGTCGATGTAATAGTCGCTCGTCCCGCCGGATGAGAGTTTGAACTGTCCCAGCCGGAACGACTTGGAAGCCAGCAAACGCAGCAATTCCTGACGCGCGGAAGCCATCAAAATCTACGATATCACGCTCAATGCCTGCTATTGGCTCATGCGCTCCAGATGACGGAAATGGTCGGTACCGATATAGAGCACGCCGAAGAGCATGAGGTTATAACCCATGTGAATCAGAAGTCCGGGCGTCACCGATCGAGTCACCACTCGCGTAATGGTCAGGACCAGTCCCACCACGAACAGCACCACTAGTGGCCCCCAGGCTTGTCCCAGTTGTTCGCCGTGCACCATGGCAAAAGCCAGACTGGTTACCAGCACCGCAAGGAACCTGCCCCACTTTCCAGCCACCGAAGTTTCCGGAGCTGGCGCCATGCTAAGCACTCCAAGCAGGCCACCCAGAACCAGGAGCGATGTCGTAGCGATTCCGAAGGCACGACCGGAAATCGCTCCGGCCGCCAGACCCCAGGCCACAGTGAGAGAGGCCGGCAGTAACACCAGGCCCGACGGTTTCTCTCCCGCCCTCAAACTTCGCGCCGCCACCAGCATCCCGACCACGAGAAAAACAACGACCGCCAGCAGGACCGACCACGCCAGCGGGAGCCCGTGTTCGACATATCCCCAGCCCGCCATGATCAAGATCCATATGCACCCTCGCCGAAGCTGGCGCGGCCTCATAAAAAGGATTTGCAGCCAGCGATCCAGCACCGGGTACAGGAATCCGCGGAAGAGCATCTCCTCAGCCAGAGGCGCAATGGCCACCCCGAAAATCATCATCAGATAGACGCCCGACGCGTTCTGGAAGAACTGGTCCATGGGCAGTGATTTCGGAATCGGCAACAGCCGCGAGAGCTCTCCCAGGGTCACAGCCAGAAACGCGCCGGCGGCCAGAAAACCCAGCCAGCCCAAATTCCCTGGCCACTGCCAGCCTACCGTCTGCCAGAAAGGACGTTGCTGGTGACGCGTCACCAGCCCATACATGGCCACCAGCATGGCAAGGTAGGCCAGCGTCATGCTCGGCACAATCACCAAGGGACCGGGATTCTTGCCCAGCTCGGCGGCAGACATGCCATGCGCGAGCGGGCTATGCAAAACGATGACAAAAGCAATCGAAGTAAACAGAAACAGTGCCGCCACCAAAACCAGTACGACGATCAGAAGGTCAAGCCCGCTCCATGGTGGATTTTCTGAGCCTGGATTGATCGCAACCAGAGGCCGGGAGGCAACCGGCTCTAGCGGTGGCTCGACCTGCATGCCCGGGACAACATGATCGGATGAAGACAATTGGTTTGTGTACCTACCTCAGCAAATGTGGGGCGGACACTCTTGTCCGCCGCCTTTAACTCTTAGTTGCACGCTTCGTCACGAGTCCCACGCTGGCACTAACGTCGAGACCGAATCAACTGCAACAGCGGCGAGCGAGGCGCTCGCTCCACACAACTAGGCCAAGCTCTTCTCCCGCTGTCCGTTGGCAAAATATCCTGCCAGCGCCTGCCCCGTATAAGACTTCTTGTTGCGCGCCAGTTGTTCCGGCGTGCCTTGAGCGACAATACGTCCGCCCTCTTCTCCACCCTCCGGACCGAGATCAATAATCCAGTCCGCATTGCGGATCACATCCAGGTTGTGCTCGATGATCATAACTGTATTTCCTAGGTCGGTCAGCCGGTGCAGCACCTCGAGCAATTTCTTGACATCGTCAAAGTGCAGTCCGGTAGTCGGCTCGTCCAGAAGATACATGGTTTTCCCGGTCTGCCGCTTGCTCAACTCCCGCGCCAGCTTGATACGCTGGGCCTCACCGCCGGAGAGCGTCACCGCCGATTGCCCGAGATGAATGTAGCCGAGCCCGACATCGACCAAGGTCTGCAGCTTCTGCCTCACCTGGGGAATATTCTCCAGAATCGGCAAGGCATCCGAAACCGGCATTTCCAGCAGATCGGCGATTGACTGCCCTTTGTACTTCACCGCCAGGGTTTCGTGGTTGTAGCGGTGGCCGCCACAAACTTCGCACAACACATACACATCGGGCAGGAAATTCATCTCGATCCGCCGCTGTCCTTCGCCCTGGCAAGCCTCGCAGCGCCCGCCAGAGACATTGAAGGAAAATCGTCCCGGCTTGTAACCTCGCTCGCGCGATTCCGGCAACATCGCATACAGATCGCGGACCTGAGAGAATACGCCTGTATAGGTCGCAGGATTCGAGCGCGGCGTGCGACCGATCGGCGACTGATCAATGCGAATGACTTTGTCGATATTCTCGGTGCCCGAAATCGCCTTGTAGGTGCCAGGCTCTTCCCGCGACCGGTACAGCTTTTGGGCTAGCGCCCGGTAAAGAATGTCATTGACCAGCGTAGATTTGCCCGATCCCGAAACTCCGGTCACCAAGGTCATCACGCCCAGCGGAAAAACAACGTCGAGGTTTTTGAGATTGTTCTCTTTCGCTCCCAGCAGCGTGATCGCCGCCCCATTCGGCGTTCGCCGATCCGCCCGCATTTCGATTTGTACCCGGCCTGAGATGTAGGCCCCAGTTAGCGACTCTGGCACTCGCTCGATCTCCGCTGGAGTTCCATACGCCACCAATCGTCCACCGTGCCGGCCGGCCCCCGGACCAAGGTCAATCACGTAGTCGGCCCGCCGGATAGTCTCTTCATCGTGTTCCACCACCAGTACCGTGTTCCCTAAATCCCGCAATTCCTCGAGCGCCTTCAGCAGGCGGCCGTTGTCGCGATGATGCAATCCGATTGACGGCTCATCCAGGACGTAGAGCACGCCGCGCAGCTTGGATCCGATCTGCGTCGCCAGCCGGATGCGTTGTCCCTCGCCGCCGGAAAGCGTCGCCGCCGAGCGTTCCAGGGAGATGTAACCCAGGCCCACGGCATCCAGAAATTGCAGCCGTTCGACAATCTCGTGCACGATGCGTCCGGCAATGATGGCCTCGCGCCCGTTGAGCTTGATCTTGCGCGCCGTCTCCAGCGCCCGCGATACTGGCAGCGCCGTGAAATCGGCGATGGACATGCCGTTCACCTTGACCGCTAGACTCTCCGGCCGCAACCGCTTGCCCTGACACGCGGGACATTTCGTTGCCGACATGTAGTCCAGCAGAAATTCCCGGTAGGTGTCGGACGTGGATTCGTCCACCGCCTGCTTGAGATAACCCAAAATTCCGCGGAAGCCAGTCTTCCTGTTGTTGCCGGTTTCGCTGCCGTTTTTGCCCGCCTCGCCATACAGCAGAAGGTTCTGGATTCTCTCGGGAAACTTTTCGAACGGTGTTGCCAGGTCAAATCCATGGGCCGCCGCGGTAATTTGCAGCTGATGAATCAGGTTCTGCGACGCAGACCCCGGCCCTAGTCCGCCATCGAGCAAGGGCTTCGACCAGTCGGTGACCACCCGCGCCGGATCGAATTCATAACGGCTGCCCAACCCGTGGCACTCCGGGCAGGCGCCGTAGGCGCTGTTGAACGAAAATGACCGCGGCTCCAGTTGCGGCACGCTGATCCCGCAATCCGGACAAGCCAGCTTCGCGGAATAAAGTTGCTCCTCGCCGCCCACCACCGCCACCTGCACCAATCCGCCCGCCAGCTTCATGGCCAGCCCCACCGACAATTCCAGGCGATGTTCGATCCCCGGCTTCACCAACAGCCGGTCGATCACTACTTCGATGGTGTGATTCCGTCGCTTGTCCAGCGGAATGTCGTCTTCGAGATTGACCAGCTCGCCGTCGATCCGCGCCCGGGTGAAGCCATGCTGTACCAGCTTTTCGATCTCTTTCTTGAACTCGCCTTTGCGTCCGCGCACGATGGGCGCCAGCACCATGACGCGATCTTCGGGAGTCAGGCTCATGACCCTCTGGACGATCTGCTCGGCCGACTGCCGCGCAATGGCCCGCCCGCACTTGGGACAATGAGGAACGCCGATGGAAGCGAATAAAAGACGAAGATAATCGTAAATTTCGGTGATAGTCCCCACCGTGGATCGCGGACTCCGGCTGGTGGTCTTCTGCTCAATCGAGATGGCCGGGCTGAGACCATCAATGGCATCCACATCGGGGCGCTCCATCTGGTCCAGAAACTGGCGGGCGTAAGCCGACAGCGTCTCCACATAGCGCCTCTGGCCCTCGGCATAGATGGTGTCAAACGCCAGCGAAGACTTCCCCGACCCGCTCAGTCCGGTAATCACGGTGAGGGTATTGCGGGGGATTTCGACGTTTAAATTCTTGAGGTTATGCTGCCGCGCCCCGCGCACCGAAATCTTGGTAATAGGCATGAGATTGGCGAAAGCAACGACTGGCCTTCCGTAATATGGACGGCCCCACAGAAATGATGGAAAGTGGGTTTGCGCAACTCTACTCACGTATCTTAGTTGCTATCAACGGCAAGCGTCAACGCGGGGTAAAGTCAGGGATTGCGCCAAACGGGACCGGAGCATCTAAAGCCGGTACCTAACAGGAAAGTAGGCTGAACTTGGCCGGTTTAATCGTTGCTTTCGTCATGTCTTTCACGGCTATCACGGTCGTACTCGTGGGGATCCTCGCGGCCTACGCCGTCGTAACCGGCATCTTGTACGCCTTCGCCTACAGCTCGCGCCGGCGCCCCAGCGCCACCTCCGCCATCCTCGTCCCCAGCCAGAGCCAAGCCAGCGGCGACTAGATCCGGACATCGGCCGTCAGCCCTCAGACCTCGAAGTACCCACGGAACTGAAATTCGTCCTCGGTCTTGTTGATGGAGGACGGGTGTCCCGCCCGTCTCATGCCGACACGAAAAGCTCCGCCCAACAATCTGACGGCTTAAACCACCAAACCCAAATAGCCCTGAGATCCGCAGTCCAAGACTCCTAGGTCTGATGCCCGAGGTCCGACGTCCTGGCCTAGTTCGGCCCGCCCTGGGGCGGAGGCGCGCCCGGCGGAGACGGTTGTTGCTGCTGCTGTTGCTGTTGTTGTTGCTGCAGTTGCAACTCACGTAGCAATTGTTCTGGCGTCTTCACCTGCTGGGCATTGGGTTGCAGCTGTGGAGCTTCTCCGCTGGGGGTGTTGTCGGCCGGGTCATCGACCGGCTGTTCAGAGATGTCCACCCCCTGAACTCCCGGTTCATCCACTTGAAACTGGTTGGTGTTCTGAGCCGCAGGCACTGGCGGCTCAACCTCAGGCACTCCGCCAGACTTCGAAGTCAATATAAGCCGATCCACGCTGTCAGGATGCGTTGGCGAACCCAACATCACGTAGTTGAAGTGGGTTCCATTCAGGAGTGCCGCCAAGACGTCGCGGGCCGGCCCCGGTCCGAGATGAGCCACGACCCGTTCGGTCGCGTTCGGCGGAACCTCGACCTGTGCCCCGGTCTGCGTCCGCACGGCTCGAAGAATGTCAGCCAGCGTCGAGTTCTCGGCCACGATCGTAAGCTGCCCGCGGCTATACCGGACCTGCGGAGGCAATGCCGGCATCTGCGCGAGAGTGGGAGGCGGCGGAGGCGGAGCCGGTGCAGGTGGGGGCTCGGGTGCTGGCTTCTTCACTGCCTTGACCGCACGCTTCCGAACCACCGAGGGCTGGGCCACGGAGGGTTGAACGGCAGACGGCTGAGCCGCAGATTGCTGGGCTGAAGGCTGCTGGGACGCCGCCATATTCGGCATCAGGAACAGCAGAATAGGGGCAAGAACCAACCGGACTCTCGCGGACGAGACTGATTTGAGGACAACCACGGTACCTGTTTCCCGGCCCACAGTGAGTTCGATGCCGGTTGCGGCCTAGGTGGAATTGTAGCATCGGAATCGAGCGTCGGCCCGGCGATCTCGAACCTCGAAATTGAGCTAGGCGGTGTCCCGCCTGCCCCCGTCATGCCACGATTCAAGGTTTGCGGTTCCACCCGCTGGCGATTTATCGTTGTTCGGCACCAAAGGAGACAACCATGTTCAAAATCAGGCAGAAGCGGCAGAGCTTGCGATCCCTCCTGCTGCTCTCGCTATCCATCACCCTCGTTCTCACCGCTGGCCTAGGTGCACGATTTTCTGCCGCGCAATCCGGCGCGACGGCGAGCCCTCCCGGCGAATTCTCGCACGCACTGCCTAAGCTGGATGGCAATCACCTGCGCGCGACCGTCGTTGAAGTGAACTACGCGCCCGGAGAAGGCGACAAGCCGCATAGCCATCCCTGCACCGTGATCGGATACGTTGCCCAGGGCGCGATTCGCTTCCAGGTAAAGGGTGGGCCGGAAGGCGTATTCAAGGCGGGAGAGAGCTTTTACGAGCCGCCAAATGGTGTCCACCAG
>Ga0307471_100002747_pt1 | contig 10242 bp, 6 predicted proteins | sample atmos_gasesAM3C__2_FD_204566 | JGI IMG/M metagenome (GOLD analysis project Ga0307471, IMG submission 204566) | Hardwood forest soil microbial communities from Morgan-Monroe State Forest, Indiana, United States - atmos_gasesAM3C_515 | ecosystem: Environmental > Terrestrial > Soil > Temperate... | reverse complement strand
AACGCCGCCAACATCTGCCCTTGCGCCAACGCTAATCCCAAAAGGACCGTGTTCCCGGTCATCATGGCAGTGAACACGTGATCGAGGCCCAGATAGCTTATTGCATCGACACTGCCGGCCGCCCAAGTGAGTGCCAATAGCATCGATTCCCGTCCCAGAGTAGCGAAAGGCAATGTCGCCGATTTGGCCATTTCCTCACAAGAAGCCGGTGGGAGCACAACCCGCAGGTCTATTGTGATTTACGTTCCGCAAAGAGTGGTAGCTTCTTCGCTTCCCCGATGAGACGCTCAGCGTCTTCCGGAAGCAGGAATCTTTCATCCACTAACGTTCGCGCCGCCCGGCTTATTTGCTGCACGTAGTCGGCTTGATCTTTGTAGCGCTCTTCTATGGACAGCCTGGCGTCTCCGCTTTTTTCCCGCTCTTCTTTGGTTTTCGCGAACAGAATATATTGGCCGTTGAGATAGCAAAGCTCATCTTCGATAAATCCCTTGGCCCGAAGATTCCAGCCCGAGTAAGTTGCGAGCGGAACTTGCAATCCGACGGCGCGGATGCCGCCGATCTCGTTGCCATCGCGATCCACTTTCGGAACCAGGAGCGGATACTCTTTGCCTTTCATATGAGTCACGGGTTGCACAGTGTAGTCGTTTACTGACAGATCGTTTGGCTGGCCCTTGTAGCGAACGCCGGGAATGGTGGGGAAACCTTGCGCGCTTTGCGGCAGTGACGGTACAAGCGTGCCATCGGAAATTCGCGGGAAGCGGCTCGGTGGCGGTTGCACGCCTTGAGTCACCCACGCCTGCATAACAACGAGCAAAGCGCGCTGCGTTTCCTGGTAAGAAAGGGGGTTATTAAGCTGCTGGCACATGCCGCGGTCCGGTTTATCCGTGGGACCGTGCTGGGTGCTGGAGAAATAATAGAGCCGGACGTTCTCGGGAATCGGCACATCCTTTTTCGCCATCGGATCGCCAACCACAAGCGAATTTCTGCCCTGCCACGACTCGGCACCTGAATCCCAGTGCATGATCTTCGGACAGGCGTTTTGCTGGCGACAGCGGAGGAGCCAGCCGTCAGTTTTTTTGCTGACGGGATCGGTCAGAGTTTCATAAGTAAAAGGGAACTCATCTCCGGGAGTAAAGTGGCCTTCCAGCGCAGTCGCAAAACGGCCCGGCATGGCGAACTCAAAATTCGTGAAAGTCCTGCGCGAAGCCGATAGATGAGGTATCGCGCCATCGAACACGATTCTGCCTGATTCATCCTGATTGAATCCTTGATAGATCAGATCCTTCAACAATCTGCCGCTCTGTGAAGAGCCGAACCCAATGGCCCAACGAGGCGGCTTGTTTTCTTGATTGTCAAAGAGCGGATTCTCAACCGAACCGTTGTAGCGGAGATACGAAATCAGATCGCGGGTCGCGGCGAAGCCCAGGCCCATGACGATGGGATCCCGCGCTTCATAGGTGAGCTCATAGATGTAATTCGGAGAAAAGCCGGTCGGAAAACAGATATCGGTTTTACTCGGCGTCTTGTTTTGGCCGTCGGCGCAACGAGCAAAGGACCACTGATCGTTGGGAATCAACTCCCGCGCGTCGTGAACGCCGGCGCGGCGGTACAACCGCGCTTTGGCCATGCTCTCCTCCACCGCGGGATAGGGTTTCACGTCGAGGGATTCCCGATCGAAGCTGAGAGGCACCGAGAAGCTTGGTTTCTGAAAAACGAATTCCGTCGTGATCCAGCGCCTGATCGGACTACCATCGGGATTTTTGGCCACAGGAAAATTTGTCGTGAGTCTTCCATTGCCGGGGAGGACGTCGCCTTGCCAGCCGCTCCAGACGATCGCGTAACCTTGACGCATCATGAAACCATCGCCGGCGTGGGCGAGCGTGCTCGGATTGTTGCTGCGCTCCGCGCCCAGGTTCACGCGTAGGGCCTGATTGCCGCGATTCACCACCTCGTAGAAAAGTGTCTGATTACCCCGCTTCATGTCCACAGGTTTGAGGATGAAGATATCCATCGAGTATTCCACCCGACCGCGTTCGTTTTTCTGTGCCTTGTTCAGGTTCACGATTGCTTTGTTGTTCTTTTTATTTGGATCGACTTCGCCGTAGGCTTTGCCGACAAGTTTTTCGTAAGGGCCGGTAACGCCGAACTCGTTTCCGTTTGCGAACGGCTCACGCTTCTCAATGACGATCTTCGTGATTAAGGCGTGAGCTGACGCAAACCAAAAAAAGACAGACGAGAACAGAAGGAGATTAAGCAATAGCATACAATGTTTCTCCTCGTTTTAAGGCTTGTTACTCTCGAAGGCCGGGCTCTTTTGGGCTTCAGCAATGATCCGCTCGGCGTCTTCCGGCAGCAGAAATCGTTCATTCACCAAAGCTCTTGCCGCACGGCTCACCTGTTGCACGTAATCGGATTGATCTTTGTAGCGCTCCTCAATGGATAAACGCGGATCGCCACTCTTTTCTCGTTCCGTTTTGCTTTTCGAGAAAGGAATATACGAGCCAAGCAAACCGCATAGCTCGTCCTCCGCCGGCCCGTCCCGTTGGAGGTTCCAGCCGGTGTGAGTCGCCAGCGGAACCCGAATCGCCGGCAAGCGGATTCCCGCTCTGTCGTTTCCATCAATGTCCACCTGCGGCAAAAGAACCTTATATTCGCCGTTACCGATTTGTTTCGGTGGGTGAATATCGATTTTGCCGCGCAGCAAGTTCGGACCGTAGTCTAGAAACAGCTGACGGTTATAAAGCGCGCTGTAACGGACTCCCGGAATTTGAGGAAAGCCATCCTTGGGTTTAGCAGGGACTAAAGTGCCGTCGCTGACTTTGGGGATCTGACTGGGCGGCGGCGGAGTTCCGTCTAGGGCCCAACTGTCCATGGCCGAGATAAGCGCGCGCAGCGCAGCGCCGATCGGCATAGGATTGGAGAGTTGCTGGCATTCACCCTTTCTCGGCAACGAACCGAAAGGGGTATTATGCTGCGCGCTGGCGACGAAATAGATGCGCGTATTGTTGGGAATCGCGATGTCATTTCCTTTTCCATCCGTATGAGCCAAGGAACCTCGCTTCTGCCAGTACTCGGTGGAAGTCTGCGTGTGGACGATCAACGGATCCGTATTCGGACGCTTGAGGATTCCGTCTTGTCTTCCTGTTTGCGGATCTTTTAACACGTTGTAGGCGAAGGGAAACAGTTCCAGATCAAGTTGATTCGTGTGTTGCTGCGACGATGTGACGGGCCGGGAAAATTCATAATTTAAAAACAGTCGCCCGCCGCCGGCCGCATGAGGAGAGATGGCTTCGAAGACTTTTCTGTGCGATTCGTCCTCATTGAAGCCGTGATAGACGAAGTCTCTCAAGAATCTACCACTTTGGGAGCGGCCCCATGCATACGCCCTCCGAATATCCGGCGTATCGGTGATGGATACCAGCGGATTGGGATTGCCGCTTACATCCTTGTTTGCGTAGCGCAGGAAAGAGACCAGATCGCGCACGACGGCAAATCCTAAACCCAAAACTAGAGGATTCTTGGCGGGGTAGATGAATTCATAAATATAGCCCGGCTTGTATCCGGATGGAATGCAGAGGTCGCGAGTGCTGGGCTTTACATCGAGCTTGCCGGTTTGCTTATCCCTTACGCAGCTTGCAAATTCCCATTCCGAGTTCGGCACTGGAGTCCGAGGGCCGTAGGATCTTCCCCGCATTGTAAGCACAGCCTGGGACTTCTCGGTACGGGCAACCTCGTAGCTCAAAACACGATTGTCTCCGCTCAGCGGTTGAGAATAGACGTCTTTCCTCGAGACGACCATTTCGGTGCGCGTGCTTCTGATGATCTCGCGCCCCTGGTTCGTCGCTGCAGGGACCCCGGCCACGAGAAAGTCTTCACCCGGAGTTAAATCGCCCTGCCATCCCGACCAGACAATCGTGTAACCTTCGCGCATGAGAAAACCGTTGCCGGCATCTTTCAAAGTGCTTGGGTCGTTATTCTCGGGAGCATCGTTAAGAAACATCAGGATACGTTTACTGCCGCGGTTGGGGACATCGTAGAAAATTTTGCCATTCCCCCGCTTCATATCGAGCGGCTTGAGAATGAAAATATCGGCCCAGTACTCGACCCGGCCCCTCGAATTCACCGGAGCTTTATCTACACCGATAACGATTTTATTTAGGGAATTCTTGGGATCGACTTCACCATAGGCTTTGCCGACGAGCTTCTCGTAAGCTCCGGTGACGCCGAATTCGTGTCCGTTGGCGAACGCTTCACGTTTCTCTATGACAATCTTGGTGATCTCAGCGAACGAGAGAGACGGGAGCAGAACAAAGGTAAACAAAAGAACAAAAATATAAGTCATTGTCACCCTCCGATAGTTCGTACGTGGTTTTTAGGCTACTCTGCTACGATTCGTCGGATACCGATTCGCTACCGATGTTGATTGATGGTCCAGCCGAGCCTGTGTCGTGTGATAACGGCACAAGTCATACGACCAAAGTCAGTTGGTACCTGCTGAGGTCTTACCAATCCTGCCTATTCTTCGCCTCTGTTATGATGCGCTCAGCATCTTCAGCTAGCAGATATCGTTGCTCTACCAATATTCTCGCTGCGCGGCTCACCTGCGGCACGTAATCCTGTTGGTTCTTATATCTTTCTTCGAGCGATAAGCGCGGATCGCCGGCTTTCTTGCGTTCCGCTTTTGTTTTCGCGAACGGAATGTAAGAACCAAGCAGGCCGCTGAGCTCGTCCTCGGCAAGCCCTTTTGGCTGGAGATTCCAGCCCGTGTACGTTCCGATTGGAACCTGCACGGCGGGTAGACGAATTCCAGCGAGATCGTTGCCGTCACGATCGACCTTCGGAACGAGAATCGCATAGGCGCCGCTTCCGATGGGTTTTGGAGGATGAACGTCGATCCGGCCGCGATGGAGGTTGGGTCCATAGTCAAGAAAGAGCTGCCGGTTATGCAAACCCTGATAATTTACCCCCGGTATTTTTGGGAATCCGGTTCGCCGAGGCGGAACCAGAGCTCCCCCTTTTATTGTAGGATATTGACTTGGCGGCGGCAAAATTCCGTTCGCTACCCATAGATCCATAGCGACCATGAGCGCGCGCAAGACATCGCCCGCCGGTAAAGGATTGACGAGTTGTTGGGTGTCGTTTTTCTCGGGCTCGGAGCCAAACGGACTATTGTGTTGCGCGCTGGCGATGACGTAAATCCGGACCTTTTCCGGAATTGGAATGTCATTGCCTTTTCCATCCGTGTGCGCAAGACAGCCCCGCTTCTGCCAGTATTCGGTCGATGTCTGGGTGTGAAAAACGTACGGGTCCGTTTTGGGGCGTTTGAGAATTCCGTCGCGACGGCCGGTCTGCGGATCGTTCAAAATATTGTAAGCATGCGGAAAAAGCTCGGGATCAAGTTGATTGCCATGCTGCTGCGATGAAGTCACCGGCCGACCGAATTCGTAATTCAAAAACACTCTTCCGCCGCCCGCAACATGAGGCGCAATGGCGTCGAAGACTTTACGGTGCGATTCGTCTTCGTTAAACCCGTGATAAACGAAATCTCTGAGATACCTGCCGCTCTGCGAACGGCCCCACGCATAAGCATAGCGAATGCCGGTGGTTGTGTTCCCCCCTCTTTTGTTCTCCCCCCGTCGCGGGGGGAGATAGAGAGGGGGGCCCAGCGGGTTCGGCTGTCCTGCGGCGTCCTTTGTTTCATAGCGCAGAAACGAAACTAGATCGCGGACCACGGCGAAGCCCAAGCCAAGGACCAGCGGGTTCTTGGCTAAATAGATGAATTCATAGATATGGCCAGGCTTGAATCCGGACCGTAAATACAAATCTTCTGTACTTGGCGTGATTGTTTTCTTGCCGGTCTGGGGATCTTGCTCGCATTTTGCGAACTGCCATTCGGTTGGCGGTATGAGAACACGTGGGTCATAGGATTTTTCACGCACCGTTAACGTCGCTGAAGATTGATCATCAGACGCGGCCCTGTGACTCACGATATCCTTCCAGCCACTCAAAGGCTGTGAATGAACGCCTTCTTCGTCGACAACCATTTCGGTTCGCACCAGCCGCGTGATTTCTTTATTGTCCGTTGCAACCGGCACCTGCATGGCGAGAAGGTTCTTCTTCGGAATCAAATCCCCTTGCCAACCGCACCAAGCTAAGGTGTAGCCCTGGTCCATCAGAAAACCATTCCCCGCGTGTTCTAGAGTACTCGGATTGTTCGTCGCAGGGGCATCGTTTAGAAAGGCGACGATCCGTTTGCTCCCTCGATTGGGCGCATCGAAGAAGACTTTCCCGTTGCCGCGCGCCATATCGAGCGGTTTGAGAATGCAGAAATCGCTTTGATACTCGACCCCGCCTTTTTTATTTCGCGGCGCTTTATCCAGATTGACAATAACCTTGTTCAGCCGATTCTTTGGGTCGACTTCGCCGTGCAGTGTGCCGACTAATGTTTCATACGCTCCGGTGACCGCGAATTCGTGGCCGTCGGCAAAAAGCTCTTTTTTTTCGACGATAATACGCGTGATCATTAGTTTTGCTCGATTGAACTCGATCTTGCGCTCAAGCGTAATGCTTTACCCAGACTACCTATGGGTGTCAAGTTTGCTTCAAACGGTTCGGTAGTGTTTCACTTTGAATCAACCGTCCCAAGTCCGAAGAAAGATTTCTCGCGCGACGCTCGAAATGACACTCTAAAATGATTTTGTCATCTCGAACCCTTCGACCGGACTCAGGGTAAACTCCGTGAGAGATCTTGCCAAAACTGCACCACTACCCACGGTTCGGTTCATTGACATATATGGCCTTGTGTGTGATATCAATCTCGCTTGCGCAAATCCCCAGCATTTCGAAGGATGAGTGAATAACGGCTTATTACTGGGCAACTTCATAAGAGATATACCTGTAGTCCCTAAGGAGGTAGAAGGCGATGGTTCTTTGGCTCGGCAACGAGGACATCAAGAAAATTTTCGATATGAACGAGTGCCTTTCGGTAGTCGAAAACACTTACCGGGAACAAGGAGAAGGACAAATTGTTAATCGGGAGCCGCCGCGGACGCATATTTATCTGCCAACTTCTAAGCCCGATGTGAAATATGTATTCAAATCAACCGACGGCGGCCTGCCGCGGTTGGGTACTCAGGTGATTCGTATCACCTCTGATACTCTCGGCTACAAAATGGTCCAGGGGGAACGGCGGCGTTTCAAGTTTCCCAGCATTCCAGGGGAGAAGTACTTCGGTCTTTACCTTCTATTCCGAAGCGAAGATGGCATGCCCCTTGCCATGATGCATGATGGCCACATCAATCATCTAGGCGTCGGAGCACGCGTAGGAATGGGGATTAAGTATCTGGCGCGAAAGGATGCCGACACGATCGGCCTATTCGGCGCCGGGTGGTATGGCATCACAGTTTTGGATGCCACCCGAAAGGTCCGCCAAATTCGCAAGGTCAAAGTTTACAGCCCGACTCCGGAAAACCGTAAACGCTTTGCCGAGGAAGCTTCGAAGGCGCTGGAAATCGAAGTCGTGGCAGCGGATTCCGCCGAGGACACCGTGAGGGGTTCATCAATCGTCCTTACGATGACTAACGCCGCCGGGGCGGTGTTTAACGGAAAATGGCTCGACGAGGGAGCCTGCGTCGTAACCGCCGCCGGCGGTGATCATTTGGAATCGAGGGAAGAGCTTGACCAAGAAACGCTCCGCCGCGCGGAGATTAAGTCGGTGGCCACGCGAGCTTTCGCCGTCTTTATCAAAGCGTATAAGGACTCCGTTGCCAAAGGCATCCTTGACTGGAATCAGGTTCCGGAGCTCGGCGAAATTATCGTCGGAAAAAAACCGGGCAGGACAAACGACCGCCAGGGGGCAGTGTTTTTTCAGAACCTTCCCGGTGGCGCCCAGCATTGCGGCATGGCAACTCGCGTCTATGAAAAGGCACAACAGGTGGGTCTAGGTAAAGAACTCCCCGATGAGCTTTTCCTGCAGGACATTAGACCGTAGACTCCTGACGGCTACGCGACCGCCTACGTGGTTTCGTTGAACTGTAATCCTCAGTTTTAGTACTCGTTGAACATCCTTTGCAGCTCGCGCGGATCTTTGGTATTCGTCAATCCCAGCATGAGCAGGATGCGTGCTTTGTGCGAGATCAGGCTGTCTCCCTGGATAAACAGATCTTCCCAATCCACTGGGATCCGTCCCTGACCGCCACGGTTTGAGAATACTACCGGGATTCCGCTCGCGGCGATTTTTTCGATGCCACCCAGTTGTTCGGCGGATGGGCGGCCGTTGTAAGCGTAGCCACTGATAACGAGTCCCTGAGCACCCGCGGCGACGCAGGCCTGGGCTGCGGCATCGTCGCCCCCGACGTAGGCGGCTACAATATCGACCCGCGGGAGGTCTTGAATGTTGCGGATGTCGAACTCGGAGCGGAACGTGTGGCGCCGGGTGGGAGTAGCATAGAAACTCACCTGGTCGTCTTCAATATGGCCGAGCATGCTGTGCCTCGAAGAGACAAAGCCGCCGGGACGCTGATTGGTTTTCATCACTTCGCGCGCCGAATGGATCTCTTCGTGCAGTGTGACTAAAACGCCTTTGCCACGAGCGTCGGGTGAGAGCGCCAGACGGATCGCATCAAGCAAATTGCGATCGCCATCATTGCCGACTTGGTCATGTTTGCGCTGGGATGCGACGACGACCAGAGGCTTCTCAGTTCTAACGGTCAGGTGCAGAAAGTAAGCCGTCTCTTCCGTGGTAAACGTGCCGTGGGTGACAATGATGCCGTCAACGGTAGGGTTTTCAGCAGCGTCTGCTGCCGCGCGGGCGATGTCGAACCAGTGTGCAATACGAATGGAACCGCTGCGTACCCGGGCCGTCTCGATGATCTCAAAGTTGGCCATGGCCCGAGCCTGGGGAATGTCCTTCAGAACTTCATCGAAGGCGAGCAGACCATGACCGGTATTAGCGATGGTTCCACCCGTGGCAATGATTTTAATCAAAGGCATAACGCTTTCCTATTTTGTCGTTGCGAATGGTTTTAAAAATCGGGGCGACAACCGCACTCTCACTTCTTGTAAAGACCATCAATAAAGCCACTCTGATCCAGCTCTCGAACGAATCGCAAATCGACGAAATCCTCCGGCTTGGCCGGCTTTGCCTTTGCTTCGGTTTTAGCCATTCCATCCAGAATCGTCTTGATGCCTTCAAGACTCGGGTAGGGTTTGGGTGGGAGCTTATCATCGGTAACTGAACGATCGAAGGATCTTTCGAGGACGTCCCTGTCTTTCATTCCACCAAGATATTTTTCCAGGACCTTGAGCCCGACGGCCCGATCTGTCTTCAGGGCGTGAATCGCCTCCACATGAGACTTGATATACCGTCTAACAATATCCGGCTGCTCCTTAATAAAACGCCGAGTGGTTACCACTGAAGTATGTTGAAACACCATTCCGAGAGCCGCCACATCGGCAAGCACTTTAAGCCCTTTTTTCTGCGCCATGAGGCTCGACGGAGGACTAAGCAGCGTCGCATGGATCTGACCAGTTTCCACGGCCGTCAAGCGCACTGGAACACTTCCTATTTGCCTAATGGCGACATCCTTCCCGGGAGTGAGTCCCAACTTCGGCAGCAGAAAATCGAGCGTGAAGTCGTTCACGCCGCCGAATCGCCCTATTCCGATGTTGCCTCCTTTGAGTTGTTCAGGTGTTTTAATGTCAGCGCGGCTAACCAACCAAAAATCCAGTGTCGGTGTAACGCCGGCAATGAGGACTACATCGGCGCCGTAAAGATTGCTCCGAATGACACCCGGGGCGGACACCTGAGTGATCGGAACATCGCCCGAAACAAGCGCAGCGATCGCCGTGGGGCCGCCGGTAAAACTGATGAGCTGAACGTCAAGCCCGTTGCGCCTAAAAATCCCCGCTTCTCTGGCAAACCAAATCGGTAGTTGCGGAACATCGACGCCGGCGTAACCAGCGTGAAATTTATGGAGCGGCTGGCTGAAGGCCGAGGGCAGGCAAAGCGCGAGGAGCGCGCCAAAAATAACGACAAGAAAAACGATTCTCTGGATTGTCATTTTCCGCATGCGATAGTCCTCTTTGAGGCGCTGACTCGGCACGAACGTAGCGATTAGAATAAGAGCCGGTTCGACAGCATTGCGACAACTGCTTGTTGCAGATCTTAGATAAGCCCCTTCTCTTTTAGACGCCGCTCATACCAGAGCCAGCGGGCGCGTGCAGAACCTCGCCACATCCGAT
>Ga0307471_100002746_pt1 | contig 10243 bp, 5 predicted proteins | sample atmos_gasesAM3C__2_FD_204566 | JGI IMG/M metagenome (GOLD analysis project Ga0307471, IMG submission 204566) | Hardwood forest soil microbial communities from Morgan-Monroe State Forest, Indiana, United States - atmos_gasesAM3C_515 | ecosystem: Environmental > Terrestrial > Soil > Temperate... | reverse complement strand
GTCGATCTGAACCGCGTGCGCGCCGAAAAGATCGGCTTCATCTTCCAGCAGTTCCACCTGATTCCCTACCTCACTGCCGTCGAAAACGTCATGCTCGCGCAGTACTTCCATAGCATGACCGACGAGGAGGAAGCCCTCGACGCCCTCGACCGCGTCGGCCTGAAAGACCGCGCTCACCACGTTCCCGCCCACCTCTCCGGCGGCGAGCAGCAGCGCGTCTGCATCGCGCGCGCCCTGATCAACGACCCCAAGATCATCCTTGCCGACGAACCCACCGGCAACCTCGACGCGCAGAACGAAGAAATCGTCCTGCAACTGCTGCGCGAATTTCATCGCCAGGGACGCACCATCGTCATGGTCACCCACGACCCGGTCGTCGCCCGCCTCGCCGACCGCCGCATCGAACTGCACCACGGCAAGATCGCCGCCCAGGAAGTCTTCGCCATGGCCGACGAGGAGCAGTTTGACGAGATTCTCGAAGAGCTGTGGGTCATGGAAGAACACGGCGAGCGCGCCGAGCTTGCGCGCATGGATACGCACGGCGCCCTGCCAGTCCAGATCGCCGTCGAGAAGATGGTGGAACTCGGCCTGCTCACCACCACGCCGCATCCGCCCGAGACGCACGACCACAAGCCCTTCGTGAACCCCTGTCACGATGCCATGCGTCCCGAGAGCATGTTCGTTCGCGACGGCAGCGCGGTCGTAAACCTCACGCCCCGCGGACGCAACAAAGCCGGGAGCATCATCCGTCGCCACCGCCTCGCCGAGCGCCTCTTCACCGACAGCCTGGCCATGGACAGCGAAACCGAAATCGAACAGCAGGCTTGCAAGTTCGAGCACATCCTCTCGCCCGGGGCCACCGACAAAATCTGCGCCTTCCTTGGCCATCCCCGCACCTGCCCCCACGGCGCACCAATTCCGCCGGGGCCGTGCTGTCAGAGCAAGATTCGAGTGGATGAGGCGGTGAGTTCGGAACGGAGTGGAGTGAAGGCGGGACGCTAAAAACATCTACGGTGTCCGACACAAGAGCGGCCCAAAGGTGAAACCACTTGCGCGCTATTGTCTTGGGGTTGGACCTCGGAAGCGCAGGCACAAAACGTAGAGGGGCACTCCCAACAGCCAGAGGCGCAAGTCAAACAATGCACCCAATATCCCATCAACCCAAACGTCCCCTAGCGCCCAAAGGAGCAAGATACACAGTCTGAACCTAAATAAGACCGCCCTTTCCCTTGGCGTTAAACCTACCTGCGCCACGCCAGCCGCAAACAGTGATATAGAGCGCTGCGGTAGCAGCCACAATGAAGATAATCAGTGCAGTTATCGCCTGCGCTCTTTGCCCTGCTTCCATTGTTCGACTGTATTCGGGAGACCCACTTCGCAGGTGCCCCAGGTTCGCGCCGTTCTTTGGCGCTAACCTGGGATTTGCGGCACCGTCGCGCCCCTCAGCCTCTTCACAAATTCCTCCCGATCGAAACAAACCCCTCTCATCGGGACGGTTGCCGCCAGGTGGAACACAGCGTCATCCAGCGCCGTGCCGTGCTGCCATGCCGCAAGCAATCCGTGCCGAGCCATCAGTCGAAGCTCTTTGTGCCGCAACCAGACCGCCGGCAGGTTCGCGTCGCGGTTGCAGGCCCGGGCCATCACGTCGAGGCTCACCACCCCGTCCTTGCCGGAATCGCGCTTCGTCATCTCCAGGCACACCTGGTGGAGCATCTTCAGATCACTCTCAGCCACGGGCGGTATCGTGGCCCTTGCCTCTGCCCTTTGAATGAACTCTCGAAAAGATGCGAGTCGGTCAAATTGTTCGTCGCCCATATCGGTCCCCTGCTCCGGGATGCAATCGAGCCGCAGACACAAGCATCATGGCTCGATTCGCGGCGTTCCAATACAGCCCTATGGTTGTACCTCTGGTCAGCACAAGCGGTGATGCCCGTCACACTTCCTGGTGGCACTTCTCCCCCGGACGTCCCTGCCGGTCGAAAGCTCAGCAATGATCTTCTTCGCGTCCTTAGCGGCCTTTCTTCGCGACCTTTGCGGTTAAAAGCTCTTCAACTTGCAATTGCCCCATCCCCTCCCGAACCATCACCGCCACAGGCCCGTCGCGCACTTTCCGCTATCATGAAACGAGCCCCATGACGTCCCCCCGACCCTCCATCGGCGTCTTCGACTCCGGCTTCGGCGGCCTCACCGTTCTCAAAGAACTCGTCGCCCTCAGCCCCCACGCCGACTACCTGTACTTCGGAGACACCGCCCGCCTCCCCTACGGCTCGAAGTCGGTCGAAACCGTCGCCCGCTACGCCGTCGAAGCCACGCACTTCCTCGAAAACCGTGGCGCCAGCCTGCTCGTCATCGCCTGCAACACCGCCACCGCCCTCGCGCTCGACCGCATCACCGCCGCCGCCCGCGTGCCGGTTGTCGGCGTGGTCGAACCCGGAGCCGACCAGGCCGCCTCCGCCAGTCAGAATCGCAGAGTAGTCGTCATCGGCACCGAAGCCACCGTCAGCAGCCATGCCTACCTGCGCGCGCTCGAGCGCCGCGGCGTCGAGGCCCGCGAGAAAGCCTGTCCCCTGTTCGTTCCGTTAGTTGAAGAAGGATGGGTTGACCACCCCGTGACCGAGCAAGTCGCCCAGATCTACCTGAAAGAAGCCTTCGCCAACGGCTTCCACGACGCCGACGTTCTCGTCCTCGGCTGCACCCACTACCCGCTGATCAAGCCCCTGTTGCGCCGCGTGGCTCCCGCGCACGTAAAGATCGTCGACTCGGCCCACTCCACCGCCAACGTAGTAGCCGCACAGATCCGCGCCCTGCCCCATCACGCAGGAAACGATCGACCCGCCGCGCCCGCAGCCCTGCGCTTCTTCGCCACCGACTCCGTAGAAAAATTCCGCCGCCTAGGCCCCAGATTCCTCGGCCATCCCGTCGAATCGGTGGAGCACGTCGACCTGAAAGAGTAATCCCGATCAGCCGCCCCTCACAGCTTAACGGCTCTCTCCAAGCGGTCCTTCGGGCCGCCCTTCGTGTCCTTAGGGGTAAGCTTTTGGTTCCCGCATAAACAAAAACGGCCGCCCAAGGCGGCCGTCTCCTCATTCAAACACCACAAACTCAATACAATCGGAAATCCACTTCCACGCTGATCGCTACCGCCACCGGCTTACCATCCTTGACCGCCGGCTCAAACCGCCAGTTCTTCACAGCCTCAATCGCCTTCTCATCCAATCCGAGGCCTAGGCTGCGCGCGATTCGCACATCCCGCGGTCGTCCGTCCGGTCCCACGATCAGGCTGAGCACGCAGGTCCCCTGAAACTTGGCCTTGCGCGCTTCCTCTGAATACTCCGGATCCGGCTGGAAAAGCACCTTCGGAGCCGACACACCGCCACCCACGCGGAACACTCCGCCGCCAATGCCACCTCCGCGTCCCGGACCAACTCCCGGCCCTTCGCCCGAGCCCACACCGCCGCCCGAGCCCGAACCAATGCCGCCACCCGAGCCCGTTCCATTCGAGAGCGGCCCGTTCGGAATCGCCGCCATCGGATCGCCCAGGTTCGGCATGTTGTTCATCGCGAGCTTGATTTGCGGTGGCACAACCACCGTTGGCTCCATCGGCAGCTTGGGATTGTCGTTGCGCACCACCACCATCGGCGGCGTGAACTGCTCCATCGACGACTTGGGCAGCCGGCCCTTGGTCGCAGCCAGCTTGTCGCGGTCGCCGCCACCGCCGCCACCACCCACTTGCGTCTTTGAGGGAGGCAAAGCCGGAATATCGTTGTCGGATAGCAGCGGCATCACCGGCCCTGTCGGCTTTGCCGCAGAGACCGCGTTCCGCGCCAGCATGGTGCCGCCGATCAACAGCGCGACCAGCACCACGTGCACTCCGGTCGAGGCCAGCGCTCCGTCTCTCTTGTAATTGTAGAAACCCCAGATGTCTTTGACCGCGACCGGCTTCGAAGTCAGCTCCAGCGGCGGCAGTTTCTTGGGGAACATCGCGTCCTGGATGTTGGCGACCAGCGACCGGTACCACGGCAGCGCCAAGTCGTCATCCAGCGCGTTCTGTCCCTCGATAGGTCTGGAGGTCAGTTGCAACGGCGGCAGCTTTTTCGGGAAGAACGCGTCGCGCAAATTCTCGAAGACCGTACGCCACCAGGGCCGCGTGAGGTGTTCCCCCCACAGCTCTCCGGCAACCACCGGCTTCGACGTCAATACCAGCGGTGGCAGTTTTTTGGGAAATAGAGCCGCATCGATGCCCGCAAACAGGGACTTCCACAACGGCACATCCAGCGAGCCTTTCGGCAACAGGAGGTTCAGCTCCGGCTCGCTATTGTCGAACTTCCGATTTGATTCTGACGGTACCATAACTGAGATCCGGTTCGGCTTTTGTTCCTTTGCGGGCTATGAATAAACGTATGCTATATACCTGATGAAGGACCACTGCCGCAAGTTGCCTGAACGAATCACTTTACCGCGACCCCCAACCACGGTCCAATCTTCTAATTTCGGAAGGTTAGATGCTGCCGGAACTACTCCTGGCGAAAATTGTACACTTTTTTTCTAGTTTTTCGACAGTACATTTACCAGTCCCTCCCGATACACGACTTCGGTACTTCCCACCCGCACGGAATGGACGTCCTTCCACCCGCTCCCTATAATGAAAAATCAACCCCTTAGGAGAACTCCACCGAGTGCCGCTCGAACTGAAAACCACCGTCAATCTGCCCAAAACTGACTTCCCTATGAAGGCGAACCTGCCGCAGAACGAGCCCAAAATCCTGGCTCGCTGGGAGGAAACGGGCATTTACGAGCGCGTCCGCGAGGCCCGCAAAGGGGCTCCTCCCTACGTTTTGCACGATGGTCCCCCCTACGCCAATGGTGCCCTGCACCTGGGGCATGCCCTGAACAAGTGCCTCAAAGACTTCATCGTCAAATCGAAGAATATGGCCGGCTTTGACGCGCCCTACGTGCCCGGCTGGGACTGCCACGGCCTCCCCATCGAGATCAAAGTCGACCAGCAACTCGGCAAGAAGAAACTCCAGATGAATCCCGCGGACGTCCGCTTGGAGTGCCGCAAGTACGCGGAAAAGTTTCTCGACCTGCAGCGCGAGCAGTTCAAACGCATCGGCGTCTTCGGCCGCTGGGATCGTCCCTACTCCACCATGACTCCCGAATACGAGGCGGTCGTGCTCGGGACGTTCTACAAATTTCTTGAGAACGGCTTCGTCTACAAGGGCCTGCGCTCAGTCTACTGGTGCATCCACGACCAGACCGCGCTGGCCGAAGCCGAAGTGGAATACGAAAATCACACCTCGACCACCGTGTGGGTGAAGTACGCGATGGCGGACGACCCCGCGAGCGTTAACGCGGCCCTCACAGGCAAGAAAGTCTTCACCATCATCTGGACCACGACTCCCTGGACGCTGCCCGCATCCATGGCGGTGGCGTTTCATCCCGACGAGGAATACGTCGCTCTAGGGGTAGAAACGGGGCGGGCCGCGTCTCTACCCGAGGTCTACATCGTCGCCGCCAAGCTCGCGAACGCCGTCATCGAAAAGTGCAAGCTCACTGGCGCCAAAGAACTCGCCCGCTTCCCCGGCCGCAAACTCGAACGCGTAAACTTCGGTCACCCTTTCCTCGACCGCACCGTGCTCGGCGTGCTCGCCGACTACGTCACTATGGACACCGGCACTGGCGTCGTTCACACGGCTCCCTCCCATGGCGCCGAGGACTTCCTCACGGGCCTCAAGTACAACCTCGACGCCACCACTCGTGTCGACGAAGCCGGGTTCATCCGCGAAGGCCTGCCCGAATACGACGGCAAAAAAGTCTGGGAAGCGAACGCGCCCATCGTCGATCTGCTCGAGGATCGTGGCGTGCTCCTGCACACCGAACCGCTCGAGCACTCCTACCCGCACTGCTGGCGCTGCCACAACCCGATCATCTTCCGCGCCACCGAGCAGTGGTTCATCGGAATGGAAACCCCCATGGCTTCCAGAAAAACGCCCGGCGGCACGCTGCGCACCGTCGCGCTTGAGGAGATCAAGAAAGTGAAATGGGATCCGGCCTGGGGCGAAGGCCGCATCTCGAACATGATCGCGACGCGCCCCGACTGGTGTGTCTCCCGCCAGCGCATCTGGGGCGTGCCCATCGCCGTCTTCCTGTGCGAGAAGTGCGGCAAGCCTCTGCTCGATCCCGAGGTGAACCACAAGGTCGAGAAGCTCTTTGCCGCCTCTGGCGCCGACGCGTGGTATACGCCCACGGCTGACGCGCTCGTCCCCGCGGGCAAGAAGTGCGGCCACTGCGCCGGCACGAAATTCAAGAAGGAAATGGACATCCTCGACGTCTGGTTCGAATCCGGCTCGAGCTACTTGGCCCTTCGCGCCGCTGAACCCGAATATGGCCCGACCTCCGACCTCTACCTCGAGGGCGGCGACCAGCATCGCGGATGGTTCCACTCTTCCCTGCTCTGCACCATCGGGGTTCAGGGCAACGCGCCCTATCGCCACGTCGCCACCGTCGGCTGGACGCTCGACGAGAACGGCCAGGCCATGTCGAAATCGCGCGGCAACGACGTCGATCCGGTCGATATCGCGAACCGCCTTGGCGGCGAGATCGTGCGGCTGTGGGTAGCTTCCGTCGACTTCCGCGAAGACGTGGTCGGCTCCGAGCGCCTGATGAAGAACATCGCGGAAAACTACCGGACCATCCGCAACAGCCTGTTCAAGTACGCCCTCGGCAACTTGTACGATTTCGATCCAGCGAAAGATGCCCTTCCCTTCGAAAAGCTCGAGCCGATCGACCAGTACATGCTGCGGCGCACCGCGGCCTTGTCCGCCGACGTGACCCGCTGGTATGAGGAATTTGCGTTCCACAAGATCTACCAGGGCGTGCTGAACTTCTGCGCGGTGGACTTGAGTTCGTTTTATTTCGACGTGCTCAAGGATCGGCTGTATACCTACGCGCCGAAATCTCGAGGTCGGAGGGCCGCGCAGACGGCGATCTGGCGTATCCTCGAGGCGCTGGTCCGCTTGCTGGCGCCCATCATGAGCTTCACCTGCGAAGAAGTGTGGGGCTACCTGCCGGCCGTTCCTACGCGTCCGCAAAGCGTGCACGGCGCGCAGTTCCCCACCCGGCGAGACATCCTGGGTGCGGCTCCGGAAGATCCGAAACTGCTCGAAGACTGGTCGACGCTACTCGGCATTCGCGAACAAGTTCTGAAGTCTCTCGAAGAAGCGCGCAACGCCAAGCAGATCGGGAAGGCCGTCGAAGCCCAAGTCAAGCTGGCGGCCGCCGACCCGGTCTACTCTGTCCTCAAGCAGCACGAGGGTCAACTGCGCTACCTGTTCATCGTGTCCGCGGTCACGCTCGAGCAGAAGGCATCGGGCAACGGCAACGCTCCGGTTTCTGTCCAGGTGAGCAAGGCCAACGGAGCGAAATGCGATCGCTGCTGGAACTACTCCATCCACGTGGGCGAAGACAAGACGTACCCCACGGTGTGTGAGCGCTGCAGCGCCGTGCTCAAAGAACTCGAAAACGGAGCAAACTAGATCCCGGGATGAGCGCTCGACACGCCATGCGCAAGTATCACTTCCTCATCGCGCTTTCCGTCGTAGTCCTCGACCGGCTGGCGAAGCTTGCCGTCGAGCGCAGGATCCCACTACATGACGGCATCCAGATCATCCCCGGCTTCTTCCGCCTCACCCACCTCGAAAACCGCGGCGCCGCCTTCGGTCTGTTCGCGGATTCTCCCTCGGAGTGGAAAGTCGCGATCCTGGTGTTGTTCTCGGTGATCGCGTTGGTGGTGGTCTCGGCCCTGCTCTGGAAGAACAGCCATTCGCTCTCGACCACCGGCGTAGGCCTCGCCTTGATTCTCGGCGGAGCCATCGGCAACCTCTGGGACCGCCTCGCCGCCGGACACGTCACCGACTTCCTGCTCTTCTACGTCGGCACCTACCAGTGGCCCGCCTTTAACGTAGCCGACAGCGCGATCGTGATCGGCGCCGGCCTACTGGTCTACGAAATCGTGTTCACGAAATCGCCAGCGCAGGAGAAAACAGGTCTTAGGTCTTAAGTGCAGGTGTCAGGTGCGGCGGCGGTTTTGGCCGCGGCTAGATTTTTCGCTTGGCTACAACGGCCCGACTTGAAAGTTGTCATCTCGAGGAGGAGGAGGGGAGTGAGGCGCCGGCCGAACGTGGTCGAGAGCCTGCCCTGAGCGAAGCCGAAGGCGACCTTGCGTTCCGTCGACGACCTCGGCCCGAGTGAAGCTTCACCGCCAACCCAAGACCCAACCCCTAAAGCCCAGCGCCCGCCCTGCATAGCTTGGGGATAACAAAATGCCCCTAGAACCCTCCTAGACGTACAGGAACCCTCCGGACGACCTTTGAACTCGACCCGACCCTCGAAACGCGATCCTGGTGCGTTTCTGTGCAAATGGCGGGCATTCTACGAGCCATCCATGCCCGGAATTCCCGGGCCAAAAATGCCTTTTACGCCTTTTCAACAACTTAGCTAATAGTGAATCGGAGTGGGAGAGATCGGGTGTCAGGTTCTAGGTCTTAGGTCTTGGAGCTTGGGTCTTGGGGTTCAGGCTTCGGGTATTGTGCTTCGGTCAACGGGGAGAAGGGCCTTCGAGTTGCGTACGACCTAAGACCTGACACCTGCCTCTACGGTGTTCCATACAGCTGCTTATACACATTCGCGTTCCGCAGGATCGCCTGCACGTACTCGCGGGTTTCGGTGAACGGGATCGATTCCACGAATTCCTGCGGGTCGCGGTACTTCCCTTGCGAGAGCCAATCCTCTACGCGGTCCGAGCCCGCGTTGTAGGCCGCGAGCGCGTATTCGAACGAGCCGAACTTGTCGACCATGGTCTTGAAGTACCGTGTCCCCAACTCCAGGTTCACCGTGGGCGTGTACAGCTGGCTGGCATTGAAGTGGCGCAGCTTCACGTCCTTGGCAACTTTCTTGCCAGTCACCGGCAGCAACTGCATCAGCCCCACAGCGTTGGCGTGCGAAATGGCGTTGGGGTTGAATTCCGACTCCTGCCGGATCAGCGACGCCACCAGGTACGGATCGAGCCCGTTCTGCGTGGAAAACCGCTTCAGGTCGCCCCAGTACGCTTTCGGAAACAACGCTTCCCAATAGGAACGCGGCAGCTCCGGGACATCCACCGCGAAGTAGTTGGGAACGCCGCGCTTCATCACCTGGATGGCGCGATCGTAGCGGCCGCTGTCCTGATACAGGCGGGCGGTCTCGGCCAGCGCCCAGGTGCCGTCTTGTATGTTGGCCGTGGCTTGGATCTCGCGCACGGCAAAATCGACCAGCCCGCCGTTCTCGAGCAGTTGGGCTTTCTGCACGTGCAGGTCATCGGCCGGAGGATCGCTGGTCATGACTTTGCTCCCGGTGTTGAGCGGGGGCACGTGATCGAGCAGCGCTATGTCGCCCGGATCGGTCGTCGTCGGCAGCACCTTCAGGCGCTGCCGCGCCAGCTCGGCATAGTAAAAATTACGGAACCGATCAGAAATCTTGACATAGTAAGCCCGCGCTTTGGCAGGCTCGTTGTCTTCTTCGGCCAGCCGCGCCCGCCAGTAGAGTGCCGCTGGAACTTCTGCCGAACTGGGATACAGCGCGATCTGCTGCTCGAACTGCTGCGCCGCGTCGGCATTGCGCCCCTGGCGCAGCGTCAGCCACGCCACTTTCCAGTGCGCGTACGAAGCGCGGCTCCCGTTCGGGAGGCGCTGCTGCAATTCGCGATAGGCATCGATGGCACGATCGTAGTCGCGCTTCAGGAGATACATGTTCCCCGCCGCCAGCAACGACTGCTCCAGCCAGGGGCTCGCGGGATCCATCTGGAGCAGTTGCGCTTGCAGGCGCAGGAACCCGTCGTTGTCGTCGGTCGCGCGCGCTACTTCGCCCAGCAGGAACAAGCGCTGCGCGGCAACCTCAGGAATGCTCTCGGGCACAGAATTCAGAATCTGCTTGGCATCCTTGTTGCGTCCGCTCTTTTGCAGCGCTCCGGCCAAAGCCAACTGCACCGAAGAACGCTCCGCCGGACTGACTTCGTCGAGCAGGTCGTGGTATTCACTGGCAGCATCGCTGTAGCGTTTGCCCTTGGCGAGAAGGTCGGCGCGGGTCCAGCGGTCCGAGAGCGTCGCCGGCGCCACGCCGCCCAGCTTGTGCAGTTCGGTGAGCGCGGTGTCCGCCTCGGGGCTGGTCGGCATGTTGAAGTAGACGTTGCGCAGAGCCGCCAACGCCT
>Ga0307471_100002744_pt1 | contig 10246 bp, 11 predicted proteins | sample atmos_gasesAM3C__2_FD_204566 | JGI IMG/M metagenome (GOLD analysis project Ga0307471, IMG submission 204566) | Hardwood forest soil microbial communities from Morgan-Monroe State Forest, Indiana, United States - atmos_gasesAM3C_515 | ecosystem: Environmental > Terrestrial > Soil > Temperate... | reverse complement strand
ACCCACGGAAGCCTATCGAAAATTCCGGGAATATTCGTCGCGGGCGACGTTCAGGATCATCGCTACCGCCAGGCGGTGACTGCCGCTGGCTCCGGATGCATGGCCGCGCTGGATGCCGAAAAGTTTCTGGAAGAGCACAACCATCAGTAGGCGCGCTGGCCCGGCATCCCCTCGCCGGGCATAATCAACCTGCATGCTTCGTTCGATCCTGCTCAAGCTTTCCGACAGCCCGGGATTTGCTCGATGGGTCACTTCCAACGGCGCGACGCGCCGTATGGCTCGGCGATTTGTCGCCGGCGAGACCTTAGACGAGGCCATTGCCGCTGCCCGGCGATGTAATGAACTGGGGATGATGGTCAGCCTGGACTATCTGGGCGAGAATGTCTCCACAACTGCCGACGCGCAACGCGCCCGCGATGCCTACCTTGAGGTTTTCGAGCGCATCGCCAAGGAAAAATTACACGCCAACGTTTCCTGCAAATTGACCCAGATGGGGCTAGACCTCAGCCCCGAATTTTGCGAGGGGCTGGTACTTTCCGTCGTAGAGCGCGCCGCCGGCTACGACAGTTTCCTCCGCGTGGACATGGAAGGATCCATCTACACCCAGCGCACCATCGAACTGGTAAAGCGCATTCGTGCGCGCAGTGCGGCCGTGGGAATTGTGATTCAGGCGTACTTGTATCGCAGCGAGGCCGACATCCGCGATTTGCTCGCCTATGGATGCCGGATCCGGCTTTGCAAGGGCGCGTACCAAGAGTCCGCTGATGTTGCTTTCGAAAAGAAGGATGACGTCGATGGCAACTACATTCGCTTGATGCAGATGCTGCTCCTGAGCGGCGTGTATCACGGCATCGCCACCCACGATCCCCACATGATCGCCGAGACCATTCGCTGGGCGGCCGCGCAACAGGTCAGCAAGGACGCGTTTGAGTTTCAGATGCTCTACGGGATTCGCACCGACCTGCAGCGGCGCTTGGTCCGCGACGGCTTCCGCGTACGCGTCTACATTCCGTACGGCAGCGATTGGTTTCCTTATTTTATGCGCCGGTTGGCGGAGCGGCCCGCAAACCTTGGTTTCCTGGTAAAAAACTACTTTCGGCCGTAGTTCCCGCTGGCGCGCAGCTACAATTTCTGCGCTACGGTCACGCCATCGCGCATTGGAATCAGTACCGCGTACAGCTGTTTCGACGCATACGTCAGTTTGTTGAATTCCTGAATCCCCCGCGTGAGTTTGTCGTCGGCCGCCGCTGGGCGCGCTGCTTTTCCGCTCCACAACGTATTGTCGGTGACCAGCAAACCGCCCCGCTTCAGCTTGGGCAGTGCCGCGCGCATAGCGTCGGGATATTGATGTTTGTCCACGTCGATGAAAATCATGTCGAACTTACCTGGAGCTTTCTTAACCAGCGCTAGCGCATCTCCGGTTTGCACCCGAATCCGCTTCGCTACGCCTGCTTTGCGAAATGACTCTTGCGCGCGCTTGGCGTTTTCCGGATTGCCGTCGGTGTAGAAGATTTCGCCCGTCGGCCCCGCTGCGCGCGCCAGCCAGATCGTGGAGTACCCGATCGCCGAACCCATCTCAAAGATCCTCTTCGCGCCGGAAATCTGCACCAGTAGGCTCAGCAGGCGCGCGACCGCCGGCCCGATGATCGGCACGCGATTCTGCGCAGCATGTTCTTCCATTTCCGCGACCACCGCATCTCGCGCGGGAAGCAGGGAATAGAGATACTCCTCGACGTCGTCTTGGATGTAGCCGCTGCGTAAATTTTCGGGGCGAATCATCGGCACGGTCGTTGGCTCCTCAATTCAAAAATTCCCGACAGATCACTGCGCGGCTAGCAGGGATTGAATGGCGGCTTCGTACGTCTCGCGCGTGCCGGCTCCCACTAGGTGACCGACCTGACGGCCATCCTTTGCATAGAAAAATGACGCGGGAAGCGCGCCATTCCATTCCGGCAGCACGGCCTGTTGAAATTCCGACTCGCCTCCGGTCTTCCGGTAATTCGGGAAGATCGGTTTGTAGCGCGCGATGAAGCGGCGCATCAGGATGAGATCGCCGTCCTGATCAAAATTGACGCCCACGACCTTAAGTCCCTTGGGCGCGTATTGCTTCGCCAGTTCGTTGAGCAGAGGATATTCGTCGCGGCACGGCTCGCACCAGGTGGCCCAGAACGTCATCAGCACCGGCTTGCCTTTGTATTGCTCGACGAGTTTCTGATAACCCTGCGCATCGATCAGTTGTGGGTCGCGTGGCGCCGTTCCCTGCGGCGCGGCCATCACCGCCGCGGCGGCGAACAACATAATTGCGACAAAAGTGGTCCGAATTCTCATCAGGTCCTTCCTTTTCTATCTTACTTGGACGCGCCGCAGTTGAGAAAGCGTATACGCCCGCGTACAATTCCCTTAGCTGCTTGTTGCTCATTTGTGGCCGTGATATAAGGAATTCCCGCGGGTCGCATCATCTCAGCGTGGCGGGCCACCGGTCTGCGGTTGCAGCAAAGGAGACCCTGAATGGCATATGTGATTGCCGAGCCGTGCATCGGCACCAAAGACACCGCGTGCGTGGACGTTTGCCCGGTGGACTGCATTCATCCGCGCAAGGATGAAGCGGATCATGAAGGCGTCAAGCAGCTCTTCATCAATCCTGCGGAATGCATTGACTGCGGAGCGTGCGTGCCGGTTTGTCCGGTGACCGCCATTTTCGCCTTGGAAGACCTTCCGGAAAAGTGGGCCAGCTACACACCGGTCAATGCGGAGTATTACACCAAGAAGTAGTTCGGCTTCTACCTTTGGGCATTTGCGCGGCACGCGTGCCGCTTCTGTTTCTAGCGGGCTAAGAGCGAAAACGTCTCACCGGCTTTTTATTGCATCCAATTCGGGGTGCGCAGTTCGCGTCCCCCTGCTTGCCCGGCACGTTTCAACTTCGCGGCGCAGGTTATATGCTGGATTTAGGAGACCTACTGCTCCCGTGCCTGCGAAGCTGCATCTCGTCCTGCTCGTTCATGCCCATCAACCGGTCGGAAACTTTGGCGCGGTCTTTGAACAAACCTACGCGCGCTGCTACCTCCCGTTCGTGGAAGTGCTCGAGCGGCATCCGCAAATTCACGTGGGTCTGCACTACTCGGGCCCGCTGCTTACCTGGATCGAGGCCCACCATCCGGAATACTTCGAGAAACTGAGAGCACTGGTGAAATCTGGCCGGGTGGAAATGATCGGCGGCGGATTTTACGAGCCGATCCTGATTTCGATTCCTCCCGCCGACCAACACGAACAGGTGACGCGTCTCGCGGACTACGTCGAAAAGCATTTCGGCAAGCGGCCGCCCGGCTCGTGGCTCGCCGAGCGCGTCTGGGAACCGCAAATCGCATCGATCCTGGCGGAAGCTGGGGTCACGTATACCATGCTCGACGACATTCATTTTCTGTCCGCCGGATTCGAACAGGGCGAACTGTTCGCCGACTACATTGCTGAAGATCAGGGGCGAACGATCCGCATAATCCCCGGGCAAAAATCGCTGCGCTATCTCATCCCTTGGGAAAGCGTCGACAAAGTGATGGCCAATCTGCGCGAAACTGCTGCCGCCCATCCCGACGGCGTCGCCGCCATGGGCGACGACATGGAAAAATTCGGCGGCTGGCCCGGCACGTTTGATCACTGTTACCAGGAAAACTGGCTCGATGCGTTGTTTCATGCCTTGGAGCAGAATTCGTCCTGGCTCGACGTTTGCACTCCGGGCGAATATCTTGCGGCACATTCCCCGAAAGGCCGCGCCGATCTCCCCACGGCGTCCTACACCGAAATGATGGAATGGGCGCTGCCGACGCCCACGCGTAAGCGCTACAACGCTCTGTTGAAGGAGTTTGATTCGCGACCAGACGTGTTGGCGTTCTTGCGCGGCAGCCCCTGGCGTGGATTTTTTCGCAAATATGCGGAAGCGAATCTGCTCCACAAAAAAATGCTGCGCGTTTCAGGACGTCTCGCTGCCACTCCCAGGCGCCGGGCTGGTTCCAAACCTGCCGAGGAAATGAAGCGGGCCCGCGACGTGCTGCTTCGTGCGCAGTGCAATGACGCCTACTGGCACGGAATCTTCGGCGGCTTGTATGCGCCGCATTTGCGCACCGAATTGTGGCGGAATCTGATTCGCGCCGAGAGTATCGCCGACCACCACACGCCCGGCGCGCTCATCCCACGTGTCGAAACGCTCGACTACGACGGTGACGGCGCTGCCGAGTTACTTTTTACCTCGCCCGAAATGCAGGCGCTGGTAAAGCCGTCTGACGGCGGAACACTGGCCGCTCTCGATTTTCGCCGTACCGAATCCACGCTGATCAATTCGATTCTCAGGCGCCCCGAGCCCTATCACGCGCGCCTGAAAGATCCGAACTATCGTCCGGCCACGTCAACCGCAGCCGCATACGAACAGACGAAAGTCAAAGAGGCAGGCCTCGAGCGCTTCCTGGTCTACGATCTTTGGCCGCGCCATGCGTTCCGGCTATTTTTCTTCGACCCGGCGCGGACGCACTCCGACTACGAAGCGTTGCAACTCCAAGAAGGAGCGGAATTTGCCGGCGGCGCCTACGACGTCGTCAGTTCGTCACCGACCGATGCAAAACTCACTCATGAGATCGCGTTCGGGGTCAGCAGCGAAGGCTCTTCCGAGCCCGTGGCCAAGCTGAAGGTAACCAAACATTTTTCATTCGGCCCGGCGCCGAACGGATGTGAAGTCGCCTGCGAAGTGCAATTGAAATTCACGGGGCCGCCGCAAGAGTCGGTCGCGGTGGCGCTGGAGTCGGTAATCAATCTGCTCGCGCCCACTGCGGACGATCGTTTTTTCGAGACGCCCACCGGCCCGCACAATCTTCGCTTCAGCGGCGCGCTTCCTGGCCCGGTGCTTCGAATGGAAGACGGCTGGCAACGCGTGCGCATTGCGCTGCACGCACCTGCGGCACGTCATTTCTGGGTTGCGCCGATCGAAACGGTTTCCGAATCCGAAGAAGGATTTGAACGTGTCTATCAAGGTTCACAGATTCTTGCAGTCTGGTATCCGGATTTGTCGAACGAGGCAAACTGGAAAGCCCATCTCCTGTGGCGCGTCGAAGCGTTTTAGTTCGACAACCCTTAGCGCAACAACGCGTTCGCGCTAATCCGCCACCAACAAATTCTGCGCAAATGGCCATTCCTCGTCGATCCACTGCCCATCCACGCGGAAACCGGTGCGCCCGGCCATTGCTGTCACACCCGCCGGCCGGTACTTGTGCGAGCTTTCGGTCCAGATCGTTTCGCCTTCTTGCAGCATGATCCGCACGCCTGCAACCGGAATCGTTACCACCTGCTGCCGCAGCGACCTCAAATGCATTTCGATCCGGCGATCTTCTTCATTCCATCGCGCTTCATGGCGAAACTGCTTCAAATCGAAATCCGCGCCGAGTTCCCGATTGATGCGCGCTAGTAAATTCATGTTGAAGGCTGCCGTCACGCCGGCGGGATCGTCGTATGCCAGCAACTGCGCCTCGACGCTTTTCTCCAAGTCGGTGCCCAGCAACAACGCATCGCCTTCCTGCAAAATCGACCGCACCTCGCGCAGGAACGCATCCGCCGCTCCGCGATCGAAATTTCCGATCGTGCTTCCTAGAAACAGCACCAGTAGGTGCTCGCTTTCCTCGCGTCGTTGCGCGACCGCGCGCAGACCCTCCAGATAGGGCTGTTCGTATCCGACCACGCTTACAAAATCGATCTGTCCGAGCTCTTTCTCGCACGCCGCCAGCGCCGACGAGGATATTTCAATCGGGTAGTAATACGTCCGCTGCCGCCGCGACAGCGCTTCCAGGATCCACCGCGTCTTCTTCCCACTGCCGCTTCCCAGTTCCGCTACCTGGATCGGTGAAGGCAGCAGATCCACGATGGCTCCCGCGTGATCGCGTAACAAACGCGCGTCGGCACGTGTCAGCCCATACTCGGGCAACACACAAATCGTCTCGAACAAGGCCGAGCCAACTTCGTCGTACAAATATTTTGAAGGCAATTCGCGCTGCCGCGATTTTGTCAGACATCCGCGGACGCATGCCGCAAATTCGGACACGTGTCTTGAGGGAAGGGTCGAGGTCAACATGGCGGCTCCCAAGCCTGAGTCTTGGCTAGTCTTCCACGCAGCGGAACGTCGCGTACACGAACGGATAATGCGGTTGAAACCAGTTCCGAAACGACGGTCGCAGCATGCAAGCAGCGGTGCGGGGCGAGCCGCCTTTCATTACGTAGTGCTTGCCATCAAAGAAATTCGCCGAATAGCCGGGATAGAAGGGCATCGGTGTGAAACCCGGGAACGGCGCAAACTCCGTGCGCGTCCATTCCCATCCGTTGCCCACAATGTCATGCACCCCGAAAGCGCTGGCCCCTCGCGGGTAGGCTCCCACAGGGCTCGGATCCCAGTGTGTAAAATTGAAATTGCCGTAGCGCTCGCCGGGCGGCTCATCCCCCCAAGGGTACATACGCTCGACGCGCTCTTCTGAAGTTCCGTACGCCGCTCGATGGAATTGTTCTTCGCTGGGCAGCTTGCGCCCCAGCCACTTCGCGTAAGCGGAAGCCTCAGCGTGGCTCACGTACACCGGCCAATCCAGGGGCAATTGGATGTCGCCGAACATCGTGCGATACATCCACAGACTGCCGTTGCGCCGCCAGAAGGTTGGGTGCCCAACACCCGCCTGCTTTCGCCAGGCCCAGCTTTCCGTGTCCCACAACGACTGATTCGCATACCCGCCGGCTTGCATGAACAGCAGGAAGTCGCGATTCTTCACGTTGTAATTGTCGATCGCGAACTCCGGGACGAACACTTCTTGCGGCTCGAACTCGTTGTCCCAGCCGAATTCGTCCCCATGTTCCCGCCGCATCCCAAGTGTCGTATATCCGCTGTGCACATCCACCAAGTGCGATTTCGCTCGCGGCGTTTTCCATGCCACTTCGTCTTTCGCTGGTATTTTCCGGTCCGCCGGAAGTTGGTGGAGCATGTACGCCAGCGTTTCCGCGTGCATCAGCCGGTGCTCGATCGCCACTTCCAGCATCTGCAGCAGCAGTGGGTGCCCCTCGGACGGTTGCGCCAGAGCCCGCCCGATTTCCCGGTCCAGTTCATTGCGGAGGCGAGTGTTGTAGTGCTCAATTTCTTCGCGTGCCGGCCAGTCGGACGGCTTGTCCGTGGGTAGTCCGCCCCCGACCGGATCGATCCCGAACGCAAATAACCTGTCAAACGACTCGTGAAACGATCGCAGCCCAAAGGCTCGCTGAGCCAACAGGTTCCAGTCAAACGCTTCCACGTGCCCGGTATAAAAGACGATGCGATGGCGCTCGGCAATTGGCCGGTCATAGATCGCCTCATCTCGCACAATCGCAAAGACTTCGTCGGTACGCTGACGAGCCTCATGCAATCGTGCTTGAAGGTTGTGGCGGATGCGGACAGCGCTGCCAGGAACTCCCATCGAATATTTCCCCCTCACTTGGATGCCGCGTCCGTCTGAAGGATGCGCCAAAATGCGGCGCCGGGAGGCAGAGCGAGTATGATGTTCCCTCCCCGGTGTGAGGCTGTCAATCGAAATGAATTCGAAAACCGCCCCAGAAATCCAAGCTACCATTCAATTTCGCAACGTTACATACAGTATCGACCGTAGTCATTCCGGTTCTCAAAGCCGCGCCATCGTAGATGACATTTCCTTTGACGTTTCTCACGGCGAGACCTTGATTTTGCTGGGCCGCAGCGGCAGTGGTAAGACAACCTTATTAAGATTGATTAACAATTTGGTGGTGCCCACCGGCGGCCAGGTCGTCGTCGAAGGCCGAGCGACCTCGCAATGGGATCCGATCCGCCTCCGCCGTAACATTGGATACGTTATTCAGGAGGCCGGCCTTTTCCCCCATTTTACGGTCGCACAAAACGTCGGCCTGGTTCCCACTTTGGAAGGCTGGGACTCAACGCGCATCTCCTCCCGCACCGCGGAAATGCTCTTGCTGGTTGGGCTCGACCCAGGCGAATTTGCCGCCCGCCGCCCGCACGAACTTTCCGGAGGACAGCGTCAGCGCGTCGGAGTCGCCCGCGCCCTCGCCGCCGATCCTCCAATCCTGCTGATGGACGAGCCGTTCGGGGCCCTCGACCCGGTGACGCGCGCAGAATTGCAGCGCGAATTCAGCGCCTTGGCGCGTCGTTTGGGCAAGACCATCGTCTTCGTCACTCATGATGTTCGCGAAGCCTTGTTGCTCGGATCGCGAATTGTGCTCCTGCAATCGGGCCGCATCGTGGCCACCGCCCCGCCCGACCAGTTCCTTCAAATCGAGCAGCCCGAAGTCCGAGCCTTCGCCGCGTCACTCGTTCCTGTTCCCGGAGCGTCGGCATGAGTCCCTCGACGTTTTTCGTCGAGCATCGCGCGGAAATCCTGGAAGCCACGCTCGCGCATCTTTCGCTGGTCGTTGTCGCCATGCTGATCGCGGTCGCGATCGGCGTGCCCCTGGGCATGTTCGTCGTGCAGCGCCCGGCATTGCGCAACATTGCGCTCGGAATCGCCAGCGTCTTTCAGACCATTCCCAGCCTCGCGCTATTCGGCTTTCTGATTCCGATTCCGTTCATTGGCGGAATCGGCCGCCGTACTGCCATCGTAGCTTTGGTGCTTTACGCGTTGCTACCGATTCTGCGCAACACCTACGTCGGCCTCAGCAGTATCGATCCCGCGGTCTTGCAAGCCGCTGAAGCCATGGGCATGACCAATGCGCAGATCCTCTGTCGCGTGCGCTTCCCGCTGGCTTTGGCCTTCATCCTCGCGGGGATTCGTACCGCCACCATCATTACCATCGGTGTCGCCACGATCGCCGCCGCCATCGGTGCCGGCGGCCTTGGCACGTTCATCTTCCGCGGAGTCGCCATGGTCAGTGATGCCGTTATCCTCGCCGGTGCGATCCCGGCCGCGGTTCTCGCAATCGTCGCCGACATCCTGCTCGGCTGGCTGGAGCGCCGCCTCCGGGTCGCCTGATTCTCCGCTGTCGCTTCATCTTGCCTGGGTCGATTTTGTCCTTACGCCCGTCCGTGAGACATTCAACCCGATGCCCTGCTCGCTCCCGCTCATGCGCTCTCTTGTTCTCTTGACCCTCTTGACCCCACTCTGTGGCTGCCGTTCTTCCCAACCCAAAATTACCGTCGGCTCCAAATTCTTCACCGAGCAGGTCGTCCTCGCCGAACTCCTCGCGCAACACATCGAAGCCCGCACCCGCGTCCACGTCGAGCGCAAGACCAATCTCGGCGGCACGCTCCTCTGCCAGAAGGCCCTCGAAGCCGGCGAGCTCGATCTCTACGTCGAATACACCGGCACCGCACTCACCGCCGTGCTCAACGAGCCTCCCGCCACCGATTCCTCGGCCGTCTACCGGCGCGTCAGGCAAGGGTACGCGCAGCGCTTCAATCTCGAAGTCACCGAGCCGCTCGGCTTTGAGAACACGTTCGCGATGGTCATACGTAGCGACGACGCGCAGCAGCTCCATCTGCGCGCCAATTCCGACCTCGCTGCAGTTGCTCCGCGCTTCCGTGTCGGTGTCGGTTATGAATTCCTCGAGCGTGCTGACGGATTTCGCGGCTGGAGCGATCGTTACGGCCTGCACTTCGCCGCGCAGCCCAGCGTCATGGATCTCGGCCTGATCTACCGCGCGCTCGTTGACAAGAAAGTCGACATCGTCGCCGGCAACTCCACCGACGGCTTGATCGATGCGCTCCATCTCGTTCGCCTCGCCGACGATCGCCACTACTTTCCGCCGTACGACGCCGTTCCGATCGTTCGCCGCGACACGCTCGCGAAATTCGCGCAGCTCCGCCCGGCGCTTGCCGAACTCGGCGGCAAAATCTCCGAACAGGAAATGCGCCACCTCAACTCTGAAGTCGACGCCGGTCAGCGCGACGTGGTCGCCGTCGTCCGCGCCTTCCGTCAAGCCAAAGGCCTCTGAGGACAAATTAGGACCGAATTAGCCTGAATTGACACGCGCCTCCCATTTAATGCAAAATACGACCATTCCAGTCGCATATCGGCGGTTGGTGTCTTTTTTCCAGCCATTTACTGGCTGCTTGTTGACACTTAATTGCAACAAGACGATTCTGATCGCCTCGCTAGTTGCAACACGCTTGCAACTAATGCCCGCATCGATCTGAATCTGCTACTTGGGATGGGTCCACACATGGGGAAGAAGCTCTCGCAGCATCCGCTCTCGCTCCGCCGCTCGGCCAAGCGCA
>Ga0307471_100002743_pt1 | contig 10246 bp, 7 predicted proteins | sample atmos_gasesAM3C__2_FD_204566 | JGI IMG/M metagenome (GOLD analysis project Ga0307471, IMG submission 204566) | Hardwood forest soil microbial communities from Morgan-Monroe State Forest, Indiana, United States - atmos_gasesAM3C_515 | ecosystem: Environmental > Terrestrial > Soil > Temperate... | reverse complement strand
GCTGGCCGAAGCGCACACGGGCAAGGTTCCCGATTACCTGCCGCCCTCGGTGGCCACGACAAATTCATGGCGGATTGAGCTTCCAGCGTGGTGCGCGGATCAACGAAACCAGATGACCGGACCGGCGGATGACGCGGACCTCGTGGTGAAGATGCTGAATTCCGGTGCTCCCGGCGTGATGCTGGATTTGGAAGATTCGAACGCCAATTCCTGGGAGCACAATTCGCGCGGGATCAAGAATATTTTAGAAGCACTGGCGGGACGGCTCACTTATTTCGACCGCAAGCGCAACAAGACGGTGGGGATCAATCCCAGTGCAACGGTGATTTTCACGCGGCCGCGCGGTTTGCATATTCATCAGGCTGGTGTGCTCCCGGGGGAATTACTGCCCGCTTCGCTCTTTGATGTGGCGATGGTGGCGTATCAAGTGGACTTCAGTACGCTGAAGCATCCGCTGTGCATTTATATTCCGAAGTCGGAGTCCGCAGACGAGGCCCTGTGGTGGCGCGACCTTTTTCAGATGATCGCGCGCTCGAAGGGTCTGCCTGCGAACGCCATCAAGTGCATGGCGCTGGTCGAATCGCATCCGCTGGCATTTCAGATGGAAGAGTTTGCGTGGAATTTGCGCGAGCACATCGTCGGGCTGAATCTGGGGCGCTGGGACTACATGGCGAGCCTGATTCATTTCAACTTGGAAAATCCGGAGTGGGTGCTGCCGGATCGCAACACCATTCCGCACAACGTGGCCTTCTTCCAGAACTTGCGCAACCTTATTCCGGACATTTGCCATAAGCACGGACTGCTGGCCATTGGCGGCATGACGGCGCTTTATCCGAGCCGCGAAGATGCTGAGTTGAATGCGCGGGCGTTGAAGGTGCTGGCGGAAGACAAGAAAAACGAAGCAAATTCGCTGATGGACGGCGCGTGGACGGGCCATCCGGACCAAAACGAAATTGCTGTGAGCCAGTTCCCTGCGCCGAATCAATTGCAGGCACGGCCGGCGAACGCGAATGCGCATCCGGATCTTCGGCCGCTTCCGACAGGAGTGGGCGAGCGCACGCTGGCGGGAACGCGCGCGGCGATTCGAACGGTGATTCGCTATCGCAATGGGGTGCTCAACGGCAAGGGCGCGAGTTTGCTTGATGGATACATGGAAGACTTGGCGACCGATCGCATCTACCGGCTGATGATTGCGCAGCGCGTGAAGCATTCCGGCAAAGTCGAGACTGTAGATGAAACAGGTGCATCGGTGCTTCATACGCCCGAGCTCATTCGAAACATGTTTGATGAGGAACTCGAGCGGCTGCAGCGCGAAAACGCGGCAAACAATGATGCGGAGATGGCGGCGACGCTTCGTGAAGCGCGCAGGCTGAGTGAAGAGATGATTCGGCGGGGAGAATTTGATCCAGCGTGAGAAGAGTTCCTAGGTTTTAAGAAAAAGTTGAAGCAACAGGTAAGGAGAAGCAAATGGCGGCAAACGGAAGCAATGGGACGAACGGGGCCAATGGTAACGGGAACAAGCATCATCTACACACGCACTGGACAAGAGATCCGCGCTGGTCTGGCATCACGCGGCCGTACACCTACGTAGATGTACTGCGGCTGCGCGGCTCGATCCAGATTGAATACACGCTGGCGCGGCTGGGCGCGGAGCGGCTGTGGAATTTGATGCATGCGGATGCCTACGTTCCGGCGCTGGGCGCGATCACCGGCAATCAAGCGATTGAGATGGTGCAGGCAGGTTTGAAAGCGATTTATGGAAGCGGCTGGCAGGTGGCGGCCGACGGCAATACGGCGGGCGACGTTTATCCTGATCAGAGTCTTTATCCTTGCGACTCCGCGCCGAATCTGGTGAAACGGATCAATCGCGCGCTGATGCGTGCGGATCAAATCGAATCGGCGGAAGGCAAAAAGTCCGGCACTTACTGGTTTGCGCCCATCGTGGCCGACGCGGAGGCGGGATTTGGCGGTTCGCTCAACGCTTACGAATTGATGAAAGCGCTGATCGAAGCGGGTGCCGCAGGTGTGCACTTCGAGGATCAACTCTCGTCGGCGAAGAAGTGCGGGCATCTGGGCGGCAAAGTCGTGGTGCCCATACGCGAATTCGTCGAAAAGCTCATTGCGGCGCGGCTGGCGGCAGACGTTTGCGGCGTGCCGACAATTTTGATTGCGCGGACGGACGCCAACTCCGCAGGGCTTTTGCTTTCCGACGCGGACCCGCGCGACCGCGAATTCATTTACGGCGAACGCACGCCGGAAGGCTTCTACCAATTCCGGGGCGGCATTGACGCGGCGATTGCGCGTGGCTTGGCTTACGCGCCGTATGCGGACATGCTGTGGTGCGAAACTTCGACGCCAGATCTGGCCGAAGCAAAGAAATTCGCCGAAGCAATTCACGCGAAATTCCCCGGCAAATTGCTGGCTTATAACTGTTCGCCGTCGTTCAACTGGAAGAAAAAGCTCGACGACGTGACGATCGCGAATTTCCAGCAGGAACTCGGGAAGATGGGCTACAAATTCCAGTTCGTGACGCTGGCCGGATTCCACGCGCTAAATATGTCCATGTTCAATCTGGCGCGCGGCTACTCACAGGCTGGAATGACGGCGTATTCGAGGCTGCAGCAGGAAGAGTTCGCCGCGCAGGAATTGGGCTACCGCGCCGTAACGCACCAGCGGTTCGCCGGCACGGGATATTTCGACGAAATCGCGCAAGTGGTTTCCGGCGGCAATTCTTCAACGACCGCGCTGGCTGGCTCGACAGAAACCGAACAGTTTCATGGGAGCGTGCCGAACGCACCGTCGAATGGGCATGCGTCGGAAGCGCACGCGTAAAACTTCAGCACTTTCAAAGAATATCTTGTGATGGGGCGGGATTTAATCCCGCCCCTTTTATTTCCAAGAATTGTTTTGTCCGAGGAACTACGTTGACCCTACCGCCCTGCGCAGCTAGACTTCGCGCAAATCCGGCTCATTGGGGGCTTCCAGTGTGGAAGGCTGCGCTTGCGTCTCTTGCTTTGGCTGCAACTTTGCTCTGCGCTGCTGTCGGGCAGAACCCGGCGAGCAGCGAAAAAAGTGGCCAGGTCGTTCTCCGGTGGCTGGGGACGGCAGGGTGGGAAATCAGCGACGGGAAAACGGTCATTTTGATTGATCCGTACATTTCTCGAATATTTGGTCCACAACCTCCAGGCAGAACTCCGTATGAGCGAGCAGCGGGGGACACGCGCCCGCTCTACGGCTGGGATGACGCGGCCGTGCCAGACGGAGCCGCGATCGACGCGCATGTCCCACGAGCAGACTTTGTGCTTGTCACTCACACACATTACGACCATGTACTGGATGTTCCTCATATCGCGCTCAAGACTCATGCCGTGGTGCTGGGGACGGAGAGCACAGAGAACGTATTGCGGGCGTATAGGGTGCCCGAAGAGCAGCTGATTACTGTGCGCGGCGGGGAGGATTACGAGTTCGGAACTTTTTCCGTGAAGGTTATTCCGAGCCTTCACAGCCCTCTCGACCACAAGCACTATTTCAGCTCCGAAAAAGCTTCCGAGGGTATGAAAGCTCCGTTAACGCTGCGGCAAATGCACCCGGAGGGAGGCACACTCGCCTACTTAATCCGTTTCCACGGCCATCAGATTCTTGTCTTTGGCGGGATGAACTACATCGAGCGCGAGATCGAAGGATTGCAACCGGACGTCGTTCTCGTGGGTGCGGCAGGTTCGAGGAAGGAAAACTACGATTACTCAGGCCGATTGATGCGCGCTGTTCATTTTCCCGCGCTGGTGCTGCCGACACACTGGGACAATTTTACGGCTCCCTACGGGGCATCTCAGCAGAGTTCGATTGAGGCGCTGCAGTCCTTCATCGAGGAAATCAAAGCCGCTTCCCCGAAGACAAAGGTCATTACGCCAAAATATTTTGAAGCGATTCCGTTGAGTGCTGCAGCACAGTAAATCTGCGGAACACCGCTTGGACCACGATTAAACGTTGGGCCAGTCCTGGCCGTCGGGATAGGAGCGACGCTTCGAAGGCGCGAAACTCACGGTCTTGGCGTTGGTCATCACGGCCTGGAAGGCGGAGTGGAAGGCGTCCATTTCGGCTTGCGTGCCAACGGTGATGCGCACATGCGTCGGCCAGATGGGCCAGGGGCGGCCGATATAAACATTGCGCGCGGCCATGGCGTCAATGACTTCCCTGGCGGGGCGTTTGGTTTCGAGCATAAAACAGTTGGACTGCGAGGGAACGTAGGAATAGCCGTGGCTGGCCAGCCAATCAAATGTGTTCTGGCGAATCCCGGCGTTCAACTGTTTGCGCTCTGAAACGAGATGTTCGTGCTTGAGACTGGCGGTTGCTGCGGCCACGGCGGTGATGGGCATGGCGCTCCAGCCATTGTAAATTTCCATTTTGGCCAGCAAGTCCGGACGTCCGATGGCCATGCCGCAGCGAATGCCGGCCATCCCATAAATCTTAGAGAATGTGCGCAGAACAACCACGTCCTGGCCAGCCTTCACCAGGTCGAGGGCGGAAACGCCATCCGAAAAATGGATGTAGGCTTCGTCAACGAGGACAACGGAACCTTTCGGTTTCGCGGCAAGCAGTTGCTCGATGTCAGAATGTGGCGTCATCGTTCCCGTGGGATTGTTCGGCGTACAGATATAAAAGAACCCAGCGTCGGGCGCGGCGGCCACCATCGCCTTGACATCGTGCGCGTACGTTTTTGTAAGCGGAGTTTTGATGATTCGCGCACCGGATATTTTCGCCGCTTGCATTCCGGCTTCGTAGCCGGGATCGGCGGTGACGTAGCTGCGGGCAGGTGAAGTGAAAGCCAGGACGGAAAAATGAAGAGGCTCGCTCGATCCAGGAAATACGCGAACGTATTCAGGCTTCAGGCCTTCCATCTCCGTGAAAGTCTTGACGAATTCTTCTTTCAGCCAGTAGGAATACCGGCCGCCCTGAGGGGCCATGTCCACGATGGCCTTCCGCGCGGCGTCGCACGGCCCGAGAGGGTTCTCGTTCGAATCGATCACCACGCCTCCCGAATGAGGCGCGTTGCGATCCGCGGCAGCGAGGGAAGCCTCGGTAGCGATGTGGAAGGCCGCGGCTGCAGTCGCCGCCGCCGACACTTGGAGGAACGCTCTGCGGGAACCAGTCCGAAGATTCTCCTTGTCTCTCATATGACCCTCCTCAAGATGCGTGGACGAATAAAACCGGCCTGTGGCTCACTATAGCATCGAATTGGTTGCGATTTAAGGACAAGTCAGACTGAGCACTAAGCGGCTGCCTTTGGGGGAGTTTGGTATGCGCTGATCGCGTGGGTACGCTTCCACTTGCTTACCGAGGGGAAAAGCGATACGCTCCTCTCGGTTACCGAAGGGAGCGAAATACGGTGTCCAAACCTTCTGATCTCGTTCAAGGCACGCTTGATCTGCTGCTTCTGAAAATCTTAACTCTCGAACCGCTCAACGGCTTTGCCATCAGCATCCGCCTGAAACAGGTGTCGGGTGATGTGCTGCAAGTCAGCGACGGCTCGCTTTATCCGGCGCTTCACAAGCTTGAGCAGGAAGGCTGGATCAAAGCGGAGTGGCGGCCCAGCGAAAATAACCGCCGTGCCAAGTTTTATTCGCTCACGCGCCTCGGGCGGCGTCATCTGGAACGCGAAGCACATAATTGGAACCGCCTCTCCGCGGCCATTTCAAACGTGATTAAGCTGGAAGAGGCCTAACATGCGATTCGAACGATGGATCTACTCGATTCCCCTGCGGCTGCGCTCTCTTTTCCGGCGTGATGCCGTGGAACACGAACTCGACGAAGAGCTGCAGTTTCACCTCGAGCAAAAAACGCAACACTACGTCGCCGCAGGACTGGCCTCCGAGGAAGCGCACCGCCGCGCGCTTCGCGACATTGACGGCCTCGAACTCCACAAGGAAGAATGTCGTGACGCTCGCCGCGTCAGCCGCATTGAAGATTTGGTCCAGGATCTTCGCTTCTCGTTGCGCACGCTGCGGAAGAGTCCCGGCTTTACGGCAACGGCGATACTCACGTTGGCGCTCGGCATCGGCGCAAATGCGGCGATCTTCAGTGTCGTCAACGCCGTGCTCCTTCGTTCTCTGCCATATCCAAATTCCGAACAGCTCTTCACGTTGCGGTCGAATCAGTCTCTTCCGGACCTTGAAGACATCCAAAAGCGCACGCAGTCGTTTAGCGCCATCGGGGGCGTAGTAGTTCAGGCACTCAACTTGACGGGCGACGGTGAGCCGGTGCAAATCTCCGCTGGGTTTTGCAACGCGGATTTCTTCAGCGCGCTCGGCGTCCAGGCAGCCATGGGAAGAACGTTCACGGCTGCGGAAGACAGCTATGGCGGCCCCGGGCTGGTAGTGCTCACCAACGGATTCTGGACGCGTTTTTTCGGCGCTGATTCTGCAATTCTCGGCAAGTCCATCCACCTCAGCGGAAACGCTTACACCGTGATTGGTATTTTGCCGCGCGACTTCTGGCTTCCCGGCAGGCCCGTGGATGTTCTTGCTTCCGTTCGCGTGGGAAATCCGGTGGCTGCAAAATTTCGCGGCGTGCATTTCCTGAGAACGTATTTCCGGCTAAAGACAGGAATTTCACGCACACAAACGGACGCCGAGCTGCAAAACGTTGATCAGTGGCTAGCGTCGCAATACCCCGAAGAGAACAGAGATGTTCACCGCCGATTGCTTCCCTTGCGCGAGGCGATCGTCGGCAGTGCACGCCTCGAGTTGCTGGTGATGTTCGCCGCGGTCGGCCTAGTCTTGCTGATTGCCTGCGTGAACTTTGCCAGTCTTCAACTGGCTCGCTCCGCCACGAGGCAACGTGAAATCGCGATTCGAGCGGCCCTGGGTGCGCCTTCCGGCCGGCTCATTCGTCAAATGCTGACGGAAAGCGTATTGCTCTCTCTCCTCGGGGGTGCTGCGGGTTTGGTTCTCGCTGGCCTGGGCGTGCGCCTTTTGATGACACTAAAACCTGCGGGGCTGCCACGGATTTCGGACACCTCGATCGACGCATCGGTGCTCGGATTTACATTTGCCGTTTCGCTGCTAACTGGCATCGTTTTTGGAATGGTTCCAGCTCTAAATGCCACACTTTTTGGTGTCAGCTCTAAGCTGAAGGAGGACGCTCGCACCACCGTGGGTAGTGCTTCGGGGTACCGTCTTCGCAAATGTCTGGTCGTCTCGGAAACGGCACTCGCCCTCGTGCTCCTCATCAGCGCGGGTCTGATGATCCGCAGTTTTACGCTGCTGCATCGGATCGACCCGGGCTTTCGCACCGACAATCTGCTCACCATGCGGCTGGAGTTGCCCGAATCTCGCTATAACGAACAGCCGAAGCAGCGTCAATTCCACAGGGAACTGCTCGACGGCCTCAACTCTCTTCCCGGAGTGCAAGCTGCGCTGGTCAGCGAGCTTCCGATGAGCGGAGACCACCTCAATCACAATTTTGTGATTGAAGGGCGTCCACGACCGGCAGCCGGAAGTGAACCGGAAGTGGAAACACGCACGGTGGCGGGCGACTACTTTCGCGTCATGGCAATCCCGCTAATTGCGGGGCGTGATTTCGGTCCCCAAGACCAGACGGGCGGCCTGCACGTCGCGGTAGTCAACCACGCGTTTGCCACGCAATATTTTCCCTCGGGAGACCCCCTTGGCGCACGAGTGGATTGGGCGCGCTCCGATCCGCCGAACTGGATGACCATTGTGGGCGTTGTCGGCGACATTAAGCACTTCGGCCCCGGCGAACCAGAGGAACCAGCGGTCTACGACCTTTACTCGCAGACTGCGCAGCAATGGAAACGCTGGATGTACATCGCGATTCGCGGCAACATTTCCCCCGGGATTCTGCTGGCGCAAACGAAACAACAACTCTGGGCCATAGACAGCCAACTTCCGGTGACGCGAGTGTTCACCATGAGCGATGTGCTTGCCGCTTCGCTGGACCACCAGAGATTTAATCTTACGCTGCTCGGAATATTTGCAACGGTAGCTTTGGCTCTCGCGGTCGTCGGAATTTACGGAGTGATGTCCTACGCCATTACCCAGCGAACGAACGAAATCGGGATCCGCGTCGCGCTTGGCGCACAACATCAGGACGTTCTCTGGCTCATACTTGGGCAGGGTTTGCGCCTCGCGCTGATTGGAGGCGTGCTCGGAATTGCGGCCTCCTTCGCCCTGACTCGTTATATGTCGCATCTACTGTTCGGCATCAGCCCGCGCGATCCGCAGACCTTTGTCGCCATTCCATTCGCACTACTGACTGTGGCGATGCTGGCTTGTTATGTCCCCGCTCGCCGCGCCATGCGCGTCGATCCCATCATCGCCTTGCGGTACGAGTAGACGTAGGCGCGGGCCATTCTCACGCGCCTCTATGGAAAGTGATTGCTTGCGGAGCCGTGAGGAAATTCGCAGGAGCAGAGAGCTATTCGTGGCCGCCGCCGAGTTCCCGGACAATGGAGCCGACGAAAGATTTGGCGTCGCCGAAAAGCATGAGGGTTTTGTCGAGGTAGTAGAGCGGATTATCGATGCCGGCAAAGCCCGCCGCCATGCTGCGCTTGATGACCATGACGGTGCGTGCCTTGTCCACGTCGAGGATGGGCATGCCAAAAATGGGGCTGCTGTGATCGGTGCGGGCCGCAGGATTGGTGACATCGTTGGCGCCAATGACCAGGGCGACGTCGGTCTGCGGAAAATCACCGTTGATTTCGTCCATATCCAGCAGCTTGTCGTAGGGGATGTCCGCTTCGGCGAGGAGAACATTCATGTGGCCGGGCATGCGGCCGGCGACAGGATGAATGCCAAATTTTACGTCCACACCGCGCTTGGTGAGCGCATCGTAGAGTTCGCGCACTTTGTGCTGCGCCTGGGCGACGGCCATTCCATAACCCGGGACAATGACAACTTTGTTTGCGGCGGCGAGGATCCCGGCGGCTTCTTCCGGAGTGGCGCTGCGCACAGGGCGCGCCTGCTGCCCACCCGCAACAGCCGAAGGTTGCTCCTGACCGAAAGCGCCAAAGAGCACGTTGGAAAACGAGCGGTTCATGGCTTTCGACATGTTCACGGAAAGAATGAAGCCGGAAGCGCCGTCGAGCGCGCCCGCTATGATGAGCAACTTGCTTTGCAGAACAAATCCCATGGCAGCCGCGGAAAGCCCAGCGTAAGAATTCAAAAGCGATATGACTGTGGGCATGTCGGCGCCGCCGATGGGAACGATCATCATCACGCCAAAAACGAGCGGGATGCCGACAATCAGCGGAAAGAGCTGCGTCTTTTCCGGATGCGCGACGAGGATGCCGGCGACCACAATGGCCACGCCGAGTAAGCCGAGGTTGACGACGTTCTGCCCTTTGTAAGTAATGGGACGCTGCGGCAGGACTTCCTGCAATTTTCCAGCGGCCATCAAGCTTCCAGTGAAAGTGAGCGAGCCGAGAATGACCTCCAGCGAGAGCACGCCCATCATGAAGGGCGGCACTTCAGGGGTGCGCAGATAAAATTCGGCGGTGCCAACCAGTGTTACGCAAAGCGCGCCGAAAGCGTGGCTGAGAGCGGTCCGCTGCGGCACGGCCGTCATAGCCACTTCGCCAAGCGGCACACCAATGATGGTGCCGAGAACGAGAGCGATCAGGATCCACTTGTATTCAACGATACCGTGATGGAGAAGCGTGCCTACGATGGCGAGAAACATTCCGATTTCGCCGGCGAAGACGCCGCGGCGCGCGGTCTTCGGCGAGCTCAGCCACTTCAGGGAGAGAATGAAAAGCGCGGTAGCGATAAGGTAAGTGATTTCGATAATGGTTTCGGTGGCGGGCAAGTTCGTCATGGTTTCTTCGGCCCGCTGGCTTTGAACATCCGGAGCATTCGGTCAGTGATCAGGAATCCGCCGACAATATTGCTGGTGGCGGCAACGATAGCGATGGTGCCAAGAATTTTGGCGAGCAGCGCGCCGTGCGCGTGGTATTCGCCGGCAAGAATGATGGCTCCGACCACGGCGATGGCATCGAGCGCGTTGGTCAAGGACATTAATGGAGTATGGAGAAGTGGAGAAACGCGACGGATGACTTCAAATCCAATGAACGCGGCCAGCATGAAAACGTAGAGGCTGGTCAGCAAATCCAGCTTCATGATTTCGGCACCTCCTGGGCTGCAGCCGGCATGGCCGGGAGCGAAAAAAATTCCCTGACACGGGCGTTGACGACTTCGCCACCGTGGGTAAGCAGCGTGTCGCGCACGAT
>Ga0307471_100002742_pt1 | contig 10246 bp, 10 predicted proteins | sample atmos_gasesAM3C__2_FD_204566 | JGI IMG/M metagenome (GOLD analysis project Ga0307471, IMG submission 204566) | Hardwood forest soil microbial communities from Morgan-Monroe State Forest, Indiana, United States - atmos_gasesAM3C_515 | ecosystem: Environmental > Terrestrial > Soil > Temperate... | reverse complement strand
TCAAAGGACAGAAAACGCCGGTGCGCTTGTGGCGCAATCAGAAGGTAGGAATCTCTTGTGACATTGTGGCCGCCGGCCGGCTCGCACGTACTCGTCCCATCGCATGCTATACCCTGGGAGGCAGTCCCCACACTAACGGCAGACTATCGTTCTGCTGTAGGTCCGCCGATCATTCGTCGAAACAATCCGCCCCAAAAAGATTGGAGAAAATGTACGATACTTCTGTTTGCAACGAAAGCAATTTTTTTCGCACATCAATGATTTTATGGTGGCGGAGTGCAGCAATCACGCGAAGGAAGGCAGTGACAAAGTCTTGGAAATCAAGAGACCTAATTCGCTCCGGTCGTCAGATTTTTGCTTCGTCCTCGCAACGCAAACCAGAGCAATCCCGTCGCAAGGTAAGCAAGGTAGATGTAAGGCAGCTTGCCGTAAGGTCCTTCCGGCAGCGGATAAAGATTGCCAGCCAGGGCGAACACCATGGCAGCGCAGGCCAGCCAGGGAATGATCTGCGCTCCCTGGCGGAAAACGCCACGGTCACGCAGGTAGCGCGGCAGCGCAATACAGACCAGCGCGTAGGTGACGATGAAGCCGTAAGTCGCGAGCGAACCCATCCAGCCGTAGACGTCCAACCCACTGGCTCCGCGCCCTGCCAAAACCGCCACCGGCAACACGGCAGCCAGGCCGGTGACGATAATGGCGCGGCCGGGTGTCTTGTTAAGCTCGTGAGTGGTGCGCAGTGATCCGTGGGCCAGGCCGTTGTGCGACATCAACAACAACACGCGCGCGGCGGCGGTGATGCACGCCAGAGTTCCGGCGAACAAACTCACCAGCGCACCAATGTCGATCAGCAATCCCAGCACCGGGATACCGGCTACGCCGGCCAGCACACGCATCGGAGCGGAGCTGGTCCCGAGATCCTGCCCGGCAGTGTGGAAGCCAAGTACTTCCGCATAAGCGCAGATGGTAAAGAAAGCTCCCGCGAGAACAGAGCTTTGAATTACCGCGCGTGGAATGGTCTTCAGCGGATTGTGCGCCTCGGAGCCAAGTGTCGTAGCGCTCTCAAAGCCGACAAAGCTGAATAGCGCGAGTACTAGTCCGAGCCGCAATCCGCTGCCGGTCATTTCGCGCAGATGCAGTTCATCCCAATCCCAATGCCAGCCGTGCCCAATCAGCAGCAGCGCCACGACGACAACGATGACCGAGACGGAGACGGCCTCGATCCAAAGCATCATGCGCGCGGAAATTTTCACGTCTCGCCACGCGATCCATATGGAAACGCCGGTCACAAGGACAGCCAACAGCACAGCGGAGATGCCGTGGCCAATTGCGTCGTGGAGCAGCAAGTTTGCCCAGTGATAAAAACCGCCGATGACGCTGGACCCCGTGGCAACGTAAGCCAGGAGAAGACTCCAGGCAACAGCGGCGCCCATCCAGGGTGGCAGAATCATCGAAGCGTAGGTATAGAGCGAGCCGGGAGAGGCCGAGTGGCGGGCAAAACGAGCGATGCACAATGCCACCAGCAACACAGCAATCGTCGCCAGCACATAAGCGAGCCACGTACCATTTCCAGCCAGCGTGTAGACCAGGGGAATCGTAGCCGCCGGAGTCGTAGTGGGCGCCATGGTGGAGACGGACTGGGCCAGCGTCTCCATCGGGGAAAGAACCTCGTGCCGCAAACCATAGCTCGCCGTCTGGGAAGATTCTGAGACCACGTCCTTCATGCAGCGCCGCTCCTTTTTTCCACTCAGGCTGGTTTTGGGTTGCGGTAGTGTACAACAACGCTTTCGTGGCGACGCGAGCAAGTCCCACGATCATTCGCCAGAATGCTGTGCAGTATGATCAGCCAGTGTGCAGTTGCTGTGAGATTTCCCTTGCACACATTGCCGGAGAATTCATGAGGAGCTTGATTCAACGATTGGCTTTCGCGATGCTGCTGTTAGTGTCGTGTAATGGTTTTCTTGTCGCCCAGACCGCCGCGCCGGCTCCCATCCAGATCAAAGTCGTGGTAGTGACCATGTTCGAGCGCGGCGACGACACCGGCGATACGCCTGGCGAATTCCAACTCTGGGTAGAACGCGAACATCTGGACCAGGTCGTTGCGGTACCCGCCGGCTATCATCACGTGCGGCTGAACAAGGACCGAGTGCTCGGCATGGTAACCGGGGTTGGAACCGCGAAGGCAGCGGCGTCCGTGATGGCCCTCGGCCTCGACCCGCGCTTTGATTTCTCGAAGACATATTGGATCGTCGCCGGAATTGGTGGTGGCGATCCCGCGGACCTATCTCTGGGTTCAGCAGTTTGGGCCAACGCCGTCATCGATGGCGATTTGTCCTTTGAGATCGACGCGCGTCAGATTCCCAAGGACTGGTCCACCGGTTACGTGCCTCTCCGCAAGGCGACACCCTATGAGCAACCACTCGCGAGCGAAGGAAACGGAGAGGTCTACGAGCTCAATCCCACGCTCGTGGGCTGGGCTCTCAGCCTCACGCAAAATGTACACTTGCCCGACTCCGAAAAGCTGCGCACGTTTCGCGCCCGTTTTAGCGGTTTTCCCAACGCGTTGAGGCCACCGTTCGTCACTCGAGGCGATACTTTGTCAGCCAGCACGTTCTGGCATGGCGCAAGAATGGATGAATGGGCGAATGCCTGGACTCGCTATTTCACCGGCGGCAAAGGAAACTACATGATTGCAGGCATGGAAGATTCAGGAACGCTGCAAGCTCTTACCTTCCTGAGTCAGGCCGGGCGGGTAGATCTGCAACGCGTATTGGTTCTGCGGACGGTGAGCAACTACGACCGCGAGGCGCCCGGCACCACAGCCTCCGAGAGCCTTAAGGCAATGGCCTCGGGCAACTACTCGGCGTACATGCCGGCCCTGGAAGCGGCCCAGTCGGTCGGTGACAAGGTTGTGAGGGACATCGTCGAGCATTGGGCCGATCGCGAATCCAACATTCCGCATGCGCCATAGACGGCGCCTCCCGAGCGTTTACGCGGACAGTGTTGCCAGCGCTTCGGCCAACACCAGCGTCCCACGAGCAATGTCTTCGGGAGACGCATACTCGTCAGGACGATGGCTGTATCCGTTGCGGCACGGGATGAACAACATTGCAGTTGGTGCAATACGGGACATAAAAAGCGAGTCATGATAGGCGCGGCTGACCATGGCAAGGAACTTCTGCTGGTGTTTCCTGCAGGCGTCGGAAAGAGCTTCGACGACTGAGGGTGCGCATTGTGCCGGCGCATCCGCGTTCAGCAGTTCGATGTGGATTGCAACCTTCCGCTTTGCCGATATTGTGCTGCATGCGTTCTCCATCGCCTTGATCACACTGTCGCGTCGCTCAAGATCGATATCGCGGATGTCAGCGGTGAGACGAACCCGGCTAGGAATGCTATTGATCGCGCCCGGAAACACCTCGCAGATGCCCACGGTCGCCACGGTATCAACCGCGCCACTGCTTCGGGCCGCATTCTCAATCGCCAAGACGAGTTCGGCGGCCGCACAAAGGGCGTCCCGTCGATCCGGCATCAGGACTCCACCAGCGTGTCCGCCCGCGCCTTCGATTGCAATCCGCATGCTGGCGGGAGCGGCAATGCTTGTGACCACCCCGAGCGGTATCTGCTGACGTTCGAGCACCGGACCCTGCTCAATATGCAACTCGACGAACGCCTTGTAATAGTCGTCAGGCAGCTTCACTTCGTCGAGTTCGCCGCGCAAGCCTGCGTTGCCGCGAACGTCCTCTATGGATTTTTCGGCGCTATCCTTCAACCTCTTAGCGTCTTGGGCGGAAAGGCTTCCGCTGAGCAGCCGACTGCCGAGGCACCCTATTCCAAAGCGTGTCGGCTCCTCTGAAGTAAAAACCAGCAGCTCAATTGAGTTTGTCGGACGGAAGCCACTCCGCCGCAGTGCCCGGATCGCCTCGAGTCCTCCCAGGACTCCCACCACCCCATCGTATTTCCCGGCGTTAGGAATCGCATCGATATGGGAACCAGTACCGACCGCCGGGACTGCGGGGTCCGAGCCATTCCACCGCGCAAAGGTATTTCCGATTGCATCCTGCCGCAGCGTCAGTCCGGCATCTTCACACTGCGCTCGCAGCCAGGCACGAGCCTTAAGGTCGGTAGGTGTGAAAACGATTCTGGTTACGGCAGGTGGGTCGGCCTCGGAAATGGCGGCCAGGGCTTCGATCTCGGAGATCAAGCGGCCTCGATCAATTTCGAGATTCATAGGCGACGATCGGCCAGGGGAGGGCGGTTCCAATCTTTGTAGATGAGATATTTGGCGGGCACTTTGCCGAGGGCTCCAAACCATTGCGGGCACCACGGGCCCATCCAGATAAAATCTCCGGCCGTGACCGCGTACCATGAATCCCCCAGCCGGTAAATTCCGCCGCCTTCGAGCATGACCAGTCCGTGTTCCATCACGTGCATTTCAACCATGCTGAGTGCCGCGCCCGGCCGGTACAACATGGTATTTACGGCGAAGTCGAAACTCATCTCATCGTGAAGCAGACATTTAACCTGCAGGTCGGGATCATCTCCAAGGGGATGCGAAGACACTGCATCCTCGCTCGAAATGATCAGACGCGGTGGCTCGACTGAGGCCAGCGCCTGGTACGGCTTTTCGATAACGACCACGCGGCTCGTCTTCGCGGCCACTACGCGGTGCTTCGCGTCTTCGGGCAAATAGGCATAGCCCCGTACCGACAGTTCGTGACTCTTGCCCTCGACTTCCAAAGTGACTGCGCCCTCCATCACAAAAATAAAACGCTGTGCTGTCGTGCTGCCCAGTTCGCCGCCGGTGTCGAATTCGGCCGTGTATTGGGTGAACTTGGCGCCCATGGCCGGACCCGTATGCACAATGGCCAAGCAACTCTTCATGCCCGGCAGAGTGGTGCGGACGAACGTGTCGGAGGTCAGCAGCAGATGGTTGGCTTGTTGAGAACTTCTCGTCTGACCAAGGTTATGCACGGCACATCCTTTTGCGAAATGTGGATGACGAAGAGAGCTGATCGAGCAAATGCAAGCCGCATTCAATCGCTTTGGCCACATCATCAATCGCAACTGACTCGGCGGGGTCGTGACTGATCCCGCCCGGAGTTCGCAGAAAAATCATGGCGGCTGGAACTTTCTCGGCCAGGATCATCGCATCATGACCTGCTCCGCTAACCACGTGATGTGGCTCGCAGCCAGATTCGCGAATCGCCTGTTCGATTTCGTGAATGAGAAACGGATCCATCGCCACCGCCAACTGACTCAGGAAGATGTTCTGCCTTATAGACAGCCCACGCCGTTTGGCGATTTCTTCCCCCTCGCGAATTAGATCTTCTACCGCGCGGGTTCGAACCTGGTCCAACCCGTGACGAACGTCAAGGGTCAGCCTCGCCTCCCCGGCAATGACGTTGGTGGCTCCGGGCTGGGCCTCGATGGCACCCACTGTGGCCACCAGTCCTGGCACCTTGTTCGCCTCTCGCTCTACCGCAGTGATCCACTCCGCCGCCCCGGCAATCGCATCGTACCGAAGATGCATCGGCGTCGTGCCAGCGTGGTTGGCTCGGCCCACGAATGTGAACTCTAACCGGCTCTGGCCGGCGATTGCATCCACAACTCCAAGCGGCAGCTTCAGCGCCTCCAAAACCGGACCCTGCTCGATGTGAAATTCCACATAACCCAAAATACCGTCTCCTAAAGCAGCCAGAGGAATATCTTGAGGATTCAATCCAAACTCTTCGATGGCAGTCCGCACGGAAATTCCCCGCGGATCTTTACGCGACAGAAGTTTCTTGTCGAGTCTTCCCGTCAGCGCCCGGCTACCGATAAATGGCGTGCCGAATCGAACTCCCTCCTCTTCTGAGAAGCCAACGATTTCAATTCCGTACGGAAGCTGCCGTCCATCCAGAGCCTCGAGCAACGCAACCGCTAATACCACGCCGAGAACTCCGTCGAAGGCCCCGGCGTTGGGAACCGTATCGAGGTGTGAACCCAGAAGCAGTCGTGGCGCCTTGGATTCTGCCCCGGCATAGAACCCACGCAAATTCCCGGCGGCGTCAATTCTCACCTCAACCCCGAGCGCCGTCATCCAGGCGGCGATTTCTCTGTGACAATCGTGCATCGGCGCGGAAAGAAAAGTCCGCCGCGTGCTGCCGGGATCTTCACTGAAGTGCGCCAGCTTCCGGCAGCGGGCGATGACTTCTTCCGCGCGATTTGTCGTCTCACCCGTGGTCCGCACTGGATTCTATCGTTGCCGGCAACCCACACCCCGCCGGCTCAAGCCTGACGTATGACCTTCGCTGCCCCCCAACCGATCAACACCAGGGCGACAAGAATCTGCCAACTAAATGTGGTCCCGTAAGTGGCCACAGGAAAATGATTGCTCAGCATGATAAAAACGACTGGCACCGCCATAAACGTATTGTGCTTGGACCGCATCTTAGCCTGGGCCCCGAGTGCCGGATCGAACGTGGCGCCGGCTGCGGCTGCGGCGATCATCTTGCGCTGCGCCGGAAGAATTCGCATCCACACGTTGAGCACCATGATGGTTCCGAACATTGCCCCGACGTGGATGTAAGCGGCGCGCCCGCTGAATACGTGCACAAGTCCGTAGGTGAACGCAGCCGTCATGATCAGTGAAAATATCGCGAATCCAATTTCGGACCTTCCAAGAGACGACCGTAGCGCCAGATCGTAGATGACCCAACCAAAAATCAGCACGCCGATTCCGATAGCGATGCCGCGGCCCTGCGAAATGTCCGCGACGTCGGGATCGATCAGTCCCCCGCTAAAGTAATACACCAGGAACATCAGGACGATTCCGCTCAGCCAGGTCATGGCCGCTTCCCAGCGGAACCAGTGCACTTGCTCGGGTCCGACGCTCAGCGATTTCTGCTTTTCGACAGTGTAGAAACCACCGCTGTGGACCATCCAAAGTGCTACGGGTGTTCCTTTCGCGTTCCTCTCAAGTTTTCCGAATTGGCCGTCGAGCCAGGTGAAGTAATAAGTCTGGCCGACCCACATGATTGCGGCAAAGACGTGAAACCACCGCACCAGAAGATTGAGCCACTCCCGGACGGAAGATGTCACGCTGGCTCCTCATCATTTTTTAGCATGGTGGTCATGGGCTCAGGTTCCACGGTACGTTGTGTATCCGTTCGGGCTCAGCAGAAGCGGGATGTGAAAATGGGTCTCGCCATCCCGCACTTGAAACGTAACTTCCACCACGGGATACAGGGTTGCCATTTTGGTGGGTGCAAAATAGCTCTCTGTATCAAACGTCAGACGGAAAAGCCCCGCCGGCAGAACGTTGTCATCCGGGAGCAACTGACTGCAACGGCCGTCCTGGTCCGTGCACGCCGAGCCCAGCAGCAGCCAGTTCCCGGACTTCTCCCGCTGCTCCAGGCGCACCGGCACACCGGTGGCCGGCTTGCCCAGCGCCGTGTCCAGAATGTGAGTTGAAATCCGCTTCATTCCAAGAGCCATTTTGTCAGGCGAATGCGAGTGATCTGTCGTTGCTGCTCCGCTGCCTCGCGAAGCTCTGTTGGTCCGTCATTCCGCAGCCGACGCCGAAGAATTTCCAGAATTTCCGGCGCTGACTTTCCCGTAGCACACACGATAAAGATATGCCGAAAGCGTTGCTCGTATTCCTGATTTGCCTCCGCCAGCGCGATCTTCACGGCATCACCCGCAACTGCAACCGTCTGTTGCTCCTGCACTGACCAAGTGGCAGACTGATCCGACGCCGAGTGTGCCGCACGCGACTCTCCGATCCGGGGATGACTACGAAACGCCTCCATCCAGTCCTCTGCAGTCAGATTACTCCAGGTTTCGTCGGACGCTGCTAGCAGAGTGGTTACGTCCGGAAACGGTCTTCGCGCCACCATGACGCCAGCCCAGGCCTTTGAGCCGCAGCAGGGCAGGATTTCCCTGACCGCGTCCTCGACCGGAGCGGTATTCCATTGCGCCAGCGCTCCGCTCATATGCGGTTCTCACCCGCGCCCAGCTTCTCGAGAAATTCCACGACCAGATTTCCCGCCACCGCCGACCGATATCTTGCGCTCGATCGAATGTCGTCGATCGGCTGAATCTCTGCGACCGCCGCTTTTCTCGCCAAGGCCAACAGTGACGAATCAATCGGTCTTCCTGTCACCAGTCGTTCCGTTTCCATCAACCGAAGCGGGACCGGCGCAACACTTCCCAGAGCGATCCGAGCATCTTCCACTACGCCGCCGCTACACCGCCCCAGCGCCGCAATGCACACTTTCGAAATGGCCTGCGCGTTGCGCGCTCCAACCTTGCGGGTGTATGCAAGATGTCCCGAGAATCGACGCGCCAGACAAATAGTTCGAATCAGCTCGTCCGACGCCAGCTCCATCTTTTTGTAACCTGTATGGAAGTCCCTGTACGGCACTCTTCGTTCCCCGCGAACTGACACCAATATGAGTTCGGCCTCGTAGGCCAACAGTGTGGGCAGCGAGTCGGCCGCCGGTGATGCGTTTACGATATTGCCGCCCAGTGTGCCACGATTCTGGTTCGCAATTCCCCCAGTCCATGCGGCAGCGCGGGCCAGCAGCGTGAACTCGCGTTGCACCAACTCGTGCTCGCGCAACTCGGTGTAGGTGCACCCGGCGCCGATCCGAATTTCGTCCGGCAATACTTCCATACGCCGCAGTTCTGGAAGATTCCAGATGCTGACCAGTTTCCGCGCTGGAAGTTTTCCGGCAGCATACTGCACCATCACATCCGTGCCGCCGGCGATCGGCAGCCACCCGCCGGGCTCGGCCGCCAGCAGAGACAGCACAGCCTGCAAGCCGGCGGGCGCGATGAGCTGATAGTCGGTGGGATTCGACCTCATGAATTGGCCCTGCGTCGCGCTGCTTCCGCCACTGCTTCAAAAATCTGGATGTAGCCGGTGCAGCGGCAAAGGTTCCCGGAGAGTCCTTCTCTGATCTCGTCCATCGTGGGATCCGGTTTTCGGCGCAACAGATGGAGGGCCGCCAGGATCATTCCCGGGGTGCAGATACCGCACTGCGCACCTCCGCACGTCAGGAAAGCCTCCTGTAGAGGATCCAGCCGTGCGCCTGCGGCCAGCCCTTCGATGGTAACGATGTCCGCACCCTGGGCCTGAAGCACCGGTACGAGGCAGCTATTCACCAGAGCGCCGTTCAGCAAGACGGAGCAGGAGCCGCACTCGCCTTCGCCACATCCTTCTTTGGCGCCGTTCAATTCCAGCCGGTGTCGCAATACGTCCAGCAACCTTTCCATGGGATAGGCGCGTACTGTCTTCATCTCGCCGTTCACGGTGAATGAAAGGTCGCACGGGCCGGGATTTCCCGATGAGAAAGAGCCGGTCATCGCACCCCACCGGCCGCGTGCGGCTCGCGGTCAACAACGAGCGCTTCGAAGATGTCTTCCGGAAGCAGTGGGATTGAATTGAAACGAACTTTAACTGCGTCTTCTACGGCGTTGAGGATCGCCGGGGCTGGACCATCCATGGGCAACTCGCCGATTCCCTTCGCGCCAAATGCCCCATGAATGTTTCCCATTTCCTCAAAGAACACACGGATGGGAGGGAGGTCGGCGGAAGTCGGCATAATGTAATTCGTCATCTGGCCATTTTGCATGCGGCCATTTTGCCAAATCACTTTCTCGTATAACGTGTATCCAATTCCCTGCGCGATGCCGCCCGCGATCTGCCCGCGGGCCAAAACCGGATGTAGCACCTTGCCAACTTCCTGCACTGCCACGAAGTCGTCGATCGACGCAGTGTAGGTTGTCAGGTCAACCGTCACTTCCGCGACATAGATTGCCCAGGCAAAGGCCGCGTACGCCTCGCCGCGATATTTGTCATCATCCCAGAACACATCAGCCGGCGCTTCGTAGCGTGCCCACGATCGGAACGACCCGAGAGTCGCCACCTGACTTCGACACGCGGCTCGAAATTCCTCCGGGGAGTAGGAATCGCCCAGCAGTCCACTCGCGATAAGAGTCTGCTTGATTCCTAGCGCAGCCGATTGCACCAATTTGCCGACAACCATGACGGTTCGTGACGCTACAGTCGGACCGCTATTCGGCACTTCGTTCGTATCCGCCTGTGCAATCTCGACGTTCTCATAGGGCAGCCCAAGGGCTTCGGCCGCGATCTGGCAAAGAACTGTTTTCGTGCCCTGGCCAAATTCCGTGCTTGAAACCAATACCCTCACTCCGCCATCGGCGCATCCTTCTACCCCGACCACCGAGCCCAGATTGCGCTCAC
>Ga0307471_100002741_pt1 | contig 10248 bp, 3 predicted proteins | sample atmos_gasesAM3C__2_FD_204566 | JGI IMG/M metagenome (GOLD analysis project Ga0307471, IMG submission 204566) | Hardwood forest soil microbial communities from Morgan-Monroe State Forest, Indiana, United States - atmos_gasesAM3C_515 | ecosystem: Environmental > Terrestrial > Soil > Temperate... | reverse complement strand
AGGGCTGTTCGTCGCGGTGTCGGGATTCTCAGCCGCAGCAGTGAGCGCCCATTCCAATTGTGGCACGGGCTTGATCTTCATGGACGGCACCGACCTTCTCAGCGTCCTAAGGTCTGTGATCAGCCTGACAGACGTTCTAGAAGCCAAGCGCCGGCACCTGAGCGAGACAGGCCTCCCCCTTCTATTTGTTCGCGACATACTTGGTTGAGGCGCCGGCGCACTGATGAGGCCATTTCGCGTGACAAGGCGTATTGGCGCGCCATTCGCTCTTGGCACTTGGCATCCAAGCATGGACACCGTCAGCGATTTAAGCGCGAGCTTGCATGCGAGCGTCTTGACCAACAATGAGAGAGCTACCCCATGCTGTCGCCCACGGAACTGTTACTCATGCTAGCTCGTCTGCAAACCGCGTCAATGGCGATGGACCGTATGGTAGGCGAACTAACCAAACGCTACGGAGCCGACGACCACTGCGCACCGAGCGGTCGCTTATCCGATCGCCGCGCTTGCTGCGCTCGATCGTAAGGAATTATGAAGGGGCTGCAAATGTTTGCGAAGCGGAGAGCGTCGCCGCGACACGAGAACTCGCTGGCGGCGTAGCAGTCATGTCTGGGTACTTTCGGATCGAGCTGCCGGAATACGACGATGGTGGAGGTGGCGATGGAAGTTGCGAGAGCGCTGACCATCGTATCCGCGGGTCGAGCTCCGTCTCTCCCATCCGATGGCCCTGTCGTCAAGGTGCCGCTATCCGAAGCAGAGCTTGAGACACGATGGGAGCTAATCGCAGGTGACCGTGAGCGGCTGCTGAGGCTTGTCAGACATCTCTGCGCCGATTCGGCTGACGCGGAGGATTGCGTGCACGATGCCTTCCTGCGGGCGATCGAGATGGACTCCCTTGATGCGACGCGTTTGTATGGACTGCTCACCACCATAGCTCGCAACCGGGCAGCAGACAGTCATCGCCGTCAACACAGGCAGACCCGGTTGCTTGAGCGGTTATTCGAGAACGTATCGGCTTCTCCTGACGAGATCGCTGAGGACCGAGACGAAGCGATCTGGTTGGCGTGGAAGGCGACGTCATTGCCTACGGCAGAACGTCGCGCGCTCGCCTATGTCGCTGCCGGCTACGAGCCGTGTGAGGCTGCCCGGCTGCTTGGGCTCACCCCGAATAGTTTCAGGCTCGCTCTTAGCAAGGCTCGCGCTCACCTCAAGAAGATCGCCCACGACGCCAACTGAGTCGTCTTTCGATCGGGCGAGCCGGCCGGATGGACATGATGGGGCCGCGCCAGCGTATTAACAGATAGAAGGGCTTGCAGGCGAACCCATCCCTCCAGGCCGCGGACGTCCCGCGCTGCGGCGTGGAGGGAAGAGGATGAGTCTGGGTCGCGAAAGAAATCGCTCGGCGTCAACGCCGATCTCGATGTCGGCGTCATGGTCGAGTGAGCACGACGATGACATCGACATATCTAGGCGCGGAGACGCTTCGGCTTCCCCTGGTCGCCGCGCACGGACCGCCCATCGGTATCCCCGTGGCGTTCCCAGCAAACGCCTCAAACTCCTCGCCGCGGCGATCGCCGTATTCGGAGTCCTGGGCAGTTCAGCCAACTCGATGCTTCGGGCTCCGCGCGACGCATTCGCAGCCTCTGATGCGGTCACTCTCAATCAACCCGGCACCCTTCATGCGAACGGCGCTGAGCTCAGTTGGAGTCAATACACGGGACCGTCTGGTGCGAGCTTCCAGGACTATGAAGTACACCGATCGCTCACAGCCGGCTTCACGCCGTCGGCCGCGGATTTATTGACGACGATCGACGATCAGTCGACTACTTGGTACACGGATACCAGCGCTGCACCTGGCGCAGCCTTTTCGTACATCGTCGTCGCCAACTCAAGTCCCTCGAATGAAGTGCGTGTCACTCTCCCCGCGTCCGGCCAATCGACCAAGCTCCTTCAGCCCGGGACCGATGGCCTGGATACGTACATTGGTACCGGTACCAACGTGATCAGCTGCGCGAACCACGGGGGCTCAAATCCGCTGCTCGTGGGCACCGACGCGGCTGACACGTGGCGGTCTCTGCTGAACTTCGACCTAGGCGACATTCCCGCCGGCTCCCAGATAACCAGCGCCACCCTCTCGCTGTGGCAGCCATCTACGCTCGTTGTCGGCAGCACCGTCGCGACCTATCCGGTCACATCGGCCTGGCTTCCGGGCAGTGGCGACGGTGGTTGCAGCGGCGACGGGGCGAGCTGGTTGGAGAGCCAGGGAGCGGGCGTCTCATGGCAAGCGCCTGGAGGCGACTTCGACACTAGTGGTGCCGGTGGCTCGGTGACGACGCTTTCTGGTGACCCTGCCAAATGGCACAACTTTGACCTCACCTCGATGGTCCAGGGCTGGGTCAACGGCGATCGGTCCAACCTCGGCGTCCTTCTCAAACTCACTGACGAGACTCCGGTCTTCGGTAAGGCAGTTGGTTATGCGTCCTCCAAAGACGCCAACCCGGCCCTGCGTCCCAAGCTAGCCATCAACTACGCCGATGGCAGCACTGCCACCGCTCCGACGGTCTCGATTGTCAGTCCGCAACCAAACAGCTATGTGCGCGGCAACTCGGTCAACGTGAGCGCCACCGCGGCCGCCAATGGGCAAGTCGCGCGCGTCGAATTCTACCTTGATGGCAATCTGCTTGCGACCTCTACTTCGGCCCCGTACAGCATCGCGTGGGATAGCACGGGTGCAACCAACGGAACCCACGCGCTCGTGGCAAAAGCTTATGACGATGCGGGCAACTTCACGACATCATCGCAAGTATCTGTCTCGGTTGCCAACTACAGTCCCCCCGTTGGGAGGATCGTCTTCCCTGGATATCAGCAAGTTTGCATCCGTCCGGCCTGCAGGTACCAGGACTTCAAAGCACAAGGCGTCACTCCGGTCCAGGCCGAGGTGACCAATGATCCAAACGTCATCATTCAGAGGATCGACTACTTTCTTGACGGACAACTCTTGGCGAGTAGCGTCGCGCCGCCATATACGATTGCATGGAATACGCTCGATCCGTCGCATCCCGCATATGACGGATGGCACGAATTGAGCGCCGAGGTCTGGGACTCCACCGGGCTTGGTACATGGCTGGTCCCATTTGTGTTCGTACAAGTCACTAACACGGACCCCACTGTGACCGACCCCAACGGTGCACAACATAGCGTTCCAACCGAATTTCAAGCCAGTGTCTCGGCCACAAGCCCACCGCAGGTGGTCACGTTCGACCCTTCGCTAACGACTCAGGCAACGTACCCAGTTAGCGTCACTGTGACCAACAACAGCCCGGCGACGTGGTCACACACGTCTACGTTTTTGCATTATCGATGGTTTTCGCTTGCGGCGCCGACCCTGGTGACCGATGGGCCCGCGGTCGGTCTGGGTCAGGACGTGGGAGCAGGACAATCTGTAGCGACCACGATAAATGTATCGCCCCCAACACTGGCATCGGGGGTAAACATCGGCGGATACCGGCTCCAGTTCGATGTCATCGATTCCTCTAATACCTCCGGCGGTTACTCGTTCGCGACCAGTCCGTACTGCACGTGCTCGGTCTATGGCGTCAGCTACACGTTCGCTGGGGGAGCGCCGACTCCGGGGGCCTGGTTCGCCAGTGCGGGCAACACGCCCGCGGAGTCATCGGTGACAGTGGTGAGGGCCACACCACCTACGGGCGGGTTTGGCATCCAGCCGTACTACCAGTATGTCCGGACGCCGTTGGGCGCCGGCATGGAGCAGCTGACCAACGTCGGCAGCGGCAATTCCGTTGTGCATCTGCAGCCGTTCAATGACCCTGGGGACGGGCTGGCCACTGTTGTTGACCTCACCTACAACAGCGAGAACGATCAGGGGGTTGGGATCGTTGGCAATAGCTGGTCGCTGGCAATCTCGAGCCTCACCGACCTGGGACTGAAAATTCAGACGACCGACAGCACCCATATCACGTTCACCGGCGGCGACGGTGCTCCGCACCAGCTCGACCGCTCCGTAGGTGACCAGACCGTGTATACGGAGCGAGCCGGTGACCACTTGTATGGTCGTCGGCTCTGTAGCGACGCAAATAGCTGCGCCAGTCTCTCCGGCGCTGATCCGCAGCACCTCTGGAAGAATCCGATGTGGAAGCTGACCCGGCCGGATCGGGTGTCGTTCACCTACAACTCCTACGGATACCCGCTGAAGGTCCAGGATCGCTATGGCAATGCGCTCACCTACACACTAGAGGCGCCGGCTGCCATTACGTCCCCGGCTGCTGGCGACTACTCGCAGATCTCAGACGTGACCGACGCCAAGCTAGCGAAGTTCCACCTCGATTACTTCGCCAGCAGTGATGGGGTCGCGACCAAGGTGATTGGTAAGGTCAAGGACATCCAGGACCACAGTGGTCACACCCTCGCTTTCAACTATTACGACGACGGCAATCTGATGAGCCTAGTCGAGAAAGGCGGTACTACTGCCGCAAGCACCGTGCCAGATCGCACCTGGGTCTTCACCTATACCGAGCTAAATGGCTCCGCGGCAATCACCGCCCAGGCGAGCCGTTACACCCCGATCCACAACCAGACCAACAACCAGACCGATCACATTTACAGCGTCATCGACCCCATTGGGGTGGCCACCCAGTCTGGGCACGAAACGGTATTTGGATATTGCGTCGTGAACGACAACACTGGATGCAATAGCGGTACACCTTCATGGCATCTACAGAAGGTAGTGGATCGACTCGGCAACACCACCCGCTACAACTACACGGTGGATAGCAGTACCAGCAGTAGCAGTGCCAACGACTCGACCCGGGTGGCAGCGCCACTGAACCGGACCACGACCTATACGTATCAGGGCGACCAAAACAAGGCTCAGACATTTTTGGTGACGAAGATCACCGATCCGCTCGGCCAGATCCGCGACGTCCACTGGAGTACCGACTATGCAGTCGACAAGCTGGGCGTGCCCCGCGTCGGCGGCACCGCATTCTCATCGCCCTACACCACATTCACATACGACGACAATGGCTATCTCACGGATCGTGCCGACCCCAAGGAGGTCTGGAATCCCAACGACGTCAACCACACCACCTTGACCTACCAACATGTGGCGGTCGACCCTCAGGACGTTAGCGGCAGCAACTGGCGGCCGGGTAGGTCGGTGGCCCACAGTGATGAGCTGCTGACCAAGCTAGATGCCAACGGCAATACGTGGACCTTCGGCTATGCAAATAGCACGATCTTCACGAGCAACGCCACAGACCTCACCGCCATCACGTCTATCCAAGACCCTACCCAGGACTCGACCCACAACACGCAGCTCGCCTACAACAGCGACGGAACGCTCTCGTCAAGCACCGACGCCCTTGGCAACCAGACGGTTTTCAACAGCTACGATCCGAGTGGCCAGCCCGCCCAGATCACCGATGCTGTGCAGCCGGTACACAACGTCACCCAGATCGGCTACGACCCGGACGGGCGGGTGCAGTACATACAGGATCCCCGCCACGCCGCTTGCGGTGGACCGAGTGCGCCAGCGGCATGCAAGAGTGGCACCGATCCTAGGCTCTACCGGACGTACTTTGACTACGACAGCTTTCACCGCCTCGGGAGGCAGAGCACAACTCTGCTGAACGGATCGCTCCAATTGAACTGGTCCGACACTGTCTACGACGCCAACAACAACGTCCTGACGCAATTCTCGCCGCATTTTGATGCCTGCCAGAACAACCCGAGCAGTCCATGCTCCGGCACCGATGTCACCAGTGGTGTCGCGACGAACACCGCGACCTACGACGGCATGGATCGCCCCACTCTGCTCACCGGACCGGACGTTGAGGCCGACACCGTCGGTCAGCGTACGCAATACGCTTACGACGCCGCCGGGCGGGTCTGCCGGGTGTTGCTCCCAATAGGCGTACAGTACGCAGGTTCGACAGCGCCAGCGACCTGAGGGCCTCCCGCTCCACCGCCCGCCGATCACGCGATCGACAACACGTACGACGCGCTCGATCGGGTCACGGAGCACACCCAATACGAGTACTGCACCGCAGCGTCGAGCAGTGCCGCGACAACCACCGCTGCTGCGTACTGCGACGTGGTTCCGAACCAGACGATTCCCTCCGGTTCTACCTCTGGCCCGCGCACCCTGACTTACACCCTGTACACGGACAACTGCTATAGCCTGGCTGGCGACTTGGTCCGGGTCACCCAACCGATGGCCAACGTCAATGGGGAAAACTGCGCGGCAGCCGCGCCGTCGTTCACGACGCAGAACATCTACGGGGCCAACCATCGCCTCACTAGCACGCTCGATGCGCGTGGTGACGCCCCGACCACGTACATGTACTACCCCAACGGCACGACACAGACGATGACCGATCCCCAGGGAAAGGTGACCGCCTACCAATACGACGGGATGAACCGCGTGATTGAGGAAAACGATCCTTTCTCAACTACGCATCCCTTGGTCAAGACCGAGAAGCAGTACGACAAGGTCGGGAACCTCAGCCACCTATTCACCCCGCGGGCCGTCGACACCGCGGGTGCTGGTACCGCGACTTACTACGTCACCTCTTACCACTATGACGGGGACAATCGCCTCATACAGACGGACTTGCCGTTTAGTAACGCCACGGCTGAGCAAGACCACAGCTTCCAGCGCTATGACCCTAACGGGTATTTGACACTGACCACCCTGCCGGATCCGGCAACTTGCGTGGCGACGGACTCGGGATGCGCTGCACCCGTGCCCAACACAAAGCAGACGAACATGACCTATCTAGATCCTGGATGGCTCCACCAGAGTTTCACCGCCGGCAGGGCAACGAAGCACGACGGGACCACCTCAAGCACCAGCCCCACCATCACGCTCGCGGCACCTGAATTCAAGGCCACGGACGTGGGCGAGCCGATCACGGGCGAGGGGATCCCGGCCGGTGCCACCATCGGCCAGGTGACCAATGGGAACTCGGCGGTGCTGTGGTCCGCACAGAACACGCCGATCAACGGTACGGGCGACTTCAGCAATGTCTCCTTCGTCATTGGTCCTATCCTCGCCAGTCAGTTCAGCTACCGGGCCGAAGGCTGGCAGACCTCCCGCATCCCCTTGATCAACGGCTTGCGGCAGGCGAACACCAACCAGACCTGGGTGTACTGGCCCGATGGCAAGATCCGTAGCCGAGGCGAAGACTTGAGTGGATCCAGTGGTTCTTGGACCTACGCCTACGATGCCGATAACAATCTGATCGGTAGCAAGCAGACAGTGGGTCCTGCCATTGACATAGTGGCCAGCTACGACGGCCTCGACCGGTTGGCCCGGACGGACAGTAGTCGTAATGATGGTAACTACGACTACACGTCGTACGCCTATGATCTCAACGGCAACACGACCGATACAGAGCAAAACGGCGTTGAGACCTCGCCGCCAACAGCGAATCCGAGTTCTAAGGTAGTGACGGCGGGCAATAAGTTTGGCTACGAGTACGACCCTGGCAACTGGCTGACCGATCAGTGCACCAATCCAGTACCGACCGCCCCGCGTTGCGCGACGCCGACTACCTCCAGCGACCAGAGGATCCTGAACAGCTTCACGCCGAACGGTTGGGAGCAGGCTCGCGCTATCCAGAACGCTGTTGCAAACGGTTCGAGCTGGAAGTGGGCGCCGTTGGAGACAATCAACTGGTCCTACTTTGACAATGGCAAGCTTCAAACACTAGCAACCTGCAATAGCGCTGGGACCAGTGCCGATCCAGTAACTGGGCTGATGACGGTTTGCAATTCCAACGCCGCTCTCGAGCAGCATACAGTCAGCTATACAGATTCCAACAACATCTACAACGACGGGTTTCGAACACAAGACAGCTTCAGCATCAACGGCCCGAGTAGCGGTGGCGCCTGCAGCGTAAACTGCACTGCGGTCTACACCTATGATGCCAGTGATCGTGTCAGCTCGGAGAACGATGGCCACGGAGACGTCACCAACTACACGCTGGATTCCGCCGGCAACATCACCAAGCAACAGGTGACGGTGAACGGCGGCCCATCCTCAACGACCAACTACATGTATGCGAACACCCAGCTCCAGACCAAGCAGGACGTAAACGGCAAGGTTCTCGAGCGCTATTTCTATGATGGGCTCGGCCGACTCACCTGCGTCACCGACGGCGTCGGCTACTCAGCTTGCCCCGCACCGGCCCAGGGAAGTACATCCACGGCCAGCTCAGATCTGCTCAGAACCTACGACTACGACTTCCTCGATCACTTGACGGCTTACCAGAGCTTCAACGGCGGCAACGCTGGCGCCTCCGCGCAGTACCACTACGATGCGCTGCAGCGCGTCGACTCCGAAATCGACAAGCACCCGGGTTCGACTTCCACAGTACCGTGCCGCTCCACGGCATTCACGTACCTCGGACTCACTTCCAGTGTGAGCCAGGAGGTTCAGACGGTGTCAAATCAAGGGACCTGCGCGTCACCCACCCCGATCGACACCAAAACGTATTCTTACGACGTTTACGGACATCGGACCAGCATGTCCGATACTCAGACGAGCAAAACGTACGAGTATGGCTACAACGTGCACGACAGCACCAGCCTGCTCATCGACGCCACCACCGGGAACCCGGTTCAAACGTACGGATACGGGGCGTACGGGCAAACCGACACCACTTTAACCACCGCTGACATCGACCCGTTGAAGCCACTCAATGAGTATCGCTACGCGGGCATGCGTCTTGACGTGGGCAGCGGCACGATCGACATGGGAGCACGACGGTTCGGTCCAGATATCTCGCACTTCCTGCAGCAGGACTACTTCAAGGACGCCTTCGGCGACTTGGGTCTCAGTGAGGATCCACTCACCCAGAATCGTTACGACCTCGCTGGTGGCAATCCGCTAAGTTTCATCGAGGCGGGTGGACATGTATTCACTAACGACGGCGGTGGTACAGGCTCAAATAGTCCGAACCCGAACACTGCCGACACGGGCTGTAACGGCCCCCATGCAAATGCGCTTGGGTGCTATAGCACTCCGCACTCGTCGCCCTCCCTAAATGCGAATCAGCCGCCGTCGGTGGCCTTCCTGGCACCTGGGGCTGCGACGGGTGCTTTCTCCGTCGCGGAGGCTGCGGGAGCTACCTGCGCGGTGACAGCCCCGGTACCCGGAGCCGACGTGGCTACGTGCACCAGCGCGGCTGCCGTCGCAACCGTCTCCGCTGCCGTCGCGGGAGCGATCACATTCATTGCTTGGCTCGCGTCGAACCACCGTGCTTATCCGACCGGGCCCTGCTCAACGAGCGCGAATGCGGCTCTCGCTTGCCCAGAGCCAGAGCCGGCGCCGGCGCCTACCGCATCCAAACCGGGCACTGGGAAGGCCCCCACCCTTCCGATGGGAGGTCGGCTACCGAACCCAGTGAATCCGAGTGACTTTGTACCAGGAGCTGATGGTGGTGGAATTCCAACGCTACCGCCAGGAGGTGGGGCTGGCGGTTCGGACCGACCGATTCCGCGGTGGTGGTTCGCCCTTCTGGCAACGCTTGGTGGAGCGACATACGAAGTCCTGACTCACCTACCAGATCTGAATCCGACCGAGAACAGCGAGCCTCCGACTCCGTTTCCCAACTTGGGGACTCCTGCATCGTCTCCTACCTATGGACCGCCGATCCCAACGGGCGCGGGCCCGTGACAGTACGGGCTATGGGGGAACCAGCCCTCCTCCTAGCGCTCGCACTAGGGTGGACTGCAACCGTGGTCTTTGTTTGGCTGGGCTTCAGACCAGGCTACTCATGGACGTTTCTGACTGTCTTTGTAGTTACGCTCGGCGTCGCCTACTACCGCCGTTTTGCGCCGAGGATCGCATTACGCTACTTCCTTCTAATGCTCCTTGGCATAGCCGCGACCTCAGCGGTTGTACTGGTTCACTACGGTAACTTGGCGACTCCGTATAGGCTGCTGTCTGCTGTCGTAGGTGCGAGCACACTCGCGATGTTCGCCTTGGTTGTACGAAGAAGGAAACGCCGTGCAGCGTAGATTGCAGTTGCTGAGGGCGCGCATGGAAAGGATCGAAACCCTTTCACAGCCTGCCCATGGATACCATCTGGGTGTCGACGCGACACCACCAAATGCTGAAGCAAGAGCACTTAGAGGCTCCGAGCCTCTCGCGTCAGTTCTGCAATCTCTCTTGGCAGACGAAGGGCGCGTAAGTGTGCACATGTTGCGCTCGTACAAATGTTC
>Ga0307471_100002740_pt1 | contig 10248 bp, 6 predicted proteins | sample atmos_gasesAM3C__2_FD_204566 | JGI IMG/M metagenome (GOLD analysis project Ga0307471, IMG submission 204566) | Hardwood forest soil microbial communities from Morgan-Monroe State Forest, Indiana, United States - atmos_gasesAM3C_515 | ecosystem: Environmental > Terrestrial > Soil > Temperate... | reverse complement strand
ACAGTACCATAAAATGGAGTTTTTGTCCACTCTAGAACACAGGCGGAAGCCGGCGAAGAGGCGTTTCTAAGTTATTGTAAAAAATAGACTTAGCTCTAGTCTGAGGTCCGGAAAGGCTGCGGCAGTCAAAATGAAGCTATTCGAGAGACTCTGGCTCGAGGGTCAAGTCACCCTCCCCCGTGGTCTTCTTTTCCCAGTACTTGCGCACCCAAGCTTCCCAGCTCTTTCCGGCGGCGGTATCCCGGCCAGAGAAAGCCAGTGCCGCAATATCGGCATAGGCAATCTTCAATTTTTGGTTGGAATCCCGGCGCATAACGCGGACGAAACTCGTCGTAAGGGCGGTGCCCGCCACGCGATCAAAAATGTAACCCTCGATTTTTGAATGATCTTTGAGCGTGAGCGTCACATCGCCGCGATAGTCGAAGGCTTTTTCCAGAGCGATGCGCAATTCTTCGTCGGTGGCGAGTTGCGGCACCCAGCCTTGTACGCCTTCGTGGTGGGTTCCCGGGGCAACTTCAAGCAGGTCTGGATCGAGCGGAGGACCTTCCGATGTACTGGCGCTCGTAAATGCGGCGACGTGGCCGGGTCGGTCGGCGTGGCGCGGGCCCGTCACGCACGTGTCTCCTCAAGTTGGCTCTTGTCCGATTGGATTTGAACGAGAGGGTTATAAGAGTGCACCGGTTTCGCCGGTTCGTTCAGCATCGCGAGGGCATCCGAATCGTTGTATTTGGTGGACAACTCCGCCTTTACCGTCGCCCAAAGTCCGCGCAGGCCGCTGAAGGTATGATCCACAGCTGTAGCTTCGTAACCGCTGTGAACCATGCAGTTTGCGCACTTGGGATTGCCGGACTCCGTGCCATAGTTCTGCCACTCGGTGGTGTCGAGGAGCTCTTGAAACGTGTCCACGTAGCCGTCCTGAAGCAGGTAGCAGGGTTTCTGCCAGCCGAAGACGTTATAGGTCGGCATACCCCAGGGCGTGCATGCGTAGGTACGTTTGCCCATCAGAAATTCGAGGAACAGCTTGGATTGGTTGAACTGCCAACTCTTCTTGCGATTGGACAAAATGGCGCGGAACAAGCGCCGGGTGCGGGCCCGTCCAAGGAAGTGCTTCTGGTCGGGCGCTTTATCGTAAGAATAGCCGGGGGAAAGCATCATGCCTTCGACGCCCAGCTCCATCATTTCGTCAAAAAACGCGCGGACACTCTTGGGATCGGCGCCGTCGAACAAGGTGGTGTTGGTAGTGACGCGGAAACCCTGCTTGACAGCTTCCCGGATGCCCTCGACGGCGAGTTCATAGCCGCCTTCCCGACAGACCGAGAAATCATGGTGCTCTTTTTGCCCATCCATGTGAACGGAGAAAGTCAGATACTTGCTGGGTTTGAAGAGATGCAGCTTTTCCTTCAGCAGCAGCGCGTTGGTGCAGAGATAGATGTATTTCTTGCGGGCTACCAGACCTTCGACGATTTTATCGATTTCCGGATGCATCAGCGGCTCGCCGCCGGGAATGGAAACCATCGGCGTTCCGCACTCGTCCACGGCTTTGAAACATTCCTCCGGGCTCAAATCTGTTTTCAAGATGTGCGCTGGATACTGAATCTTGCCGCAACCCGCGCAGGCCAGATTGCAGCGAAACAACGGCTCCAGCATCAGCACGAACGGGTAGCGCTTGCGCCCCGCCAGCTTCTGCTTCAGGACGTACGTCGCAACCGTCCACATTTGTGAAATCGGTACCGGCATCTTCCTCACTCAGTTCAAATGGCGTAGGGGTATCCTGCGTGCCCCCAGCGTCTCGGTGAACAACCGAGACGGCAAGTACCTATTGTAACCGAGAACACAGGAATTCCGCTCAGGTGCTTTTACTGAGATGCAAAAGCCCGTTCCATCGTGGCACGGTAAGTGCATTTCTGTGGGGCATGCTTCCTCCTGCCCAAACGGACTGCCTCGAAGGCCCAGAGAGCTTCACCCCTGCTTCAGGGGTAGAATCGAGCCGTATCAAAGCCAAAGAAACTACTGCGCTTATGCCTCGAAAGAATCTTCTGAGTCTTCTGGCAGATTTCGCCCGCTTCGGCGGCGATGTAGCTGTCATCCAAAAGCGTGGCTACCGTCGGGAAAAGCTGACGTACTCGGAACTACGCACCAACGCTCGGTTTTGGAGTCACGCACTCGCAGAGCGCGGGATTAGCCCAGGAGACCGCGTTCTACTTTGGGGTACAAATTCTGCCGAATGGGTAGCCTGCTACTGGGCAATTCTTCTGCGTGGCGCCGTCGTTGTTCCGATGGATGCCGGCGCAGCGCCGGATTTCGTTCAACGGGCAATCAAGGATGCCGGGGTGAAGCTGATCTTCCGTGATCGTCAGCAGATGGAAATTCCTGGCGCGCCGCCATCGATGATCATCAATGACTTCAGGGATGTATCACCTCGCCCTCAACCAGCCGCTGATGCTGGTGCAGACCCGGGTTATGAATCCACGCGCAGCACTGTCGCTGAAATCCTCTACACTTCAGGCACGACCGGTGAGCCGCGCGGCGTGGTGCTCACGCACGGCAATTTCCTGGCGAACCTCGAACCTCTCGAGCGGGGTATCGATCCTTATCGAAAATACGAGCGCTGGGTTCACCCGCTGCGCTTCGTGTCGCTTGTTCCGCTCAGTCACGTTTTTGGCCAATTCATGGCGCTGTTTGTTCCGCCACTCCTCGGAGCGGCCGTCGTATTCGAGCAATCAGCGAATCCGTCGGAGATCATTCGAACTATCAAACGCGAACGCGCTACGGCGCTCATTGCCGTGCCGCGCATGCTGGACGTCCTGCAAAATGGAATCGAGCGGGACCTCGAAGCACGCGGGAAATCTCAATGGCTGGGCCGCACTTTCGAAAAAGCGAATGGACGGAAATTTCTCCGGCGCGCCTGGATGTTTCGAAAAATCCATCGCCGCTTCGGCTGGAAATTTTGGGCCTTTATCTCGGGAGGTGCCGCGCTTTCGAATGCCACTGAAGAATTCTTTCGCCGCATGGGATATGCCGTTGTGCAAGGCTACGGCATGACGGAAACCGCCTCGCTCATCAGCCTCAATCACCCGTTTCGCTCCGCGCAAGGATCGGTCGGCAAGATTCTTCCAGGACGCGAGTTCCGCCTGGCCGAAGACGGCGAAATCCTGGTGCGCGGCGAAAATGTTTCAACCGGCTATTGGGAAAAAGGCTCGTCGCGGCCAGCGGCGCAGGAAAGCGAAGGGTGGCTGCGTACCGGCGACCTCGGCGAACTTGACGCTGAGGGGAACTTGCGATTTCGCGGCCGCAAGAAAAACGTCATCGTCACGCCCGCTGGCCTGAATGTTTATCCCGAAGATCTCGAAGCCGCTCTCCGCAAACAACCCGCCGTCCGCGATTGCGTGGTCATTCCATTCGAACGCGGCGGCAACGCCGAGCCTTGCGCGGTCCTCTTATTGAATGATGCCAACGAGACCGCAGCACCCACCGCCATCGAAGCCGCTAATTCCTCGCTCGCCGAATATCAACGCGTTCGAACGTGGATCATCTGGCCGGAGTTTGATTTTCCGAGAACGGCGACTGGCAAACCCCGCCTCGGCGAAATCAGCGCCCGCGTTGGCGAAATTCTGAATGGGCATCCGGGCGTCGAAATGGGCAAGACAGGGTCGCCAGCGAGCGGTCCCCCCGGCGAACTGGAAGGATTGATGGCGAGTCTGGGCTTGCCGGCTTCCAGGTCAAGTCATCTCGAACGTGAACTAAACCTGACCTCCCTTGACCGCGTGGAACTGCTGAGCGCTCTCGAAGAAAAGTTTCACGTGGAACTCAACGAAACGGCCTTCGCCAATGCCCGGACCGCTGCGGATGTCGAGCGTTTGCTCAAAGATCCCACATCTCGTCACACGGAATATGTTTATCCGCGCTGGACGCAAAGTGAACCCGTTCGCTGGCTGCGGCTTCTGGTTTATTACGCGCTCGCTTGGCCCGCGACGCAGATTCTCGGCCACCCGCGGATTATTGGCCGCGAAAACCTACGCGGAATCCGCGGGCCCGTTCTCGTGGTTTCAAATCACATCACCCGGCGCGCGGATATCGGTTTGATCCTCGCGTCGCTGCCGATGCGTTTCCGCCACCGCCTGGCGATCGCCATGGGCGGCGAGACATTGCAAGAAATGCGCCACCCGCCGCGCGAGTGGTTTTTTATGAAGCGCGGGGCCTACCATCTTGGCTACTGGCTCGTTACCGCGCTCTTCAACGTTTTTCCGCTACCGCAGTTCTCCGGCTTTCGCGAAAGTCTTCGCTTCGCCGGCGAATCCGCGGATCGTGGTTACAGCGTTCTGGTATTTCCGGAAGGCGTGGTAAACGATTCAACAACCGGCGAGATGGCGCCGTTCCAGAAAGGCATTGGCCTGCTTTCTGAAAACTTGCGCCTTCCCATCATCCCCATGCGCCTCGACGGCGTCTGGAAAATGAAGCGCGCCCACCGCCGCCTCGCCCACTTCGGCGAAATCACCGTCCGCATCGGCACGCCAGTCAGCTTTCCGCCCGATACGCCTCCCGACGAAATCGCCCGCCGCCTCGAATCTCTTGTAAAGGCGTTGTAGCAGCCACTCCCGCATATTTTTGGGCTTGCCGTGCATCTAATAAACTCACTTGGAAAGCGAGATACGCACCCGAGCACCTCGTTTCGTTCTGTGGCAAAATAGAAAGTTCATAGAGCACGATTCATGGCACACCGTACAACTCTCGAAGAAGCGCGCCCGGAAAAAGCACCGAAGGCGCCAAAGAAGCCCGCCGCAAGTAGCTCCACAAATGCCGGCGGTGACGCCGAGCGCGAACGCATTTTCGACGCGTTCCGCCGCTGGGGCTATCTGGAAGCAACGCTCGATCCCCTTGGCTTGTTTGAGCCGCTGAAGCAGCCCGATCTCGCAGGCCTGGCCGGCGAAGCCGCCGAAGAAGCGCGCCGCATCTACTGTGGCACGGTTGGCGCGGATTTCATGCACCTGGCCGAGCCTGAACGCCGCCAATGGATCGCCGAACGCCTCGAATCACCCACCGCCAAAGTGGACCAACACAAAATCCTCGAACGCCTGATCCGCGCCGATCTCTTCGAACAGGTTTTGCAAGCTCGCTATCTCGGTAGCAAGCGGTTTTCGCTCGAAGGCGTCACCGCGCTTATCCCGCTGCTCGATTCCATTCTGGAGGCCGCCGGAGAGCACGGCGCGGAATCCTCCATCATGGCCATGAGCCACCGCGGCCGCTTGAACGTGATGGTGCACGCCGCGTGCAAGCCGCCCCACGAAGTCGTCGCGGGTTTCGAAGACGTGGACCCGCGCAGCGTTCTCGGCGCTGGCGACGTGAAATATCACGTGGGTGCGACGGGCACCTACGTCACCACCAGCGGCAAAGAAATTGGCATTCACCTGGTTTCGAATCCCAGCCACCTCGAAGCCGTCGACCCCGTCGCCGTCGGCCGCGCCCGCGCGAAGCAAACGCGCTACGGCCTGCGCGGTGGTTACGTGGACCGCTCGCGCGAAACTCTGAACAAAGTAATTCCCATCGTGATGCACGGCGATGCGGCCTTCGCCGGCCAGGGGATCTGGGCGGAAACGCTCAATTTCGCGGACCTGCGGACCTACAGCGTCGGCGGCACGCTCCACATCATCGTGAACAATCTGATCGGATTCACGACCCTGCCAAAGCAGGAGCATTCCGCGCGCTTCGCTTCCGACATTGCCAAGCGTCAGTCCGTGCCCATTTTCCACGTCAATGCGGAGGACCCCGACGCCGTCGTGCGCATCGGAAAGCTCGCCGCGGAATATCGCGCCACATTTGGCAGCGATGCCGTCGTGGACATCATTGGCTACCGCCGCCACGGCCACAGCGAAGTGGACGACCCCACGATCACGCAGCCAAAGCTTTACGAGCGCATCAAGAACCACGCGCAGCTTTGGAAAATTTATGCGGAAAGCACCGGCATCGATCCCACCGCGATGGTCGACGCGATCCGCAAAGAATATGAAGAACAACAAACCAAGGCCCGCGCACTAAAAAAGATCCCTCACTTGCGGAAGTTGCCGGATTACTGGGCGCCTTATGTCCATGGCCGCTACAAGCCCGAATATGAAGTGGATACCGGCTTGACCGCCGAAAAACTGGGCGAACTCACGGACGGCCTGGTGCGCGTTCCCGAAGGCTTCCACGTGCACCCGAAAATCGTGAAGTTGTTCGAACAGCGCGCCGAAATGGGCCATGGAAAGCGCGCCGTGGATTACGGCTTCGCCGAAGCTCTCGCCCTCGGCTCTTTGCTGCTGGAAGGCACTCCGGTCCGCCTCACCGGCCAGGACACCCAGCGCGGCACATTCAATCAACGCCACGCCGTGTTGACCGACACGGTGACGGAGCACGACTACCTCCCGCTCTGCCACCTCTCAAAGGACCAGGCATTTTGCGAAATCTACAATTCCTCGCTCTCCGAAGCAGGCTGCCTGGGTTTCGAGTACGGCTTCAGCCGCGACTATCCCGAAGCTCTCGTTATGTGGGAAGCGCAGTTCGGCGATTTCGCCAACGGCGCTCAGGTGATCATCGATCAATTCATCAGCGCCGGTGAAGACAAATGGAACCTCCCCGTGGGCCTGGTGATGCTCCTCCCGCACGGCTATGAAGGCCAGGGCCCGGAACATTCCAGCGCGCGGCTCGAACGCTTCATGCAGCTCGCCGCGGAAGACAACATGCAAATTTGCCAGCCTTCCACCGCCGCGCAGTATTTCCATATGTTGCGTCGCCAGGCACGCCGCCTCTGGCGCAAGCCGCTGATTGTCTTCACACCAAAGAGCATGCTGCGCCATCCCGACGCCAGCTCCGGCATCGAGGAATTCACTCGCCCGCGATTCCTGCCGCTGGTTCCCGACAGCGAGGTGCACGACGCGAAGCGCATTCTGATTGCCAGCGGCAAAGTCGGCCACGAGTTACGCGCCGAACGCCGCCGCCGAAAGGACACGAGCACCGCCATTTTCTTTCTCGACCAGCTCTACCCGCTGCCTCGCACGGAAATCGCCGCCGCCATCGCCGAGCATCCCAAAGCGCGCGAGATCGTATGGGTCCAGGAAGAACCCGGAAACATGGGTGCGGCAGGTTATGTTTTGCCGCGATTCGAACGCCTCGCGAAAGCCAGGGGACTCAGTTTTCGTTCGGTCAAGCGTTCGGCGAGCGCCAGCCCGGCTACCGGCTCCGCCAAAGCGCATGAGCTGGAGCAGAAGACGCTGCTGGCCCTGGCCTTCACAACCACTAGTAGTGACTAGGCTTGTCGGCTTTAACACGCCATTCACATTCATGTAATCGCCGTGTTACCACGACTCGGCGCTCCCTTGAGACAATCAATCGTGTTACGCCAAATCCCGAGGGATTCGAATTCTCCCAATGCCTATCGCAATGCGCCGCGCTACGGTACACTTTCGCCAAGCCGGCCTACGATGCGATCCACTAAAATGAAACGCGTCCTTATCATCGAAGACGATCGCGACATCGTCGAGCTGGTTCGCTACAACCTGGCCAACGAAGGCTTTCAGGTCACTTCTGCTCATGACGGCAGCACCGGTCTGAGCGCGGTGAAAAAGACGCCTCCCGATCTTTTGCTCCTCGACCTCATGCTTCCCAAGCTTTCCGGCCTGGAAATTTGCCGTGAGATTCGCCGCGATGATGCCCTGAACCGCCTGCCCATCCTTATGCTTACGGCGCGCGGCGATGAAGCCGATCGCGTCGTGGGGCTCGAAATGGGCGCCGACGATTACGTGACCAAGCCCTTCAGTCCGCGAGAACTCCTCGCGCGCGTCAAAGCTCTTCTCCGCCGCGCTGAGCCTCCCACCGACGCTCCCCGCACCATCGAAATTGGCAAACTGGCCATCGATCCGGCATCCTATCGTGTGAGCCATTCGGGGAAACCCGTCCCGCTCAGCACGCTGGAGTTTCGTTTGCTCTACTACCTCGCTTCGCGGCCCAACCGCGTTTTTACGAGAGATCAACTGCTCGACGCCGTTTGGGGCACGGACCGGTTTGTCACTCCGCGTAGCGTGGATGTCTACGTGCGCCGCCTTCGTGAAAAAATCGAATCTGATCCGGAAAACCCCGCGCATTTGAAGACCGTCCGCGGCGCGGGGTATTTGTTTGAAACCCGTGCGGCTTAATCTCTTCTGGAAACTCGGCTTTGCTTTTTTCGCACTGCTGATTGCGGTCCTGTTGCCGGTCGACTACTACGCCCAGCGGGCTCTGCGACACGACTACGAGCGTTCCGGTTTCGATCAGCTCGCGGCCATTGCGCGAATCGCGCTGGCAAGCCCGCCCCCAGCTTCTTCTCTCTCGGCAGCTCAACCGGAAGACTCCGCCAAACTTCGCGATTGGGTTACGAAAATGGCGGCGAGCGGCGTTCGCGTCACCGTCATCGCCGCAGATGGCCAGGTGCTGGCGGATTCGCAGTCCGATCCTTCGACGATGGAAAACCACGCCGGGCGTCCCGAGATTCGCGATGCCTTTGCCAATGGCGCTGGCCAATCCATTCGCCACAGCGTCACCATCAATCGCGACCTTTTGTATTACGCCGTGCGCTTGTCCGCGGAGAATGTGTCTCCCGTGGTTTTGCGATTCGCGCTTCCTCTGCAGGCCGTGGATGAGGAAATCCTCCAATTCCGCCGCAGGTTGTGGCTGGCCTCTTTAATCATGCTTTTTGTCACTGGCATGGCTTCGCTGTTGATCTCGCGATCTTTTTCGGCGCGTGTCGAACGTCTTCAAATGTTTTCGCAGCGCGTCGCCGAGGGAGATTTTCGCCCGATTGAAGCGGATCGCTCCGGCGATGCCTTGGAAGCCTTGGCCGCTTCCTTGAATGAGTCGGCCGCTCGCCTCGACCGCTCTATTCGAACGGTGACGGACGAGCGCAATCTCTCGGCGGCAATTCTCGGAAGCATGGTGGAGGGAGTCGCGGTTGTAAACGCCAACGAGCGCCTGCTTTTCGCGAATCAGGGATTCGCCGCGATTCTGGAACTGGACACGCCGCCGCAATCGGGGAGCGCGCTGGTGGAAATAGTCCGGCAAACGGAGCTGCTCGAAGCGGTTCGCCAGGTCTTGAAAGGTGAGCGGCGCGTGGAAGCCGAAATTGTCACCGGCACGCTGCGCCAGCATTTTTTTGCCGTCACGGTGGCCTCCGTCCGCGCTGCGGAAAATTCCGGCGCGGTCATCGTGCTGCACGACGTCACCGACTTGCGCAACCTCGAACGCGTCCGCCGGGATTTCGTTGCCAATGTTTCGCATGAATTTCGTACGCCGCTGACCGCCATCCAGGGTTTCTCGGAAACGCTGCTTGCCGGCGCCATCGATGATCCTGAAAATCGCGTGAAGTTTCTCGAAATTATTCAGGAGCACTCACGCCGTCTCGCGCGGCTTACGGAAGACTTGCTCATGCTTTCGAAGATGGATGCAGACCGCCTGGATCTGGAAATCCGCCGCCTGAGTGTCTCGCAATTTGTACAGGGCTGCGTCGAAAGCGCGCAACGGACCGCCGCCGAAAAAGACTTGCGCATTTCCGTGAATCTGCAGGACCGTCTGCCGGATATCGCTGCAGACCGCCGCCGTCTTGCCGAAGTCCTGCAAAACCTTTTGGACAACGCCCTCCAATACACTCCGTCCGGTGGCCAGATCATGGTTAGCGCGTCAGCGGACGGCAATGAAGTCACAATCACGGTGTCCGATACTGGCATCGGCATCCCTCAGGTAGATCAGCCGCGTATCTTTGAACGCTTCTACCGCGTGGATGCGGCGCGTTCCCGCGAAGTCGGCGGTACCGGACTCGGCCTTTCCATCGCCAAGCATCTTGTCGAAGTCCACGGCGGCCGCATCTGGGTCGCGAGCGAAATCGGCCAAGGCTCGCAATTCCATTTCACTGTTCCCACATTTGATTCCGACCGCACGGGGATTCGCTTAGGGCACTAGCCTCCAGGCAAAGTTGGTGCGAAAGCCCTCACCTCGCTAAGTCCTATCTTTTGCACCATTTTCACAATTGTGTGAACAAGCTGTAACCAACCGCGAGGCAAAATGTGCGCTACGAGGGCGGGTGTGACTTCCAGCCCTCACTTCGAAAGGGAGCCCATGGCCGCCACCGCAGGTCTCACCGAAGCCGTTCTTTACGACACGCTTGTGAACTACCTCGTTTCGATGGCCCGCACCGTCGAAGGCGCGATGAATCGTGCGCTTGACGCCATCGTCAGCCTGGACATTCCT
>Ga0307471_100002738_pt1 | contig 10249 bp, 15 predicted proteins | sample atmos_gasesAM3C__2_FD_204566 | JGI IMG/M metagenome (GOLD analysis project Ga0307471, IMG submission 204566) | Hardwood forest soil microbial communities from Morgan-Monroe State Forest, Indiana, United States - atmos_gasesAM3C_515 | ecosystem: Environmental > Terrestrial > Soil > Temperate... | reverse complement strand
GAAAATCCGTCCCGCCACCGTGGCCGATGCGGCGCCCCTTCTCGCCATCTATCGGCCGTTCGTGGAGTCGACCGCCGTGTCGTTCGAGACCGTCGCGCCCACCACCGACGAGTTCGCCGCCCGGATAGCAAAGGCGGTCGCGGGCTGGCAATGGCTGCTCGCCGAAAGAGCCGGGCAGTGCGTCGGCTACGCATACGGCTCCGCCCATCGCGAGCGCGCAGCTTACCGCTGGTCGGTCGAAGTGTCGGCCTACGTGCATCTGGGCCATCGCCGCCAGGGCGTGGGGCGCGCGCTGTACGAGCGGCTGCTGGAAGACCTTGCGAGCAAGGGTTTCTGCAACGCGTATGCGGGCGTCACGATGCCCAATGAAGGTAGCATCGCGTTGCACCGGAGAATGGGCTTCGAATCCATCGGGGTCTTCAAGGCGGTGGGCCGCAAGTTCGGAAGATGGCACGACGTCGCCTGGTTTCAACGGTCTCTGCGAAGCTCGCCGCCGCAGGAGTAGCACCCCACCCTGACACATCGAGGTAACGCCTATGTGCAGAAACATCAAGACCCTCTTCAATTTCGAACCGCCCGTGACGGACGAGGAAATTCGCGCGGCCTCGCTGCAATTCGTGAGGAAAGTGAGCGGCTTCAACAAGCCGTCGAAAGCGAACGAAGCCGCGTTCCTCGCGGCAGTCAGCGAGATAGCCGGAGTTTCCAGAAGCCTCCTCGACTCGCTCGAGACGAACGCTGCGCCGAGGAACCGCGAAGAGGAGGCCGCCAAGGCGCGGGCACGCGCCGCCCAGAGGTTCGCGCCGACCTGAGCCGTGCCGCGGATGGAACCTTTTCGGCCGCGCAGACGTGTAAGCTAGGTTATGCCGCCTGTTTTGCCGTTCCGAACCCGGTCTGCCGTGTCGCCGTACCGGCGCGCCCGGCCCGACGCGCTGAATTTCGAGGATCTGCTGCGCCCGCAGGTCGAGTACCTCTATCGGCTGGCATGGCGATTCACCGGCAGCGTGGCCGACGCAGAGGACCTCGTTCAGGACGTATTGATCAAGCTCTTTCCCCGCACCCAGGAGCTGCTCGAGATCGAGAAGCTCCGGCCCTGGCTCGCCCGGGTGCTCTACAATCAGTTCGTCGACTCGGTCCGCCGGCAGGCCCGCTCGCCGATCGTGGAGCTCGCGACCGAAGCCGAGGGCGACGACAACCCCCTCGATGCCTTGCCGGCCACGAGGGACGGCCCGGAAGAGCAGGCCGAACGCAGCGGGTGGCGCGAGCGCATCCTGCGCGCTCTCGACCGGCTCAATGCCGAGCAGCGCGCGGTGATCACGATGCACGACGTCGAGGGGTACAGCCTCGAAGAGCTCGAAACGATGCTGGAGACGCCGCTCGGCACCCTCAAGTCGCGCCTGCACCGGGCGCGCCAGCGGTTGCGCGCGCTGCTGCCGATGGAACCTTTTTCCGCCGGCGAGCGTGTTAAGGGGTAGGAGAACCTATCAGATGGAATGCAGCGACCTCGCGATGCGGTTGGACGACTTGCTCGACGGGCGGCTCGACGCCCTCCAGCGGAAGTCGGTTCAGGAACACCTGGGGCGTTGCCCGGACTGCCGCCAGCGGCACGAGCACGCGCTGGCGGTGCTGGAAACCGTGCGCAAACTTTCGCCGCCTGCAATGCACCCGGGCTTCATAGACCAGGCGCTGTCGCGCGCGACCCGACCGGCGGCCGGCGGGGCCCGAGCCAAGTGGCGCCCCATCGTCGGCATGGGGCTCGCGGCATCGCTGGTGCTGGGCGTGGCCCTAGGAGTGTTTTTCGCCACGCGGCCGGAACCGGTGCACGCGGTCGTGCTGACGATCGACCGGCCCGAAACCGTGCGCCTCATGTTCAACAGCGCGAAGCCGCTGAAAGCCGCGACATTGAGCATCGCGCTGCCCGAGAACGTCGAGCTCGTCGGCTACCGCGGCCGGCGCGAGCTTTCCTGGCAGACGGATTTGCGCGAAGGCGGGAACCTGATGCAGCTTCCCTTGGTCGTGCGCGGGGTGACGAAGGACGATCTGGTCGCGAGCCTGTCGCACGGCGGGAGCAGCAAGACGTTCCGGCTGAAGATCGAAGTGGATAATGCAGGCAGCTCGGGAATGTAGGACGCTGGGCCGGCGGAAGGGAAGGCATTTGGAAGCAGGAGGTGCATCATGAAGCGATTCACACGGTATATGATCGGTACGGTTCTCGTCCTGGGGATGTCGAGCGCTTGGGCGCAGCAGCGCGATCTCGAGGTGACGATGGATGTCGTGCCTGCCAATGCATCCGCGGGCGCCGCCGGCGAGATCAAGCTGCCCATCACGCTGCCCGACACGGCGTCGGCCCGGGCGCAAGAAGCCTCGGCCTTCGGCCTCGCGACCGCAAACGCTGCTCGCGACAAGGGGGATCTCAGTGGCCGCGAGTTCGGACAAGGGGTATCCGAGGCGGCACGCCAGCGGGATCACCCCCCGGCGGTCCCGCCAGCTCACCCGTAAGGCACTCCTTCCAATGAATGCGCGCCCTGCCGGAGTACACTCCGGCGGGTGCGCGCGTTTATTCGTCGTCGAAGGACGCAAAGGGGAAAAACAAGCGACTTTCGGCTTTCCCGCCTCGTCGTCATCGCTTTACTCCTGAGCATCGTTCCGTGGCAAGCTGTCCGCGGCGCCGCGGACGGCGCGCAGGTCTTCGAGGAGGGCGTCCGGGCGTTTCGCGCGGGCGACTACCAGGCGGCGCTTCAATCGTTCCTCGATGCGCTTCGGGCGGGCCTGGACACTCCCGGTCTGCACTACGACCTCGGAACGACGTATTACCGGCTGGGTCGCTACGCGGAGGCCGAGCGCGAGTTCCGGGCGCTCGCGCCCGATCCCAAGTGGGCCCCCCTCGCCCACTACAACCTCGGCCTGACCGCGCAGCGCGCGGGTCGCCCGCAGCAGGCGATGGAATATTTCGGGCAGACGTACCGCACGACCACCGATCCGAACTTGCGCACTCTCGCGGCTACGGCCCTCGAGCGGCTCGGCGGCGCGCTGCCCTCGCCGACGACGAGCGCCGTGGTCTCCCTGGCCGGCGGCTACGACAGCAACGCGACGCTGTCACCGGACGCCGCCACTGCCGGGGTCAGCCATCAGGGAGACCGATTCGCCGAGGCGCTGGCTGCAGCGAGCCACCGTCTGGCCGGAAACACCGCGCGCGGGTGGGTTGTCCACGGCAGCCTGCTCGTGCGGAAGTACGCGGACCTGAGCCAGTTCGACGTCGCGGGGTCGCGCGCCGGCCTGAGCTACGAGACCGATTCGAGTCGCGTGCAGACCAGCGTAGGAACCTATTTCGACACGGCGTACTTCGGCGGTGACCGCCTCGAGCAAATCGCGTCTGTCGATGTGCAGGCGCGCACGCCCCTCGACGCCGGCGGCGACCTGCGCGGGCGCTATCAGCTCGGGCACATCGCCGGCGGGGGCGGCTTCGAGTATCTCGACGGGTGGCAGCAGCGTTTGTCGGCGGACGCGGGGTTCGCGCCGGGGAGCGCCCTCGTGCGCGTCGGCTATCAACTCGAGCTCAACGATCGCAGGGATCTGGAGCAGGGCGGCGAATTCTTCAGCGTCTCCCCGACGCGGCATTCACTGTTCGCGAGCGTCGCTCTGCGCAACGTCGCCGGCTGGCAGGCCGAAGCTCGCGGCGAATATCGCGTCAGCCGCTACCGCGATGCCAATCGCCTCGCGGTCACCGGCGGCACCGTCGAAGTCACGCGCAAAGACGACCGTTTCGGATTCGCCTTGCGCGCAAATCGCCGCCTGGCTCCTCTGTGGCGTGCGTTCGTCGACTACAGCTACTATAGAAACGAATCGAACCTCGACACCTACGACTACAGCCGCCAGCAGTTGATGGCCGGTATCGAAGCTGCTCTGGAAAAATAGGCTCGGAGTCTTTTCTTTGTAATAGGATGAGAGCTCGTAGCTGACTGCGACCCGGAGAGGGGGCGCAATGCAAGGCACAAACCCAGTCGAAACCGGAGAGGATCCCCTCGCCCCCTACCGCGGGCGGATCCTGTACGGCCTCGCGAGCGCCGCGGCGGTCTGCCTGCTTCCGTTCTCCATCAACGCTTTCGTGCAGGGCAACCCCTGGTTGGGGGCGGGAATTCTGTGCGCGTTCCTCGTTCTCGGCATCGACGCGCTCGCCATCTATCTGAAGAAATCTCCGCCCATCCCGCTGATACTGCTGCTCGTCCCCATCGCCGTGGGCACGGCGGTTTCCCTCAACGTCCAGGGCTTTTTCGGCGCGCTGTGGGCCTATCCCACGGCGCTGATCTTCACTTTCTCCCTGTCGCGGCGCATGGCCAACGCGGGCAATATTTTGCTGCTTCTGATCATCAGCGCGCTGGTGTATCACTACATCGACTTCGCGTACACAGTCCGATTCTTCGTCACGCTGACGCTCACCATCATCCTCGCCAACATCGTCCTGAGCATCATCGTCGACCTGCACCGCAGGCTCCTCGAGCAGGCGCTCGTGGACCCGCTGACCGGCGTCTTCAACCGCCGCCACATGGAGCGCTGCCTGAGCGACGCCATCGAACGGCTGCGGCGCAATTCGGCCCCGACTTCGCTTCTGCTGATCGACGTCGATCGCTTCAAGAGCATCAACGATCAATTCGGCCACGCGAAGGGCGACATGGTGTTGAAGGGCATCGTCTCGCTGATCGAGAAGCGCTCGCGCAAGCTCGACCTTCTGTTTCGCATCGGCGGCGAGGAATTCATCCTGTTGCTGCCCGCCACGCAGGAAGCCGCGGTCGCCGTCGTCGCGGAGGAGCTACGCGCTTCGACGGCGGAGTCGCATCTGCTCGAAGACTGGCAGGTGACGCTGAGCATAGGGGTCGCCGAGCTTCGACCCGGCGAATCACCGGACTCCTGGATGAAGCACGCCGATGACGCTCTGTATGCCGCCAAGAAGGCGGGCCGCAATCGGGTGGTTTGCGCCGGGCTGCCCGGGCCCCGGCCGGCCCCGGCGCTCCCCGGCGCGGAGGCGCAGGTCTGAGGCGGTGCGTCCGGGCGCGGCGCGCTTGACGCGGCCGGAGTGCGCGTGTATAAGGAGCGCGCAGGATTCTCCAAGTCGAGATCGTCTGGTCCAGCTGTAGCCGCTTACGCACGCTCATCTCATCAGGTCGCCGTTTTTTCTCTCCCCTTGAAGTTCCCGCGCTCCGGGCGAAAGCCCATTTACAATTTTTTTTAGGAAATGTGCAAATGAGTACAGGTACGGTCAAGTGGTTCAATGACTCCAAGGGTTTCGGGTTCATCACCCCGGACGGCGGCGGCAAGGATCTGTTCGCGCACTTCTCGGCGATCCAGGGCAGCGGCTTCAAGTCCCTGAAGGAAAACCAGAAGGTGTCGTTCGATGTGACCGCCGGCCCGAAAGGCGATCAGGCCGTCAACATCAAGCCCATCGCGTAACGAGCGACGCAGGCCGAGAAAAAAGCCCGGGCAGCCGGGCTTTTTTCATTGGAGGACCGAAAGAGGGAAGGTTGCGTTTGCTCGCCGCGAACGCCTCTTCCTCGACAGAACGGGGGCGCTTCTATATCCTTTCGGCTCCATGGACAAGCGAAAAGCATGGCGGGAGCAGGAGCAGCAACTGGTCGAGCGGTGGAACGCCGCGGCGAGCCGGTTCCGCGACGCCCAGGCGGCTTTGTCGTCTCCGTCTTCGGAGAACGGCGATACCGCGCCGCACGAAGAGAAGGTGCTGAAGGCCAAGGCGGCCCGGGCCGAGCTCGAGGCCGTGCGAAAGCAGGTGGCGCGCCTCAAAGTGGAGTTCAGCGCCGGAAAGCGGTACTAGGGAGGCGCAAGCGCCGCGCTCCGCGCGCGCTACTCGTCGCTGCGAATCTCGGGATAGGCGTCCTTCGCGTCGTGACGCTTCCCGCCTTCGTCGTACCAGTGGAGCTTCCCCGGAGCCTCGCCCTTGGTGAGCTTGTGCGAACCGTCGCAGAAGGGCAGGTTGCCCGAGAGTCCGCAGGCGCAGATGTATTGCGCCTCGCCGCCTATCTTGACTTCATAGGGATGGTCGCGGTTGCGCTTTACCACTCGTGCCATGGGGTCTCCTCGACTGTCTGGTTTGTCGGTTCATAATAGACGCAGACTCGGCGCTCCGCGTTCCCTGCAAGGGAGGGAAATGAAAGCTCGATCGACGGCCTTCGTGCTCGCCGCGGCTCTCGCGGGCATTTCGGCCGCCCAAGCCCAGAGCTACCCGTCGCGGCCTGTCACGATGGTGGTGCCGTTTGCCGCGGGCGGCCCGGTGGACACGATCGCCCGCATCGTCGGTATCCCGATGGGGAAGACGCTCGGCCAGACCATCCTGGTGGAAAACGTCGCGGGCGCCTCCGGCACCCTCGGCGTGGGCCGGGTCGCGCGCGCCGCTCCCGACGGCTACACGCTCAGCATCGGCCACTGGGGTACGCACGTCATCAATGGCGCGGTCTTTCCGCTTCAGTACGACCTGCTGCGCGACCTGGAACCGCTGGCGATGATCGCGAGCAATCCGCTGATGATCGTCGCGAACTCTTCATTGCCGGCAAGGGACTTGAAGGAATTGATCGAGTGGCTGAAGGCCAATCCGGGCAAGGCCTCGGCGGGAACCGCCGGATCGGGATCGGCGACGCATATCGGCGGAATCTACTTTCAGAACGCGACCGGCACACGGTTCGAGCTCGTGCCCTACAAGGGCTCGGGGCCAGCGATGCTGGATCTCGTTGCCGGTCGCATCGAGCTGATGATCGACCAGGCTTCGAACTCCATTCCGCAGCTGCGCGGCGGCAAGATCAGGGCCTACGCAATCACGGCGAAGACACGCCTGGCGGCCGCCCCCGAAATACCCACCGTGGACGAAGCGGGCCTGCCGGGGCTCCATGTTTCGGTGTGGTACGGAATCTGGGCGCCGCGCGGCACGCCCCGCGACGTCGTGGCGAAACTGAACGCAGCCATTGTCGCGGCGCTCGCCGATTCGACGGTGCGCGCGCGCCTCTCCGATCTGGGCCAGGAGATCCCGCGGCGCGAGCAACAGACCCCGGAGGCTCTGGGCGCGTTTCACAAGGCCGAGATCGAGAAGTGGTGGCCGATGGTGAAGGTCGCGGGGATCAGGCCGGAATGATGTCCTCCGCGACCTCCCGGACCAAGACGGAAATCGCGCCGGGCCCGAAGCTCGAGTCGATGTTGAACGACATCATGTGCCACCTCGAAAGTCTCAGGCGCGCGCTCGCCGCGGAGATCCGGAACTATCCGACGCCGATTCCGCGGTGCGACGCGCAGTTCAACCACCTCTACGAGCAGCAGGCGAGGCTCGCCCGCGATCTGGATCGAATCGGCGGGCTCGCAGGCAGGATTCCCAGGCGCGGCGACGCGATCGAACTGATCAGGCAGTTCGTCGCCTCGGCGCCTTATACTGACGATCCCGCCGAGCGGCAGCTCCGATCGCGACTCGAGACGGAGCTCTCCGCCGTCCGGGGGAGGTCGCGAAGCATGCACGGCGAGACGTGAAAAGATTGCACAGCAGGGAGCTGCACCTGATCCTCGCGCAGCAGCTCCTCGGGGTGGAAGACCTGCACTACGGGCTCTGGGACGCGGACCTCGAGCTCAAGCTCGGCAACCTCGCTGCCGCCCAGCAGCGTTACAACGACATGCTGTTCGCGCAGCTGCCGAGGGCCGAGGGCGAGGTCCGCGTTCTCGACGTCGGCTGCGGCACCGGGCAGCTGCTGCGGCAGATGCTCGACCGCGGGTATAGGGCGGACGGCGTCATCCCGTCCAGGGATCTTGGCGACGCAGTGCGCCGCAAGCTGGCGGATCGTTCGGGCTATCGATCCCGGATTTTCGAGGGCCCCTTCGAGGATTTTCCGGTCGCGGAGTGCCGGCGCCGCTATGACGTCGCCCTGTTCAGCGAGAGCTTTCAGTACATCTCCCCATCGGTTTCCCTGCCGATCCTCCAGGCGATCCTCAAGCCGGGAGGACTGCTGCTCATCTCCGATTTCTTCAGGAGCGAGGTGCCCGAGAGCGCGTCCCTCGATCCCGGCTTCGGCGGGGGCCATCGGCTCGAGGATTTTTACGCCTCGATGAAGCTGACGCCGTTCGTTCTCATCAAGGACGAGGACATCACGCGGCGCGTCAGTCCCAACATGGAGCTGTTCAACGATCTGCTGGTGAACAGGGTCAAGCCGGCCACGCTCGCGATCGGGCGCTACCTCGAGGGTTGCTATCCGCTCCTCGCGAAGCTCGCGCTCCGGCTGCTGCGCAGGAAGCTGGACCGGGTGAATTACAAGTATTTCTCCGGCCACCGCAGCAAGGAGGTGTTCGAGCGCTACAAGACCTATCACCTGCTGCTCTATCGTCTTCCTTAGCTTCGCGGCATTTCGGGCCGGGTGCGCTCGAACCCGAGGATCGCCCGCCTGAGCGGCTCGGGCCACGGGGCCGATTTCTTCGTTTTCAGATCGGCGTTGACGTAGATGAGCTCACCGCTCGTGATGTGCTCGGCGCCGCGCCAGATGCCGAACACGAGCTGCATCGAGGAGCGGCCGATGCGGCCGACGCGGCAGCCGATGTCGATCAGCTCGTCGTAGGCCGCCGAGCCGTGGTATTCGGCGCTCGCCTTAACGGCGTAGATATCCGTGCCGAACTTCTCGACGATGTCCTCCGGGTAGCGGAACCCGATCGCGCGCCAGTATTCCGCGACCGCAACGTCGAAGTAGAGAAAATAGTGCCCGTTGAAGACCACGTCCTGCCGGTCGACTTCCGCCCAGCGCACCCGCAGGCTGTGGACGAAGGTGAAATCCTCGCGCTTCATTCGCGGCTGGATCCGCTGGTGGACTAGACTTCGAGCATACCAGAGGCCCGATGGACGAGATCGTATTGCGGTCGATGCTGAAGTGGCCGGACGTGCCGGCGGTGTACGGCTGGCTCTCGCTCGACCGGCGCGGAAACTGGATGATCAAGACCGTCGCGGGCCGCTTCGAGCGCATCGCCCACGCGGCCGTCAGGGAGTTCATCGGCAGGAATTACGCGTCGGATTCCGAAGGCCGCTGGTATTTCCAGAACGGGCCGCAACGGGTGTTCGTCGCGCTCGACTACACGCCGTGGGTATACAGGCTCGACGACGCGGGACAGGGGTTTCTCGCGCACACGGGGGCGGTGCCGCGCGCGCTCGAGGCGGTGTTCCTCGACGACGCGGGCGGGGTGCTCCTCAAGACGGAGATCGGCGTCGGAGTGCTGCTCGACCGCGACCTTTCGGCCTTTCTCGAGCGCCTTGGCGACGCGCGCGGCCGGGCGCTCGAGCGGCTCCTGGAAGAGGTCGCGCGCGGCGAGGAAGCGCAAGCGGCGCTGCAGGGCAGGAAGCTGCCGATCGCAGCCATTGGCGCCGCGGACGTTCCCGTCCGGTTCGGATTTGTCGCACGGCCCGCGCCGCGGGCGGGCGAGCCGGAGTGCTGAGCGGGCCCGGATGTAACCAGGTGTAAAAGGTGTAAAAGGTCGACGCCGGCTCATCGCTGGCGTTACACTTCTACCGAGCCGAGAGTTCTCCCTGAAAGGAGGCTCGAGATGAACCGACCGATTGCGATTGTACTGAGTGTGGCGCTGTTGCTGAGCGCAGACGCCGTCTTCGCGCGCGGCGGTAGGGGCGGCGGCGGGGGTCATGTGGGCGGCGGAGGATTCCACGGCGGCGCGAGATCCGTGGGCTTTGTCGGACATGGAGTAGGCGCGGCGGGCTTTCACGTCGGGCATTCCGTCGGACGGCCATTCGTGGGCGCTCGCTCCGGCCCCGTGTTTGTCGGCCGCCCTCCCTTCTTCCATCGCCACCACGTATTCGTCGGCGGCACGGTCGTGATCGGTGCGCCGTTCTTCTATCCCTATTATCCCTACTACTATCCTCCGGTGTACGCGCCTCCGCCGGTATACGCGGAACCGCCTGCCTATATCGAACAGGGCGGGGGCGTGTATTACTATTGCCCCGACTACAACGATTACTACCCCAACGTCGCGAGCTGTCCCTCGCAGTGGGTGCCGGTTTCCGGGACCGCAGGCGAATACCCGCAGTAAAGCCCTCCACGGCTAGCCCGCGGTCAGCACGACCTTTCCCTGAACCTTGCGGTTCATCATGTCGTTGAGAGCGTCGGCCGCGCGCTCCAGGGGATAGCTTGCGCTCACCAGCGGCTTGATCTTCTTGGCGCGCAGCCACGCCGTCAGGTCCCGCAAGTTCGCCGCGTTGAGATCGCGCTCGCGCCGGGCG
>Ga0307471_100002737_pt1 | contig 10252 bp, 9 predicted proteins | sample atmos_gasesAM3C__2_FD_204566 | JGI IMG/M metagenome (GOLD analysis project Ga0307471, IMG submission 204566) | Hardwood forest soil microbial communities from Morgan-Monroe State Forest, Indiana, United States - atmos_gasesAM3C_515 | ecosystem: Environmental > Terrestrial > Soil > Temperate... | reverse complement strand
TGGCGCCGATGCGCACGCCGATTTTTCCTTCAGCATCGGTCGACACGCGTTCCCCGTCGTACACGGACAGCCCGGCAAACGCGTCCGAAGCGTTCAGATGTGCTCCGTAGGCCAGCGTCAGAATGCCGAGCGGCTTTCCGCCAGCGTAAAGAGGAAGGTTGTAAGCGCAGAGAGAAACAGAGAGGGACAATGCGAGGACACCGCGAAGTACGTACATGACTTACCCCCGAGGGCGAGTAAAGAGGAGGGACAACCCGCGGCAGGTAAGATACACGTTTAGTACTACTCGTTCAACATAATTTATGACTTAATGCTTGTTTTCTTCTTATTCTCTATTATTACCCTTAAGTTACCATTCCCTTCCCAAAATGGCACTTCACAGCCGCTGAAATCCCCTGCGTAGCGGCTACCTTCAGGTAGCTGCGTATGAGCAGCGCCAATAGGCGCACGCCCGCCTCGGTGAGCGGCCGCTACAAGAGCCTGCAAATAATTAGAGGGAAAGAAAATTCTTCAGCAACTGCTTCCCCGATTCCGTCAGCACGGACTCCGGGTGGAACTGTACGCCCATCAGCGGGTAGTGGCGGTGCTGCATCCCCATGATGATGTCATCGTCCGTTTCCGCGGTGACCTGCAATTCCGCAGGCAGCGATTTTCTTTCAACAATCAGCGAGTGGTAGCGCGTCGCCGTAAACGGATTGGGCAAGCCGCGAAACACACCGCTGCCGTCGTGCCGGATCTGGCTGGTCTTCCCGTGAAACAATTTCGGCGCACGAATAATCTTCCCCCCAAACGCCGCGCCAATCGCCTGGTGTCCCAGGCAAACCCCCAGAATCGGAATCTTCCCCGCCAGCTTTTGGACCATCTCCACGGAAATCCCGGCTTCGTGCGGCGTGCACGGCCCGGGAGAAATCACGATGCGCTCCGGCTTGCGCTGGGCGATCTGCTCCACGCTGATGCGGTCGTTGCGGTGCACTTCCACCTGGCAGCCGAGTTCGCCCAGATATTGCGCCAGGTTATAGGTGAACGAATCGTAGTTGTCGAGCAGCAGAATCACGATTTGCCCTTCCCTTTCCCGGCCGCGCCGTGCGCCGCTTCCAGCGCGCGCAGCAATGCCTTGGACTTGTTCACCGATTCGTCGAACTCGCCTTCGGGCGTCGAGTCGGCCACAATACCGCCGCCCGCCTGAATGTGCGCCACACCATTTTTGATGACCATGGTGCGCAGCGCGATACACGAATCGAGATTCCCCGCGAAATCGAGATAAAGAATCCCTCCTGCGTAAATCCCCCGCCGTGTTTTTTCCAGCTCCTCGATAATTTCCATCGCGCGCACCTTGGGCGCACCCGAAACCGTGCCCGCTGGAAAGCACGACATCAGCGCATCAAAACAATCCACGTCTTCGCGCAACGTGCCGCGCAAACTCGAAACCAGGTGCATCACGTGCGAGTAACGCTCCACGGTCATCAGTTTCTCCGGTCTCACGGTCCCGTACTCGCACACCCGCCCCAGATCGTTCCGCCCGAGGTCCACCAGCATAATGTGCTCCGCGCGTTCTTTTTCGCTGGCCAGCATCTCGCGCTCCAGCCGCTGATCTTCGGCCTCATCCCTACCGCGCCACCGCGTTCCGGCTATCGGCCGGTAAAAAACGTCGCGGCCCTGGACTTTCACCAGCATTTCCGGCGAACTTCCTACGACGTACACATCGTTCAGCTGCAGGTAAAAAAGATATGGGGAAGGATTCAGCGCCCGCAACTCACGGTAAATCGAAAACGGATCGGCCTTCGTTTTCGCGGAAAAGCGCTGGCTCAGCACCACCTGGAAAATATCTCCCTCGCGAATGTACTGTTTGGCCCTCTTCACGACGGCCAGGTACTCGCCGCGCTTCACATTGGAGGCTACTTTCAACGGCCGCGGTTTGCCTTTGGCGGGCCTCTGCGGTTTCTCACCGGCGGCCGGCTCCTCCAGCATCTGCCGCGTGCGGCGAATCTCCTTCACCGCGGCATCGTATTTCGTGCGCAAGCTCTTCGGCCCGTCGGTGTAAACGTTGCGCACCACCCACAAGCGGTGCTGCACGTGATCGAACGCCAGAATGCCGTGATAGAACATCAGCATCGCATCGAACAATCCGATTTCGTCGCGCAAGCGTTTCGGCAACCGCTCGATCAGCCGCACCATGTCATAACTGAAATAACCGATGGCGCCGGCAACCAGTGGCGGCAACCCGGGCAAGCGCACCGGCCGGAATCGCGCCATGTGCTCACGCAAAAAAGTAATCGGATCCCGCTCTTCCCAGATGATGCGCTGGCGGCTTTCCAGAACGCACGCGCCATTCGCATACCGGAAAACCTCCTCCGGATTCGCGCCGGCAAACGTGTAACGCGCAATCTTTTCGCCGCCCTCCACGCTTTCCAGCAGAAACGAATACCGCGCTCCCTGCGCCACCCGCAGGTACGCGCTCACCGGCGTCAGCAGGTCCGCCGAAAAAGTGTCATACACGGGAATCAGGTTCCCGCGTTTCGAAAGCCGCTCAAATTCCTGGAACGAAGGCTGAATCATGGCCTCTTTTCACTCCGCTCAAATTGAAATTGTTTTAAACAGCGAGAACTGCAATCGCTCATCCGGGGCGGATGGGTCACCAGCGCGTGTTTTCTTCGTTTTTCAGCGCACGCATCACGGCGTTTCTCATGATGGACTCCGGCGCCTTGCTGCCCATCCAGTGTTCCCACTGAGCGAATCCCTGCGCCAGAAACATTTCCACGCCGGAAACGCAGGCGATCTTCCGCGAAGCGGCCAGCCGCAGTAGTTTGGTCCGGATGGGGCGATAGATGAGGTCCATGACTAGAGAACAGTTTAACTCGCCCGCGGCCAACGGCGAAACTTTTTCCTGCGGAAACATCCCGATGGGCGTTGCGTTCAAGAGCGCGTCGAACTCCTGCGTCCGCAGCGCCGACCGCGGAATCGCTTCGCCGCCCACTGCTTTCGCCAGCTTGCGCGCCGCCTCCGGGCGCCTCGCGCATACAAAAACTTGTGCTCCAGCCTGGGCCAGCGCAAACGCTGCCGCCCGCGCGGAGCCCCCCGCGCCATAAATCACCACGCAGCTGTCCCGGAGTTTCATCTTCTTCTCCAGCGCACGCAAAACTCCTACATAGTCCGTGTTGCTCCCGTAGAGTGATCCGTCCATCCGCGCCGTAACGGTATTCACCGCCCCGATTTTCTCCGCGTGGGGCTCCACCTCGTCCAGGTGCGCAAAGATCTTTTCCTTGTGCGGCAAAGTCACGCTGAATCCTCGCACGCCAAAATCCGGCAACGCCCTCAAAAAATCTTTCAGGTTCTCGGCCAGGAACGGCAAATACACCGCATCTTTACCGGCCGCGATATACCCGGTGTTGTGCAGCAGCGGAGACAGCGAGTGGGCCACGGGATTTCCAATCACGCCGTACACCCGCGTCGCCCGCGTCAATTCATGCGCCCGGTAAAGCGCCTTCAAATCGCGCAGCGGAATCTGTCCGGGCGCCGTGGCCGCGGCCACTGGGGCGTAGGCAAGCGCGCTTCCCTCACGCAAAGCCAGCACGCGCGCAGGCAATCCGATTTCACCCATAGCCACCGCGACAACATCGCGCGACGTTCGCGCCAGCCGCAGGATGCGCGCGCCGTCCTCCACGCTCCGCGCCATCGCCGCAACCTTAATCGCTTTCGCGCCGCCCGCGGCAGGCACTGTCAGCTTCTTCGGAAACGCCGGCGTCCGGCGAAAATCGTGCATTGAAAGCAAAACTTTTCCCGGCACCGCATAGCCGTGCACGCTCTTCCCCGGCAACTCGCGCAGCGTTTCCACCTCCAGGTCGCACCACGCGCAACCCGCCTCTCTCGCCTGCATCAGCCAATAAAGTTCCTCGCCCGCATCTCCGGCGAACTCCCCGCCGCCAACCCGCCGCCGGCAGGTTGCAATCAACTGCGCCCTGCGTGGGCCATGCGCCTTCAGCCATTTCAAAAAAACTCGGCGCTCGGTGTCGTTCTTCAACCAATCCAGGCGAATTTCCACGGTCGGCGTTTCCCGCAGGGCCAGCGCCAGCAAGCGCCGCAATTCGCGGGCGCTGGGGGCAGCCAGCACCCCGCAAAGCCGCTCGATCCCTTTACCGAACGCTCCGGGCACGAAGAACCACCTCCAATCCATTGAAAATACGGTATCTAGGCTACCTTTGCAAATATGGAAAGTGCCCCCACCCATTTTGTTGACGCCATCCGGTGCCCTTGTTAGTTTCAAAGGTGCAAGTCCCCGCACGGCCCTTAACCGGCGTGAAATGAAGGAGTGCTGAACATGCGCGCAATCGCGACTGCAATGTCATTCGCCACCCTGATGCTGGCCCTTGGCGCTTCGGCCCAGAACACTGCCCAAGTGCAGGTGGTCAACGCGAGCCATCCCGTTGAAGCCACCTCGCCGGACTACACGGCGACATATTGTTCGGGTTTCATCACCGATGAAAAGATTCCTTCCGAAGTGCGCCTGATGTCCGGCGAGGAATCCGGCAGCAAGATAGTTTTTACGACCGGCGACTACGTTTACATTAACCGGGGTTCTGCGCAGGGCGTTCGCGTCGGCGACCGCTTCTCCATCGTCCGCCCGAATAAGGATCCCAATGACGTAAAATGGTTCAAGTGGCAGGAAAAGCTTCTGAAAGCCATGGGTACGCAATACACTGATGCCGGCCAGGTACAGATCACCACGGTTCAGCCAAACGTTTCCACTGGCATCGTCAAGTTTTCTTGCGACTACCTGCAGCGCGGCGACATCGCTCTGCCCATGGCCGAACGCCCCTCGCCTCCCTACAAACCGGCCGAAAAGTTTGATAAGTTCGCGCCTGTCAGCGGCAAGTCCGTCGGCATGCTGGTGGCCGGCCTGGGATTCACAGAAGTTTATGGAAAGAACTCCACGGTCTACGTAAATCTGGGAACCAATCAGGGCGTAAAGGTCGGCGATTACCTCCGGATCTTCCGCTACCAGGGCTCCACCGCGGAAACGTCGGAGAATTTCCCGGACTATCAGTACAGCATGTATGGGTTCGGCAGCACGCCCGTAAAATATAAATGGAACGACATGCCGCGAGACGTCATTGGCGAAGGCATCGTCATGAACGTCACCCGCAATGCCTGCGCCATTTTCGTTACCTACAGCAAGTTCGATATGTACGCCGGCGATTACGTCGAAATCGAATAACCCTTCTTCAGTTTTTCCTGCAAAGCCCGCGCTTCCCTACTGGCGCGGGCTTTGTTTTTCAGCAAGTGGGCTGCGCGTTTCGGCTATGATTTCGCATTGAAATCCGTATAACTTCGTTTCGGCATCTTTCCACGCCCCGCGCGGAAGCCCTGCTTTCATGCAGGTCTCCGCCAGAAATTGTTCCCTTCCTAGCCGGTGCTCGACGGCCACCTGCGGAAGCAGCAATCCCCGCCGCGGTCCCCGCTCCACCAGCAGCCCGTGAATCCCTGTTTCCACTTCCTCTGCGCGGATGGGCACAAGCGGTGAGAGCAGCGATACCTCGATTTCCAGCGCGGCCATTTCCTCCTGGCGCATCCGGGAAAATCGAGGATCGTGCAGAGCGGCGTCGGCAGCGCATCTCGCAAGGGTTTCCCCAAGAATCGTGTGTCCTTCAACCACTCCGATGCAACCGCGCAGTTTCTTGGCGACGTGCAGAGTCACAAACAGCCCGTGGCGCTCCCCGAAAATACCTTCGGTTGGAAAGGAGGAAAGCGGCCGGTCGTGGCACACAGCATGCAAAACACCCTGGCGCGCAAGCTCCAGGATCGCTTTTCGATCTTCTTCAGAGAGGGACGGCATCCTGCTGCTTCTTTTGTGATTCCAGCATGACCAACTTGCGGCGCTGCTTGATGCGATCGTCCAACTTGTTCCAGAAGCGGTGGAAATATTGCGCCGCCGAAACAAGCGCGCTGATAACCACCAGCCACAGCAAGACCGTCGACACTGGCCTGATCGACGGGTGGCGTGCCCCCACAATCAAAACCGCCACGGCGCAAACCTGCAGCACCATTTTCGTTTTTCCCAGGGCCGACGCGGCAATCGTAAATCCCTCCGCCGACGCGATATTCCGCAAACCCAAAATCGTGAATTCCCGCCCGATGATGATTACCACCATCCAAGGCGCCACCAGGGAATGACCGCTCGAATCCTGCATGCCCACCAGCGAAATGAAGGCCGCGGAAATCAGCAGCTTGTCCGCGATCGGATCCAGCAGAATTCCCAGGGTCGTCACCTGCCGGTTTCGCCGCGCGAAATACCCGTCGGCCCAATCGGTGGCGGCCGCGGTCAGCAGAATCAGCACACCCCAGACCTCAAAATGCATTGGAAAGCCCCATAAGATGACGTTGGGGCTCCGCGTCAGCAGCACCACAATCAGCACCGGAACGAAGAAGATCCGCAGGACGGTAAGCGAATTCGGCAAGTTCATAGTCTAGCGCTCTGCAAGGCCAGCTTCAGCGCCTTTTGGAGCCACATCGGTCACTATAGACTCCGCCTAAGAATGCGTCAACGTACTGCGAATTCACGCGTTTCCGGTGCCGGGCAGTACTTAGAGATAACTAACGGCGTTCGACTGGCTTTGGACTCGCAGATACTCTTTCGTAACACCGTTGCTGCAAACCTGTGCAAAAGCACATCCCGGCGATCGCGCCTGCGCTGGAGTCAAGATTGGAATAACCCTGCTCGATGACCATATAAGTCCATTATTTACATACTATTAAAGCTGGGGCGAGTATCGACGACCGGGCGGAGGGTGAAATCTTTACCGGTGCCACAACATGGGGCAGCCCGAGTTTCCACAATCTTTTCCACAAGCCCGGGCATGCCCTCCCACGGGGCAACAACCCCGAAAAAGTGTCATATTCCTTTAACATTTGAGGAAAATCGAGGAGTTACTCGAAAGTGACTAAACTTCCTTTGCGCTGGATTTCAGATGGCGTGCGGCCCGCGCAAGATCCGGACCGGCAGCAGAAACAGCGCCCTCAGAAACGCCAGAACTCCATGCATAGCGATCCCCACGATCCGGAAAGGCAGCAGAATCAGCCACACAAACGGATAGGCGATCAGCGCCAACAAGGCAATCGGCCAGCAAAACACCAGCAGCAGACACCACAGGAAGAAAGCAGCCATCGTCAGTTGACCTCTCTCACCTGATGATACGCAGAGCTCGTCCCGGAAGTTCCCGCGGCCGCGTAGCTGCTTAATTTAAGCCTGGTGGCGATGCTTTGCGGCACCTCGGCTTCCATGTCCATGTGCGAGTCGCTTACATGGGAATGCAGCACCCGGCCAAGCGCGTGGATCAGCGCCAGGGACCTGCCCTCGCTCAGCGGCATGTGCAGCGAAAGCTTCACAATCGGATCCAGCGGTAGCGCCGCGTCTATACCCCTCAGCAACTCGTCGAGCCCTTCTCCCATGAGCGCGGAAACCAGCACCGGCGGCATTTCGCCGCCGCCATTGCGCCTGCACGCCGCTTCCAGGTTGCCGCGGCGTTCTGCATCCAACTGGTCCACCTTGTTGAACACGCGAAGTCGCGGTGTTTCCTTCACGCCCAGGTCATCCAGAATCTTTTCGACTTCTTCCTCAAGCTCATCGTGGTGCGGATTCGAAATGTCGCTCACCTGCAAAAGCAGCGCCGCTTCCTGCACTTCCTCCAGCGTGGCGCGGAACGCCTTAATTAGTCCCTTCGGTAATTGGCGGATGAATCCCACGGTGTCTGACACCAGCACGCGGCGGTTGGAAGGCAAGCGAATCGCGCGGATCGTCGGGTCCAGCGTGGCAAACATGCGGGACGACACCAGCACTTCCGCCTGACTGAGCGCATTAAACAGAGTAGACTTTCCGGCGTTTGTGTAGCCGACGAGAGCCACCGTCCCGAGCGGCACCGCATTCCGCGCTTCCCGCCGCAGCGCGCGCTGCTTGCGCACCTCGTCAATACTCACTTCGATCTTGTGCACGCGGTCGCGGATGCGCCGCCGGTCCGTTTCCAATTTCTTTTCACCCGGGCCGCGCACGCCGATGCGCCCGCCTCCGCCTCCCGCCCCACCGGCACCGCCCGCGCCTTTGCCGCCCTGGCGAGACATCTGCGCACCTCGCCCGGTCAATCGCGGCAGCAGGTAATTAAGCTGCGCAAGCTCCACCTGCAACTGGCCCTCGCGGCTGCGCGCGTGTTTCGCAAAAATATCCAGGATCAGCTGCGTGCGGTCAATCACCCGCCGCTCGGTGAGCTCCTCGATGTTGCGCTGCTGCACCGGCGAAAGATCGCTATCAAAAATAATCAGCGGCGCGTCGGCCGCATTTGCCGCAGCACGAATCTCTTCGAGCTTTCCTCGGCCAACCAGCGTTGCCGGATCCGCCGAGTCCCGCACCTGAAAAAGGGTTCCCGCCACTTCGCCGCCCGCGCTCTCGGCAAGCTCCACAAGTTCGGCCAGCGATTCCCTGCCCTGCTCTCCCGCAGGCATTCCAGGAAAACGCGGCGCGCGCTTCCAGCCGACTCCGACAAGCAACACACGTTCCGCCGAAGAAATCTTATGCTGTGTTTTCATGAGTGGTCTTGCGTCATCACATTCGCGCTGAAGGCCCGCCGAGCGGAGAGGACCCGGTTCACAGTTTCGATTATACGTCCATTCCGCCACTCCGGCGTAAGAGCCTTGCAACCGCGCGGCGGGCCGCTTTCCGGTAACGGACCGGCGCGCCTTGCGGTCGACACGACCGACGAAGAGGGCTAGACTTTCGGGCAAAGAGGGCACACTCACTGGAAACTCCCGTGAATTTACCCTGCGAGCGAGGTGAGCCCATGACCACGATTAGCGAAAATACCGGGGTAAGGGAAACGGTCCGCACAAAAGACCGGTATCAGAATTTGATCGAAGAAATGTTTTTGCAGGCGGATATCCGGATCAATGACACCCGCCCTTGCAGCATTACTGTTCTCAATAATCATTTTTATGAACGGGTACTGCGAGACGGCCTGCTTGGGATCGGCGAATCTTACATGGACGGGTGGTGGGAGAGTGACGCCATCGACGAGATTACGTCTAGATTCATCAAGGCCGATTTACAGAAAAACTCATACAAGAATCCGAGACTTATACTTTCCTATCTGACGGCTAAATTGCGCGGGATCGGAAGGAAATCCGAGGCGTTTGAAGTTGGGGAAAAACACTATGACCTTGGCAACGATCTTTTTCAAATCATGCTGGATAAAAGAATGATTTATAGCTGTGGGTACTGGAAAGACGCTGTCACCCTGGACCAGGCGCAAGAAAACAAGTTGGATTTGATATGTAAGAAGCTTGGACTGAAGCCAGGCATGCGCGTACTCGACATCGGATGTGGTTGGGGAGGTTGGGCAAAATTTGCCGCGGAAAAGTATGGGGTTCAAGTTGTTGGAATCACCGTATCCAAAGAGCAACTAAAATATGCTCGCGACTATTGTTCCGGATTGCCGATTGAAATTCGGCTGCAAGACTATCGGGACCTCAACGAACAATTTGATCGCGTTGTTTCTGTGGGTATGTTCGAACATGTCGGTCACGCTTATTATCGTGCTTTTATGGAGGTTGTCGATCGCTGCCTAAAGGAGCATGGACTCCTTTTGCTGCAGACCATTGTGGCAAATAAGCCTCTTGGCACTGCTGAGCTGCCTTGGCTCACCAAATATATTTTCCCGAACGGGGAGCTGCCCTCTTTAGCCCAAATTGCAAAATCCGCCGAGGGATTATTTATCGTGGAAACCTTTCATCATTTTGAGACCGACTATGAAAAGACTTTGACGGCCTGGCATGAAAATCTTTTGAATAACTGGAATAAGATTCAGAGTTCTTACGACCAGCGGTTCTTTAGAATGTGGAAATTTTATCTCCTTCTCTCTCGGGGGACGTTTCGATCGAGATTGGCTCATCTTTGGCAAATTGTTTTCTCCAAAAATGGGATTCCGGATGGTCATCACAAAAATATTCATTCCGATTTTGATTCTTAAGCGGCTTGCCGGGCGCCTCATCCCGCCGCGACTTATTTCGAGAGCAGGCCAATGTGGAGCTAACAATCGAATTTATTGCCTGCACAATTCAAGTTGCAGGGCGAAGTGAGTGTTGCGGAACGTGAGGTGCTTCGATGAGCATCGGACAAGCCACGGTGAATTTGCCAACGCTGGACGAAGTGCGCGTGGCGGCGGAGTTGGTCTATCGCCTGATGCTGCCGACGCCGCAATATCGCTGGCCGCTG
>Ga0307471_100002736_pt1 | contig 10253 bp, 8 predicted proteins | sample atmos_gasesAM3C__2_FD_204566 | JGI IMG/M metagenome (GOLD analysis project Ga0307471, IMG submission 204566) | Hardwood forest soil microbial communities from Morgan-Monroe State Forest, Indiana, United States - atmos_gasesAM3C_515 | ecosystem: Environmental > Terrestrial > Soil > Temperate... | reverse complement strand
CAGGGAGGAGCACGGAGAATTCCAGGACGGTCGCGAACACACCTACCATCTGGATGCCGCGAATATTTACGTAGGCCAGCAAAGAAATGAGCGCCACAGAAACCAGATAGTGCTTCCAACCTGTGAGGGCCGGAAAAAAAATGGCCAGATAATCGCTAAACAAGACGGCGTAAGTTGCGCCCAAGAGCCAGGACGCGCTCCAATTCCACCAGCCTGCTAAGAAGCCCCAGAACTCGCCGCAGCCCGCGCGCACCCAACGGTAAAATCCGCCCTCGACGGGGATGGCTGTTGTGAGTTCCGCGGCGACCAGCGAAACAGGAATACACCAAAACAATGGAATGATCAGGAGATAGAGCAGCGTCAAGCCTGGCCCGCTCGTCGTGATCATTTCTTCCATACCGAACGGTCCGCCGGTGGTGTAGGCGAACATGACAAAGACGAAATAAAACAGGCCGGCCTTTTTTGCCGCGCTTCGCGCAATACTTGTGGCGTTCGAGGTTTGGCTCACTCCGTCTCCAAGGATGATCCTCTGACAATCCCAAATTGGCGGATTCTATCTCAGTTCGTGTTTCCCCGCTGGACTTCGCCCGCTTCCTGCGACAAACTCAGCCTTCTTCGAGGATGCATGATTCTTCTCGTGATGGGTGTTGCCGGCTCAGGCAAGACCACCGTGGCTTCCTTGCTGGCCGAACGACTCGGCTGGACATTTGTGGAGGCCGACGAATTTCATCCCCCGGCTAGTAAGGAAAAGATGGGGCGCGGCATTCCCCTTACGGAGGAGGACCGAATTCCCTGGCTTCGCGCGATTCACTCGGAATTGGTGCGGCTTGAGCGGCAAAAACAAAACGTGGTGGTAGCGTGCTCGGCGCTGAAGGAGAGCTATCGACAAATCTTGTCTGGCGGCCTTGATCTTCGCGTGATTTACCTCCGGGGCTCCATGGAAACCATCAGACACCGCATCGAAGCGCGCACGGAACATTTTGCCGGGCCGTCCATCCTTGCGGGTCAGTTTGCGGTGCTCGAGGAGCCGAGAGAAGCGCTGCGGCTTGACGTCACGCAATCGCCGGAGCAACTTGTTGCGCAAGTTCTCGCGGCTTTCCCAGGGTCAACGAGGCCACGCGCGACTTCCGGTGGCGTCGTTGTGCGCAAGCTGTTGTGGCGGCTGCTCCCGTTTCTGTTTCTGCTCTATGTTGTCGCTTACCTCGACCGTATCAACGTAGGATTCGCGGCACTGCAGATGCAAAGCCAGCTCGGCTTCAGCGATGCCGTTTATGGGCTTGGCGCGGGCATTTTCTTTTTGGGCTATTTCCTGTTTCAGGTGCCGAGTAACCTCGCCATGCAACGGTTCGGCGCGCGGCGCTGGATCGCGTTTCTCATGATCCTGTGGGGAGTAATTTCCACGTTGATGATGTTTGTCGCTTCGGCAAAATCTTTCTACTCCTTGCGTTTTCTACTAGGCGCTGCGGAAGCAGGATTTTTTCCCGGTGTTATCTACTATCTTCGCAGCTGGTTTCCTGCGAATGCTCGTGCCCGCGTGGTGGCCCTGTTCATGACGGCCGCGCCGATTTCCGGAGTGATTGGCGGGCCGCTCTCGGGTGCGCTGCTGGAGCTTCATCAGCGAGGGGGCCTGGCGGGATGGCAATGGCTGTTTCTTCTCGAAGGAATTCCCGCAATTCTTCTGGGATTCATCGCCCATTTCTTTCTGACCGACAAGCCCGAAGAGGCCCGCTGGCTCGCCGATGCCGAGCGCAGGTGGCTCATCTCCGCCTTGCAGGATGAAGAGAGCATAGGCGAAATAGTGTCAGGAGCACGGAGCGGGCTCCGGCAAGTGCTTGCCACGCCGCGCATCTGGCTGCTTGCCTTCGTGTATCTAGGTGGCGGCACTTGCTCCTATAGCATTGGCCTGTGGCTACCGACGGCGATACATGCGCTGTCTGGGGTCAGTTCCGTCACCATCGGGCTGCTCTCCGCAATACCCTATATTGCGGCGGTCATTACCATGGTGCTCGTCGGCACGCACTCCGACCGCACCGCAGAACGCCGCTGGCACATCGCGCTTTCGGCCTTCGCAACTTGCGCTGCTCTTATCGTGGCGGCGTATTCCGCCAGTGTCGCACCCACACTGGCCGCGTTCACTTTCGGAATGGCGGGGGCCTTCTGCATGATGGGCCCATTTTGGGCATTAGCTTCCGGTGCGCTGGATGCCTCAACTGCTGCGGCGGGAATCGCGTTTATCAATGCCATCGGCAATCTCGGCAGTGGCCTCGGCCCCTACTGGATCGGATATTTGCGCACGGTGACGGGAAGTTTCCGAGCAGGCCTACTGAGTGTCGCCATCCTGCTTCTGTTGGTGGGGATTGCCGTACTGGTGGTTCGCGCGCGACCTGGCTCCTCAACCGCTTGACGTAATTTTGCAAGTGAACGCAACTGGCGACTTGCGAGCCGAACTGTTTTCACGAAATAATCCTGTGCTCGCTTTCAGGGGAACCCAATGATGAAAACGATATACCGCCCGTGGCTGTTCTCGACGTTGTTGCTCGCCGCAGTTTCGCTCTTTCCTTTTCCCGCTCACGTTACGGCCGACGATCAGCCCATTTTCGGGTTTTCGGCGGAATCCTCTCGTGCCGAGCGCCAGTGGGAAGAAAAACTGCGCGCTATCCCTAGTCCTGACAATCTGCGCGCAAACATGCAGCGCCTCTCCGCGCAGCCGCACAATGTTGGCTCGCCTTATGACAAGGACAATGCCGAGTGGATCGCCTCGAAATTCAAGGAATTTGGCCTCGAGACGCACATCGAAACTTTCACCGTGCTTTACCCTACGCCCAAGGAACGCCTCGTCGAACTGGTGGAAGGCGGCCCCCACTTCGTGGCCAAACTGCAGGAACCGGCAATCCCGGAAGATCTCACCTCGAATCAGACCGCGGAGCAATTGCCCACATATAACGCTTATTCGATTGACGGCGACGTGACTGGACCGCTGGTCTACGTCAACTACGGTCTGCCCGAAGATTACGAACAACTCGAGCGTCACGGCGTCTCGGTGAAAGGCGCGATCATTCTGGCGCGTTATGGCAAGTCCTGGCGCGGCATCAAGCCGATGGTAGGGGCCGAGCACGGGGCGATCGGGTGCATTATCTATTCCGATCCACGCGACGATGGGTATTCCGGCGGAGAAGTTTTTCCGAAGGGCCCGTGGCGGCCGAAAGAGGGTGTGCAGCGCGGCAGCGTGCAGGACAGTTCCGTGTTCATGGGCGATCCGTTAACACCGGGTGTTGGCGCGACCGCGGATGCGAAGCGAGTACCGATCAAAGAGTCCCAAGGTATAACCAAAATTCCCGTGCTGCCGATTTCTTATGGCGACGCCGAACCCTTGCTTGAGGCGATTGGCGGACCTGTGGCGCCTCCTACGTGGCGCGGCGGGCTTGGAATCACCTATCGCCTCGGTCCCGGTCCTGCGAAGGTACATCTCAAAGTATTTTCCAATTGGTACATGGAGCCTATTTACGACGTCATCGGGAAGATTCCCGGATCGACGAGCCCGGACGAGTGGGTCATTCGCGGAAATCACCACGATGCCTGGGTGAACGGCGCGGAGGATCCAATTTCCGGAATGGTGACGGTGATGGAGGAAGCTCGAGCCCTCGGCGAACTTGTGAAGCAAGGCTGGAAGCCGAAACGCACCATCATTTATTGTGCTTGGGACGGCGAAGAGCCTGGCCTGCTCGGTTCGACCGAATGGGTGGAAACGCACGCCGATGAGCTGCGCAAGTACGCCGTTGCTTACATTAATTCGGACTCGAACAGCCGCGGCTTTCTGGAACTCGAAGGCTCCCACACGCTCGAACATTTCATGAACGGCGTCGCTCGAGACATTCAGGACCCGGAGACAAAAATGTCTGTCTGGAAACGCGCCCAATTGCAACAGCTTTCCAAGGCTGAATCAGCCGATGCCCGGCGGGAACTCCGCGAACGTCACGATCTTCGTATGGAGATGCTCGGAGGCGGCTCTGACCACGCTTCCTTCATCAATTTTGCCGGTGTGGCGTCGCTCGGCATTGAATATGGCGGCGAAGACCACGGCGGAATTTATCATTCCATTTACGATGACTTCTACTGGTACACGCACTTCAGCGACATGGACTTTGTCTACGGCAGGGCGCTGGCGCAGACCGGAGGCACCGCCGTGATGCGCTTGGCGGATGCCGATCTTCTGCCGTTTGAATTTACGGATTTTGCCGACAACGTGAAGATGTATATCCGGGAAGTAAAGAAATATGCGGAAGACCAGCGGCAGGAAATCCGGGAACGTAATACGAAGATAGAGGAAGGCGTGTATAGCGCCATTGCGGATCCACGAGAGAAGTTTGTCGCGCCCAAGAAAGAAGAACTGCCTCCCTACATCAATTTTGCGCCGCTGGAAAATGCCGCTGAAGTTCTGCAGCACAGCGCCAACGAATATCAAAAGGCCCTCGATCGCGCTAACTCCAATGGCGGTGCTGTCCTCGCCTCTGCTTCCGTTAAGGAAATCAACGAAATGCTGCTCCAGAGCGAGCGGAGGCTCACCACTCCTGAGGGACTCCCGGGACGATTCTGGTACAAGCATGAGCTGTATGCTCCCGGAACTTACACGGGTTACGCAGCCAAGGCGATTCCTGCCGTGCGGGAGGCACTGGAGCAGAAAAAATGGAAGCAAGCGGAAGAGGCAGCCGCGCGTGTAGCCCGCGTGCTCGAAAGGGAAGCGCAACTGATATCCGAAGCTGCCGCCAAACTATCTGCGATCGCAAAGTGAACTGCCGGGAAATGTGTCTGGCTTGCTTGCCGCCAGCCGCTTGCCGGATATTGCTGTTTTCTCGGAAAAGGGCCCGCCTCAGCCTCTCTCGATTTTCGGGATAAAAGGTGGCCACTACAACCGATTACTGTTTCGAATATGATCCGGTGGAACTGCAGGTTAATCACTCTGCGTTTACGCAGGTGGAGTATGGTTGGCAATTAAGGAGCAACGGCCATCCCTTCTTATAACCTCGCCATCGTCGGCTTTGGCCATGTGGCACGCGCCTTGTTGCGCCAACTGATCTCGAAAGAGACAGAATTACGCCGTAAATACGATCTCCGCTGGCGGCTTACGGGCGTGGCCTCCCGGCGCATAGGATGGATTGCCAACCACGAAGGCTTGAATCCCATTGCGACCCTCAGTGGGCACCACGCGGCCGCGGGCCATTCGCCGCACGATGTGCGCGAGTGGCTCGAGCGTGCCAAGGCCGATGTGCTGTTCGAAGTCAGTTCCCTGAATCCGGAGACAGGGCAGCCGGCCATCGATCACATCATCGCTGCGCTAGAATCCGGCGCGCACGCCATTTCTGCCAACAAGGGACCGCTCGTGTACGGTTACCGCGAACTCGTGGCCCTGGCGAAGGAAAAGGGGCGGCAATTTCTTTACGAATCCACGGTCATGGACGGCGTGCCCATTTTTTCGATATTTCCGTTGGGCTTGCCGGCTTCGGATCTACGGGGTTTTTCGGGTGTTCTCAATTCGACGACAAATGTGGTGCTCACCGAAGTGGAAAGGGGCAAATCTTTCGACGAGGCCATCCAGCGCGCGCAAGCGATGGGGGTTGCCGAGACGGACCCTACGCTAGATCTCGACGGCTGGGATTCGGCCATTAAAGTGGCGGTGCTCGCGACGGTCTTGATGAATGTACCGGTGCGCATTGGACAAGTGCAACGCACGGGGATTCGCGAGATTGGCGAAGAAAAAATTCGTTCCGTGCGCGCTGCGGGGATGCGTTACAAATTGGTATGCCGGGCGGAACGGCGCGGCGGTGGCGTGGATTGCCGTGTTGCCCCGGAATTGCTGCTGGCGACAGATCCCATGGCGGGGCTGGAAGGCACCAGTTCAGCTGTACGGTTCGACCTGGACACCTTTGGCCTGTCGCTGGTCGAGCACAATCCAGGGGTTGATGCCACGGGCTACGGCCTGCTCGCCGATTTTGTGCGAATCTCTCAGCAGTAGGCTCAGCCCGCGCGCGTACCATCCGGAACAGTTCTCTCCGGCATGGCCAGTACCGGTGTAAGGCCATCGACGTAGCCCAAGTCGAACAGCATGCCCTCGGAAATTTCCCCGGCCATTTTTCGTGGCTGGAGATTCACGACGAAGAGAGCCTGTTTCCCCGCGATCTCCCGCGGATTGGAGCGTTCCTGTTTGATGCCAGCCAAGATCGTACGTGTGTGGTCGCCGAAGCTGACCGTGAGCTTCATTAATTTTTCCGATCGCGCGAGGTCTTCTACTTTTTGAATCGTGCCCACGCGAATATCCAGGGATTCCAGCGCGGTGATAGGGGCAACCGGTTTTACGGGTGCGGGAGTAAATTCAGACATAGATCACCTGCGATACTCGGAGGCGTAGCCTGGCGTGGGAATCGATGGATCGCAACGCGCGTCACGAATCGGCGGGTCAGCCACCAGACGGAGGGGAATCACGCCGGCCCACACCGGCAGCGCGTAATCCTCGGCGTCATCTTCCACGTCACCGGTACGAACTTTTGCCGAAACTTCTGTCAGGGGCAGCTTCAGAATGCTGGTGGCCTTCAATTCTTTTTCATTGGGCTGCCGCGCATCGTTCCAACGCCCCGGGATGAGTTTTTCCGCGAAGGCGCGCAATGCTGAAATCCTTTCGGCAGGATCATCGATCAGGGTGGCATTGCCGAGCGCCACCACCGAGCGGTAGTTCATCGAATGATTAAAGATCGAGCGGGCCAGAACCAGGCCGTCGGAAAGCGTCACGGTGATACAGACTGCCAGGCCCCCGGCCAGGCCGCGTAGCATACGGCTCGCCGCCGAACCGTGGAAATAGAGGTAGTCCCCGTTTCGGGCATACATCGTTGGAATCACGTACGGCTGGCCGTCTGTCGCAAATCCCACGTGGCACACGAGTCCTTCATCGAGAATCTTATAAATCGCCTCGCGGTCATAAACGGCGCGAACGGCTTCGCGAACGATACGAGTCCGCTCAGTTGCTGGAATCGTTTCAGACACGGAAAACCTCGCTGGAGTAACGCGGCGCAAGGTTGATAGCCGGCGCCGGCTCGGCATGAATGGAGAACAACTCTGATGCTAACATGCGCCTGCAGCTCTATGAGAAACTAACCTCCTTGATGCGAGCTGTAAATTCTGATGGGAAGCAGGAGCTATGAGCACACCTGGAATCGACCGAAATGTTGCGAGCGCACTGGACATTGCCTGGGTGCGCGCCCAATTCCCCTCGTTGCGGACCCAGGTCAACGGTCAGCCTGCGGCATTCCTCGATGGCCCTGCCGGGACGCAGGTGCCCACGCAAGTGATGCATGCGGTGCAGAGTTATTTCATGAATGCCAACGCCAATACCTGCGGGGCATTTCTGACCAGCCGCCGCAACGATGAAATTCTGGCCGCTTCGCGCGCGGCCATGGCCGATTTTTTTCATTGCGGGAAGGATGAGGTTGTCTTCGGCCAGAACATGACCACGATTACGTTTGCGGTTTCCCGTGCGATTGCGCGGGAACTGAAGCCGGGAGACGAGATTTTGCTCACCACTCTCGATCACGATGCTAATTTTTCACCGTGGAAGGCGTTGGAGGAGAAGGGTGCGGTCATTCGCCAGGTGGACATTCGCGACGAAGATTGCACGCTTGATCTGGATGACCTTAAAAGCAAACTCAACGAACGAACGAAAATCGTTGCCGTGGGCTATGCATCCAACGCGGTTGGAACGATCAATCCTGTGGCGGAGATTACGCGGCTGGCTCATGCCATCGGAGCTCTCGTCTACATTGATGCGGTACACTTTGCGCCTCACGGTTTGCTAGACGTTACGACGCTGGATTGCGATTTCCTGGTTTGTTCGCCCTACAAGTTTTTCGGGCCGCACATAGGTACGCTTTACGGAAAACGCGAACACCTCGATCGGTTTCGCCCCTATAAGGTACGCCCCTGCACGGAACAATTGCCCGACCGCTGGGAGACGGGCACGCAAGTCCAAGAATTGATTGCGGGAATCGGCGCGGCTATCGAATATCTTGCGGAACTCGGCCGTCATTCCGATGCTTCAGTGAAAACACGCCGTGAAGCGCTGGTCGCTGCATATCGCACAACGGTTGCACATGAGGCGCGGATGATCTGGCGGCTCATTGAGGGCTTGCAAGCCATTCCCGGCGTGCGCATTTATGGCATTACCGATCCGAAGCGTGCCGCGGGGCGCTGCTCGACACTTTCCCTGCGCATTGGGAATCACCATCCGACGGCGATTGCCACGTTCCTGGGCGAACGAGGCATCTTTACGTGGGACGGCAATTACTATGCGCTCAATCTCACCGAGCGTCTCGGCGTCGAATCCCTCGGCGGGATGCTGCGCATCGGCTTGGTGCACTACAACACCGCCGAAGAGGTGGACCGCGTCCTCGCGGCGCTCCGCGAATTCGCGGCTAAGTGAGGATTTCGCCTCACTTCTGGAATCGCCAATGAGGAGAGTTCATGAACGATGTTTCAGCTCGCTTTGTGGGCGTAGAACTCTACTTTGACGATCTGGAGCGGGCGAAGAAATTTTATGCGGAGACTCTCGGCCTGAAACTTTCCGAGGAGCGAGTTGGTCACTTTGCCAAGTTCGACGGAGATGAAGGCTTCATTTGCCTCGAGACGAAGGGCAGCGAATCATACCCCATACCCTTCCGTCGACAAAGCCGTCTTGTTCTTCGAGGTTCCCGATTTGCAGGCGGCGATCACTGCGATCGGTCGCAGCCAAGTGGTACAGTCCGCCGAACAATGGGCCGTTCTGCACGATCCCGAAGGCCACAACGTTCTGCTTCTTCAGCGCGGCTCGGAATGATCAGTCGACTTCACGTCTGCAGGATTAAGGCGCGGCGCCGCTTGGCTTGCGCCACGAAATAACACACCGTGTATAAGAGAGTCGCGTACGGAAACCAACCATAGTTCCAGCCAGCGACGAGATGCTGAGGCAGGTAAGCCACGAGGATGATCCACGTAAACTTCTGCGCATCGCACAGCCACCCGATAATGACTCCTGCCAACGAGTAGCACATGGCGATCGCAAAACTCGAGGCCAGTTGCGTTTCCAAACCTGCCGGGTACGTGCTCTGTTTTACCCAGGGTGCGAGCCGGAGAATTCCGAGCAAGGGAAGCACCGCGCCAAGGAGCCCTGAGAAGAACACTTGCGCCAGGGAAATGCGCCTGCCGAAGGGCAGGAAGTGATTTCGGATTCCGCGCTCAAAGACCTTGTCCGTGAGGAGATAGCTGTTGCCATCGGGCGCTAGTTGATAGACACCGCGTTCGAGTTGGAATTTGGAGTAGCGTTCATGCTCGCTGTTTGCATCCGCCAGAATGCCTTGCACATCGCGCGGAGGCGAGTAGGCCACACCTAGAGTGCTGGCACGCTCGTCGTGTTTCCTCTTGAGTTGGCCAAGATCGGTCACATTCGGCAGGCGTTGCTCGAGCAGGTAATCCGGCCGATCGAATAAGGACTTAAGTGCCATATTGGTGGTCATAAAGCGCTTGCCACTAGAGAGGCGCGTCGTGAATCGGATGGAACTGGAGTTCTTCACTCCCTTTACGCCATCAACGTCGACTTTCACCTCGACGATCGTTAGCACACAACTTGCCGTGTCCGCCGGATTAGCGTAGACGCGCGCCAAGTTCGTGCCAAGATTCTTCACTCGATAGGTGCAGACGGGGCGGTAGTTTAGAGCCGCCAATTGAGCATCGATGGGAGTCAAGTACTCTTTCTGGGCAACGGTGAGCTGTTCTTCAGGAACCAAATCGACCTCGTAGTGCAGAGGAATGGGGCGAGTGTTGCGGCGCAAGCGGGCTTTCGATCCGAAAATGACCCTTAGGGTGGCCCAGGCGTAAGTGACGATGTCCAGGTCAAAAGGAACGGGCATGGATTGCCTCCACGATTATCTCCAGCGTACAGCGCGTTTCCCGGGCACAACGTTTCGCCAACGTCCGGAAGGTGCCGAGTTATTACTGTCAGGAAGTACAGGCTGTCACGAGCGGAGGGTAGGGCGCCAGTTTCAGGTGAGGCGCTTATCAGCCCTTCTCTGACTCCAATGGGTGGTTTCGCCCTGCAAGTACCCGGGGATTCGTGTCAACGCAAAGTAGAAATGTCCGGGTTTTCGCCAGATAGAAATGTCCGCTTCCATGGTCTTCTCCAGGGGTGATTTGCAGGCACGTGGTATTTGGGTTTGATTTTGTTTTTAGGTCTCGGT
>Ga0307471_100002735_pt1 | contig 10255 bp, 7 predicted proteins | sample atmos_gasesAM3C__2_FD_204566 | JGI IMG/M metagenome (GOLD analysis project Ga0307471, IMG submission 204566) | Hardwood forest soil microbial communities from Morgan-Monroe State Forest, Indiana, United States - atmos_gasesAM3C_515 | ecosystem: Environmental > Terrestrial > Soil > Temperate... | reverse complement strand
GTCCGCTGCTTGATCGCTATCGTCACGTCTTTCGGATTCGCCCTGCCACCATCGAGCGGGGCGAACGATTGTTTGATGAGTACGGCTCGGCCACTATCTTTTTCGCGCGCTTCATCTTTGGGCTCCGCGTCATCGCCGGGCCGTTGGCTGGCGTGCTGCGCATGCCTTGGAAACGCTTCGCCGTGTTTAATTTTCTCGGGGCCGTTTTGTGGGTGAGCGTGATCTCCGCAGTGGGCTACAAGTTTGGAAAGCATTGGGACAAGCTCGTCGAATACATCAAAGACCTCAACGTCGGGATTGCCATAGTCGCTGCGTTGGTGATTCTTTTCCTTTGGCTATGGCACCGCAAGACCAGCCGCTAGCCGTTCGGGGATGGCGTCCCGTTCGTAGGCGCGCAGCGCGCCTCTCGCTCCCGGAGAGTCGCAGAAGACTCCGGTTACGAAAGCCTAAGACGGCGCGCAAGTTCATTGCTGCCGCCGCGCCCCGGTGCTAGGCTCAAGTCGAAGGTTGCACTCGATGCCGGCCGCCAGCCCACCCAATGCGACGCCAAGGTCCCCGCGACTGGTGCGGTTTGCCGAGTTTGTCGGTTTTCAGTCAGCGGACCTTTGGATCAAGTTCCTGCTTGCACTGATCGGACTCGTTCTGGCATTTGCGGCGGCACTGTTTTCGACCGTCTCCCGCGAGTCGGGAAACGTCTGGGCGACGCTGATACTGGCCTCGGCCGCCCTGATCCTTGCTACTTTGGTCGGGCTTACTACGGTTCCGCATCTCGCCCGTCGGGTCGTAACCACCCGTTTGCGAGATGCCGTCGACTACGAAGTTACGCGCGCTGGGATCGTTTATGCGATCGCCACGCTGCTGATCGGCATCGCCGCCCTGAACACGGGCAACAATCTGCTTTACATCGTAGTGGCCGCGATGCTCGCCGCCATGCTGGTATCGGGCTTCGTTTCGGCCCTGGTCTTACGCGATCTCGAACTTGATATCCGGCTGCCCGAGCACGTGTTCGCCGGCAAACCGGTGCTCGGACGCATCCTGTTGCACAACCCACGCCGCTGGCTGCCTTCGTTTTCCATTCACGTCGTGCCGTCCAAGAAGAAAAAAGCGGTGAAGAAATGGTTGTGGGAGCCGGCCACCTTCGGCTTTCCGCCCAAGCGCCCGCCCGAACAGCAGTGGGTTCGTCTGCCGGACCGTCGGGTTCGTCGCATCGTTAACGACGGTTCGGGGCCCGGCATCTTTGAAGGGTTCGCGTATTTTCCTTACCTGGCGCCACAGGCCGAACTCTCGGCCGATCTCGAATTGCGCTTTCAGCGTCGCGGACGCTATGCCGAAGACAGTTTCGGGCTCGCCACCCGCTTTCCGTTTGCTTTTCTGACGAAGACTCGACGGGTCCCGCTGACTCGAACCGTTGTCGTCTATCCGGCAGTCGAGTCCACCGACGAGTTCCTCGACATCCTGCCCATGATCACGGGTGAATTCGAGTCCTTCGTTCGTGGACGCGGCTACGATCTTTACCGCATCCGCGAGTGCATGCCCGAGGATTCCGCCCGCCATGTCGACTGGAAGGCTACCGCGAAATCAGGTTCGCTCAAGGTGCGCGAATTCAGCCGTGAGGACGAGCGTAAGCTCCGCCTGGTCTTCGACAATTGCGCGCCCGATGCGCTGGCTCCTGAGGTTTATGAAAAAGCGGTAGCCCTGGTAGGGTCGCTGGGTTGGCACTTCGCCAACGAAAACGCTGAAGTCTCGTTCGTTGCCCAAGGCTACAAAGGCGATCCCGACATCTACCAATTCCTCGCCTATCTCGCGCTGGTCGAGCCGAAGGCGGAAGAGTCCATCATTCACAAACTCCCGGGGTCCGACGTCTACAACATCGTGCTGACCACCCAGCCGCGGGGCAGCATTCCCACCGCGCTGTGGAATTGTTCTTACCTGATTTTTTTGGGAGACAACGTCGCCGCCCAGCGGGCCCGCCTGCCCGGAGTTCCTGAAAAACTGCTGCGCGCGCGTTCGTAAGCGCAATACCGTGAAGCTTCCTTCCTGCCAGCTGAATTTCTTGCTGCTGCGGTCCGTGAAGTGGCTAAGACACGCAGTAAATTAGGGAAGCCCTCAATGGTTCCAGCGGTTATTAGTTCGACGACCGCGACGCCGCTGTCTCCCGCATCGCGAATTCGTTGGGCTGGTGGCTCGGTTTCGTCGTATACTCCGCCCGAAAAGAGCTTTGAACCCTGTACCGCCTCTTCGCATCCGAGTCGCTGGAGGTGCAACGTGTCTTGCATCTACGATCTCATCAAAACCCAGAATACCTATCGAGCTAGTGTCGAGCAGAGTGTGCTGGACGTGGCCCGCGAAATGGTCGAGCGTAACATCGGCGCTGTACCCGTATTGCAGGGAGGAATGCTGGTGGGCGTATTTTCCGAGCGCGATCTCATGCGCCGCGTCGTAGTCGAGGGCCTCGATCCGGCCCACACCCGGGTCGGCGACGTCATGACCGAGGATCCTCTCACCGTCAGTCCGGGCGAGGACATGGAAACCTGCCGCTTCCTTATGCGCCGCCACGGTTTCCGTCACTTGCTGATCTGCGAGGGCGATCAATTGAAGGGTGTGGTCTCGGTACGCGACATCCTGTTGCACGACTTGTCTGAGAAAGACGACGAAGTGCGGATGATGCGCGCCTACATCCACTCCGTTCCCTAGTCTCAGCTGGGATTTGCCCGGGTGGTTACTTCCGTGTGCGTATCTTCCTCAAGCCCATCCCGGAAGAACGAATAACCCTAGCAATAGCAGCAGCTTAGAGCTCTGGCGGGGTAACAGTTACCACCAGTTACTTTGGTACATTGATCGGTAGTGCGGACCTGCTAAGGTAGTAGCACAGCCTCTTTGTCGGCAACGTGTCGTAGTGTATAGCCCGCTCTCCGGTTGCTGGTTAGCGGCAATAAAATGAGTCTCAACGCCAATCTCGCGTATAACCTGCTGTGGTTCGCCCACCCGGCCCTCCAGGCGGTGGTGGCGGGGATCATGCTGTGGCGCAGGCTTCATCGGACGTTTCCGATTTTCTTCACGTACGTCGTCTTCCAGATTGTGACGTTTGCCGTAACCTTTCCATTCCACGAAGAGCGCTTCTACACGATATTTTTCTACGCCTACTGGGCGACCACCGCGGTCAGTGTGGTTCTCGGTTTCAAAGTTATCCACGAGGTGTTTCTCGACGTATTTCGCCCCTATCACACCCTACGCGATCTGGGCTCGGTGCTCTTTAAGTGGGCCGGGCTGGTGATGCTGATGGTGGCCGGTGTTGTGGCTGCTTCCACGCCAGCCGGCGGCGAGTACCCCCTGGTTACCGGTATCCTGACCCTGCAGCGCAGTGTGCGGGTTGTGCAATGCGGACTGGTGCTTTTCCTGCTGGTGTTCTCGCGTTATCTGGGCACGAGTTGGCGACAGAAGAGTTTCGGCATCGCCGTTGGTTTCGGCGCTTTTGCCAGTGTGGAGCTTTCGCTGGTGGCGATGAACCAGGTGGTCGGCAACCAAATGCTGAGCAGCTTCGTCAACATGGCTGCCTACAACCTCACCATCCTGATCTGGATGGGATACGCCCTGGTGAAGAGCCCGGCCCGGGAGCACGAAGCGGCGGCGATGCTTCGTCCACAGCGCTGGGAGCAGTCGCTTAATGACATCCAGCATCCCGTGGCACCCGACTCGCTGATCCCGATGTTTGAGAACATGGTGGACCGGGCACTCTCGCGCAGCAACCCGGATCCAACCCCTGCGGAGTCCCAGGAATTCAAAGTCGGCGAGAACCTTACCCGCCGCTCTAACTTCACCTACCCACCTTTGCCCCGCCGCGTCGTCTCCAAGACCTAGCTCAGGCCTTCGAAAAATCTCTGCCTAAGGCTGGAAGTGTGCTGCTTCTCGGCGCCCCGGCCTGCCCCGGCTCGCGCTTGTTCTCAACCTGCTCGCCAACCTTGATCTCTACCAAACCCTGATCCGCAAAAAGTTCTGAAAACTGGACAGTAGCCCTCTTGGCGGCTAGGTCACAGTCCGGATTTTGGGCCAGCGGGTGAGGAGGAGTGCCGTGTCTCGTTCTGCGACAAAGCCAGGTGGGACCGTTTCGGAATCCGCCTGGAGGCGAATTGCTGAATATTAAGTAGTGCACTTGACTTGGGGCGTTATAATGCGGGCGCACGTTGGTAACCGCAAGATGGTTACTTACGTGTAAGGAGAGAACCCAATGAAGCGTGTCAGGGCGTTGTTCCTGATGCTGGCGTTTGTGAGCACATATGTAGCAGTCGCCGCCCCCAGAGTTCCCGCTCCGGACGGTGGACCACTACCAATGTGCCCACCCGCTAAAGGTCCAAATTGCAGCTTGAAGTAGAAAGTTGCAAGGTCACCAAAGTAACCTGACGGTAACACGCAGTACCGAAATAGTGAGATCTGTGGGCCGACGAGAGTTCACCACTCGCGTCGGCCCTCTTTTTGTGAGTCGAAGATTTCCTGCGACTATGACTCACGCCGCAGATTTTTTCAGCGTGGCTTGCAGGGTTCGAGTGAGTTGCTCTGCCTCTGACACGGGAGGCTGACAGCTGAAGCCTGAACACACCACCGCCAGCGCGTTTGTTCCATTAATTCCGGGCAGGCTCGGAATCGTCGCGGCCAGGGTTGGCGGAAGATTTTGCGCGATCGTCTCATGGGGCGTGAGCTTGATGGCGGTCTTATTGAATGCGAAGCCCGCCGTAGCCGCGTCAAACATTTGTTCCGCCTCGGCCCCGGCTCCAACGATCACGACCTGGGTATGCGGTTGTGAAAAGTGCACGGCCGCGATGCCGTACGTGGCACCGAAAATTCCGAACTGCTCCGCAGTTCCGGCAAACACTTCCATGGTCTGTTCGGCCTTGTCACGATAGCTTTCGTCATTGGTGTACCCGTGCATGCGCAGCAAGGCAATCGCCGCCATGGAATTTCCCGCAGGCGTCGGCGAGTCCTGAAATGGTTTGCGCCGCGCTGACAGAACGCCGAGCGCTGGAGAACTGTCATTGGTCTCCATGTCGAAAAAACCACCGGACAGCGGGTCAAAAAACTTTTCGACCATGAAGTCCGTAATCTGCTTCGCAAACTTGAAGTAACTGAGATCGGCCGTCGCCTCGTACGCATCCAGGCAGGCAAGCGCGGTGAAGGCGTAATCATCCAGCAACCCGCGCACCTCCCTCCGCGTCGGCTGCGGATCGGAGTACGCGATCACATGCAACAAGCCCGCAGCTGGCCGCCAAGCTTCGCTCAGAATCCGGTCCAACGACCGCAGTGCGAAATGCCGGGCATCGCTCAGTCGCAGCACTTTCGCCGCTTCGAGATAAGCCGAGACGCACAGGCTGTTCCAGCCCACGTACACGGTTTTATCTACATACGGCGTCGGACGCTCGAGGCGTGCTGCATACATTTTTTTCTTCGCCGAGGCCAGCAGCTCCCGTACCTGGGCTGGCGCAAGTTTCAGGCGGGTGGCAATTTCCTCGATCGATGCCCGCACGTACAAAACATTCTTCGCCGGGTTGTGATGCATCTCCCCGATTTCGTTGATGTCGTAATGCAGACACGCAACCGCGGCTTCCTCCTCGCTGAGTACTCCCTTTGCTTCCGCGAGCGTCCACGTGAAGTAATCGCCGTCGTCCTCCATGGAGTAGTCGGCATCCTGGGAAGCGTAAAAGCCGCCGCGCTCCCGGTCGCTGAGCCACTCATCCATCCATCGAATGATGTCGCGCGCCACATCCGCGAAAGATTCCGTACCCGTTACCTGGTAGCCGTGCACGTAGTTCTTGAGCAGTTCCGAGTTGTCGTAGCACATCTTCTCGAAGTGCGGCACCACCCAGCGCTCATCCACGGAGTAACGATGAAATCCACCTGCCAACTGGTCGTATACCCCACCGTTCGCCATGCGCTCGAGCGTGGTGACGAATGCGTTTCTGACCTCTTCGTCCCCGGTGCGTCCGTAGTGTTCCATCAGCAGATCGAGAACGCCGGGATGTGGAAACTTCGGTGCCTGTCCAAACCCGCCGTTCTGCGCGTCGAACATTCCGAGACCCGACTTCACGATGGCCTCAATTGCGTGCGGCGAAAAGCGCCCGCTGCGCCCCGTGAATGACTCCGCATGCGAGATGGTCTGTTCCACCATCTGCGCTTGTTCCGTGACGTCAGCATGCTTTTCGCGGAAGGCGTTGGCGATCGACGTCAGCACCCGCTTGAAACTCGGTCGTCCCCACTGGTCCTGCGGAGGAAAGTAGGTGCCGCCGTAAAACGGCTTTCCGTCGGGCGTGAGAAATGCAGTCAAAGGCCAGCCACCCTGCCCGCTGATGGCGCTGATCGCTGCCTGGTAACGGCTATCGATGTCGGGCCGCTCATCGCGATCGACCTTCACCGCGATGAAATTTTCGTTCACGATCTGCGCGACTCCCGGATCGTCATACGACTCGCGATCCATCACATGACACCAGTGGCACCATACCGCACCGATATCCAGCAGCATCGGTTTGTTCTCGCGCTGTGCCGCCGCAAAGGCCTCCTCGCCCCATTCATGCCAGCGAATGGGCTGATGCATGGCAGACCGCAAATAAGCGGATGAGGCTTGGGCCAGGGAGTTGGGCGAGTCGGAGGACATGGTGCCTACCAGTGTAATTCGTTTGTGGAGGGGAGGAGAGGCCGACGCTGCAAAATCCAGCCTGCTATTCTGAACGGTCTCGGTGCTGGGGGATTGGCATGGGTAAGCCCGGAAAGTGGCTTGGAATTGTTCTCGTCTCGCTGGTAATACTGGCGATCGCGATCACGCTAACCATCGGCTGGCGCCCGTTTCTCGGGCCAAAGGCGCGAGCGCTCAATGACCGAACCTTTGAGCGCACGCCCCAGCGCCTGGAACGCGGACGCTATATCGCGACGGCTCTCAGCGGCTGCTCGTACTGCCATTCTCCGCATAACTGGAGCGCGCCCGGTACTCCGTTCGTGGCGGGCATGGAGGGCGCGGGGGAAATTCTGCCGTACGCCGATCTCCCCGGACGCATCGTGGCGCCCAACCTCACACCCGACCCGGAAACCGGCGCTGGCCGTTGGACCGACGACCAACTCGCGCGCGCCATTCGCGAAGGGGTAGGTCACGACGGGCGCGCGCTTTTTCCCATCATGCCCTATTCGCACTACCGGGAGATGACGGATGAAGACGTGGCCTCCGTTGTCGTGTATCTCCGGTCGCTGCCTGCTGTTCGCAATCCAGTGCCTCCGACAGAAATTATCTTCCCGGTGAAATATCTGATCCGAAGCGCGCCGAAACCGTTAACGTCGCCAGTCAATGAACCCTCGAGTTCCGATCTCGCGAAGCGTGGAGCGCGTTTGGTCAATCTGGCCGGCTGTGTGGACTGCCACACGCCGCAGGTGCGGGGAGAGAATGTGCCGGGGCTGGATTTTGCCGGTGGATTCCCGTTTGCCGGCCCCTGGGGCTTTGTAGCCAGCGAGAACATCACGCCAGATCCCTCGGGAATTTCCTATTACGACGAGGCTCTCTTCCTCGAGGTCATGCACACCGGACAGGTCAAAGCGCGTGCCCTGAGTCCAGTAATGCCCATCAAGGTCTACAAAAATCTTACGGATGATGACCTGAAGGCGATGTTCGCCTACTTGCGCACCCTCAGGCCCCTGAAGCACCGCGTGGACAACTCCCAACCGGCGACGTTGTGCAAGCTATGTCAGCAAAAACATGGAGCTGGCGCGGAGAACTAGAAGACAAGCCCGAGAGCCCAGAGCTCCAACTAGCCTCCGCCAACCAGCTTCCTTGCAATCGCACAATACAGCTCCACCGCCTGCGACAGCTGTTTCTTCTCCACGTACTCCCCGTCCGTGTGAGCGACGTGGATCGAACCGGGCCCACTCAAGAGCGGCTCGCCCCATTGCGTAAGGGCAGGGATATCGGTCGTAAAAGCCGCCACCATGGTAGGTAGACCGTCGATCGCGCGGAAGCGCATAAAGGGAATCTCGAGATAAAAGTTCACCTTGGCCAGGTCGCCAACTGTCTCCACGATCTGTCGACGCAATGCTTCCGTCGGCCCGACCAGCCGATAAAGCAAGTGCGCCTTGGCGTGATCGGGAATCACGTTGGGCGCGCGCCCGCCCTCAATCAGTCCGATGTTGAAGGTGCATGGCCCGATCCCTTCGGTCGTAGGCAGGGGCATTGCGCGCAGACGAGTCAGCGCCACGAGTAGCTTGTCGATCGCCGACTCGCCAAGTTCCGGATACGCCGAATGCGCCATCCTTCCCGAAGCCGTCAGTTCAATCCGCAACGTTCCCTTGGAGGCCACCGCCAGACGATTCTCCGTAGGTTCACCATTGACCAGAAAGCGCGCTCTGATCGGCTGCTGGTTGGCCGCTTTCGCTCCCTGGCTATCGCGCTCCTCTCCGACAACAAATAGCAGCCCAACGCGAATTCCTTCCTTCCTAAGTTCTTCCGCAGCCGCGATCTGGACAGCGATAATCCCCTTGGCATCGCATGAACCGCGCCCGTAGACGTGCTCGTCGTCCTCAGAAGATGGAATAAAAGGCGGCACCGTATCCATGTGAGTAGAAAACACAACGGTAGGATGCGGTTCCTCCGGGGCGGTTGCAAGCACGTTAAAGCGCGCTCCCTCAACCGGCATCTTGCGAGCCTGGTATCCCAACCGGCAAAGCTCGTGGTAGAGCGCGTCTCCCACGCCGCTTTCATTCCCCGTAATCGATTCGATGTCCACCAGCTGACGAGTAAGCGCGACGACGTCCATGCGGAGAGGATACCTTACGCCGGTGATGCGGTGCGCGGATGTGCTCTTGATCGCCTGCATAATCTCTGGAAGGCAAATGATTCCTTCCGAGCGCGACAGGGGGTTTGGTGCTAAGTGAACCTGATCCGGCATGGCCACTGTAGCGAGCAACTCGAAGAGAACGCCGTTACCCCGCAGACGGACTTCAAGAACGATTTTGCGAGCGCGCTCGGAAAGCTGCCCACGCTGGTATGTGCAAAAAGTGACGAAGAAAATTTTGAAATCCGGCTGATAGTGCGGCAGGCATCGTCGGTATTCATATTTGCGAAGCATAGCTACAGCAGTAGCACGTCAGCGTGCTGACGGGTGAGGACGCCCGTCTCTCCACAACCCGTTTCGATCCCACTTAGGGAATGTGTGCCACAGAGCCTATGGAGGGGCGGGGCGTCCTCGCCTGTCGGCGCGAAGCGCCTTTCGTCCACAACCTTCGCGTGCCCTGTTGTACTCTGTACGCCGTGCACTCCTCCATCCGATCGTTCTTCCTGCAAGGCCCCGCCGGTCCCCTCGAAGCTCTGCTGAACCAAGGCGTCCCCCATGCCACCCATGCCGCGGTAGTCTGTCATCCTCACCCGCTTTATGGCGGAACTCTGCACAACAAAGTCGTCTTCCACGCCATGAAAGCCCTGAACACGTTGGGATTTCCCGTGCTCCGCTTCAACTTCCGTGGCGCTGGCCTCAGTGAAGGCGAACATGACAGCGGCAATGGTGAAGTCGACGACGTCCGCACCGCTCTCGACTGGCTCGAACGCGAATACCATCTGCCTCTGATCTTTGCCGGCTTCTCATTCGGCGCCGCAGTCGGATTGCGCGCGTCCTGCCCCGACCCGAGAGTGCAAGTCCTGATCGCCTTGGGGACGCCGATCTCCCCGGTCGACGACCGCTCCTACGACTATGAATTCCTGAAATCCTGCAGCAAGCCGAAACTCTTCGTGAGCGGCTCCCGCGACCAGTTTGCGCCCAAGGCAAAGCTGGAGGAGCTGGTCGCCGGCATCCCTGAGCCCAAAAAGCTCGTCATCATCGAGGCCGCCGATCATTTTTTCGAAGGCCGCTTGCGGGAGATGCGGGAAGAAGTGGAAGGATGGACGCGCGAGTTGATCCGCACTTAAGCATCCGTCATTGCCTCTTGCCCCAAATCGGACGGCGTTATACTGGCGGGCGACGTTGGCTCACCTATGGACGGAACGAACGACATCAATCGTGGACATGTGTTGCTGGGGCTTCTCATTGCCCTTGGCATGATTATTGGCGGCTGGGTGTTGGGGGCTCAGATTAAGGCGACCCGCCTGAGCGACCGCTACGTCACGGTTAAAGGCCTGGTGGAACGTAAGGTCAAGTCCGACCTCGCTATCTGGCCGCTCTCTTACAAAGAAGCTGGCGACGATCTCTCTCTGCTCTATGCCAAGACCGAGGCCGACAGGAAAACGGTCTTGCAGTTT
>Ga0307471_100002733_pt1 | contig 10256 bp, 11 predicted proteins | sample atmos_gasesAM3C__2_FD_204566 | JGI IMG/M metagenome (GOLD analysis project Ga0307471, IMG submission 204566) | Hardwood forest soil microbial communities from Morgan-Monroe State Forest, Indiana, United States - atmos_gasesAM3C_515 | ecosystem: Environmental > Terrestrial > Soil > Temperate... | reverse complement strand
GTTGAAGAGCATGGACGCCATCCATCGGGGAGACCTCGTGAGCCGGATGCCGCCGCCACCGTCCAAGGAGGAGGCGAAAGCCAAGGGCGCGCCCGTCGAGCCCATGGTTGGCGCCCAGCCTACACCACCTGAGGCCATCGCCAAGGTGACGCCGCCTGAAGCGCCGGCCCAGCCCCTACCGCAGGAACTCGAGAACGTCTACTTCGACTTCGACAAGTGGGCGCTATCGGATCAGACCAAGAAGACTCTCACGGCGCACGCCGAATTTCTCAAGCAGAACGCGATGGCCGCGATTACCATCGAGGGATACGCCGACGAGCGTGGAAGCCTGGAATATAACCGGGTCCTAGGGGAAAAGCGGGCCCTGGAAGTCCGCCGTTTCCTCACGGAATTGAGGGTCAGCAATCCCGTCACGGTCATGAGCTATGGAAAGACCAAGCCGCTCTGCACCGAGGCGGATGAAGCGTGCTACGCGAAGAACCGCCGCGTCCATCTCGTGATCGCCGGCAGCTGATTTGCATTTTGCTCACACCTCGCTTTAGGATGGGGCGTCGCATGTTGCTGCGGTTGCCAATCGTCATTATCTGTGCCCTCTCCCTCACAGTGACGGGCGCGCTGGCCGGAGAACAATTCGTCGGCGAGGTCCTGAAAGTGGACACGGCGGCGAACAAGCTGACCGTCAAGAAACCGGACGGGAACCGGTTCACCTTCGTCGTGAACACCAGGACGGCCTTCGCAGGAAGCCGCAAGTCCCTGAGCGAGCTGGCCAAGGGAGACAAGGTGACCGTCGAGTTTCAGCCCGGCGGCGGCCAGTACACCGCTTTAAAGGTGACCGCTCAGTAATACGCATGCCTTGGCCGCCGACGCCCCGCTGTACCTTCAGATAGCCGTCCCCCGCCGCCTCTCTCGCGTCTTCACGTACGGCGTCCCGCCCGGCGACCCGGGTCCCTGGATACCCGGCATGCGCGTCCGTGTCCCGTTCGGCCGGAGCACGCTGACCGGCTACATCGTGGCGGTCTCGCCCCCCGCCGACATCGAGGGGAAGCCTGCGCGGATACGAGAAGTCCTCGCACGGGTGGACGAGAAACCCATCGTCCCGACCGACCTCCTTGCACTGGCCGAATGGGTCTCGGAGCGGTACCTGGCTCCGTTGGGACAGTGCCTGCGTCTCGCGTTCCACGGCCCACCGGACCGGACGCGCTCCACAACACGCATGAAACAAACAGATGCTATCCCTTCGGTCGCGACTGTTCCAGCCTCCGATCAGTCCACGGTTAACGCTAATCGTTCAACGTTTAACGAAATGCTGGCTCCGCTCCGCGCGAAAGTCCTGGACGCTCTTGTCCACCATCGCCAGCAACGCATCTTCCTGCCCGCGGCCACCTCCGAGTTGGGGGACCTCTACGGCAACGCCGTCGAGGCGACGCTGGAGCAGGGACGGACCGCGCTTGTGCTGCTCCCTGAAGTCGCACGGGTGGAGGCGAGCCAAGGCGTGTTCCTGTCTCGTTGGGGACGCCGCTGCCAGGTGTATCACAGCGGCCTTCCTCCCGGAGAGCGTCGGAAGGCGTGGGTCCGCATCCAGCAGGGTGACGTATCCGTCGTGGTGGGCACCCGTTCAGCCGTCTTTGCCCCCCTCGCCCATCTGGGCCTCATCGTCGTCGACCAGGAAGACCATCCCGCCTACAAGGCGGAAAACGTGCCCCGGTACGATGCGCGGGCCGTGGCCGACGAACGCGCCAGACGAGCCGGGGCTGTGCTCGTGCTGGCCTCCGCGCATCCTTCCCTGGACACTGTGCACACAGTCGGCTCGGAGGTCCTGGCGCTCCGCACGACCTCCGACGGGGCGCCGCCGGTGACGGTGGTGGACCTGCGTGACGCGCCCTTCGGCACTATACTGAGTCCGCGGCTCACTGAAGCGATCGCAGCCTGTCTGGCTGCCGGCAAGAAGGCTCTCCTGTTTCTCAACCGCAAAGGATACGCCCCGGTGCTCCAGTGTCGCGACTGCGGCCAGGCCGTGAAGTGCCCGGCCTGTGCGGTGGGATGGGTATACCATAAACACGACGGCCTGCTCCGATGCGGCCATTGCGGCAGAGCTGGGCAGGCGCCGGAAAACTGCCCGTCCTGCCTGGGAGCACGTCTGCACCCATCCGGGTTCGGGACGGAGGCCTTGGAAGAAGCGGTGAGAGTCCAATTCCCCGAGGCCCGTGTCGCCCGCCTGGAACGAGATCGGCCCGGCGGGGATCGCGCCAACTCGGCCATCCTCACTCTGTTGCAGGCCGGAGAGCTCAACATCCTGATCGGCACCCAGCTGGTCGTCACACGGTCTCCCCGACCGGTCGTCTCCCTGGTGGGCCTGGTCCATCCCGATGCCGCGTTGAACCTGCCGGACTTACGGGCAGCTGAACGGGCCTACCACACGCTGCGTGAGGTAATGGCGTTAGCCGACCAAAAGGATACGACCGCTCGCATCGTAATGCAGACCTATGTCCCGCAACATCACGTGATTCGCGCCCTGGCCGAGCGGGCTCCCCGGCTCTTCTACGACAACGAATTGGTGGCCAGGAAGGCGTTGGGCTATCCCCCCTTCGGCCAGCTGATCGGGTTGCGGGTCAGCGGCACCAAAGAGGAACGAGTCGAGACCGCCGCGACCAAGTGGGTGACCCTCTTACGAGCAGAAGGCGCGCGCGTGCATCCCGCACCCTTCGAAATACTGGGCCCGATCCCGGCCACTCCGTTCCGCGCGCGCGGTCGCGTGCGTTGGCAGCTCGTGGTGAAGGGTCTGGACGGGGCCGCGTTGCGGCAGGCCGTGCAAGCGACGCTCGCGGAAATGGAGAAGGGCGGGAGAGCAGGCGGGCTGCGCTACGATGTGGATGTGGACCCGCAAAGCTTGCTGTGATGAGTGCAACCGACTGTCATTCTGAGTGAAGCGAAGAATCTCAACCCCGAGTGAGACCCTTCACTTCGTTCAGGGTGACATGAGAATCAGCGCTTGGGAGGGGGCTCCTCGGGCGACTCGCCCCGCTTGATCCAGCGAAAGACGCCGTAGGCAAAGGTGAGCCAGAAAGTGGCGAAGATGACGCCGAAGACTCCTGCATGGAGCAGCTCTTCCATCTGATCCTCGTTGGGCTCCGTCACGCCACTCATCTGTAATTTGATCATCTGCACCGCGGGCCAGCTCAGACTCTCCAGCCCCAGAAAGAGGCAGGCCCAGGCCCAAACGTGCTTGGGCGTCGTGCCCAGCCAGACCAGCAGCGCAGTGAAGCCGAGCCCGGCGAGGACGGCATAGGTCACCGGGATCGGGTTCCAGGCCATCGTGAACCCGAAGGTGACGACGACGCCAGCCGCGACGGCATTGAGTTTGAGAGTCCACTCTCCCATGGATCTCGTGAAACGTTAATCGTTGGGAAAATTCATGATAGGCGAACAGGCAGGAGCGGACGAGTCCTGCCCTTCATGAACGTATAACGAATAACGGTTAACGATTAACGTTCGAAGATGGTGCCGAAGGCGGGATTTGAACCCGCACGGGTTGCCCCACACGCCCCTCAAACGTGCGTGTCTGCCATTCCACCACTTCGGCGCCGAAGACGATTATATAGTGTCTCTGGACTACACTGTCAATTGACCCCTGGTTGACACCCATCGGCATCGCTCGTAGAATCCACTTTCGTCATGACTTCACGCATCGCAGCATTCTTCGACCTTGATAATACGATCGTGCCCGGCCCCGCCATCGAGCACCCCTATTTCCGGCTGCTCTGGCGCCGGGGGTTGGTGGGACCGCAGGACCTCCTGCGCAGCGTCGGGGTCTTGCTTCGGGACATTCCGCCGTTCTCCTTCGATCCCCTCCGGCGCTACAAGGCCTATCTGGCGGGTAAGCCCATCGAGTCCATCGAAGCCCCGGCCCAGTACTTTTTCTGGGAGCACATCTTACCGCGGATCTCGGAGCAGGCGCGCCGTGCACTCGAGGAGCACCGCGCGCAGGGGCACCGGCTGGTGTTGCTGACGGGCTGCCCTGATTTTCTCGTGGACCCGTTGGCCACGTACCTGAAGATGGATCATGTCATTGCGGGACGACTGGAGCGCGCAGACACAGTCTTCACCGGCGGCATGGTGGACCCATATCCCTACCGCGAGGGCAAGCGACTGGCGGCCGTTCGGCTCGCCGCCGAGCAGGGGCTCGACCTTGGTGCCAGCTTCATGTATGGCGACAGCCCTGGCGACCTGCCGGCGCTGGAAGCGGTCGGCCATCCCCGCGTCGTCAACCCGATTCGCGGCATGACCAGGATCGCACGCCGGCGAGGCTGGCCCATCCTGTATTGGAGCTGACTCCACCTCCATGCGCATTACCGAAATCTTCTTCAGCATCCAAGGAGAGTCCTCCTACGCGGGGCGTCCCTGCGTGTTTGTCCGGCTCACGGGCTGCCCGCTTCGGTGCACGTGGTGCGACACCGCCTATGCTTTCCACGGCGGGACCGAACGGAGCCTGGAGAGCATCCTCGCCGAAGTCGCGCGCTCCGAGTGCCGGCTAGTCGAAATCACCGGCGGCGAGCCGCTGGCGCAAAGCGAGGTCCATGGGCTCATCACCGCCTTGGCCGATCGCGGGGACACGGTGCTGATCGAGACGAGCGGCGCGCTCGACATCACGCCGGTGGACCCGCGGGCCATTTTGATCATGGACCTCAAATGCCCCGGCAGCGGGATGGAAGACCGGAACCTCTGGGCCAACCTCCCCAAGCTCAAGCCGACGGACGAGGTCAAGTTCGTGATCAAGGACCGTGGGGACTACGAGTGGGCCGTCGCGAAGATCCACGACCACGCGCTGACGGATACGCACACGGTCCTGCTCAGTCCCGTCTTCGGTGAGCTGGACCCGCGGCTGCTCGCCGAGTGGGTGCTCGCCGACCGGCTGCCCGTCCGCCTCCAATTGCAACTGCACAAGTTCATCTGGGATGCCGAGATGCGGGGCGTGTGAAGGAGCCCAGCCGAGCGTATGACGGACACATGATGGACATTACGGTTCGAACCGGGCGAGTCGAGGAGGAAGCGGCCGATGCCGTTGTCGTGATGCACTGTGAGGGCGAGCCGCGCCTGAGCGGAGGGGCTTCTGCGCTCGATGCGCGCCTCAAGGGGCGGCTGGCCGCCCTGCTCAAGAGCGGCGAGTTCACCGGTACGCCGAATCAGGTCTCCATCGTGCACGTCGCCCCCGGCGAGGACGTGCTTGCCAAGCGCGTGGTGCTGGTGGGGCTTGGCAAACGCAAGGAGGTCTCGTTGGAGAAGCTCCGCCAAGCCACAGCCACGGCAGCGAAGGCGAGCCGCGCTGTGGGCGCCGTGTCGTTTGCCATGCCCGTACAGGACCACGCCGAGCTCCTGACCGGGCTGCCCGCCTCCAGCCGCGTGCACGACATCGCCCAGGCCCTCGTCGAAAGCGCGATCCTGGGCCTCTACCAGTTCACGGTCTATCACACGGAACGGAAGGACGAGGCCAAAGCCATCCGGCGCATGACCGTGCTGGTGAGCGACTCGCATGCGCTGGCCCAGGTGCAGCAAGGGGCCCAGCAGGGGCAGATCGTCGGGGAAGCCACCACGTACGTGCGCGACCTCTGCAACCACCCGGCGAACGTCGTCACGCCGACCTACATCGCGAACGAGGCGAAAAAAGTGGCGCGGGAACGGGGTGTGCGCTGCACGGTCCTCGATCGGCCGCAGATGGCGCGTCTCGGGATGGGCGCCATCCTGGGCGTCGCCCAGGGGAGTCACGAGCCGCCCAAGTTCATCGTCCTGGAATACCGGGGCGGCCCCCGCGGCGAGCGGCCGGTGGTGCTCGTCGGCAAGACGATCACGTTCGATTCGGGCGGGATCTCGCTCAAGCCGGCCGACAACATGGAACAGATGAAGGCCGACATGACCGGTGGCGCCGCCGTGCTGGCGGCGGTCCGTGCGGCCGCGCGGCTCCGCCTGCGGCTCAACCTCGTCGGCGTGATCCCGGCCACGGAGAACATGCCCGGTGGGCGCGCGATCAAGCCCGGGGACGTCCTCCGGAGCCTCTCCGGCAAGACCATCGAAGTCATCAACACGGATGCCGAGGGACGCCTGATCCTCGCCGACGGCCTCACGTATGCCCAGCGCTTCAAGCCCGCCGCCCTCGTGGACATCGCGACGCTGACCGGCGCCTGCGTCGTGGCTTTGGGCAACCATGCCATCGGCGTGCTGGGGAACAACGAGCCGCTGATCGGGGAGCTCAAAGATGCCGGCGAGCGGTGCGGCGAGCGCGTGTGGCAGTTGCCGCTCTGGGAAGAATACTACGAGCAGATCAAGAGCGACGTGGCCGACGTGAAGAACACCGGCGGGCGTCCCGGCGGCACCATCACGGCCGCGGCCTTCCTCAGCAAGTTCGCGGGCGACGCCGTCTGGGCGCACCTCGACATCGCCAGCACCGACTGGAGCGAGCGCGAGCGCGCGTACATCCCGAAGGGCGCGACGGGCGTGGGCGCCCGCCTGCTGATCCAGTTCCTCTGCAACCGGGCTAACGGCACGCGCCTTTCCGCGGCGCGAGGCCGCTGACGACGGCGATGCCGTGAACTTGCGAGAGAAAGTCGGCCAGCTCTTCATGCTCGGCTTTCAGGGGACTGAGCTCACGGAGGATCTGCGCGCCCTCTGCAAAACCTATCACCCCGGCGGGGTGATCCTCTTCAGCCGCAACCTGGACGATCCGGAGCAGGCCGCGCGCCTCACCAACGCCCTGCAGAAGCTGGCCCCCAAGATGCCCCTGCTGGTGACCATCGATCAGGAAGGCGGCCGGGTGGCGCGGCTGCCCAAGGGCTTCACCGTGTTCCCGGGGCAAGGCACTCTGGGCCGTGCCGGGGCGGTCCCCCTGGCGTACGGCTTCGCCGAGGTGACGGCCAGGGAGCTGCGGGCGATCGGCGTGAACATGAACCTGACCCCGGTCCTGGACGTGAACACCAATCCGCAAAATCCCGTCATCGGTGACCGGGCCTTCGGGCACGATCCGGAATTGGTGGAGACGCTCGGCCTCGCCGTGATCGCCGGGCTACAGGACAACGGCGTGCTGGCCTGCGGCAAGCACTTCCCCGGCCATGGCGACACGGCGGCGGACTCGCACAAGGAGATGCCGACGGTGTCCCACGGGCTCGACCGGCTGCACGAGATCGAGCTGCGGCCCTTCGTGCACTGCTTCCAGAACGGGCTCGCGGCCGTCATGACGGCGCACGTCCGCTATGCGGCCTTGGACCCGGAGCACCCCGCCACACTGTCCCCGGCCATCCTGACCGACCTGCTCCGCACCCAGCTCCAGTTCAAAGGGCTCGTGCTGACGGACGATCTGGAGATGCACGCGATCCTGGACCATTACAGCATCGAAGACGCGGCCGTCCATGCGCTCAGCGCCGGCGCGGATATCCTGCTGATCTGCAAAGACCCCGATCGCCAGGCAGCCGCCATGGACGCCGTCTACCGCGCCGCGAAAGACGGCGACATCCCGGCGTTGCGGTTTGAGCATGCCGTGCTGAGGGTGCTTGAGGCCAAGGAGCGCTACCTGTTGCCGTACACGCCGGTGGATCCGAGACACGCAACCGAGCGCGTCGGCACCAAAGCACACCGCGAGGTCGCCCACGCCATCCGAGAGGCCGCCGAGCAAGCGAGTGTGTGAGCGGATCCGTTATGGGCTTGAAGAAGGGCGACATCATCGACGAGTTCAAACGCTACCCGGACGGTTGCGGGCTGGTCGTCAAAGTGATGCACGGGGGGGAGGGCTTCCAGAAAATCGTCTGCTGCGGCCACGAGCTGACGGCAGAGGACGTCGTGCCGGCCCGTCTCAACAAGTACGGCCGCAAGCTCAGCCCCAAGGGCGTCGGCTACATCATCGACGAGAAGAGGAGCCATCCCAACGCGTGCGGCCTGCGCCTGATGGTCGTGGACGGTGGCCACGGGCTGCAACGCATGGAATGCTGCGGCCACACGCTCACCCTGGCCGACGAAAAAGAGCTGCTCACCCTGGGGTTCGGGAAGCTCCGGGAGGCCGAGCCTGAAGAAGAGCCGGACCAATCCCCTGGCCCGGCGGGGACCGCCTAGGTGGAGGGGCAGGCATGCTGTGCCTCTACAAATTAATCATCCCAGGATGATCTTCAGCACCTTGGCTTGGTTTTCCAAGACCGCCATCGCCTGGTGCAGGTGCTGCAGCTTCTGGTTCCGATTGCGGGTCGCTTCTTGATTGGTGAGGTCCACCCCCGCCGAGTGGATGGTCGTCTGCAGTTTGCGTAGGTGCTGGTGGAGCTCCTTGAACGTCGCGGCGTCGAATTTCTTCAGCACCAGGGGATTTAACATGATATAGCCTTCCATGATGTCCTTGGCCATCACGGCCAGGCTCCTTCCCTGGCTCCCCGCGCCGCCTTCTCTCGCTACCGTCATGGGTTCTCCTACATCAGCTCGCGTCGCACGCTGATCGGCGTCCTTGCCCGGAGACCTTCCTGATAGGCCATGAGCGCCCGCTGCTGTTTCTGGTTCAGCACGGCCTGGAGGGCGCGCTCGGTCTGCGCGCTGTCCTGCATGGGCACGGCCGGCGTCGGCTGGCTGGCCAGGATCGCCTGCGCCATGGCCAGTTCATCCGCGGTCGGGGCCACCGACTCGCGGACCAGCATCCGCGCCTTCTCCTGCATCAGGAAGGCCTTGTAAGATGCCTCGAACTGCTCAGGCGTTTTATGATGAAACCGGGCCAAGATCTGTTTGTATTGAACCGGGTCAAACTTGCCGTTCTGCTGGAAGTCGGGGTGCTTCATGATGGCGTCCCGCAGCTCGTTGGCTGTGACAACGACGCCCATTTCACGGGCAGCCTGCATCCACAGACGGCTTTCAATGAGCTGGTCGATCGTCTGCTGCTTGAGCTGGTCCTCCGAGATATCGGCGGTGATCGCCCCTTCCTGTTTCAGGTAGCGGTACCGCTCGGTCAGGAACTGATAGGTCTGGAGGTACTCGGTGCGCGACACCTTGTCGTCCCCCACCCGGACGATGATGTCTTCTTTGTTCTCCTCAAACCCCCACCACCCCATCGTGACCACGAAGACCGCGGCGATCAGGAACATGAGGGTCCGGTAGAACCAAGGGCGCTCGATCGCGCTTTCCCGGATGACTTTCAGCATGTTTCCCCTTGCCAGAACAGGACCAATTTATTGTACGCAACGGTGGGCGTCGACGCAATGCTACTCAACTATTTGTTCTCCTTGGCGTTTTCTGTTACAATCCCCAGGCTAGCCGCGGGAGCAGGATACGTGCCGGACACGGGGGGCATTCTCGAACGGGAGCAGGACCATACACCCACCCGCGTCTTTCCCAAGGCAACAGTTCTGCATCGTTTCATTGCGAAGTCGTTGGATCTGTTGATCGTGTTGGGGGTGGGGGAATTGGCGCCACCGTATGGGTTCTGGGTGGCCTTCTGGTACATCCTGGTGGCGGACGGCTTTGCCGGACGCAGCATCGGGAAGCGTCTCATCGGGTTACAGGCCTGGGTCCCTGAATTGCACGCGCCGGCCGGTTTCAGGGACTCGATCATCCGGAACGTCCCCCTTGCCGTCGGCTACGCGGCCTTTCAGATCCCATACGTGGGTTGGCTCGGGGCCGCGGCTGTGTTGGGCATCGAGTCCCTCCTGATCATCGGCAACGAGCGCGGCCTGCGGATCGGCGACGAGTTGGCCCACACGCAAGTCGTGGACGAGCAGATCTTCGATGTGGAATCCCTGTCGTAAAGGAGGAACGGCGTGAGCCTCACCTCAGACATCCTCGGGTGGTTCTCCAATGACCTGGCCATTGACCTCGGCACCGCCACCACGCTGGTGTACGTGCGCGGGCGCGGCATCGTGCTCAACGAGCCGTCTGTGGTGGCGATCGAGAAGAAGACCGAAAAGGTGCTGGCCGTCGGTGCCGAGGCCAAGAAGATGCTGGGCCGCACCCCCGGCAACATCATGGCCATCCGGCCGATGAAAGAAGGCGTGATCGCCGACTTCGAGATGGCCGAAAAGATGCTCCGGCACTTCATCACGAAGGCGCACAACCGCAGCACCTTCGTGCGGCCGCGGATCATCATCGGCGTGCCCTCACGGATCACTCAGGTGGAGCAACGTGCGGTACGTGATTCGGCGGAGCTGGCTGGCGCCCGGGAGGTCTACCTGATCGAAGAGCCCGTCGCCGCGGCCATCGGCGCCGGCCTCCCGATCACGGAACCATCGGGCAACATGGTGGTCGAC
>Ga0307471_100002732_pt1 | contig 10257 bp, 5 predicted proteins | sample atmos_gasesAM3C__2_FD_204566 | JGI IMG/M metagenome (GOLD analysis project Ga0307471, IMG submission 204566) | Hardwood forest soil microbial communities from Morgan-Monroe State Forest, Indiana, United States - atmos_gasesAM3C_515 | ecosystem: Environmental > Terrestrial > Soil > Temperate... | reverse complement strand
CAGAAGGACCTCCCAACGAAACACCCCTCTTTTCATTCCAGTGACGACAATCGCTACTCCCAATGTCGCAACGGCGCTGAACAGGAATGCGCGCGCGGCTGATCCAGTCACTACGGTAGTCAGAGGAACTGGCGTTCCCAGGTATGTGGCTACGACTGTGCCAGCCACATCGGTGGAAAGGACGAGCCCTGCCCCCGCGCAGAGGACCGCCGCCACGAGCCAGATCGTTGCGTGACCGTTCCGTGACCGTAACGCATCAACACCGGCTCCCGAGAGCATTGCTACGGAGAAAGTCGCTACGCCCATGAGCTTTTCGGGGAATCGGAACACTGACCAGAGCGGCACCACATGGTAGAAAAGTTTGTAGAGCCCTCCGAACTGTCCAAGCGAAAGGAGCGCCGCAAAGCCTCCCAGCCATGCCAACACACGGAGGTCACGGCGGTACCAGATTCCAAGAAGCGCCAACCCTAAAACTGGGCCACCTAAGTAGAGACTCTCCGTCCAGCCGATTCCTTCAGGGTTGCCGAAAAACGAGCGACCCAACACGTTAGGGTCAAGTTCCTCACCCACCGGCGAGGCCAGCATGGTCAACAATCGTAGGGGAGGGGTTGATAAGAGCATGACTTCCTCGTGGAAAAGGGCCTGTTGCGCGCGAGCGCTGCCGACGAAGACTGTCCACGCCGGTCCGAGTTGAATCCCGGCGAGCAGCGCCGCCAGCCCACCCGCCAGCCCCAGCCGTAGCCCAGCTTCCCAATACGCGCCCGGTGCGCGTGCTACAGTCCAGAGCAGTGCAATGAAGCCGTAGTAGTAACCTGTCTGCACGTCCCCGTGCAAAAAGACCGTCGCCCACACAACGGCTGGGGCCACTGCCCACAAGCGGGTGTCCCTGAGCATCTTGTCGAGACCGGCGCAGAACAGCGGCAGCACACAAATCGAATACAGGTAGAGGAGATTATCGGTCAGCGAGACGACATAGCCCGAAAGCGCGAATGCGATCCCAGCAACTAGCGACCCCGTGTGCGAAAAGCCCAAGTGGCGGCCCAGCGCAAAGGCGCCGAGGGCGGCCGACAGGCATGAGAGAAGCGTCGAGGCGCGATACGCATCGGCGACGGAGAAGAGAAAATAGAGAGCCGTGAAGGGATGGAAGACTCCTGTTTCGGTCACTCCGATGAACGGGCGTCCCAGGGCCTCATAGGGAAACCATTGGGGCAGCCTTCCGCTAGAAAGCCGGTCGATCGTATACTGTTTCATTGGAAGGAAAAGGCGGAAAGCGTCCCCTTTGATGAGGATCTGACCAGGAAACCAGAGTCGGTGGTAGAAGACGAGTGTGATACCGCAGAGGACTGCGACCGCTAGGCCTCCACGCGACAGTCTCGCCGAACGGCAGCTTTTTGTTCTGGGAAGGCTCTCTTCCGTGGGCATCGGCATGCTCATGCAGGGGGCCCGGTTCGTCGTATCCGCCATTGGGCGTGGACGATCAGTCCGAAACAGAGCAGTACTCCCACGCAGGAAGCTGTCGCGCCGACGTGCAAGAGTGGTGTTTCATATCGGAACGTCACCACGTGCGAGCCTGCTGGGACGACCACCGCTCGTGCCAACACGTTCGCACGCAGGATAGGGATCTCCGCACCAGTGTCAAGGAACGCTTTCCAACCCTTCTCAAAGGCGTCAAGCAGAATAAGGACAGCAGGCTGGGGAGTCTCCACCCGTATCCGTACCTCTTCGAATCCGTAGTATTCGATGGTGGCGGTCCCGTCTTGCGAGCGCCGGGGCAAGGTCTCGTCTTTGACCTCAATCACGTCCACCTCCCCGCTGAGGAAGTCTGACCTGCCGAACAGGGCAACCGGCTCAACCGGTCTGCTGGCACGTTCCGGCTGCCGCGAGAGATACGCACGTGGCTTGGCGTGGACGGCATTCCTGAATACCGCAAGATCGAAAGGAGGGAGTTCGGCGACAAGTTGCTTGGCGAATCGCGGATCGCTCAGGTGATACCGACGCCCGATGTAGTATGTCACATTAACTCGTGCCGCGGCTTCGATCCCGGAACGAGGGTTCAGTGTCTCTGCAAGCTGAGTGCTGTAGCCGGACAGATAGGGCAAGACAGTCTCGAGGTGAAACTGGGCGTTGTGCTCGACATCCAGGGCCTGCCTTCGCTCCACAGAGGCGGCACCGTAGTAGCCCAGCCGGAGCGCGAGTTCTTCGGGCCACACCAGGACACGCTCATAGATGGAAACGATCCGAAAGCGTCCGGGGGCGAGTGCGCCTTCACGCGACCTGATGGCTTCGACAAGCGGCGGGACAAAGGTGGCGGCCTCGGCAGGTGCAGTGTGATAGACGATGAGATTCGCGCGTGCGAGGTCGAGTATGATGATCGAGACAAGTGCGCAGAGGCGCACTGACTCGTTCAGCAGGCCACTTCGCATGGAGAGGACGATGAGGCTCACCCCCCCAGCAGCAACGGCGCTCCAAAGGGAAGCTGACGCTGTTGAATCGGTGATCTGCGTCGCAATCTCTGCCGATGTCCCAAAGGTCGTGGCCACCCAGGCGCTCGAGGCTTCGGCGCGAAACCCGATTCCGGCTCCTGCACACAAGAGGGCTGCCGTTGCCCATGGTAGTGGGCGTCCTTTTCCCACCCGCAGCGCGTCAATGCCCGCGCCGGCAAGCATCGCGACTGCAAACGATACCATACCCATGAATTTCTCTGGGTATCGAAATGCGGACCACAACGGCACCACCTGGGAGAGCAGTTCGTACAGACCACCGTAGCGTCCCAGTGACAGCAGAAGCGATAGGCCTCCCAGCACGACAAAGACCTTCAGATCTCGACGGACCCAGGCCCCCACAAGAGCCAATCCCATCACGGGAATTCCCCAATACAGGCTCTCTGACCAGAAGCCTCCGTGGGGGGTGCCAAAAAACATCCGTGCCACAACCACTGGGTCTCCCTGGCCACCGACAGGGGAGGCGAGAGCCGTCAGCAGCCGCAAGGGATGTGTAGACCAGTCCAGCGTCTGTGCATGAAAGAGCGTAGACTGCACGCGCTCGCTGCTCGTAAACACAGCCCATGCTGGGGCAAGCTGAATACCTGCAAGCAAGGCTGCCAGCCAGCCTATGGCGGCCAGAGCGAGACCTGCTTGGCGAAAGGAGGTGGGTGCCCGTGCGATCAGCCAGAGCAGCGCAATGAAGGCGTAGTAATACCCTGTCTGTACATCGCCGTTGAGAAACACGGATGCCCACAGGACCGCCGGGACCGTCATCCACGCGCCGCCATCCTTGAAAGCTCGCTCAAGGCTGGCACAGAACAGCGGCAGGACGCAGATCGAGTAGAGGTAGACGAGGTTGTCCGTCATTGAGACGACATACCCCGACAGGACGAACACGACACCGGCGCCGACCGCTCCAGTACGTGACAGGGCCATGGTCCGGCCTAACGCATAGGCGCCGACTGCTGCCAGCAGGCAGGTGAGAAGGGTCGAGATCCGATAGGCGTCAGGGACCGATAGGAAGAAATAAAGAGCGGTGAAGGGATGAAAGACGCCGGTGTGAGTCACCCCAATGAACGAGCGCCCCAAACCTTCGTACGGAAACCATTGGGGCAGTTCGCCGGCAGTCAGCCGCTCGACGAGGTACTGCTTGAGCGGTAGAAAAAACCGAAAGGCATCGCGCTTGATCAGTACGAGCTCAGGCAGCCAGAGACCGTGGTAAAACGCGAGGGTGAGACCGCAGAGCACCGTCACGGCCAATCCCGAGGGAGACCATACTCGTCCGATGATTCCGGACGTGGCGACGGGCTTCTCTGATGAGCTTTGGAGTTTCATGTGAGGCAGTGTGGGTGGCGTATCCGCCATCGCGCGTGCGCGATGAGTCCCACACAGAGCAGCACGCCGGTAAGCGAGGCAGCCGCGCCCGTGCGCAGGAGCGGTGTCTCATACCTGAACGTGACCATATGAGCGCCACTTGGTACGACCACTGCCCGAACCAGTGCATTGGCGCGCAAGATGGGAAGGTTGGTGTCTTGGTCGAGCATAGCTGTCCAGCCTGTATCAAAGGCGTCGAGCAGAATCAGGACAGCCGGCTGCGGGACCTCCGCCCGGACGCGAATCTCCTCTGGCGTGTACCGCTCGATCGTGGTGTGTCCCTCCAACGCGGGGCCTGGCAAGGTTTCGTCCGACGTTTCGATCACGTCAACCTCGCCGTCGAGGAAGTCGGGTCGCGTGATCAGGACAGCGGGATCGACCGGCACGGCCGACCGCTCCGGTCGCCTCGAGAGGTAGGCCCGGGGCTTGGCCAGAACGGGGTTCCGGAACAATGCGAGGTCGTAGTCGGGGAGGTCGGCGACGAAAGCTCCGACGAACCGTTGCTTCTGGAAATGAGGCTTGCGAGCGATGTAATAGGTTACGTTGTACCGCGCGGCCACCTCTATTCCAGGCTTGTGCTCCAGCAGAGACAAGAACGACGCGTTTGGAACGGCCAGATAGCGAGTGGCTGTCTCGATGTGAAACTGGGCATTGTGCTCAGCGTCAATTGCTTGGCGGCGTTCTATGGATGCAGCCCCATGATAGCCAACCCAGCGATAGACCTGTTCCGGGGACACGACATCGGACCTGCCCATCGAGATGATCCGGAAGCGGCCGGGTTCGAGCGTACCCTCGCGCATCCTGAGTGCTTCAACCATGGACGGAATAAATGTGGCGGTTTCCACAGGCGCCGTGTGATAAGCGCCCAGGTTTGCGCGCGAAAGGTCCAGTACGATAATACCTATCAGGAAAGCAAGAAACAGTTCCAAACGTAGCCACCTTCTCCGAAACCCGACTAGGATAATCCAGATGCCCAGCGCAGTGAGTGCACTGAAAAAGAAAGCCAGAGCTGCCGAGCTGGCCATTTCATGGGCCAGGGGTTTCGGTGCCCCGAAGCTGGCGGACATCCAGGCGCTGGCAGCCTCGGTTCGAAGGCCGAGCCAGAAGCCTAGACAGATGATCGAGGCTGTGAGCCAGAAAGCAGAGTGTCCCGTTTTCGCCCGCAACGTGTCGAATCCGGCGCCAGCGAGCATCGCGACGGCGAACGACACGACACCCATGAACTTCTCTGGATATCGGAAAGCCGACCAGAGGGGCACCACATGATAGAAAATTTCGTAGAGACCGGCGTACTTTCCGAGGGCGAGCAGGAGCGCCAGACCGCCCAGTAAAGCCAACGCACGCAGGTCGCGCCTGTACCAGATCCCGAGGAGGGCCAGCCCTATCACTGGAACTCCGAGGTAGAGGCTTTCCGCCCACAGGTTCCCATTCGGGGTATCGAAGAAAAAGCCCGCCATCGCCGCCGGATCCGCATTCTCGCCTACTGGTCCTACTAGGACGGTCGCTAATCTCAGCGGGTGGGTCGACCAGATCAGGGGCTGTTCCTTGAATAGGATAGGTTGTGCACGTTCGCTGTCTATGAAGACCGCCCACGCCGGACCCAGTTGAATGCCAGCCAATAGCGCCGCCAGCCCGCCGATGAGCGCCAGCCGGATGCTTGCTTCACGGTAAGACCCGGGCGCGCGCATGCCTATCCAGAGCAGCGCGATGAAGAGGTAGTAGTATCCGGTCTGCACGTCGCCATTCCAAAAAACCGTCGCCCAGATGACTGCGGGGGCCACCACCCACGCGCGGCTGCCCACCAATGCCTTCTCGAGACCAGCGCAAAACAGCGGCAGGGCACAGATCGAGTACAGATAGAGGAGGTTTTCGGTCAGCGACACGACAAAGCCCGAAAGGGTGAATGAGACGCCGGCGATCAACGAGCCCGTGCGGGAAATGTTCAGCGTGCGTCCCAGCGCGAGGGCGCCGAGCGCGGCCAGCAGGCAGGAAAGGAGTGTCGACATGCGATAAGCATTGGGCCCTGAGAAAAGAAAATAGAGCGCCGTGAAAGGATGAAAGACGCCGATCCCTGATACTCCAATGAAAGGACACCCCAGTGCCTCATACGGAAACCACTGCGGCAGCTCGCCGGCCATCAGCCGCTCGATCACATACTGTTTGAGCGGGAGAAAATACCGAAAGGCGTCGCGTTTGATGAGCACGAGGTCAGGCAGCCAGAGTCCGTGGTAGAAGGCGAGCGTGATGCCGATGAGTGCTGCGACGGCCATCCCCGTGGACTGCTCACTCAGGTTTTGCGAGGACATTGATGCTGCATCCTGACGGAATCAGTTCCCGGAGCACACGAGGATTAGTCTGCAGCGGCTGCCCACTTTTTAGAGCGGTCAGCGTATATCCTGATGTTCCGAGGATGTCGAGTAATTCTTCCAAGGAGTGTCCGGTCTCCACAATGGTGTAAGGAGCCAGCTCAATGATGATCAGTGGCCGTTCTCGTTTGAGCGTGGTCATGCTCCCGCGCAAAACCAGGCATTCGTAACCGTCGATATCCATTTTGACAAGATGGACTCTCACTATTCCGGCGCGCTCAAGGTATTCGTCCAATGTTGCAACAGATGCACCATCGGTCCTCCTCAACCTGCCACCATGTTTCTGGTGAAGGTCGCTCTGGTTGGCCAGCGGCCAACTAGAATAAATCCCGGGAACAAGGTCAGCGCCAGGTTTCTCGACGAGCATAACTTGCTCCATGAGAATCCTTGGGGAGAGGGTGGGATTGAGGCCGACATTTGTGACAAGCTTGTTAAAGGCAAAAGCCGTCGGCTCAAAGGCGACCACCTTCCCACCAGGCCCAACACAGCGGGCAAGGTGCAAGGTGTGCGCTCCGATATTAGCCCCAATATCCAGAACGACATCGTCACGCCTGACCAGGCGACGATAAGCCGACACAGTCGACCATTCGAATAATCCGAGAAGATAGATCGAAAGGTCAATGCCTTCTCCCAGATCAAGTCGCCACTTGATGCCTTTGCGATTGACTTCGACGTGGTTGCTCAATCCCATAGCTTTGCGCAACACAGTAACGACTTTATAGGCAACCTTTGCAGCGGCAAGTTTGGTCTTTGTGCTAAACACCGTGGGCTTTTCTCTCTGACCGGAAGCGTCCCATGTGGTTCGTCCTCCATCGGGCATGCGCAATGAGCCAGAAGCTGAGTAGGACACCGACCAGTGAAGCCCAGGCCCCTGTCTTCAGCAGCGGGGTCTGGTACGAAAACGCGACGACATGCGTACCTGCCGGCACCACCACCGCCCGCACGAGCGCGTTGGCCCGCAGGATGGGGAGTTCCACGCCGCTTTCGAGGGTGGCCGTCCAACCGGCATCAAAAGCGTCGAGCAGAATAAGGACCACCGGTTTTGTGGCGTCGACCCGCACTTGCACGTTCTCGGGTGCGTAGTGCTCGATAGTCGTACTCCCATCACTGGCTGGTTCCGGCAACGTGGGGTCCGGTGTTTCGATCATGTCTACCTCGCCGCTCAGGAAGTCCGGCCGCGCGAGTAGCGCGACGGGGTCAACTGGCGAGGCGGCGCGCTCCGGTCGCTGCGACAGGTAGACACGAGGCTTGGCGGGGACGGGATTTTGAAACAGGGCGAGTCTGAAATCGGGGAGTGCTGCCACTAACGTCTTGGCGAATCGCGGGTCCTTGAAGCGGTACCAGCGGCCGATGAAGTAGGCCGTGTTGTAACGTGCGGCACCCTCTGGGTCTATGCCCCGCTCTAGCATGGCTATGAACGGTGCTCTGAAGCCGGGCAGATAGCCACGTACCGCCTCAATGTGAAACTGGGCGTGATGCACCAGATCGAGCGCCTGCCGACGCTCTACGGACCAGCCCCCATAGAAGTCAAGCCAATGTCTCAGGTGTTGCGGATACACGATCTCGTTTTCATAGAAAGAGATCAGCCGGAAGCGACCGGGTTCCAGCGTGCCTTCACGTGCCCTGATGGCCTCCGCGAGGGGAGGGAAGAACGTTGCGGCCTCTGCCGGCGCGGTGTGGTAGGCGCCCAGGTTTGCTCGCGAGAGATCGAGTACGACGATCGCGATGAGGAAGGTAAGAAGTAGTTCCAGTCGCATTGCTCCTTTCTGAAATCCCAGGACTGCGATCCCGACACCCAGCGCCGCCACTGCGCTGAACAGGAAAGCGCGCGCCCCTGAGTCTGTCAACTCTTGCGCCAGAGCCGGAGATGCACCGAAGCTAGCGGCCATCCACGCGCTGGCGCGGGCGGTGTAGAGGCTGAGTCCTGCGCCCACACACAGGCCCACTCCTGCGAACCATAGCAACGGGCGTCCTTTCCCTACCCGTAATGCGTCGAGTCCTGCACCTGCGAGTATCGCTGCCGAGAACGAGACTACGCCCATGAGTTTCTCTGGGTACCGGAAGGCCGACCAGAGCGGCACCACATGGTAGAAGACCTCGTAAAAGCCGACGTATCGCCCAAGCGCAAGCAGCAGCGCAAAGCTACCGAGCAAGACAAGTACGCGCAGCTTCGGGCCATGCCACGCACCAAGGAGTGTCAGGCCTATCACGGGGACCCCCAAGTAGAGGCTCTCTGCCCAGACGCCGGCACCTGGCGGACCGTAGAGGAGGCGCCCCAAAAGCGACAGGTTTTCGTTTTCGGCTATGGGAGAAGCCAACACAGTTGCCAATCTCAGCGGATGCGTCGACCAGTGCATTGCCCGCTCGTGGAACAGCGCAGATTGCGTGCGGTCGCTCCCCACAAACACCGATGCTGCCGGTCCAAGTTGAACGCCAGCCAGGAAAGCTGTGAGACCGCCGACGAGTAGCAGTCGCAGAGCCGCTTCGCGGCGTGATCCTGGTGCGCGCATGGCTGTCCAAAGCAGGGCGATGAATCCGTAGTAGTACCCTGTTTGCACGTCGCCCATCAGAAAGACCGTCGCCCAGATTGCTGCTGGTACGACCACCCACGCACGCCTACCCACCAATGCCTTTTCGAGACCAGCGCAGAACAGCGGCAGGACACAGATCGAATACAGGTAGAGGAGATTGTCGGTGGATGACACGACATAGCCCGAAAATGCGAAGGCGATCCCGGCAAGCAGCGCTCCTGGCGGGGAAATTTCCAGCCTGCGTCCCAGCACGAACGCGCCGCCGGCGGCCAGCAGGCAAGACAGGAGCGTCGAGGCGCGATAGGCATCATAGACGGGGAAGAGAAAATAGAGCGCCGTAAAAGGGTGGAAGATTCCTGTTGCAGTCGCTCCGATGAAGGGTCGGCCAAGCGCCTCGTAGGGGAACCATTGGGGTAGCTCACCGGCCGACAGTCGTTCCACGAGGTACTGCTTGAGCGGGAGAAAGAACCGAAAGGCGTCGCGTTTGATGAGCATGAGACCTGGCAGCCAGAGGCCATGGTAGAAGGCGAGGGTGAGACCCAGTAGGACCGTCACTGCGAGCGATGTGGGAAGGCTTCCCTGTGCGTTGTTCTTGTCAGGCCCGCTGGGCTTCGCATCAAGCGGAGACATCTGAAGGCGATCCCCCTGCTCTGCGAGACTCAGGCAGCATTCTTTCGCCCCACGACCAGGACATTTTTCCCGAACCACGGTTCCTGTACACCTTCCAACCAACGGGTGAACGGGACAAACCACGTATCGTAAAAATGCGCGACGTGGGTGTTGATGGACGTGCGCCTCCCAACCACATTCAGGAGGTACCAAGGCAGTACCCCCATGCAGTCCATGTACTTGGACTTGACTACATCAAATCCCCCGGTGCGCAGCAACCCCTCCAAGTGCGGCTTCTCGTAGCGCCGATAGTGGCCGACCGCCTTGTCAAGCGCGCTATAGAGCCACGGCAGAGCCGGCACGAACACGACAAACGTGCCACCCGGCACGAGCGCGTGGTAGGCAGCGCGGATTGATGCCTGATCGTCCGCGATGTGTTCGAGGACATTGATCATGAGCACGGTGTCAAACCGTTCCGGGGAAGATCGGAAGACCTCGTTGGTTGTCGTCAGGCGGCCTGCCCGCAGCAGATCGGGGTGGGCGGTCTTCAACCGCTTGTGCAGATGCTGGTAGAGGGTGCCCTCTGGCTCGAACACCTCCAATCGCGCCGTCGGGTGGCAGGACACATGTGAGCGCACGAGCCGGGCGGTGAAGGTGCCGATGCCGGCCCCGATTTCGACCAGCCGCTCCCCGAAGAACGGACGGACTTCCTCGAAGAGCCATCGGTAGTAGTTCTCCAGATCGTCGAGGGCCAGGAGGCTTGCTGTCAGGGACTCGCCGTCAGTCATACGTGTTGGCGCGCGCACGGCCCACAGAGGGGGATTCTAGACGCGGGTCTGGAAAGAGGCAAGGACAAACTGGTATAAGGGACCGCGGTTGAGGGCTGTTACTGGA
>Ga0307471_100002731_pt1 | contig 10258 bp, 6 predicted proteins | sample atmos_gasesAM3C__2_FD_204566 | JGI IMG/M metagenome (GOLD analysis project Ga0307471, IMG submission 204566) | Hardwood forest soil microbial communities from Morgan-Monroe State Forest, Indiana, United States - atmos_gasesAM3C_515 | ecosystem: Environmental > Terrestrial > Soil > Temperate... | reverse complement strand
GCTGAGTCCTGCCGGTGTATTGACTAACTATAGTATCACCTACAACACAGCTGCCTTCACCATCAACGCCAAGAATGCGACGTGGACAACGCAGCCGAACAATAAAACCTACGGTGACGCTGATCCCAATCCGCTGACTACTGGCAGTGGCAGCGGGTTCCTGGTATCGGACGGGGTCACGGCGACTTACAGTCGTGCGTCAGGCGAGACGGTGTTAGGAGGTGCCTATCACATTACGGCCACACTGAGTCCCGGGGGCGTGTTGAGCAATTACAACATCAGCAACGCTGGTGCGGACTTCACGATCAACAAGCGGTTGGCAACGTGGACGACCAACCCGAACAGCAAAGCCTATGGTAGTCCGGATCCGAACCCGTTGACTGCCGGCAGTGGAACGAACTTCGTTGCGGGCGACAATGTGACTGCGACTTATAGCAGGGTGGCTAGCGAGTTCCCGAGTCCGCCTACTTATCACATCACCGCGACGCTGAGTGCGACGCCGACGTCGGCTTTGAATAACTACATCATCACGAACAGCGGCGCGGAGTTCTCGATCGTTACGACCTTCTTGTGCGACTCGGCCAGCACGATTCCGTCGCACTTCCACGAACAGGCGATTCAAGCCGGTCGGACCATTTGGTTCAACAACTCATTCGAGGTCAAACACGTTGGCCACGAAGGGTCCGAGCATGACGACCGCGACCAGATGGACGAAAACGACAATAACGAAAATGAGATGTGGGAGGCAGTCGTCAATGGTAACCATTCGGTGACCTTCCGCTTCGAGAACCAGACAATCACGTTCAGGAACGGCCAGACCACGATTGGACCACTCGCGGTGCCCAACGCGCAAATCACCTTCACCAACAGCGTCACCACGGCAACGACCTTCTACGATTCGCCCAGTAACACATGGGTCACGACCCTGCCGGCACAAGACATCAGGGGCCGCGTCTTTGCCTCAGGGCTGGCGTACGTCGTGCCTACGGGTGGGTTGCAGGGCAATATTAACCCAGTCAACTGGACGGCGCGGATTAGCTCCGACACGCCCGGGCTCAAAGTGCGCTGGACCTGGGGCGCGGCCGCCTTCTCGCAGTTCTCAACGAACTACAACGCTCTGGGCGTGGTGGCGGTGAGTCAGTTGCACCCTCCTTCGCCGCCGCCACCGCTTGGTCCCTTGAACCGCGCGGGCGTGCCGCTTAACTACGCGCAGTACGCCGTCAACGATGCGCGCGGCCGGGGCGGCAACGCAGCCGGCTGGCGCAGCCGCAGCACGACCACCAGCCAGTGCGGCCTCGGCACGTTCATCACATACACGCAGGCCGAATGGAGCAAGCATTCCGATCCGCACAATGCAAACGCCGGCTCGCTTCTCACGAGCAACTTTGCCAGCGTCTATCCTGGGCCGACGTACGTGACCATCGGCACCCCCGCACTAAAATTGACGTTCACGACGGTGGACGCCATTCAGCGGTTCCTGCCGGCCGGCGGCAAAGCGGCTGCTTTGGACGCGACCGCGACGAACCCGACGAAGTCCAAGGGCGGTGGCTTCGCGGGTCAGGTGCTGACGTTGAAGATCAACGTTGACTTCGCGAGCGCCGGCTTGCTGGGCGTCGATCTGAGGTACCTCAGGGTCGTAGACGGCCCACTGGCCGGCTGGGCCGTCCAGGACGTGCTCGACTTCGGTAATCAGGCACTCGGCGGCGGCGGCTTAACAAAGAACGCGGTGACGTTAACGTTCGATCAGTTGAACGACATTATCACAAACATCAACGAGAACTTTGACAGCGGCACGGTCGATAGAGGATTCGTGCTGCCTTAGCAGCAGCCATGAACAGGATGCCAGAAGCTAAACAGAAAGTAACACCGATGAGAACATACAAATTAACAGCGGCCATGAACAGGATGCCTAACAAAGAACGTGGGATGATGATCATGCCTAACCGATGCATCGCTGCCGCCATTGCGGCTACACTCGTGGGCGCGGTTTGGTTCAGCAGCTTGAGCGTGCAGGCACAGGCGCTGCCACCGGTCCTGCTGGTGCTCGACAAGGACGCGATCGACTATGGCCCGCCTCCGCACTTACTCCCGGAAGACGCGGTCAACCCCGATATTGCCGGCATTGGCGTCCGTGATGGGCTACGCTATTTTCAGAGTCACGTCGATTCGCAAGTGGTGCTCCCGAGCGGGCAGGCCGGCAATGATGGCTGGTTCGCGCTGCGGAGCGATCCGGCAACCTGGGATAGCATTGAGGGCGCCAACGATGGCCTCAAGAACTTCGCCATCGCGGGCCCCGGTTTGGGTTCGCCCGATGACAATGGCGACCGCGAGTCGTTGCTCAGTGGTGTGCCCAACGTCGTTCCGATTCGCGCCAATGGCCTTGCAATGCTGGTGGGCCGCAACGTCTGCGCGGTCGTCTACAGCGGCGACATCACCGTGACGCCCGGCAATCCATCCACGGCTAACCTGCAGGGGCCCACGCTCGGACGGATCGCATTCCAAATTGTGTCGCTCGGGCCGGCCGATGACCCGTCATATCCTCTAGTACAGGTGCAGATTGCCGATTGGAGCGCGACCTGCGGCGGAGACACGGTGCCGTTCGCGGACGCGCCGGACTAAGTCCGTTACCCGGCTTCAGCCCGTGGCAGGAGTTATACGTTCCGCATCAACCTAAAGGACGGTAGCGGCATCCAGTTTGTGATCGGTATAAAGTAACGCCACAGACAATTCGAGTCCCCCAGAGAAAACCGCGCCGAGAGGTGAAAATCCCCTCGGCGCTTTCTCTTTTTTCGGGAGTGGATCCGGGCTCGCGTACTGGTTTCGGCGCGATCGCCAGCACGTGAGGCGCATGCGCTCCCCCGGGGATTTTGGGCGATTGAGGTCAATCGGCCTTACCTTCTGATCATGATCGGCGTCAGTTCTTATTCGACAGCCGAAGTTTTCGCTTTCGTAAATTCTCATACGCTGTTCTTTGTTCGCCGATGACTGCGGTCGAAGATCGGCGAGGAAGCACGCGCGCGGCGGGAGTCGTGGGCATGGCGATTCTGTCGAGTCGCATCCTCGGCTTGATTCGCGAGATGGTGTTTGCTGGTCTGTTTGGCGCCGGAAAAAATCTCGATGCGTTCCTAATGGCGTTTCGGTTGCCGAATCTGCTCCGTGATTTGTTCGCTGAAGGCGCGCTATCGACGGCGTTCATCACGACGTTTTCAAAGAAAATCGCGGTCGATGGCGATGAATCAGCATGGCGTCTGGCGAACAAAGTCGCGACGCTCACGGCCGTTTTCATGAGCGTAGTCACATTGCTCGGCATCGTGTTCGCGCCGCAGCTCGTCGACCTTTTAACGTGGGGCAGCTGGTCGCCGGACAAAACCGCGCTGACCATTTTGCTCACGCGCATCATGTGGCCATTCATGTTGCTCGTGTCGCTTGCCGCGCTGGTGATGGGCATGCTCAATGCCAAGCACGTTTTCGGCCCGCCGGCCATGGCGTCGAGTTATTTTAATCTCGGTTCAATTATTGCCGGTGTCGCGATTGGCTGGTGGCTGGATCCGCATTTCGGTGCGCGCTCGCTCGTGGGATTGGCAATCGGGACGCTGGTCGGCGGAGCCTGGCAATTGGCTGGACAATTCCCTTCTCTTTGGCGCGTTGGTTACAAATATCACACCGATTTTCAGTGGCGCGATCAAGGCGTGCGAGCTGTGCTCACGCTCATGGGGCCCGCTGTGATCGCCGCAAGCGCCGTGCAGGTGAACGTGCTCGTCAATAGCGGATTCGCGGCGAGCCTTGGCAACGGGCCGGTCAGTTGGTTAAACATTGCATTTCGCATGATGCAGTTGCCGATGGGAATCTTCGGCGTGGCGATCGGAACAGTTACCCTTCCGCTGGTATCGAAAAGCGCGGCCGTGGGAAACATGGACGAGTTCCGCGCAATTCTCGCTCGTGGGATCAGGCTCGCATTTTTGCTTACCATTCCATCGGCGATTGGATTGGCTATGTTTGCGTCGCCGATCATCAGCGTGATCTACCAACACGGACGGTTTAACGAGCAAATGACGCGCGAGACTGCCGGCGCATTGGAATTTTACGCAGTCGGTCTTGTTTCATATGCGGTCCTGAAGGTGTTAACGCCTGCGTTTTACGCAATCGGCAAACGCAACACGCCAATGATCATCAGTTTCCTTGCGATCGGCGCGAACCTTTTTCTGAACTGGCTTTTTACCTTTCGGCTCGGGTGGGGACACCGTGGTCTGGCTTTTTCGACGAGCCTCGTTGCGACAATCAATTTCCTGTTGCTTTACGCGTTGATGCGACGCCATGTGCGCAGGCTGGAAACGCGGCAGCTGCTGGTTGGCCTCGGAAAAATGTGTCTTGCCGGGGCGGTACTGGCATTGGTTTGCTGGGCGGCAAATTACTGCTGGCTTGGTGCCTGGGCGCAGTTGCGCTTTTTTCCAAAGTTATGTGAGCTGCTGGTCGCGATCACGGTCGGTGCAGCGGCATTCTTTGGCTGCGCTTACTTGTTGCGCGTAAGCGAAGTGCAGGACATTGCCGATGTTTTTCGGAGGCGATTTTGGTAATCTGCGAATTATCTGAGAGCCTGATCGAAGTCCTCGATTAGATCGTCTGCATTTTCGAGGCCTATCGACAATCGCAAAAGGCCTTCAGGCGAAGTTGTTCCTGCGCCTTCAATCGATGCCCGATGTTCGATCAAGCTTTCCACGCCGCCGAGACTGGTCGCTCGGGTAAAGATTTTTGTTTTAGCGGCGACTGACATTGCTGCGTCACGTCCGTCCTTAACCTCAAGCGAAAGCATCCCACCAAACATTGACATCTGTTTTGCGGCAATCTCATGTCCAGGATGGGGCTTTAACCCGGGATAATGGACGCGTGCGACTTTTGGGTGTTGGGAAAGGAAATCGGCGACTTTCATGGCGTTCTCCGAATGCGCGCGCATTCGCCACGGCAGCGTGCGCATTCCACGCAAAATCAGCCAGCAGTCGAAAGGCGAGGGGACTGCGCCGCCCTCATATTGGATACTGCGGATACGTTGGAAAAAATCATCCTCCACCTTGGAAATGACGATTCCTCCGAGAACATCGCAATGACCGCCGAAATATTTTGTCGTGGAATGCAGGACTAGATCCGCACCCAAGTCGAATGGGCGCTGCAGCGTTGGCGCCCAGGTGTTATCACAAACGCAGGTCGCGCCAGCTCCGTGGACAATTTGGGCGACGGCGGCAAGATCGACAATTTTCAACAGAGGATTCGATGGGGTTTCCATCCAGGCGAGCTTTGTCTTCGAGCAAAGCGCCCTTTCAACGGCGCGAAGATCGCTCATATCGACGAAGCTGACGTCGAGTCCCCAGCGGAGGAACATTTCGCGCAGCAATCGCGATGTTCCGTAGTAAGCATCCACATGCGCGAGGACGTGATCGCCTGGCGTCAGTGCCTGAAAGATGGACATGCTTGCTCCGGTTCCGGAGGCGAAAGCTGCCGCCGCGGCCCCGCCCTCCAGCGCGCTGATTCCCTGCTCGAGCGCCTGACGGTTTGGATTGTTGTTGCGCGTATACATGAACCCGCGCGAATACGTGCCCTCAGCGTCACGCTCGAACGTGGTTGAAAGATGAATCGGCGACGAAACTGCGCCGGTCGCCGGATCAACGGTGTGGCCTGCGTGGACAGCTAGAGTCTCAATTTTCATTGTGGTTGATTTTTCGAACGGACGGTACGGGTTGCAAACGCGATTGTCGACCTTACGCTGTTGCGGCTTTCGGAGTTGACTCGCCAATGTTTTCGGAGTTGACGGCTCTATTCGCCCAGCGCAAATAGCAACTGCATTTGGCGGCCAACTGGTCCAGCCTGCGAGTTTATTTTCATGAGTATCTACAACGATGACGTGTTTCAGATGGCCTGTGATCAATTTCAGGTCATCGCCGATTACTTGAGTATCGATAAGAACGATCGCGAGCGGCTGATGTATCCAAAGCGCGCCATTGCCGTGACCTTGCCGGTGCACATGGATGATGGCAGCACGAGAACTTTTCAAGGCTATCGTGTTCAACATCACTTGACCCTCGGCCCGACAAAGGGCGGCACGCGCTTCGCTCCGTCCTTATCCATGGGCGAAACTGCGGCGCTGGCCATGTGGATGAGCTGGAAATGTGCGCTGTCCAATTTGCCGTACGGCGGAGCAAAAGGCGGAGTCGCGGTGGATCCTGCCAAATTATCCCGGACCGAGCTGGAGTCGGTCTCGCGCCGCTACATGCAGGAAATGATTCCGTTTGTCGGGCCACACACCGACATTATGGGCCCTGATATGGGCACGAACGAACAGGTCATGGCTTGGTTCATGGACACCTATTCAGTGCATCAAGGTTATTCCGTCAGTGAAATCGTGACCGGCAAACCGGTAGCCATCGGCGGAACGGAAGGCCGGCGGGAAGCAACCGGGCGCGGCGTCGTGTACCTGGTCGAGCGCGCGATGAATATGTTGAAAATGGATCCGGGAAAATGCACGGCGATTGTGCAGGGATTCGGCAACGTTGGCTCAGTGGCGGCTCTCTCCCTCGGCTACAAGACTGGTGTCAAAGTAGTTGGTATTAGCGACGCACATGCGGCAATCTACAATCCGAAAGGAATAGATATTCAAGCCGCCGAACAGCACATTTTGAAGAAAGGGACCCTGCGGGCATTCGCCCAGGACAATCATGTCGATCCGAACAAACTCCTCACGATGCCGTGCGATATCCTGGTGCCGGCAGCAGTCGATCGCGTAATTAACGGAAAGAACGCCGGGCAACTCAAATGCCGAATCCTCGCCGAAGCTGCTAATGGGCCGACCACTCCGGAGGCAGACCTGATTCTGGAAAAACGGTGGGACGAAATCTTTGTGATCCCTGACATTTTGTGCAACGCCGGCGGCGTAATTGTTTCTTACTTTGAGTGGGTCCAGGGATTGCAATCCTATCTGTGGACGGAAATGGAAGTGACCGACAAGCTTTTCCGCATCCTGGAACATTCGTTTGCGCAGGTCATTCGACGAGCGAAGGCGCATAAGATTTCTCATCGCACCGCCGCCATGGCCATCGGCGTCGAGCGCGTGCTCAAAGCTAAAAAGGTGCGCGGCCTGTTTCCGTGAGTGTTTGTTGTAGCACCGCTCCTGTAGGGCGTTGCATTGTTTCAAAGCCAAAGACGCCCACACACGGCGCACAGCGCCGTGGCTACAATGCTTGCACGCTACGATGAAGTTTTCGCATACTGAAGATCAGCGAGAAAATCAACATCTCGACATCTTGACCGATGAGGAGAACGGCATGCGAATCGTCGTTTCCCGTCTGGGTGCGGAATTAGTCAGTCTCGCCCGAGTTAACGAGGCGGGCGAATGGACCGGTTTTCTTTACCGGGACAACGACCTTTCAGCGCCCTCTCAGGGATGGGCGAATCATGCGACGGTGATGGGTTACTATCTCCATCGGCTTAAAGACGGACGCAGTTTGTACCGGGGGCATGAAATCAAAGGCGGGAATCACGGTTTTCTCCGCTCTAAAACGTGGCACTTCACCGGAACTTCTCTTCAGGAAAACGGCGCCTCATTAGAATATCGCATCACGCCGAATGATTTCTCAGCAGATGAATATCCGCTGAAAGTCAGCGTGACCCTGACCTACAGGATCGATGCGAACAAAGTGGGCGCGCTTTTCGAGTTTCGAAACGAGGAGCCTGAACTGGAAGCGCACGTTTCTTTTGGATTGCATCCGGGATTCGCGGCGACCTCGTTCGAAAGCTTCCATCTTCAGATGCCCAGAGGACTTTACCGGCGTCACTTTTCGCCGGGAAATTATCTTTCCGGTCAGACCCGTGATATCGAATTCGCAGGTGGGGAAATGCCGTTTCCCAAAACCGAATTACCCGGTTCCATTATTCTGGAGCTTCTCGATGTTCCGAGGCGTCAATTTTCCTATGTCGATCCGCCAAGCGGCCGCTGGGTCATCGCCGATTTAACGGGCGTCCCTTATCTGACTTTGTGGTCCGATGGTGGACCATTCCTTTGCATCGAACCATGTTGGGGGCTCACTGATCATCATCAACAGCGGGCCTTTGAAAATAAGGAAGGAATTCAAACAATCGCGTCCGGCGGCGTACTGCGCGCGTCGTTCAGCATGGCCCCGGAACTTGCCTCCTGCGATTAGCAGGTAATTGACCACTGACAAGCGATCACTTACCGCTAACCACTATGTCAGCAGATTCACTTCGCGCTTTGCTAGCGCACTCAATTGATTATGCGGGAATGTTTCCGCCCTGTAGTCTCGGGCTCGAACCAGCCCTAACAAATCAGGCTGAGTATGTCCGCTCTCTGGACGCATGGATGCTTGGCGCATTCGTTCTCTCCACTGAACAATTCGATGCGACCAAACAACTCCTTTCGCAATTTGATGCTCAGCATCCACTGCGCGTTGCTGCGCTCGGACCGAAGACTGCGAGCACGGATGCCTTTCTTGAAGCGCTCGATGACGCGGATGCAGCGATCCGCTCGTTATCGAGACACAACGTCGATCTAATATCAATCAGTCATCTTGAGATGTTTTTGCCGCAAGACATCGACCTCACATCGCTGCAGGAGGCGAAATCGATTGTCGGTGATTTGCCGGTTTTCTGGGAAGCGCCCCCGGACAGAGCGGAACAGACTATTGCGTTGCTCGCCGAATCGAACTCAGATTCCGACTTGGCGACCTTCGGCTACAAACTGCGCACCGGCGGAGTGACTACGGATGCGTTTCCAACCTCGATGCAGATTGCCAAAGCGCTCGTGACCCCGGCTACGCATCAACTGCCAATCAAGTTTACAGCCGGTCTTCACCATCCGCTGCGACAATACCGAGAAGAAGTCCAAACAAAGATGCACGGTTTCCTGAATGTGTTGGGCGCGGCGGCGCTCGCTGCCGAGCATCGATGGGATACGAATCAAACCGCGATGATGCTGGAAGACGAAAATGTGGATTCGTTTTCGTTCACTGACGATTTTTTTACGTGGCGCGAATGGCGGATCGATACCAAACGGCTGCAATATCGCCGGCGATTCGTGGTGTCGTTTGGCAGTTGCAGCTTCGATGAGCCACGCGAAGATTTGCGCGCACTCGGATTCCTGTAAGGTAGGGGCGGTTCACCTGAACCGCCCTCGCTGCGTAGGCACACGCAACGGGCGATTGAGGTCAATCGCCCATACCAGTTATGTCACTCAAATCATTCGTCGATGTTTCGCAGGATTCGCATTTTCCCATCCAAAATCTTCCCTTCGGCATCTTTCAGCCGAAAGGAGGCAAACCACGCGCCGGAGCCGCGATCGGCGATTTGGTTGTCGATCTTTCTGCGCTCGAAGAACTCGGCCATTTCCGTTCGCCGGAATTTCGAGGCCGAAAGCCTTTTTCAGAAGATTCGCTCAATGCGTTCCTCGCGCTTGGTCGTCCGGCGTGGCGTAAGGCGCGGGCAGTTCTTCAACGTCTTCTCTCGTCCAAAACGCCGATTCTTCGTGACAACGCGAGGCTGCAGGCGCGGGTCTTTCATGCGCAAAAGAGCGTCACCATGAAATTGCCGGTGCGCATTGCCAATTATACCGATTTCTATTCGTCGTATCACCATGCGCACAACGTGGGCACAATGTTGCGTGGGCCGGAGAACGCGCTGATGCCAAATTGGAAATGGCTGCCTGTAGCGTATCACGGACGCGCCAGCTCGGTTGTGATCAGCGGGACCGATGTGCGGAGGCCACAAGGCCAAATCAAACCGCCCGACGCTACGATGCCGACTTTCGGTCCGACAAAGAGCCTCGATTACGAGCTCGAAATGGCGTTCCTGATTGGCCCGGGAAATTCGTTAGGCGAACCGGTGCCGATTCATCGCGCGGTCGATCATATCTTCGGCCTGGTTCTAATGAACGATTGGAGCGCGCGGGATATTCAGGCGTGGGAGTACCAGCCGCTCGGTCCGTTCCTGGCCAAGAATTTTTGCACCAGCATCTCACCGTGGGTGGTGACACTCGAGGCCCTTGAGCCTTTCCGAAAACCGCTTCCGACACAGGATCCCGCGCCGATGCCATATTTGCGAGCAAAGGATGATTTCACGTTCGACATTCAACTCGAAGCGAGCTTGCAAACTTCATCGATGAATGCGGCTCACGTCATAACACGCTCCAATTTTCAAAATCTGTATTGGAGCATTGCCCAACAGCTCGCCCATCACACAATTAGCGGATGTAATCTGCAGC
>Ga0307471_100002730_pt1 | contig 10259 bp, 9 predicted proteins | sample atmos_gasesAM3C__2_FD_204566 | JGI IMG/M metagenome (GOLD analysis project Ga0307471, IMG submission 204566) | Hardwood forest soil microbial communities from Morgan-Monroe State Forest, Indiana, United States - atmos_gasesAM3C_515 | ecosystem: Environmental > Terrestrial > Soil > Temperate... | reverse complement strand
TTTGGGCCTCGTGGTCTCGAATAAGCCAAAATTGAGCACGTCGGGGATACCAAATCATTGAAACCGTTGCTCTTGTATCCGCGATTGACCCTTGCTGCCCCGCTCGAATACGATGCCGCGATGCGCAAAACCATACGTGTTAGGGCTGAATCAGGAAGATTCAGGCCATGAAACGCCTGCTGAAAACGACAGCGTGGCTGGCAGTCGCGGCTTTGGGAGCTATAGCTCTGGGGGCAATCGCGCTGCAGCGCAACGAAGCGGTGAACGCGACCTGGTTCGTGATTGCAGCGGTTTGCTGCTACTTTGTGGCGTTTCGGCTCTATTCGGCGTTCATCGCCGCGAAACTGCTTGCGCTTGACGATACGCGCGCCACTCCCGCCGAACGTCACGACGATGGGCGTGATTTTGTTCCGACCAACAAATGGGTTTTGTTCGGGCATCACTTCGCGGCCATTGCAGGCCCCGGACCTCTGGTTGGCCCCACGCTCGCCGCACAGTTCGGTTATCTGCCGGGAACGCTTTGGCTGATCGCCGGAGCCGCGTTCGCAGGCTGCGTGCAGGACTTCGTCATCCTTTTCTGTTCGATTCGCCGCGACGGCAAATCGCTGGGTCAGATGGCGCGGGAAGAAGTCAGTGAGCGCGGCGGCTTCATCGCACAACTTGCCGTGCTGATCATCATGATCATTCTTCTTGCGGCTATCGGTCTTATAGTAGTCAACGCCTTGAAATCATCGCCGTGGGCCACGTTCACGCTGACCATGACGATTCCCATTGCCATGCTGCTGGGTGTTTATCTGCGCTATGTGCGCCCCGGGCGCGTCCTGGAAGCATCCATGATCGGGGTGGCGCTGCTCCTCTTTGCTGTCATATCCGGCCAATGGGTTGCGGGTTCTCCTTCGTGGTCACAAGTGTTTACATTGAGCGGCGTTGCATTAACGATCGCCATCATCATTTACGGCTTTGCGGCTTCAGCGTTGCCGGTTTGGCTGCTGCTCGCGCCACGCGATTATCTGAGCGCATTCGTCAAGGCTGGCGCTGTGTTCGCCTTGGCTGCAGGAATTCTTTTTGTTCGCCCTCAAGTGCTGATGCCTCCGCTGACGCGCTTTATCGATGGGACAGGCCCGGTTTTCGCTGGCAAGATTTTTCCATTCTGTTTCATCACGATCGCTTGCGGAGCGATCAGCGGATTTCACTCGCTGATTTCTTCTGGAACGACGCCAAAAATGATTCTCCGCGAAAGCCAGGCGCGCTTGATTGGCTTTGGCGCGATGCTGATGGAATCCTTCGTTGGAGTCATGGCGATGATTGCCGCGTGCGCCATGACGCCCGGCGTGTATTTCGCGATCAACAGCCCTTCCAGCATCGTTGGAAACACCGCGGAGGCAGCAGCCGCAACCATCAGCAGTTGGGGCTATCCGCTCGCAGCGCAGAGCATGACGAGCCTGGCGCATGCCGTTGGCGAACAAACTTTGCTAAACCGTTCCGGTGGCGCGCCGTCACTGGCCGTAGGCATGGCGCAGATCTTTTCGAGTACGATCGGCGGCGAACGCCTGCTGAGCATCTGGTATCACTTCGCAATCATGTTCGAGGCTCTCTTTATCCTCACGGTGCTGGACGCCGGCACGCGAGTGGGCCGCTTCATGGTGCAGGAGCTTGGTGGCCGCGTCTGGAAGCCTTTTGGGCGCACCGGCTGGTTGCCAGGCGTTCTGCTCTCCAGCGCGCTGATCGTCGGAATGTGGGGCTACTTTCTTTACCAGGGAGTGATCGACCCGCTCGGCGGCATCAATTCGCTGTGGCCGCTGTTTGGCATCTCGAATCAACTACTTGCTGCGGTTGCACTGGTGGTTGCCACCACGATCCTGATGAAGATGGGCAAGTTGCGTTGGATTTGGGTGACGCTGCTGCCGATGGCTTGGATCGTGACGATCACCATGACCGCGAGCTATCAAAAAATCTTCGATCCCAATCCGCGCCTCGGGTTTCTTGCGAACGCGAATGCGCTCGCTGCACAAATTGCCGCCGGAACGATTCCAACGGCAAGGATCGCCGATACGCGGCGATTGATCTTCAATCAGCGGCTCGATGCGGCGGTTACCGCGATTCTGGCCGCAATGATTCTCGTGTTGATCGTGGAGGCACTCATTCAGTGGTATGCGCTGCTCAGCGGCAGCCGCCAACCTGACTTGCGGGAAACTCCTTATGTGGCGACGCGATGGGCCGAGCATTTCTCTGGCGCAGCCCACGGGGATGACTGATGCCGAATATTGCAAAATCTGCGTTGCAGTCTTTCGATTTTGGTCATCGTGTTTGGCGGCGTCTGTGGATCGGCATCCGCGCGTGGTGCGGCGATTCCGACTACGAATATTACGTGCGCTCTTCGTTGAATCGAGGGAACGCGCCAACCTTGTCCGAAAAACAGTTTTACGTCGAGCGAATGAACCAACGTTATTCCCGCCCGAGCCGCTGCTGCTAAAAAACTCCAAAGGATGTTCTTCCAAACCAGCGATGATAGCGGTGCGGATTTGACCGGGTGCAGGGGGTCGCTTACACTAAATAATTCCAGATAAGCCGCTGACGCGGCTGGTGCATTGCGGAACAGCCAGGCCGTAATTTCCTGCTCCGCAGTGCGACAATACGAAGGGGGAATTGCTTTGCCAAAGCGCACCTATCAACCGCGCAAGCGCCGCCGTGCCAAGACCCACGGCTTCCGCGCACGCATGAAGACGAAGGGCGGCCGCAAAGTGCTGGCGGCGCGCCGCAAAAAGGGACGCCATCGCCTTACACCTGAATGAGGCGGGTTTTCCGGCGAGTTCACAACCGCCGGGAAAGAGGTTTCCGCGGGAGGCGCGGCTCGTGCGGCGTGGAGACTTCGATGCCGTCTATCGTGCCGGAAAGCGCCGGTCCAGTCCTCACTTTACGGTTTTCCTTCGCGTTAATGAACTGCCCCAGAGCCGTTTTGGATTCAGCATCAAAAGAGCGCTTGGCCGCGCGGTGGCCCGGAACCGTATCCGGCGCCGGGTGCGGGAGATTGTGCGTTGCCACCAGCAGGAGATAGCTGCGGGATGGGACATCGTCATACATCCAAAGAGCACAGTGAGCAGCGCGCCATTCGCAACGCTGACGAACGAATTGCTGAAGCTGCTTCGCGGCCTTCCGGCAGCGAAAGGGTGATCGTGATGAGCCAAGCCACCCAAACGGTACCTGTGAAAGTTGCCCTCTTCGCGCTGCATATCTATAAGGCCTACTTTTCGCTCTTGTTTGCGGGAAGCTGCCGCTTTGAGCCGACCTGTTCCCGGTATGCATACGAGGCTATCGAACGATTCGGCCTGATCCGCGGGATGTGGCTCGGACTGAAGCGGTTGCTGCGGTGCCAGCCGCTTTCACGAAAATTTGGATACGATCCGGTGCCGGAGAAAGAGACGGTTGTGGAGAATCAGGAGAAAATGCGGTCGAATTCCGTAGAAGCGGCAGTGAACTGCCGCCACCTGGCTGCAGGTAGAGAGGCACATTCGTGAGCGCTCCGCAAAAGGACAAATTCACGCCAGAACTGCGGATTTTGGTGGCGTCGTTGCTCTCGATGGCGGTGATCCTGATCTGGGCAAAGTTTTTTACGCCGAAGCCACCGGCTACACTGCCGCAGACGAATCCTCCCGCGCAGACGGGTCCAGCCAACACCTCATCATCCGGCGCATCCGTCACTGGCGCAGGAACGCCCGCTTCTTCAGGGTCGAAAGCTGCAGCCTCAGCGCCGGTTGCAGCAGCAGCCAGCACAATCAAGAATGAAGAACGCGAGCGTGCGCTGTTTATCGAAAATGATCTGTATCGCGTGGAGCTTTCCAATCGTGGCGGAGTGGTCAAAAGCTGGCAACTGAAGAAATATTTTGACGATGCGAAGCCGCCGCATATTCTCGATGTGGTTCACGAACAGGTGTCGGAACAAACGGGAGGCTGGCCTTTTTCGTTGGCGTCAGGCGACCCGCAACTGGAAAATTCCGTCAATAGCGGACTTTATCAGGTTTCTTCGAGCGCCAGCCAACTGACGGCGCCCGCGGACGTGGAATTTTCCTGGAGCGACGGGCACCTCGAAGTGACGAAACATTTCCACTTCGATCACAGCTATGTCGTGGGCATCGTTACCTCCGTGAAAATGGATGGCAAGCTCGTGCAGATGGGCCTTGCATGGCTTGGCGGCTTCGGCGATCTGACCGTTACAAATCCGGCCCCGGTAGAAACTGTCCAGGCCTATTATGATGAGAATGACAAGCTCACTACCTTTCCGCACAAAAAGCTCGATGGTTTGGATCATTGGGGGGCCGGAGTGTGGCAAGGCGGGAAGGATTTTACCGGCATCGAAGACCGCTACTTTACAGTAGCGTTTCTTCCTCCAAACGGAACCGCTCCCGGCACCTTGGAAACGCGGTACTGGAAAGCTTTCTATAACACCAAATCAAACGGTCAGGACGTGCAAGAGCCTGTGCCGCAGATCGCTACGGTTACAAAAGCGCAGCAGCAGGCACTGCGCGTGTATGTGGGTCCGAAAGACTACGACGAGTTAAAGAAAATGACGCCGCCGTTGCACGGCCTCGTCAGTTTCGGCTGGCTGGAAATCATCGCCGATCCCATCTTCCACGGACTGAAGTGGCTTCACAAATATGTGCCGAACTGGGGATGGGCGATTGTCGTCCTGACGCTGGTCATCAATATGTTGCTCTTTCCACTGCGCATCTCCAGCTACAAAACCACGATGAAGATGCAGCGTGTGGCCCCGGAGATCAAGGCCATTCAAGAGCGGTTCAAGAAATACTCGATGCGCGATCCGCGCAAAGCGGAGATGAACAAAGAGGTTATGGCGGTCTATCAGCGCGAAGGAATCAATCCCGTGGGCGGTTGCTTCCAGATGTTCCTGCAAATGCCCATCTGGTTTGGCCTCAATCGCGCCATCCAAAACGCCATCGAACTGCGGCATGCACATTGGTTCGGCTGGATCACGGATTTGTCCACGCGCGATCCTTATTATGTGCTTCCGGTGTTCATGGGCCTTTCGATGTACGTGGTTTCGAAAATGACTCCGATGACCGCCACGGACCCTCAGCAGCAGATGATGATGAAAATCATGCCGGTCACCATGGCCGGAATTTTCATGATTTCGCCGATTTCCAGCGGGCTGGCCGTGTATATTCTCACTAGCAGTGTCGTGGGCGTCGCACAGCAGTGGTACTTGAATCGAAAGCACCCTGTGACGGCGCCGGTAAAACCGGCCCGTGGGAAAAAAGCCTAGCCTTGCACCTGACCACCTGAATGGATCAATGACGCAGGAATTTATTCGAGACGGCAAGCTGGACCGGACGGCAACCGCCGAGGCGCTCCGTCGTTTTCTAGAGGGCAGTATCCGGGCGGCGTCTCTGGATTTGAAGGTGAGTATTCGCGTTGCGGCGGATGGCGATGCCGACGCGGAAGTCCTTGCCGATCTCAACGGCAAGGACAAGGAACTGATGCTGGAGCGCGGCGGAGAAGTCCTGCGTGCCATCGAGCATCTCGCCTTCAAGGCGCTGCGCCTGGATCCTTCCTTTCACGAGAAAATTCACATCGATTGCGGCGGTTATCGCGCGCTGCGGCTGGAGGAACTGCGCATGACGGCTCGGGTGGCTGCGGAGCGGGTGCAAACCTCCCGGCAGCCTTTTCGATTGAATCCGATGAACCCGCGCGAACGAAGAATCGTGCATCTGGCGCTGAAAGATATCTCCGGCATCCGGACGGAAAGCGTGGGTGCGGGTGAAGAGCGGCAAGTGGTGATTCATCCGGCGGAGAAGCCATCACGTTAAGGTTCTGATTTTTATCGCCTTGCCCATCCCTGCGACAGGACATTGCCGTCTGGCCCAAATCGCACACGGTAAGTGAAAGCTCCCGCGCGCTCGCGTTGCAAGGAAGCGAAGCGGGCGTCTGAAATCTCCACAACGGCATAACCGCTTTCCTTGTGAAATTGGGTTACTGGAAAACGCGAGAACCATAGGACCTTTTGCACTTCGGGCAGGCGCTTGGCGAGTTCAATGTAGGAGTTCGGAGGCGCATCCGGATAAAAGCGGTACTCCAGCGATGAAGCCTCGGTCACTTCCGTCATGGAAGCTTTTTCCGCCAGGTTCATACGCATCTCATACACGCCATGCGAGGTCCGAATCAGGCCGTCCCAGTGCCATAGAGAAGGCGGGAGCGGCAAAGCGCCAAGGGATTCAGGCTCCAGTAACTTGGAGGCAGCGAATTCCTTGATCCGGCCAAGAGCCGCCTCATGCGCGGCGAATGTCAGTCCCAGGTAGACGCAGCCAGCAGTCAGTCCGGCACGGTTCCATACAGATGGAGGTAGCCGCAAGCCCCAGCCGCCCACCAATGGTAGGAAAAATAGAGCCGCCAGAATAACCTCGGACGCGACGATCACCGTTCCGGAGATCGGTACGCCGGCGCGGCGGGCCATAGAGGCTACAAGCAACGGCCCCAGTGCAAAAAAGAACCACGTGCCGAGCGTCCGGAGAATCACCCGGCCGGGGTTTGCATACGCCCAGGCCACAAATTGCGGCACCAGCAGGATCGTTGTGAAAGTGAAATCGATGATGAACAGCAGGTCCCAGGCGGGACGAGACCAATTCAATGGCGACCAGATCATCGTGCCAAACGAAGTGACCAGATCGAGCAGAATATGGCTCAGAATACCGATGGCATAAATCCCTGTGAGCGCAGCGAACGAAGGTGCTTCCCATTTTCGCCAGCGCGCGAACCATCTCGTCAACGCTGCGAGCGCGGCAGCGAAGAACGGCAAACAAACGAAGGAATGCGTGATGCTGCGGTGCCAGGTGATCACCAGCAGCTCATTGCGCGACAAAAGATCTCGAAACGTGTCTGAATCAGGGAAGATCGCCCCTAGCATCAACGCCCAGGTAATCACACGCGCGCGGTTCATGGCGCGCGAAGCAAGCATGTCTTCACCGCGAAAAATCGCCTTTCCAATCAGCGCGCCCGCAATTCCGTGGGTGATGGTGTCCATGATTTCCAGTTTAGTGAAGGATTTTCATTTCGATCTTTCATGAGATGTGCAGCAGCGGCGATCGTTTTTCGGCCACACGGCCGACGTTCTGAGCCGAGGCACCGTGGCGTGAAAGCGCGGCAAGCGCGGCCTCCACGAATTGCGGGGCAATTGCGATGAGAAGACCGCCGGAAGTCTGTGGATCGAAGAGCAAATCCTGAAATTCGACAGGTACGTTGCTGGCGAAAGCGGCACAGTCGGAAACGAATGCGCGATTATTTCTGAGACCACCTGAAAGATGGCCATCGCGTGCCGCCTGCACGGCTCCTGGGAAATACGCAAATGCGGAATGATCGACCTCAAACGAAACAGCCGGAATGCCGTTCGACGGATCGCCCAGCGCCATTTCTCGCGCATGACCGAGAAAGCTAAAGCCGGTGACGTCGGTGACCGCGTGAATCGGTTGCAAGTTTCCAGCATCTTTTTCGACTTCGCGCAAAGCGAAAGCGGCATTGCGATTGAGCGTTGTCATGGCAGCGACAGCGGCATTCAACGATTCTGTGCTGGCGCGATCTTTTTTAAGCGCGGTGGTGATAACGCCAGTGCCGAGCGGCTTGGTGAAAAGAAGTGCATCCCCTGTGCGCGCGCCGACATTTTGCCAAATTCGACGCGGATCAATTACGCCGGTGACGGCATAACCGAACAACATATCCTCGTTTCGAATGGAATGTCCGCCGATGACGCTGCATTCCGCTTCGTTCATTTTTGCCAGGCCGCCGCGAAGAATCTCTTCCAGAATGGCGGGATCGCTTTTCTCCGGAAAGCCGACGATGGATAGCGAAGAAATGGGCCGACCACCCATGGCGTAGACGTCGCTCAGTGCGTTTGCCGCAGCAATTTGTCCGAAAAGAAACGGATCGTCCACAATTGGCGTAAAGAAATCCACGGTTTGCACCAGCGCGAGATTTTCGCCAATCAGATAAATTCCGGCATCGTCATTGGTATCGAATCCCACGAGGACGTTGGGATTGCTTTGTCGTGGCAACTTGCGGAGGATGGCATCGAGTGTGGCAGGATTCAGTTTCGCGGCGCAGCCCGCCGCTTTTGCCATCGCCGTCAATTTCACTTGTTCCATCAAGCCTTCACCTCGCAGAACACATTATACGGATGCCCGTTTCGGTATTCTCGTGACACGGAATCCGGGCAGTTGCGCATGCCTGAGGATCGTGATCTTATCGCCTGATGCCTTGGGACTTTTGGTTCATTTTCTTGTTGCTCGCGGTGGTTTTGCCCTGGCGGGGCCGGATGCGGGTGCGTCGTCTGCTGGCAAAGCCAAGGGTCGATACGCGAGAGCGCTTGGTTTTGTATGCTTCCACGATCGCTATGCAATGGGCTCTCGTTGCAGTGATCGGCTGGAGAGCGCGGGTGCATCAAATTTCCCGGCAACAGATGGGGCTGGTCCTTCAGCAGCCGATCAAAACGGCAATCATGGCTCTGATAGGTGCCGCAATCATCGGTGCCTGGCAGTGGTTAAATCTGCGAAGAGTAGGGAAGTTAAAGGCTCCCGGCACTAATCTCTTGCGCGAACTGGCTAGTCGCATCCTGCCTCAATCGAAGATGGAGTTGCTCCCTTACTCAGCCCTGGCGGTCACGGCGGGGTTGTGCGAAGAGTTTATTTACCGAGGCTTTGTATTTGCGGTGTTTACCGGGATGGACCTACCACTTTGGTTGGTGGTTTTAGCATCTTCAGTGCTCTTTGGTTTGGCTCATCTATATCAGGGCGCCGGAGGCTTTGTAAGTACACTGGTCATTGGCACAGTGTTCGGCGTGGCACGAATCGCGTACGATAGCTTGATCCCAGTGATGGTCTGGCACACCGCCATCGACTTGGTGGCGGGGATGGCAGGTCCGAAATACCTGACCGAACCGGAGCCGGCCAGCTTCAAGGCGTAGACGACGCTTTTTCGCCGACGGAGTATTTACTTATATGTTAACACACAGCCCAGCCGTTCTTCCGCAGGATACGATACGTCGCGCCCTCAGCGAATATCGATTGACACCGAGCGAGCTACAAATCCAGCAAATTCAACGATATACAGAGCTTTTGCTGCGCTGGAATGAGAAAATCAATCTCACGGCGATCCGCGACCCCTTAGAGATACTATTTCGTCATTTTTGCGAAAGCATGTATGCGGTTGTTGCTGTGCCTGTGGAAAATGGTCGGCTGGCCGACGTTGGCTCGGGCGGCGGATTTCCCGGTCTTCCCTTGAAGATCATACGGCCTGAACTTCAGGTTTTTCTCATCGAATCGAACGTAAAGAAGGCAACTTTTTTGGCGGAAGTGATTCGAGAACTTGAACTTACGGACACTCGGGTCCTGGTAAGCCGTTATGAGGAACTATCCGAAGAAATTACTCCTCTTGATTTTGTTTGTTCACGAGCCGTAGGGGAGTTCGCTGCTTTTTTGGAATGGGCCGGATCTACCAAAATCGCGGCTAAACAGGTGATTCTATGGATTGGATCCCGTGATCTGGATGAAGTGCACCGCATCCCCGGGTGGGAATGGAAGGAAGCGATTTCAGTCCCAAATTCCCTTCGCAGATTACTTCTTGTCGGCTCAAAGACATCCTTAGCAAAAATATGAGCAATAGTTTAGTGAGTGTTCCACGTGGAACGATGTTCTAAAATCATTGCTCGTGACTCCTCTCAGATCACCTAGAAATGTTCCACGTGAAACAAATCCTAATTTTCACCGCAGAAGAAACTCACCATAAATATATGTTCCACGTGAAACAACTTGCATTTCAGATATGAGTTTTGCTAGATTTTTCGCTGCGGGGGAACGTTGGCACGGATCATCGCTGTTGCCAATCAAAAAGGTGGGGTTGGAAAGACCACTACAGCCGTCAATCTGGCCGCCTGCCTCGCTGCCGCCGAACAACCCACACTCCTGGTAGATTGTGATTCCCAAGCCAATGCCACCGCCGCCATAGGTTTTCCAAAAGACCCCTCTCGCCGCACGTTGTATCACGCACTGATTTTGGGCGAGCCGTTCGATAAAATTTTGCAAAAATCGCAAGTAGATGGCTTAGATGTCGTACCCGCCGACAAAAACCTTGCTGGGGCGGCGGTTGAACTCGTAACCTCAGAAAATCGCGAATATAAACTGCAGAGTGCGCTTAAGATTTTTCAGGACCGCTATCGATTTATTGTTCTCGACTGTCCTCCCGCCCTTGATTTGCTGACT
>Ga0307471_100002729_pt1 | contig 10259 bp, 11 predicted proteins | sample atmos_gasesAM3C__2_FD_204566 | JGI IMG/M metagenome (GOLD analysis project Ga0307471, IMG submission 204566) | Hardwood forest soil microbial communities from Morgan-Monroe State Forest, Indiana, United States - atmos_gasesAM3C_515 | ecosystem: Environmental > Terrestrial > Soil > Temperate... | reverse complement strand
TTTCACGTCGGCCCGCACTCGAATCTGGAGTGGCAGTGCTCGGTCGTGAGAGCGGCGTTGTTGCGGATGCGGCGCGCCGTCCCTGTTCCGGCCTGACCGGCCCGCGACCGTCTCGACCGCCCTAGGCGCGCGTCAGTGCCGGGCCGCTCCGCCCGGTGTGGGCGCCGCCGGCGGGAAGTACTCGGCGACCGGGATCTCGATCACCACGGGACCGTTCGCCGCGAGCGCCTCCTTTACGGCGTCGCCGATCTCCTCCGGACGCTGCACGTACATTCCGCGCGCGCCGTACACCTCGGCCAGCTTGTCGAAGCGCGGGTTGACGAGGTCGACGCCGATGTAGCGCGCGCCGAAGTGGCGCTGCTGCTGGGCCTTCTCGGCGCCGTGGCAGCTATTGTTCAGCACGATGCTAACCAGCGGGATGCGCCAGCGCACCGCGGTGTTGATCTCGCCCGATGTGTAGAGAAATCCGCCGTCGCCCTGCAGACTGACGGCCGAGCGGTCGGGCCGGCCGAGCTTGGTCCCGAGGCCGACGCAGTAGCCCATGCCGAGCCCACCGTGCCCGGCGTAGTTGAACATCGTGCGCGGCGTCTCGAAGTGGAGCCGGTCGTAGCCCAGCCCCGGCGCGACGCCCGCGTCGATCGTCACCATGCAGTCGCGCGGCAAGACGCGCCGCAGCTCCGGGAACACCCGCTGCGGCATCATCGGGCTCGCCGTCAGGGACAGCTCGGCCTGGAGCCGTGCCTGCCGCCGAGCCGCCAGGGTCGCCACTTCGCTTCGCCACGCGCTCCTGGTGCTGCCCTGTCCATGCGTCTCGCGCACGGCGCGGAGCAGCTGTTCGGCCACGGCCCGTGCGTCACCCACGATGCCGACCGCCACCGGATAGTTGCGGCCGATCTCCTGGGCGTCAATGTCGACCTGGACGATCTTCGTCTCTCGGTTGATGACGCGGTAGTCCCAGAACGTCGTCGCCTGATTGAGGCGCGTCCCCAGGGCCAGGATGACGTCGGCGCGGTGCAGCGCTTCCGCCGCCTCGGCGGAGCCGCGGCCGCCCGGCGGGCCGACGTAGAGGTGATGGCTGTTGGGCACGACGTCGTTGTGGCCGTACGAGGGCACGAGCGCCATGTCCAGCAGCTCGGCCAGCGCGACCGCTTCCTTGCTCGCTTCCGCGTCGATGATGCCGCCGCCCGCCAGCAGGAGCGGCCGCTGCGCCTGCGCCAGCAACGCGGCCGCGCGCTGGATGGCCTGCGCGTCGCCCGCGATACGCGTCTCGACCGCCCGGTAGGTGCCCGGGCCAAGCGGCTCTCCCGCAACAGTCTGGTCGTCGAGGAGGTCGCGCGGGATATCGAGAAAAACCGGCCCCTGCTTGGTCGAGAGCGCGGCCCGGAACGCGTAGTGAAACATCTCGGGAATTCGTTCGGTCTTGTTCACCTCGAGCGCGAGCTTGGTGATGGGCTTGAAGAGCCCGACGAGGTCGAAGGCCTGGGCGCCGTCGCGGTAGATGTAGTCACGCACGACGTCGCCGGCGATCACGATGACCGGCGCGCGCCCTTTGTAGGCCAGCGCGATGCCGGTGACGAGGTTAGTGGTGCCGGGCCCGGAAGTCGTGATGCAGGCTGTGGGCTTTCCCGAAGCGCGGGCGTAGCCGTACGCCATGAAGGCCGCGCCCTCTTCGTGCCGGGTGTCGACGAAGCGGATATCGCTCCGCCCGTACATCTCGGTGACGATGCTGTTGGTGGTCGTTCCCACTACGCCGAAGGTGTATTCGACGCCTTCGGCGCGCAGCGCTTCGAGGACCGCCTGGCCGGCCTTCATCGATCTCTCCTTGCTAGAACGTCAGCTGCTGAACGCCTTCTTGAAGAACTCCCCCATCGCCTTGCCGCTGAACTTGGCGCCCTCGGCGACCGTATGGCCGACGCCCGAGAACATTTCCTTGAAGCCCGCGCCGACCTCCCCCTGCCCGATCTGCTTGGCACCCTGCTCGACCCGCCTGGTCTGCTCGTCGACCTTCGCTTTGTCGGCAGCACCGGCCGCGCCGGCAGCCAGACTCATGGCGACGACGCACGCGACGAAAATCCATACCTTGTGAGAGCTTCGAGTCATGACGCACCTCCTTCAGTGCGGTTCGCTCAGCTCTCACGCTACCCCGGCGCCGACGCGCAAGTAATCAGGGCATTACCTGATTCGCTACGGCCTAAACGCTGTCGAGCGCCTTCTTCATCTTGAGGATCGCGTCGATGTGCTCGCGCGGCGACAGATTCGATCCCATCGTGTTGACGGAGAGATGGGTGGCGCCGAGGTCCTGCCATTCACGCGCGCGGCGCGTCCACTCCGCCGCCCCCCCGATCGAGTAGGTGAACCGCCCCTCGATGCCGACCGCTGAAGGCGCGCGGCCCGCTTCCTTGATGTAGTCGCGCACGCGACCCATGATCTGCCGCGCCTCGTCGCCCGGCTGGAACTGCGGGAACCAGCCATCGGAGATCTGCGCCACGCGCTTGAGCACGGGCTCGGCCATACCGCCCAGCCACACCGGAATGGGGCGCTGGACGGGCAGCGGGTTGATTCCCACCCGATCGAGCTGATGGTAGGTCCCCTTGAAGCTCACGAGCGGCTCGGTCCAGAGCTTGCGCATGACCGCGATCTGCTCGCCGACGCGCCGGCCGCGGGTGTGGAAGTCTTCGTTCAGCGATTCGTACTCGGTGTAGTTCCAGCCGATGCCGACGCCCAGGCGCAGGCGGCCCTGTGTGAGCACGTCGACCGCGGCGGCCTGCTTGGCCACCAGCGCGGTCTGACGCTGCGGGAGGATGACGATGCCGGTCACCAGCTCGAGCCGCTGCGTGCACGCCCCGAGGTAGCCGAAGAGCACGAAGGGCTCGTGGAACGAGCTCTGGTCGGTGTAGGGCGGACGGCGCCCCAGCTTGTCGAGGCGCTCCAGCGTGGAGCCCAGCACGTGATCGAAGACGAGCAGGTGATCGTAGCCGGCCCCCTCGGCCGCCTGCGCGTAGTCGCGGATCACCGCGGGGTCATTGCCGATCTCCGTCTGCGGAAACACCACGCCCAATCTCATGGTCGTGCTCCTCTCTTCGTCGTGCGCGTTCTGCGTCGCGCGCGTTCTTCTGCCGCGTCCGTCAGCAGGCTCCGAGACTACCACGGGGCCGCCGTATAATGCGCCGCGGTCATCGGCCCCGGATCACAGCGTGGAGGAAACGATGCGAGTTGGCTTCATCGGTCTCGGGAACATGGGAGAGCCGCTCGCGGGCTTCGTGCGCACGGCCGGCCACTCCCTCGTGGTTCACGATCTAAGAAAGGCCGTCGCGGTGACGCTGCTCGGGCGCGGCGCCACGTGGGCGGAATCGGCGCGGGACGCGGCGGCGCAGTCCGACGTCATCTGCATTTGTGTCCAGGGACCGCCCGAGATGCGGCAGGTGGCGCTCGGCGCCGGCGGCATCCTGGACGGCGTGAAGGCCGGCTCGGTGGTGATCGACCTCACCACCAATGCGCCCGCCGTGGTACGCGAGGTCGGCGAGGCGCTGAAGACGCGCGGCGCTCACCTGCTGGACGCGCCGATCGACGGCGGCCGGGAAGGCGCCCTGGCCGGGCAGGTCACGCTGTTCGTCGGCGGCGATGAGGCCGTGCTGAGCCGGGTGAAGCTCGTGCTCGACACCTTCTCCAGGAGTGTGGTCTGGGTAGGCGAGCTCGGAACGGGCTCGATCACGAAGATCGTCCACAACGCTCTCGCGATGAGCATCGATCTGCTGGTGGCCGAGTGCCTCACCCTCGGCGCCAAGGCCGGCGTCACGGTGCCCCGGCTGGTCGAGGCGTTCAATCAGGGATGCATCGTGAGCCAGAACATGACCTTCACCCAGCGGATGCCGGCCACGCTCTTCCGCGGGGATTTCACGGCCCGCTTCGCGCTCGCCCTGGCCCACAAGGACTTCACGCTGGCCAGCGACCTGGCCGCGCAGCACGGCGTGCCCACCCGCTTGCTCGATCTTTGCCAGAAGGAGCTCCAGGAGGCGATGAACCGCGGCTGGGGTGACCAGGACCGCATCCGGGCGTCGACCCTTCAAGAGGAGCGCGCGGGCGTGAAGCTCAGGCTAGACGGGTAATTGTTACTCCCTGATTCGACGGCCCACGGGACACGCAGAAGGACTGCGCCAGGGTCGTGAGTGCGCGGTATGATCAGGATTCGGAAGCGCGCAGAATTTTCGGGGACGGGGTTGGGCGCGGGACGGCGACCCGACCGCTTGGATCCCCGGCTTACCGGGAAAAACGCGGGAAAGTGGCGACGGCGCCGAAGCGAGTCCTGATCGTCGATGACCAGCCGCACGTGCTCGGCGTGTTGCGCGAGCTCATCGCCTCCTACAAGCACGAGCACCCCTACGAGATCACGACGACGCAAGTCGTCACCGACGCGCTGAGCATGCTCGAACGTGAGCGCTTCGACCTGATTCTGCTGGACATGGTCATGCCGGGGATCGGCGATCCCCTGCTCCGCAGGCAGGGCCTCGACGTGCTGAAGCTCATCGTGGATCGTGGCGTGACCGCGCCGGTCATCATGATGAGCGGAGACCGGGACAACCGCAAAGTGGCGGACGCCCTGAGCCAGGGCGCCTTCGCTTATCTGCACAAGCCCTTCGATCTGAGCGAGCTGGAGCGTTCTGTCGCGCGTGCTCTGGCGGCCAGCGGCTGAGCGCGGCCCAGCTCGTCTTCCGAGCGCTCTGAGCTAGTGGGTTGAGCACGCAGCCGACCGCGCTGCCTCCCCGTAGGTGACAGCCGTTCTGCTAGGATCGTGAGCGCCGTGGCGACTGGATGGGTCTATCACGAGCTCTACATGTGGCACGACACCGGCCGGGCCACGACGGCGTCCCCGAGCCGCAAGTGGATGCAGGCCTGGGAGCACTACGAGAACCCGGAGACCAAGCGACGGTTTCGCAACCTCGTGGAGATCGCGGGCCTGTTCGACGACCTCGTGCCGCTGAAGCCACGCATGGCGACCGTGGACGAGATCCTCCGCTTCCACACCCCGGCCTATGTCGAGTCCATCCGCGCGATGAGCGACGCGTCGGGCGGAAACGCCGGCGAGCTCACGCCGTTCGGGCCCGGCTCCTTCGAGATTGCGCTGCTGGCGGCAGGAGGCACGATCACGGCCATCGATGCCGTCCTCGAGGGGCGCGTGCGAAATGCCTACGCCCTGGTGCGGCCGCCGGGCCACCACGCCGAGGCCGACCGCGGTCGCGGCTTCTGCATCTTCGGCAATGTCGTGGCGGCCATCGAGCACGCGCGGGCGAAGCGAGGCGTCGGCCGCGTGGCCACGGTGGACTGGGACGTCCACCACGGCAACGGCACGCAGAAGGCCTTCTACCGCGATCCCCAGGTCCTCACCATCTCGATTCATCAGGATCGGTTGTATCCACAAGATTCGGGCGCCATCGACGAGCGGGGCGAAGGCCCCGGCGCCGGCTTCAACATCAACATCCCCCTGCCGCCGGGCTCGGGTCATGGCGCGTACCTCGCGGCCCTCGAGCGAGTGGTCGTTCCGGCGCTCCGCGCGTTCCGGCCAGAGCTGATCGTCGTGCCGTCGGGCTTCGATGGCAGCCTGTACGACCCGCTCGGGCGGATGATGGCGTACAGCGAGACCTTCCGTGTGATGACGCGAACGCTCGTGGCAGTCGCGGATGATCTCTGCGGAGGCCGGCTGGTGCTGAGCCACGAGGGCGGCTACTCGCCGGTGTACGTCCCGTTCTGCGGCCTCGCGGTCATGGAGGAGCTGAGCGGTGTCAAGACCGCCGTCGACGACCCGATGGCCGCCCGTGCCGCGTCGGTGGGCGGGCAGGACTTGCAGCCGCACCAGGACGAGATCATCCGGCGAGCCGAGCGGCACGCGTCACTCCGCTAGCCCGCCGACCTCGCCTGTTCTCGAGCCGTGGAGCGTGGTAACCTCTCAGCCGTCGCCCCTCTATCAACGAGGCGGATGGCATGCAGGTGAATTGTTCGAAGTGCTCGCGGCCGATCGCCCTCACCGACGTTATCGAGCTATTCGAAGGTCACCCGGCGCATGTCGACTGTAAGCGGGCCCAGGGCCTGACTCCGGAAGAGCGATCGGTACTCTTCGTCTTCTGTTCAAGCCACCCCGTCGCTCACTGCTTGCCGTGTGGCCAGCACTATCGCTTCACAGAGCTGGCCGCGGACATACTCGGCGGAGGCCGTACGAACCTGTGCCCTCGTTGTCGGCGCGACCTCACCGAAGGTGTCCGCGCGCACGTCTTCAGCTGCGTGCTGCTGCCCTCCGAGCTGAGGCAGCGGACACAACACGTGCGCGACGCAGCGCAGATCTTGATCAAGCGCAGCCAGGGGCTGTATGACCGCTCCGACGGTCTGATCCGAGAAGCTGAGGCCCATCTCCTGGAGTCGCAGCGGGCTCTTCGGGCGGCTATGGCCCGGAGACAGATGGGCTAGATCAGCAGACCTAAGGACTCAAGCCAGGTTCGCCGCCGGCCCTGCTCAGTCGTCCAGCCGTCTTTCCCCCATACCGATGCGCATCGCCTCGACGTCGAGCTCCTGCTCGAGCCGGTGGAGCACCTCGTCGCTGATCGCGCCCTGGTCTCGCAGGGCGATCAGGGCCCGGCGCTCGGCGGACAGAGTCTCGTGGCGTAGCCGGCGGAACCCCGCTTGCCGGCGGCCGATACCGGCATCGGCGCTCAGCTCGATGGGCGAGGCGCGCTCGATCCGCTGGGTGTAGAGGGCCCGCATCCGTTCGACGTCCTCGCGGTGCGGCCACGAAGCGGTCGCGAGCTGGTCCAGGTGGAGCATTGCGGCCTGCGCGGCTTCCTCGCGTGCGCGCGATTCCTCGAGCTCGAGCGTCCGATCCTCGCCCAGCGCGAGGAAGCGGATCATCGGCGTCAGGGTGAGTCCCTGCAGCACGAGCGTGGCCAGAATCACGCCGAAGGTCACGAGGATGATCTCGTTGCGAAATGGAAACGGCGCGCCGGACGCGGTCGTCAGCGGCAAGGCGAGGGCGGCGGCAAGCGACACGATGCCGCGCATCCCGACCCAGGAGACGAGCCACACGACGGGCCATGGAGGGATGGGATCGCGCGCGCGCAGCGCGGGGCTCACCAGACGCGGGATCACCACGGCCAGCGGCACCCAGATCAGGCGGATCACGATGGCGGCGAGACTGATGACGGCGCCCAGCGTCACGATCGTCCCGAGCGTGGCGTGCAGCCCTGCCGCACGGATGGCCCCCAGCTGCAGACCGATCAGCGTGAACACGAGACCGTTCAGGACGAAGACGAGCAGAGCCCAGACCGCGAGGCCCTGCATTCGAGTGGCGGGCGCGACGACGGCGCTGAAAAACTGACGGGTGTAGAGACCGCCGACGACGCACGCGAGCACGCCCGACGTGTGCGTCCGCTCGGCGAGGAGCCACGCGGCATACGGCGCCAGGAGCGTGATGGCGATCTCGGTCAGGCTGTCCTGGGTGATCCGCAGCGCCCAGATCCCGATCCAGCCCACGAGAAGCCCGATCAGCACGCCGCCGGCCGAGGTCACCACGAATTGCCAGAGCGCGTCCCCGAGTGAGAAGGCGCCTGTCACGACTGCCGCGACCGCGGAGCGATAGAGCACCAGCGCCGCGGCGTCGTTGATCAGGCTCTCCCCTTCGAGCACGGTGAGGACGCGATACGGGATGCCCAGACGGCGGGCAATGGCGGTGGCGGCGACGGCGTCGGGCGGCGAGACGATGGCCCCGAGGGCGACGGCCGCCGGCCAGCTCAACCCGGGCATGACCAGGCGCGCCACCGCCGCGACAACGCCCGTCGTCGCCAGGACCAGCCCGAACGCGAGCAAGCTGATCGGACGGAGATTGGCCTTGAAATCGCGGAGCGACGTGAAGTACGCCGCCGCCCACAAGACCGGAGGCAAGATGACTAGGAACACCAGCTCGGGATCCAGACTCAGAATCGGCACATTCGGCAAGAGACCGATGACGAGCCCGCCGAGCACAAGAAAGATCGGATAGGGAATGAGGACGCGGCGCGCTACCGTTGCGAGCGCCAGCACGGCCGCCAGGAGCGCGATGACGATCTCTAGCTGATGTCGTTCTAGCATCGGTTGGCGGTGGCGGTCAGCGCGAGACGACTTGGCGGCAGAACGTAGCAGTCCGCGCACCCAGGCGCAATCAGAAACTGGCGGAGACGGCCGGGCGCGCTATGATTCGCGCCATCCAGACAAGGAGCCCTCGAATGTCTCAGCTCGTATTCCTCCACGGACCCGGCGCCGGCGCCTGCGCCGATGCGTTCCACTACCAGATCAAGCATTTCTCCGGCGGCGTCGCGCCCACCCTGCCCGGCCACCTCGAGGGCGTCCGGTGTCCGGACGTCGCCCGCTACACGGACTGGGTGCGCGGCTGGCTATGGTCGCGCGGTCTGAGCAGGGATCTCGTCCTGGTCGGCTACACGCTGGGCGCATGCATCGCGCTGCAGTACGGCCTCGACTACCCGGACGAGGTGAAGGGTCTGGTCCTGATGACCGTCGCGGCGCGGCCCAAGACGCGTCCCCCGGGGACGTACGAGATGCGCCTGCGCGCCGCGGAGGACGCGAAAGCCTACGACGAGTGGCTCCAGTACCAGCGGCACGCGATGAAGCTCGTGGAGCCCGGCCTGCGGGAGCGGCTGCTGGAGCGACACCGCCAGGTCGGCCCGCTGTCCCAGTATCACGATCTGAAAACCATCGACGCCTTCGACGTGCGCGATCGCCTCGCCACGCTGAAGCCGAAGCTCCTTCTGCTGCGCGGTCTGGACGACCCGACGAATCCGCCCGAGTACGAGAAGGAGGTCCACGAGGCCGTGCCCGGCTCGCGATACGTGAAGCTCTCGGGGGCGGGGCACTTTCCGCCCACCGAGATTCCCGACAAGGTCAACGCGCTGATCGAAGAGTTCGCGGCCGGGCTGTAACCGGCGGCTACCCGACCTTGACCTCGCCGATCGGGCTCGGGGCACCGGCGCCTTCGAGGCCCATCCGGCGGATCGACACCTCGGCACGCTCCTGCAGCTGCGCGTCGTTGGCGTTCAGGTTCCGGGTGAAGCAGCAGAACTCGAGCTGGAGCCCGTTGGGGTCTTTGAAGTAGATGGACTTGGCCCAGTCGTGATCCACGACGTCGGTGACGTCGACCCCCCGGGCGATCAGCTCGTTTCGCTTCTCGACCAGCGCCGCCTCCGACCCCGCCTCGAACGCGAAGTGATAGAACGCGTTCGGCACGCCGAGTCCGCGGTTGATGCCCGCCTCGTAATGCGCCGGAACGCCGGGCACCCCGCGCGCTTCCATGAACGCCAGGAGCTGATCGCGGCCGGTGTCGAAGAAGATGTGGCGGATCTGTCCGCCTTCCTTGACCTTGAGGATGTCGCACCGCACCGCTTTGAACTTCAAGACGTTCTCGTAGAAATCGCGCGTCCGGTCCAGGTCCAGCGTCGAGAGCCCGATGTGCGAGAAGCCTCGGTTCGGCATGGTCTTCCTCCATTCAACCTCGTCGGTCATTCTCGTCGTGTGGTCGCGGGGCCGGGACGGGGGCCCCGGCTCGCGCTATAGTAGCGTGAAATCTCCAGCACGCCGGGGAGGGACTCAAATGGGCGTACCCAAAGAGATCGGGCACATCGTCCTGAACGTCACCGACGTCGAACGGTCGACCAGGTTCTATCGGGATGTGGTCGGGTTTCAGGTCTCTCGGTATCGCCCGGACGGGACGGGCGCCTTCTTGACCTGCGGCGTGGTGCACCACAACCTCGCCCTCTTCAAGGCACCGGCAGGGGCGCGGCCGGCGGAGAAGGGGGCGATCGGACTGAACCATTTTGCCTTCAAGGTGGAGAGCTACCAGGCTCTGCAGGCGGCCCACAGGCGCCTGGTGGAGGCGCGCGCCACCATCGACCACATCGTGGACCACGGCATGACCCGCAGCGTCTACTTCCTGGATCCGGACGGGATCGAGATGGAGCTGTTCTCGGATGCGTACGCGACCGAGGAGGAAGGGCTCGCGTACATGAAGTCCACTCGCGGCGGGGCTGTCCCGATGGACATCACGTCCGCGGAGCCCCCGCGAGAGGAGATCCACAGGGCCGACTTCACGCGCGTCGGCTAGCTGCGCATGGATTTCGGGGTCTTCCTCGAGTTCCCATCCCGCCAGGAGATGACGGACGGCGAGGCCTTTGCCGAGTGCTTTGCGCTGGCGCAGGAGGCCGAGGCGCTCGGCGTCGGCTCGGTATGGC
>Ga0307471_100002728_pt1 | contig 10260 bp, 9 predicted proteins | sample atmos_gasesAM3C__2_FD_204566 | JGI IMG/M metagenome (GOLD analysis project Ga0307471, IMG submission 204566) | Hardwood forest soil microbial communities from Morgan-Monroe State Forest, Indiana, United States - atmos_gasesAM3C_515 | ecosystem: Environmental > Terrestrial > Soil > Temperate... | reverse complement strand
CAAACCGTATTTGACGGATCGCTGGGAAGAGCCGTACAGAACCGCGCGCATCTATGACCTTCTCCACGACAAGCATGATTTGCGTCCGGAAGATATGCTCAAGGTCCAGACCGACACGTACAGCTTCCCGCACTTTTTCTTTGCCCAGCAGTTGTTGAACGCAGAAAGGACGGCGCAGCCCAAAGATCCGCGCGCGCAGAAATTAATCGAACGAGCCAAGGATTGGAACGGAATCGCCGACGCCGATTCTCCCGTGGTTCCGTTTCTCGACGCCACACGCCGCGCCACGCTTGCGTTGCTGCTCGAGCCTTACCTCGGGAAGGAAACCAATCTTTACGAGTGGCGAACCATAGCGTTCATGCAAAAAGTCTTGACCGAGCGCCCCGCTAAATGGCTGCCGTCATCGTACAAGAATTACGATGAGCTGCTTGCCGCAGCCGCGGACCGCGCCGTGGCCCGCCTCGCGGAGCGATCCGGTAGCCAACGCATTGAGGACTGGCCGTGGAAGCGGTTCGATTCTCTGGAAATGTATCACCCGATTGGGCGCACTGGTTTGCTGAAGAGCCTGCTCAGCATCACCGGCAAGCCGCAGTCCGGTACCGGCTACAGTGTGCGTGCCGCGACGCAACACGATGGCCCCGCAATGCGTTTTGTCGCCAATCCGGGCAACTGGGACGATTCCATCCTTCTGATCCCCGCCGGCCAGTCCGGTCAGTTCGGCAGCAGCCATTACACAGATCAATTTTCGTATTGGTACGAGGGCAAGCCGATCGCTGCGCCGTTCAGCGACGCCGCGGAATCCAATGCGCGCCGGCACACCTTAACGTTGAAACCCGCGTCCTGATAATCTCTACGAAGAATGCCCGAACTCCCTGAGGTAGAAGCCGTCGCGCACACTCTGCGCCCGCTCGTGGTGCGACAACGGATTCGCTGCGTTCATGTCTTCCACCCCATCGCGACGCGGCCGCAAAAACCCTCCCAACTCGCGCGTTTTGCAAAAGGACAGAAGATTCAAGCCGTCGAGCGCCATGGAAAATACTTGCTCCTGCACCTCGAGCGCGGCTTGCTTACTCTCCACTTCCGCCTCGATGGTCAGCTGGTTTGGTTCAGCGGGGCGAAAGAACTTCTCCAGCGCGCGAATCAGCCCGAAAATGGCACGCATGTCGACGTGGCGCTCGAACTGGACAAAGGGGTTCTCGGCTTCTCCGACCGCCGCCAGTTCGGCCGGGTTCATAGCTGGGATTCTGTTGACGAGTGTTCCGCACTTGGAAAACTGGGCGTCGATGCACTATCTCCCGAGTTTCGAACCGGAAAGTTCGCCGAACTCCTCGCCTCTTCCAAATGCCCGTTGAAAGAGTTTCTCCTCGAGCAGTCTCGAGTCGCGGGAATCGGCAACATCTATTCCGCCGAGTCGCTGTGGCATGCCCGGCTTGACCCGCGCCGCCGCGCGAACACGCTTAAGCCGGGGGAGGCGCGCCGTCTCCATAAAGCGATTGTTTCGGTTCTCGCGCGTGCTTTAGAATGCTGTCTGCATCCGGCTCCGGATTTTCGCGACCCTGAGTGGTGGTTTCAAGGTTTGGAGCGCATTCTTCGTGTATATGGCCGCGAAGGAGAATCCTGCCGCCGCTGCGGGAAGTTGATTCAGCGCATCGAGCAGGGCGGCCGGTCGACGTACTGTTGCTTGCACTGCCAAAAATAGTTGCTGCTGAGGATCAGACAGGCGAACGCGTGAACACACCTGCACCAAAGAAGCCCGAACCTCCGAAGAAACCCGATTTTGAGCGCTCGCTCGCGCGCCTCGAAGAAGTTGTGCGGCGGCTTGAAAGTCCGCAAATCTCTCTCGACGACGCCATGAAGCTTTTCGAGGAAGGTGTAACGCTTTCGCGCGAGTGCCAAAAACAACTCGAAGAAGCGGAGGGTCGCGTCGAAATTCTTCTGAAAAAAGCCGATGGCAAGCTTGCCGCCGAACCGTTCGACCCCGAACGGGAGAACGAATCTTGAGCCGCCTCTTAAGCTTCCGCGGCGCGACTTACCAGTCCCGATGAAGCTTCCCTCCTTTTTTGAAGAAGACCGCTTGCTAGTCGATGCGGCGCTTGATCGCCTGATGCCCGCCGAATCCGCGCCGCCGCCTTCCATCCATCAAGCCATGCGCTACAGCGTCTTTGCCGGTGGCAAGCGCCTGCGCCCCATTTTGTGCCTGGAGACGGCGCGTATCTTTTCAACCGACGTCACTCCCGCTCTTCATCCCGCATGCTCCGTCGAATTCATCCACACTTATTCGCTCATCCACGATGACCTTCCCGCCCTCGATAACGACGATCTTCGCCGTGGCAAACCGACTTGTCATAAGAAATTCGGCGAAGCCACTGCAATTCTCGCTGGTGATGCCCTGCTCACACTCGCGTTCGAAACCATCGGAGCTGCCCCCATTGATGCCGTGCGCCGTGTCGCCATCCTCACCGAAGTCGCAGGCGCCGCGGGCACAGTCAATGGCATGGTTGGCGGTCAAATGGCCGATCTCGAAGCCGAGGGTAGGACCGTCGCGCCTCAAATGCTCGAATATATTCACCGTTCAAAAACCGCCGCGCTCATCCGCGCCTCCGTCACTTCGGGAGCGCTTTCCGCTGGCGCACCTCCGCAGGAAGTCTCCAAGCTTCGCCGCTTTGGTGAAACCATTGGTTGGGCCTTTCAAGTTACCGATGACATTCTCGACGTGGAAGAATCCTCCGCGGCTCTCGGGAAGACTGCCGGTAAAGACGTTGCGCAGCAGAAAGCGACTTATCCGGCCGTTTATGGCCTCGAGCGCTCGCATGAAATTGCCAATGAGCTGGCTACCAAGGGGATTGCCGAGCTCGATTCTTATGGAGATCGCGCCGCTCGTTTGCGGGAACTCGCCGAATATCTCGTTCTGCGCCGTACTTGACGATTCGAACGCACCATGAAATCCAAGGCACCCCGCCAGCGCCTCGATATTCTCCTCCTCGAGCGTGGCTTGGCCGACTCCCCGCAGAAAGCTCTCGCGATGATCCTCGCCGGTGAGGTGCAAGTGGACGGTTCGCGCGCCGCCAAAGCGGGTGAGGCGATTGCACCCGATGCCCACATCGAGATCTTCGGCCGAGCGCTAAAGTTCGCGAGCCGCGGTGGCTTCAAGCTTGAAGGCGCTCTCAAGGATTTCTCCATTAACGCAACGGGGTGTGTTTGCCTCGATGTGGGTTCCTCCACCGGCGGCTTCACAGATTGCCTTTTGCAGCATGGCGCAAAGCGGATCTACGCGGTGGATGTGAATATCGGCCAACTCGCTTGGAAGCTTCAGCAGGATTCGCGTGTGACACGAATCGAGTGCAACGCCCGCGAAATCCGCCCCGAGAACCTGCCCGAATCCGTGGATCTGGCTGTGGTGGATGTTTCTTTCATCTCCGTCGGAAAAGTTCTTGCGCCGGTCGCGGCCATCGCCAAGCCTGGCGCTGATTTCCTTGTCCTGATCAAGCCGCAGTTCGAATTGGCCAAGAAAGAAGTCGGTCCGGGTGGCATCGTCACGGACGCCGCCCTGCACGAAAAAGCCATTGAGAAGGTTCGCCGCGCCGCAGCTTCAGCAGGGCTTGAATGCCTCGGTGTCCGTCCCAGCTGCCTTCCCGGCGCCCAAGGCAATCAAGAGTATTTTCTGCACGCGCGTAAAAAGCCCATAGAGTAGAATCGCAGGCACACATGGCACCCGGAAAGTCTCTGAAAACAGTCGGAATCGTTTCCCGCCCCCGCCGCGAACAACTTTCCGGCGTGCTTCCGCCGCTTCTTCAGTGGCTCGAAGCGCGTGGAGTTCGCGCTCTGTATGACGAAGAGACGGCCGATTCACTGGAAAAATCCACCCCCGCCAGAACCCGTGAAGGACTTGCTGCGGAGTCGGATCTACTGCTCGTGTTGGGAGGCGACGGAACGCTTCTCGCCGCGGCGCGTGTTGCCGCGCCGCGTGGCGTGCCCATTCTTCCCGTCAACATGGGCAGTCTCGGCTTTCTCACCAGTTTCACTCTCGAAGAAATGTTTCCTGCGCTCGAGGATGCGATCGCGGGGCGGTCTTCCATCAGCGAGCGCATCCTGCTCCGGGCAGAGTTGGCGCGAGGTGGTCATGTTGTCGACGGTCAGCGCGTCGTGAATGAAGCCGTAATCAATAAAGGCGCGCTTGCTCGCATGATCGAACTGGAGCTGAAAATCGATGACGCTTTTGTGTGCCGTTATCGCGCGGACGGTTTGATCGTCGCAACCCCGACCGGTTCGACGGCCTATTCCCTCTCCGCGGGGGGACCCATCATCCATCCCAGCGTCGAATCGCTGGTCATCACGCCCATTTGCCCGCACACGCTGAGCGACCGGCCGCTCGTCGTGCGCGACTCTTCTTCGGTCGAAGTAATTCTTTCGGGCGACGCGGAATCCGTTTTCCTCACTCTGGACGGACAAAAAGGCATCCTCATGCAATCCGGCGATAGCGTGCACATCGCACGCGCTCCGGAGCGCCTCAAACTCATTCAACCTCCGCGAAAATCCTACTTCGACATATTGCGCAGCAAACTCAAGTGGGGCGAAGCGTAGTCGAAAAACTAGGCGAGAACATCGGTGCGCAGCAGGTCTTTCTGTGTTTCGCGCCGGCGAATGAGGCGAGAGCGCTTGCCCTCCACCAAGACTTCTGCAGGGCGGCATCGCCCATTATAATTTGAGGCCAGAGCCATTCCGTAGGCACCGGTGGCCCAGATGGCCAGCACTTCTCCCGTCTGAACCTCTCCTAGGGGCCAGTCGTGCAGAAAGCAATCGCCCGTCTCGCAGACGGGCCCCACGATATCCGCGCGGCCCCTGGGCGCATCACTTTCTCCCCGTTGGCGCGTAACTTTGGTGATGGGGTGCACCGCGCCGTACAGCGCGGGGCGCAGCAAATCGTTCATCCCCGCATCCACGATCACAAATGTTTTTCCGCGGTTTTCCTTGGTGTAGAGCACGCGCGTCAGCAAGATGCCTGCGGGACCAATGATAGATCGCCCTGGCTCGAGCAAAAGATGCACACCCGCCGGCCGCAAGATCTTCGCGATCATGCGGGCGTACATCGCGCGTGACGGCGGGTTCTGGTACGCGTAGCGCACCCCGAGCCCGCCCCCAAAATCCAAATAACGCAGCGCTATTCCTTCGCGCCGTAATTCCCGCACGTAGTCCGCGAGCTTCTCCAGCGCCCGGCGAAAAGGCTCAAGGCTCACAATCTGCGAACCGATGTGCGCGCTGATTCCCTGCCAGCGCATCCACTTGGAACCGCCATGCGCGCGGTATAGCCGTCGCGCCGCAGCCCAGTCCAGTCCAAATTTGTGTTCGTGATGACCTGTCGAAATATGCGGATGTCCGCCTGCCTGCACATCCGGATTTACACGGATGGAAGCCCCTGGTGCCGTTCCACCCTTCCCAATATGACGCGCGGCCTCCTCGATCAAAATTTCCGCTTCCGCTTCCGATTCGATGTTGATTAGAAGAATTCCGCTCCTTCCTCCATGGCTTCCCAATGAGTACTGCAACGCGGCACGCATCTCCTCGCGCGTTTTGCCGACGCCGGAAAACACGATGCGATCCCCTCGCACGCCAATGTGCCGCAACTGTTCCAGCTCGCCACCGGACACAACATCGAACCCGCTCCCCATCTTTGCCAGTTTGCGCAGGATCGACAAATTTCCATTTGATTTCACCGCGAAACAAAGCGTATGAGGCAGCGCACCCAATCCGCGGTCAAGTTCGCGGTATGCATTCTGAACCGCAGCGTTGCTGTACAAGTAGGTGGGCGTGCCGAATTTAGCCGCAGCACCAGTAAGTGGCACGCCCTCGCAAAACACTTCTCCTTGTTCTGTCTTCCCGCGGCGCTTTTGCCAGGAAAAATGGGGTGTGAATGTGGCGGGATCCACAAAGGAATGCTTCGTGTGCTTTTCCCCAGACGGCGCGCTCATCGAACTTTCAATACCACAAGCGTTCGGTCATCGCTGAGCGGTGCGCCCTCGGCGAACCAGTCCACTTCCTGCAGGGCCATGTCGGCGATTTCCGCCGCGCCGGCTTCGTGGTGCTTCTCGATGAGCTTTCGCAGTCGTTCCGTCCCGAAGAACTGGCCTTCGCTGTTCGAGGTCTCCGCCAATCCGTCCGAATGGAACACCACGATGTCACCCTCGACGAGCGTCACGCCCCATTCGTCGTAGCTCACCTCTTCAAAAATTCCCAGCGGAAATCCCGTCAGTTGAATTTTGTCGCAGCGCCCGTCTTTATACAGCAGCGGCTGCGATTGCCCCGCGTTTGCCACGCGAAGCTTCTGCCGGCCCTTCTGCCACGTCGCGAAGCACGCGGTCATGAACCGTCCTTCGATTCGCCTTTCGCCAACGAGCTGGTTCATCTGGCGCAGCATTTCGGCAGGTGGCAGTTTTTGCGGCGCGAGGCTGCGCATGATGCCGATCGCAACCGCGCCGTAGAGCGCTGCCGCGGTTCCTTTTCCGCTTACGTCACCCAGCGCGATCCCCAGTTGCTGTGGCCCGTAACGCAGAAACTCGTACAAATCGCCTCCAAGCGCGCGCGCCGATAGATACCGCGCCGCCATATCCAAACCAAAATCCTCCGTCGGCACAGGACGCAGGAGCGCGCCCTGAATTCGCTTTGCCGCTTGCAAATCCCGCTCAAGCCGCGCTTCATCCCGCGCCACCTGCTCGTAGAGCCGCGCGTTTTCCAGCGACACGGCAAGGTTTGCTGCCAGAATCGAGAGCGTCTGAACGTGGTCATCGTTAAAATAATTCAGTTGCGGGCTCTCCAGGTCCAGCACGCCGATAACTTTGCCTTTATGCATCATCGGAATCGCCAGCTCCGACCGTGTCTCGGGATTCACCAGCACGTAGCGCGGATCCTTTGTTACATCGGGCACCAGCACCGGTTCTCGCAGCGTTGCCGCCGCGCCAACAATCCCCTCGCTCGCCGAAGCGCGGAGCTTCCCCTGCGCGCGCTGGCCGTGCTTTACGTCCACCCGGTGGCGAAACACTTTTTGCTCTTCGTCATACAGCATGATGCTCAGAATCTGGTAGTCGATGACGCGTTTGGTCTGCTCCGCGGCGCGCCGGAGCAGCTCTTCCACGTCAAGCGTCGCGCTCGTCTCGCGGCTCACTTCGTTCAGCACCAGCAGGGTGTCCGCTTGCGCGCGCACGCGCTGAAACAAGCGGGCGTTTTCGACGGCAACCGCAAGCCGGCTTGCCAACAAGGTCAGAATGTTCTGCTGGTCCCGCGTGAAATAATCCGGGTGCCGGCTTTGAATATCCAGCACGCCAACGCACTTTCCCTGGAGCATCAAGGGGACCGCCAGCTCGGAACGCACGCTGTGAATCGCGTCGATGTAGCGCGAATCTTTCGAAGTGTCGCTCACGCGCACGGAATGACCGGTGGCCGCGGCGGTTCCTGTAATCCCTTGCCCCACGGGAATCAGCAGGTTTTCCGCAAGGTCGCGCGGATAACCGATGGAGAAGCGATGTTTCAGGTTCTTGCCATCGGCCTCAAACATCAGCACGCCGAAGATCTCGTAATCGATGTGCCGCTTGATCAGCGCCGCGGTCCGTGCCAGCACTTCATCCAAGTCCAGCGAAGAGTTCACCTCTTCGCCGATTTCCGCCAGCGTGGCGAGCACTTCCGCGGGCACTGCCAGCCCCGCGGCAGTCGCGGTTGCTTCTGTTGCCTCGTTTGTGGGATTCATGTTCGCAGATGATTATAGCAGGGGCCATGGGCGCATTCTTACTAGCGCATTAAGCCTTCGTCGCAATTAAGTTTTATAGGGTTTGGATTTTAGCGAATCCCAAGATAGGCGGACATCGCACACTGGTCGCGCCGGGTCCGCCAGTTTCATCAGATCATCTCTAAATGTTTCTCACTCCTGCGCTCTCTCCTCTTTCTTCCCCGCTCCGAGGGACAACGTGCCCACGTAGGGCAAGTTCCGGTACCGCTCCGCATAATCCAGTCCGAACCCCACCACAAATGCATTCGGAATCTTGAATCCCACATAATCGGCGCGCACGGGAGCGATGCGCCGGTCCTCCTTGTCCAACAGGACCGCCACGCGCAACCTCTTCGGCTTGCGCTGCTCGAACACCCGCAAAAGATACTGCAGCGTCAGCCCGGTATCCAGAATATCCTCGACAACGATGACCGTTTTCCCTTCGATGTTCGCGTCGAGATCCCTCGTCAGTTTCACTTGACCGGAGGATTCTGTTTCCTTCCCATAGCTCGACACCGCGATAAAATCAAACGAAACGTCTCCGGAAATTTGCCGCGCCAAATCCGAGAGAAAAAACACCGCACCTTTCAACACGCCCACCAAGTGCAGCGGTTCTCCCGGAAAATCACGCCGGATTTCGTTCGCCAGCTCTCGGATCTTCCTCTGGATCCGGATCCCGGAGAGGAGAACTTTCACACTCTCCCCGTGCTCATTCCTTCGCGAAGCGCTTTTCTTCCTCGCTCTTCCCATGACTTTCCTTCCGCAAGGTACTCGCGCAGATAAAATGCGCACTTCGCCTGTGGTCACTCTGGCCATGACATGCGTTAAGTTTCAAATGTCGGTGTTCTACGGCAGTCCAAACGCAAACACTGCGCTTCCCGCCGCGATGGCGACGTACTCCTTCCCATCCACCGCAAACGCCATCGGCCCCGCATACACGGACGCCCCGGTCTGGAAGTGCCACAACGGTTTTCCCGAAGCAGCATCAAACGCGATGAAATCTCCTTCCGCGTCTCCGCTGAATAACAGGCCACCCGCAGTCGACAGCACTCCCGACCACGTCGGGGACACATGTTTGAACTCCCACTTTATTTTTCCCGTCATCGGATCGATTGCCCGCAGCGCTCCCCAGTAAGGTTCCATCTCGTCATTCGGGAAATATGCGCTGCCGTAAAACGCGTGCCCCTCTTCATAAGGTTGCGGCGCCGTGCTGAAAATGTCGCACTGCTCTCTCGCCGTCACGTAAAAAAGTTTTGTCTGCGGGTCGTAGGTTGGCGACATCCAGTTCGTCGTTCCCGACGCTCCGGGGCACACGCGCGTACCCTCGAGCGTCGGCGTGCTGCTTTTTTCCGGGATGGGATGGCCCTCCGCGTCGACTCCCTTGCTCCAGGTCACTCGCCCGTAGGGGTTTACGGAAATGACTTTTCCGGTTGCGCGGTCCAGCACATAAAAAAACCCGTTGCGATTCGCGTGCGCGATCAAATGCTTGTCTCCGAGATCGATCATGACCGGCACTTCCGTCGCGTCCCAGTCGTGCTCATCGTGTTTCGTAAATTGAAAATGCCATTTCAATTTTCCGGTGTCTGCGTCGAGCGCCAGCAGCGTGTTGCTGTAAAGATTGTCCCCCGCGCGGCCCTCGCCGCGGTTCGATGGAGAAGGGTTCCCCGTGGTCCAGAAAATTTCATTGTAGACAGGATCGTATACGCCCGTGATCCACGCCGGTGCGCCCCCGATTTTCCACGAATCCCCTTCCCAGCTCTCGTGCCCGGGTTCGCCGGGACCAGGTATCGTATAGAATCGCCACTTCCGCTCTCCGGTATCCGCGTCATACGCATCGATGAATCCGCGGATGCCGTATTCGCCGCCGGACACTCCAATGATGACCAGATTTTTCACCACCAGCGGCGCCGGAGTGAAGCTGTAGCCCTTCCGGTGATCCACGGCCTCCACATCCCACACCACATTTCCTGTCTTCGCATCCAGCGCGATCACGTGGGAATCCAGGGTCCCCATAAAGACTTTGTTTCCCAGAATAGCCAGCCCGCGATTCACTCGACCACAGCACGGCCGAATATCGGAAGGCAAGGTACGCTGGTATTGCCAGATTGGCCTTCCCGTCCGCGCGTCTAGCGCAAACGCTCGATCGTCCTGTCCTGTGCCGTATAAGATTCCATCAACGACCAACGGCGTCGTTTCGAATTTGCCGGTCGCCATCGTCTGATATACCCACTTTGGCGTCAGGCTGCGCACATTTGCAGTGGTGACCTGGTCCAAACCACTGTAGCGATGTCCGGCATAGTCGCCGGAATAGGTCAGCCAATTCTGGGGTTCCTTGGAAGAATCGAGCAGCCTCTGAAAGGTCACCTGGCCGAAGCTCTGTTCCGCGCAAACGCCTGCGGCCAAGAAAATCAGCAACGCTCCAAAAAATTTATTCATTTTTACACCTTTACTTCGCGCCTGGATTCAACAGGAAAGCCATAATGTCATCCAATTCTATGTCGCTCAGC
>Ga0307471_100002727_pt1 | contig 10261 bp, 8 predicted proteins | sample atmos_gasesAM3C__2_FD_204566 | JGI IMG/M metagenome (GOLD analysis project Ga0307471, IMG submission 204566) | Hardwood forest soil microbial communities from Morgan-Monroe State Forest, Indiana, United States - atmos_gasesAM3C_515 | ecosystem: Environmental > Terrestrial > Soil > Temperate... | reverse complement strand
CCGGCGGCCTGCTCATCGGCGCGCGGCGCGATGCGGATCCGGGCAACTACTACTGGCGCATCACGCAGTGGATCATGCCGTGGTACACCCTCATTCCTCCCTACGCCGGGAACGCGCTCAACGGGCACGCATGGGTGCCCATGGACGACGAAAATTGCATGGCGTGGTCGATGACGTTTCATCCCGCCCGCCCCATCCCCGAGGAGCATATCGAGCTCATCAAGGACGGCAACGGCGTTCACGCCGAGCTCTTGCCCGGGACGTTCCGTCCCGTGGCCAACCGCAGCAACGATTACCTGATCGACCGCGCCAAGCAGAAGAGCGGCCGCCACTACAACGGCGTCAAGGGCCTCGCCATGCAGGATGCGTCGGTGCAGGAGAGCATGGGACCCATCGCGGACCGGACCCAGGAGCATCTCCGGTCCACCGACCGCGCCATCATCATCGCGCGCCAGCGGCTGGTGAAGGCCGGGAAGGAAATCCAAAAGGGCGGCGAGGCGCCGGGGCTGAGCCCCGAGGCCCAGCTCGTGCGCTCGGCCTCTTTCGTCCTTCCCGTGGAATCCGATTTCGAGGAGCATGCCCTGGATGCGGTGAAGTACCGGGAAGGCGCGCCCCACGTCGCCGTCTAGCGGCTCCCGATCGACATTCGTTTCCAACTACATCGCGGAGGGTCGATGAAACCGGCCAAGCTGCTTGCTGGGATGGTTTTGCTGTGTGCCGCCGCGTTGCCTTCATTCAGCCGGGCGCAGGACTATCCGTCGCGTTCCATCCTGTTCGTGGTGCCATTCACCCCGGGCACGGCGGCGGATTCGCTGGCGCGGCTGATGCAACCGCACCTGTCGCAGCGCTGGGGCGTGCCGGTCGTCGTGGAAAACAGGCCGGGTGCGGCCGGCATCATCGGCATCGACTCCGTGGCAAAAGCCAATCCCGACGGCTACACCTACCTGTTCACCTCGACCGCCTTCGGCACGCTGGCGGCGATGAACCCGAAACTTCCTTACGATCCCGATAAGAGCTTCGCCCCGGTCATGCTGCTCGGGACGAGCCCATTGAGCCTGGTGGTCTCCAACGCTTTTCCGGCCAACACGGTGAAAGAGTTCATCGTCCAGGCGCAAAAGCGGCCGGGCGATCTCAACTATGCGTCGGCGGGCACGGGCAGCGTGTTTCACCTGTCCATGGAGCTGCTCCAGTACGAGACCGGCATCAAGATGGTTCATGTCCCCTACAAAGGCACGACGGGCGTCATCAACGACCTCATCGCGGGCCATGTGCAGGCCAGCATGATGGTGTTTCAGACGGCCGTGCCGATCGTGCAAAGCGGAAGGGTGCGCATGCTTGCCGTGATGAGCCCGCAACGAACACAGGTGCTGCCGGACGTACCCACGATCGTCGAATCGGGTTTTCCCAACATGATCGTCGAAGCCTGGACCGGCGTGATGGTTCCCGCCAAGACCCCGCCGGCCGTGATCGCCAAGTTCAACGGCGAGGCCAACAAGGTGCTGGCGCTTCAGGACGTGAAGGCGGCGGCGGCCAGGATCGACGTACAGCTCGCCGGTGGCGCGCCCGAGACCCTCGATGCTCTGGTCAAGAAGGAAATCAAGCAGTGGACCGAGGTCGTGCAGCGGGCGAATATCAAGCCGGAATGACTCTTAATCCGTTCGTCGCAGCTTCGATCCCTACACGCCCTGCCGATAAATTCAGAGGTTAGCCCGTTGCGGATCCTTCATCGGCTGATCGAGGGTTTTTGCCGCCTGATCGAGATCTTGATCGCCGCCTTTCTGGCGGTGATGGTGGTCATGGTGTTCGGCAACGTGGTCCTGCGCTACGCCTTCAACTCCGGCATCATCGCCTCGGAAGAAGTGTCGCGCTGGCTGTTCCTCTGGGTGACCTTCCTCGGCGCGATCGTCGCGCTCAAGGAGCACGGCCACCTCGGCACCGACGCGTTGATCTCGCGCCTGCCGGTCCTCGGCAAGAAAATCTGCCTCGTGCTCGGACATCTGCTGATGCTCTATGCCACCTGGCTGGTTTTCTCCGGCGCCCTGGCGCAGGTGCGCATCAACCTCCACGTGGAGGCGCCGGTGACCGGGGCTTCGATGGCCTTCGTCTACGGAACGGGCGTGGTGTTCGCGGTGTTCGCGGCGGTGCTGCTGCTGCGCGATCTGTGGCGCGTTCTGACCGGACAGCTCTCGGAGGCCGAAATGGTCATGGTCAAGGGAACCGAGGAGAAGGAATGACCATCGCCGTCTTCCTCGGCTCGCTGCTCGGCGCCATGGCCCTCGGGGTCCCGATCGCCTACGCGTTGCTGGCGAGCGGCATCGCCCTGATGTGGTATCTCAACCTTTTCGACGCGCAGATCCTGGCGCAAAACCTGATCGAAGGCGCCAACAGCTTCACGCTGCTGGCGGTGCCGTTCTTCCTGCTCGCCGGCGAAATCATGAACGTGGGAGGGCTGTCGAAGCGCATCGTCAACGTGGCGCTCGCGGTGGTCGGCCACGTCCGGGGCGGGCTCGGCTACGTGGCGATCATCGCCGCCTGCCTGCTTGCGTCCCTGTCGGGCTCGGCGGTCGCCGATGCCGCGGCGCTCACCGCGCTGCTGCTGCCGATGATGGTCAAGGCCGGCCACGACAAGGCGCGTTCCGCCGGTCTGCTCGCCGCCGGCGGCATCATCGCGCCGATCATTCCGCCGTCGATCGGCTTCGTGATCTTCGGCGTCGCCGCGAACGTCTCGATCACGAAGCTGTTCCTGGCCGGCATCGTGCCGGGCCTGCTGATCGGCGCCTCGCTCTGGGCGACCTGGTGGTGGCTCAGCCGGCGCGAGCGGATCCCGGTGCCGGCGCGCAAGTCGCTCGCCGAAATGCTGAAGGCGCTGCGCGAATCCGCCTGGGCGATGGGGCTGCCGCTCATCATCCTGGTCGGCCTGCGTTTCGGCGTTTTCACGCCCACCGAGGCGGCGGTGGTCGCGGCGGTGTACGCGCTGTTCGTCGCCACCGTGGTCTACCGCGAGCTGAAGATCTCGCAGATCTTCGGCGTGCTCGTCAGCGCGGCCAAGATCACTTCGATCATCATGTTCCTGGTAGCCGCGGCGCTGGTATCGTCCTGGCTGATCACGGTGGCCCAGATTCCGCAGCAGATGATCGCGCTGCTCCAGCCCTTCATGGGCAGCCAGATGCTGCTGATGATCGCGATCATGCTGCTGGTGATGGCGGTGGGCACGGCGATGGACATGACGCCGACCATCCTGATCCTGACCCCGGTGCTGATGCCGGTGGTCAAGGCCGCGGGAATCGACCCGGTGTACTTCGGCGTGCTGTTCATCATCAATAACGCCATCGGCCTGATCACGCCGCCGGTGGGCACAGTGCTCAACACCGTGGCCGGCGTCGGCCGCATCAAGATGGACGACGTCACGCGCGGCATGCTGCCGTTCATGTGGGCGGAGTTCGCGATGATGTTCCTGATGGTGCTGTTTCCGCAGCTGGTCACCGTGCCGGCCAAATGGCTTTCAAATTGAGGAGAAGAAGATGAAAAGGCAATTTGCATTCATTGCTTGTCTCGCGGCGCTGTTCGCATGGGCGCCCGCGCAGGCGCAAGAGCTCAAGTTCGCGACGCAGAACCCCAAGGGCCATCCCCTGGTGACGGGGATGGAAAAATTCGCCGAGATCGTCGCCGCGAAGAGCGGGGGCAGGCTCAAAGTCAACCTGTTCCCGGGCGGCGTGCTGGGCGGCGATCAGGCCAACGTGTCGGCGCTGCAGGGCGGAACGCTCGAGATCGTGGTGCTGAACTCGGGTATCCTCGCTTCGCAGGTCAAGGAGTTCGGCGTCTACGATTTTCCGTTCATGTTCGCCAATCCGAAGGAGGCGGACGCGGTGGTCGATGGTCCCTTCGGCAAGATGATGCACGACAAGCTCGAGGCCAAGGGGATCGTAGGCCTCGCCTACTGGGAGCTGGGCTTTCGCGACATCACCAACAGCAGGCGCCCGATCAACAAGGTCGACGACATCGCCGGGCTGAAGCTGCGGGTGATTCCCAACGCCATCAACGTCGACTGGGTCAAGGCGCTCGGCGCCAATCCGACTCCGCTTCCGTTTCCCGAGCTGTACGCCGCGCTCGACCAGAAGGCTATCGACGGGCAGGAGAACCCGCCGACGGTGATCAGCGCCAACAAGTTCTATGAGGTGCAAAAACACATCGTGCTGAGCCATCACCAGTACAACCCGCAGTCGTTGATCTTCAGCAAGAAGGTCTGGGACGCCCTGAGCGAGGCGAACCGGAAAATCCTCGCGGACGCCGGCGTCGAAGCGGGGAAATATCAGCGCCAGGTCTCGCGCGAGGCGGCCGGTACCGCGCTCGAAACGCTGAAGAAGAACGGCATGCAGGTCACGGAATTGTCTGCGGCCGAGTTGGCCAAGTTCCGCGAGGCGATGAAGCCGGTGATCGCCAGGCACTCGGAAATCGTCGGCGCCGAGACCGTCGGCGCGCTGCAGGCCGAGCTGACCAAGCTGCGGAAGTGACGAAGCTGCTCCTCGGCCTCATCGGCGCGGGAATTCAGCGCTCGCTGTCGCCTGCGCTGCACGAGGAGGAGGGCCGTCACCACGGGCTGCGGGTGCACTATCAGTTGATCGACCTCGATGCCGCAAGCGTCGGGATCGAGGCGCTTCCGGCCCTCATCGTCGCCGCGCGCATCATGGAATTCGCCGGCCTGAACATCACCTATCCGTGCAAGCAGGCGGTCATTCCGCTTCTGGACGCGCTCTCGGAAGAGGCGCAGGCGATCGGTGCCGTCAATACGGTGGTGCGCGAAAGCGGCCGCCTCGTAGGACACAACACCGACGGGTCGGGTTGGAGCTGGGGCTTCCGGCGCGCTTTGCCCCACGCGGACCTGTCGCGCGTCGTGCTCCTCGGCGCCGGCGGCGCCGGGTCGGCCTGCGCCGACGCGGTGCTGCGCCTGGGGGCGGAGCGCCTGATCATCGTCGACAAGGACGGGCCGCGCGCCGCCGAGCTGGCGAGGCGGCTCAACAGCCATTTCAGCGGCAGCCGCGCGAGCGCGAGCCCAGACGCGGCGGCGGCGCTCGACGGTGCGACAGGACTCATCCAGGCAACGCCGGCGGGGATGATCAAGATGCCGGGAACCCCGGTCCCCGAGCGACTCCTCAGGCCAGAGATGTGGGTCTCGGAGATCGTCTACATGCCGCTCGAAACGCCGCTGCTCAAGGCGGCAAGGCGCATCGGCTGCCCGACGGCCGATGGCGGGCACATGAATGTCGGGCAGGCCGTCCGCGGCTTCAAGCTGTTTACCGGCCTGGACGCAGACGCGGCGCGGATGGACACGCATTTCCGGCGGATCGTCGGAAGAGCAAACGGAGAGTGAGGATCGAAGCGATTATGGAATCGCGGCGGCACCCCCGGAGCGCCGCGCGGGCAGGCTGCGCCTCGACACCAGACCGGAGATCCACTTCACCGACAGTCTCGCCCGCTCGGCCACCATGGGCAGCGGCAGCTGGCGGTAGTCGTCGTTGAAGACCTCGAAGCTGTAGTCCCCTCGATAGCCCATTTCGTCCAGGGTGCGCACCATCTCCGAAACCTGCGCGCTGTGCACGCCTTCGCCGGGAAAAACCCGGTAGTGCCGCGCGGTTTCGATGCGGTCATCGGGGGAGCGGATCTCCTCCCACATGAAATCCGACAGCTGCACCAGGAACACCTTGGCGGGGTCGATCTCCCGAAGCCCGGCCAGGCGCGTTTCGTTGGCGAAGATGTGGAACGAATCCAGCGCGAGGCCCAGGTTGGCGCGGGCTGCGCTTTGCACGAGCTCGGCGGCCTGCGGAAATTCGTTCACGTGCCGGCCCCACGACAGGGCCTCATAGGCGATGCGGATATTCAGGGGCACGGCCAGCATCGCAAGTTTTTGCAGGTCTTTTATCAGCGATTCCGGATCGCCGGCCGCGTGCGCCGAAGTCGACGAGCACGCAAGCAGCACCTCCGAGCCCAGCGCGCGGCACATCCGCAGCATCGCCTTCGCCACGTCGACCTTGTAGGCGTGCAGGTGGCCCGACAGGCCCTCGAAATCGCGCAGGACCTGGAATCCGGTGACGCGCAAGCCGCTTGCGCGCACCGCCGCGACCGCGGCCTTCTCGCCGCCGGGATGTCCGACGAGGTCGGGCGCGGAGAGCATGACCTGGGTGAAGCCCGCGCCGCGGATCGCGTCGAGCTTCGCTTCCAGCGGCCCGGCGAGCGTGATCGTGTCCATGCCGAAGTTGTCGAGGTTCATGGCTTCAAGTGGCTCACCACCAGCTCGAAATTGACCCCGCCGAGATAAGCCTGCGTCAGCGCGCCTTTCTGGCTGGGCTGCACCGGACCGCGCTCGACGAACGCGATGCCGCGTTCCTGCAGCGCCCGCGTGGTCGCCGGTATGTCGCGCGCGCCGAGGCCGAGGCGCACCAAGCCTTCGTCCCAGTGGATTTCCTCCGACCCGGGCGGCGGCTCGATCAGCTGCAGATAGAACTTGCGGCAGGGGCTCTCGAGCAGCGTGCCCCTAGGCAGGACGCCGAAATACTGGCCCTGCGGCAGCACCGAGAAACCGAACAGGCTTCGATAGAAGTCCAGCCAGTCGGCGGTGCGGTCGACGAGGATCGCTTGCACCACGCCGAAGTAGTGCAGGCCGGCGATCGCGGGCGGCCGGGGATCGGCGCCCGCCAGCGGCACGAAATCGACGTCGTAGATCGAGAAATCCCGGTAACGGTCGACGAAGTAAATCAGGCTGTCGCCCACGCCGTGGATTCCCGGGATGTTCAGCTCCATGGCGGAGGCCCTCGTCGGCATGTCCCAGGCGCCGAGCTCGACCGCATGCCGGTGCGCGTAGGCGGCATCGCCCACTCGAAGCGCGATCGCCGCGAGCGCGGGGGTGCTCCCGGGCGAGGACAGCCCGGGCAGCGCATCCGGGTGCGCATTGACGATCAGGTTCATCGAGCCCTGGCGGTACAGCACCACTTCGCGCGAACGGTGCCGAGCGACGGCCGAGAATCCCATTTTCTGGAGCAGAGTGCCGAACTCCTGCGGTTCGGAAGTCGCGTACTCGATGAACTCGATTCCGTCCAGCCCGAGCGGGTTGCTCGTCGCTGGGATGGGCTCGTGGACGCTCACGGGGTTTCTCCTCGGACGCAATATTAGGCTCTAGTGGCTGCCGGTGCTCGATTTCGCGCGGCTCGCAGAGCGACGGCGCTTGCCTGCCCCCGGCTTAGCGAGTAGCATCGCGGTTCTCCGGTCGCAGAAAGCGCCGCCGGCATTCGCAATGCCGGAATTTCGAATAAAGGTTCGCGTGGGTACAGGTTGGCAATTGCTCGAAGGCGTCGCGGCTCTGTTGCTCTCGATCGCCGTCACGTATTGGCTCTTCGTTTCCCCTTCCCGCGGCAAACGCGAGCGCCAGCGAATCGCTCGCGAACTCCAGGATCCCCGCCGCCCGTAGCGCAGCTCCGTATTCCCGAATCCGGGAAACTCCTCGACTCTCCTGGCAGGGCCGGTATGTTCAGCAGCTCCGCGCGGTCTCTACATTTGATATACTGTGATATATCAATTGGATAATAGGTCTACTTAAAGTACTTTAGAGACCCTTCTGCAGACTCGTCACGAGGGTCGCAACGCGAGCTTGTTTCGATCGTCGCGCGGACTTTCCGATCGCAGGCATGGTCCAAGCAAAGGTGGGCGCAAGAAAGATTCCAAGGATTGGGGCAAAAGACCCTAGTAATTGAAAACTAAGTCTTTTCAGCGCCGTTACGAGAATGTAGTATTACGCGCGTCGGGCGCTGCGAAATGAGAAACGGCAGCCCTGGCGCTGGAGGGAACGTGTTTTGAAGCCGACCGATATCGGTGCACCCGACTATTTTCACAAGGTCGTAGATTGCCAATGGGCCTGCCCGGCCCATACCCCTGTTCCCGAATACATCCGCTTGATCGCCGCGGGGCGTTACGACGACGCCTACATGGTCAACTGGCACTCCAACGTTTTTCCCGGAATACTCGGGCGCACCTGCGACCGTCCTTGCGAGCCCGCGTGCCGGCGCGGGCGCGTCGAGGAAAACAACGGGGAAAAACCCGAGCCCGTGGCGATCTGCCGCCTGAAGCGCGTCGCCGCCGACAACAAGGGCGACGTCAAGGCGAGGATGCCGAAGCCCGCCTCGAAGACGAACGGCAAGCGGATCGCCTGCGTCGGCGCGGGACCCGCGTCGCTCACAGTCGCGCGCGATCTTGCGCCGCTCGGCTACCACGTCACGGTGTTCGACCAGGACCCGCGCGCGGGCGGCATGATCTGGTCGCAGATCCCGCGCTTCCGCCTGCCGATGGAAGTGATCGACGAGGAGGTGGGCTACATCCTCGATCTCGGCGTCGAATTCAGGGGCGGCGCGAAGATCGCAAGCATGAAGAAGCTGCTCGCGGAGAACTACGACGCGATCTTCGTCGGCTCGGGCGCTCCGCGCGGGCGCGATCTCGACATTCCGGGACGCAGGGAAGCCGCGAAGAACATCCACATCGGCATCGACTGGCTGTCCTCCGTTTCCTTCGGCCACACCGACAGGATCGGCAGGCGCGTGATCGTGCTGGGCGGCGGCAATACCGCCATGGACTGCTGCCGGTCCTCGAAGCGCCTCGGCGGCGAGGACGTGAAAGTCATCGTGCGCTCGGGCTTCGAGGAGATGAAAGCCTCGCCCTGGGAAAAGGAAGACGCCCAGCACGAAGGCATTCCGATCCTCAACTATCTCGTCCCCAAGACCTTCGAGCACGAGAACGGCAAGCTCACCGGCATGACGTTCGAGAAGGTGAAAGCCGTGCGCGACGACAAGGGGCGGCGCAGTCTCGTCCCGACCGGAGAACCGGATCAGCGCTTCGAGTGCGACGACGTGCTCGTCGCCGTGGGGCAGGAGAACGCCTTCCCCTGGATCGAGCGCGACAGCGGAATCGGGTTCGACAAGAGCGGCATGCCGGTCGTCGACAAGGTCACGATGCAATCCACGCAGCCGAAAGTCTTCTTCGGCGGCGATTCGGCGTTCGGCCCCAAGAACATTATCTGGGCCGTGGCGCACGGTCACGACGCTGCGATCTCGATCGACAAGCTCCTCAACGGCGAGGACTTGAAGGAGCGTCCGTCGCCGATCGTGAACCTCTCCAGCCAGAAGATGGGGATCCACGAGTGGAGCTACGACAACGCGATCTCGCCCGACGAGCGCTACAGGGTTCCCTGGAAGGACAAGACGATCACGCTGAAGAACATCAAGGTCGAGGTCGAGCTCGGCTTCGACCCGATGACCGGGTTCAAGGAAGCGCAGAGGTGCCTGAACTGCGACGTGCAGACGGTGTTCGCGGACAGGCTGTGCATCGAGTGCGACGCCTGCGTGGACATCTGCCCGATGGACTGCATCACCTTCACGCAGAATGGCGAGGAGGCCGACCTGCGGACGCGCCTTACCGCGCCGGCGAGGAATCCCACCCAGGACCTCTACGTGTCGGGCCCTCTCAAGACCGGCAGGGTCATGGCGAAGGACGAGGACGTCTGCCTGCACTGCGGCCTGTGCGCCGAGCGCTGCCCGACCGGGGCCTGGGACATGCAGAAGTTCCTCCTCGACCTCACGCACGCCGGCCACGGCTGCCGCACGCCGCAGAAGAAGGCGGCGTGATCATGAAGCTGCTCGCGCTTCCCTTCTTCCCCTCCTCGAAGAGGAGGGGATGGACTCAGCCATGACCAAAAGAATCGAATCCGTCAACGCCTTCGTCGTCAAGTTCGCCAACGTGAACGGCTCGGGGTCGGCCTCGGCCAACGAGCTCTTCGCCAAGGCCATCCTGAGGATGGGCGTGCCGGTCTCGCCGCGCAATATCTTCCCCTCGAACATCCAGGGCCTGCCGACCTGGTACGAGGTGCGCGTGTCCGAATCCGGGTGGCTGGGCCGCCGCGGCGGCGTCGACCTGATGGTGGCGATGAACCCGCAGACCTGGGACGCCGACGTGAAGGAGATCGATCCGGGCGGGTATCTGTTCTACGACAACACCAAGGCCCTGCCGCAGTCCAAGTTCCGCGACGACATCAACGTCGTCGGCCTGCCGCTCACCGAGATCTGCAACCAGGCCTACACCGACGCGCGCCAGCGCCAGCTCTTCAAGAACATCATCTACGTGGGCGCGCTCTCGGCGCTGCTCGGCATCGATCCGCTGGTGATCGCCGAGCTGATCGGCGAGCAGTACAAGGGCAAGGAAGCGCTCTTGAAGCCCAATCTCAACG
>Ga0307471_100002725_pt1 | contig 10267 bp, 5 predicted proteins | sample atmos_gasesAM3C__2_FD_204566 | JGI IMG/M metagenome (GOLD analysis project Ga0307471, IMG submission 204566) | Hardwood forest soil microbial communities from Morgan-Monroe State Forest, Indiana, United States - atmos_gasesAM3C_515 | ecosystem: Environmental > Terrestrial > Soil > Temperate... | reverse complement strand
TGTCGCCTCGCCCTTATGATTCCGTAGCGGCACCGACACCAGTTCTTCCTGCAGACGCCCCGCCTTGTACGCATCATCAGCGCACTTCTGCGAACGCAACGCGAATTCATCCTGCATCTCGCGCGTGATTCCCTGCTGCGAACCATACAACTCGGCGGTGTTCGCCATATATGATCCGCAATACGAATCGAGCAGCGCCACCATCAACGAATCTTCCAGCTTTCCGCCCGGAGCCAGCGTGAACCCATCGCGCCCGCGAATCACAAACGGCGCCTGTGACATCGCCTCCATCCCTCCGGCGAGCACGATCTTGGCCTCGTCGGTCTGGATCATTTGCGCTGCGCTCACAATCGACTGCAGCCCCGACCCGCATAGCCGGTTCACTGTCAGCGCCGGAGTTTCGATAGGAATCCCCGCACGCAGCCCTACGTGCCGGGCTCCATACAGCGCATCGCCTGAAGTCTGCTGCGCGTTGCCGAACACCACGTGATCGAACTCTTTCGGATCGATTCCCGATCGCTCGATCGCACTCTTCCCGGCAATCGCGCCCAACTCCTGCGCTGTAAAATCTTTCAACTTCCCGCAATAGCGCCCAAAGGGCGTACGCGCCCCGCTGACAATTGCAATATCCCCGGCTTTTAACATGATTGAATAACTCGCAGAACCCCAACCGGACCCGGCCAGAGTGATTTCGCCAAACTTGTCAGTCTATCAGCGGAAGGAAGAATCCACCACAGAGGCACAGAGACACGGAGAAACGACTTAAGAACGAAGAGATTGAAGAAATTAAGGTTGCGGGGTTTTTGGGGTCCGACGCCCGACGCCTCAAGCCCGTTCTTCTACGCTACTGCCCCAGCCGCCAGCGCCGTTGGGCCCAGCGCTACCACATGCCCGAGTCCTTGACCCATGGCCTGACCCAGCGCATGCTCCACGCGGTTGATGACCTCGGTCACCACGTCGATGGGATCAAATTCGCTGCGGATCACTGCTTCCGCCACTCCGGCTGCGAATAACGCCGCGGCTCCGTGCTCAGAGCCATCCTTTGCAGCCCACCGCAGATCCGCCACGATCTTCCGTAGCTTCTCGATCGCCAGCATGGCTTCTTTTTCGGCCGTCTCGCCCAGCAGGATTGCGATCGTCGTCGTATCGTAGCGAAACGCCAAATCGTTCGAGCGGATGTTGGCCGCGAACATCTGGCCCGCGCGTTCCATCAAAACCTGAACTTCGGAGTCGCCGTGCTCTTTGACCATGGCGCCGCTCCTGCCGAACTGCAGCAACACGACAGTCAAAGGAGTTGAGTTCTGAACGGCGCGCTTGCTCTCCGCCATCAGTAGATCCAGATACGAAGCCCGTTTGAGCAGTCCCGATTTCTCGTCGGTCACTGAGAGATTCTTCACCAGCCGCCGCAGGCCGGCATTGTTGAGCGCGATTACCATCTGGTCGGCGAGCGTCTTCAGCACCACCATGTCGGCCTGCTGCCACGAGCGCGGGCGATTGTGCGTCAGCACCAAAATTCCGGCTCTTTCTTCGCCATCCATTAACGGAATCGACAAGATCGTCGCGGCCCCCATCTCCTTGAGAGCTGTTTTCGCGCCCTGCAAAAGACTGGACTTAGCCGGATCCTGAATCACCAGCGGATCGTGCCCTTCCAGCGCGGAGTGCAGGCAGGTCATCAACTCTCCGATGACCGCAGTACTCGACCGCTTCGTTCCTTCTGCACAAAACTCGTCCATGGCCGTCGGCGGCATTCCCGACTTGCCCATCACTGCGATGCAGCGTGACGCCTCCCATTGCGCTCCAATCTCTTTGACGGCAGTACTCAGGACCGCAGGAGCCGTGCTCTGGTGATAGAGCTTTCGCGTGATCTCAGCAACCCGGGTAAACGTCCGCACATCGGCGGCTGGATCGGGCGCTGGATCCGCAGGGGCAACGACGGGAACTGGACCGGGCGCTGAAGCTGCCGGAGGTAAAGGCGCCGATCCCGCATACCGGGGCGTCACACCCGCGGACATATACAGCCGCTGAAGATCTTCGTTACGCTCTTCCTCTCGGGGAAAAAGCTCCTGGATTCTTTGCAGCCGCTCCACCGCTTTGTTGCGCATCCCGTATTGCACCAGGATTTCCGCTTGCAGCATCAGATCCTGCAATGTCGAAGCTCCAAGAGTTCGCTCGTCGACCTGCGCCGGCTCTTCCGAGGGCTTCGCAGCCGAACTGAACCGCGAGGCGATTACTTTGAAGCGCGCGTCTTCGACCTTTCCCCGGATCATCTCGAGACGTTTCAGATGTCCGGGCTCATAGGGATCGACTTCTGCCGCGCGATCCAGGCACTCCGCCGCCTTTGCAAACTCTGCCGTACTGCAATAAAGATCAAACAACTTCAACAAAGTGCTGCAGTAGTCGCTCTCACGATTGGAGGAATTGTAGAGCTCGCTGAGGAACTCGAGCATTTGCGATGATGGCTTCCGCGTCGAGGTTATGTCTTCCATGATCGCGGTGAACTGCCGCCGTTCTCCGCGACGCCGCTGGAATTGCTCCAGCTTGCGTGCCAGCGCCACCGACTCATCATCTTGCCCGCCATCCAGAAAACTTCCAATCAGTCCGATGACCTGCTGGACCCGCGCGGGATTCTGCTCAAAAAGCGCCCATACCAACGGTTCGGCCTCGGAAAATCTTCCCGCTGCGACCAGCGAATCGGCGTAGGCTTCACGGAATTCCTGCGGAACCGGGCCGGCGTTCATCTGCGGTTCCAGAATGAAGATCGCTGCTCCAACCTGGCCTTTTGTCAACAGGCTCTTCGCGTATGCGAGCGCGATGGACTGATCTGACGCGTCTTCCTGATACGCCCGCTCATACCATTGTGCCGGATCGCCACCTTCGGCGGCAGCGGCCAGGGCCAATCGCTGGAATGAGGCCGCCGCCACCTTGCGATTCCCCAGTTCTGAAGAGAGTTCTGCTACCCGCAGCAGATTGGCCTGCGATGGCTCGATGGCAACGATGCGATCCAGAACCTCTGCCTCTTCCTGCTTTTTCCCCAGCTTCGTCAGATCGAGCAGAGCCGCTTCGTATGTACCCACGGCCAGCTTCTTGTTCGATCCTTCCAGTAGTTGTCCGAAGCGAAACTTCTGCTGCCACGTAGGACTCCCGTGGCGCGCCAGCTTCTTGTAAGTCAGGCTCGCGCGGGTGGCGTCACCGGCCGTGACTTGCCGCTCAAATAAGTCCCCGAGCAGCTTGACGGCTTCCGCGTTTCGACTCAGCGAAAGACACAGGTCCGCGGTTAACTGCCGCACCACATCATTTTCGTGATCGTCTTTGAGGACCAGCAGGTATTCTTCGAGAGCTTCTGCGGTCTTGCCTTTTTGCAGGAGTTTCTCCGCGCGCTCAATGCGCTTGCCTAACTCGGCTCGGTCCAGTCGTCGTGTGATCTCAGGCATGCGAAATTGGCGGAGTAAACCCTGCTCCGATTCTAGGAGTGCCCCCCAACCCCAGCAATGCGGTAACGGCAGCCCGCGATTACGAAGGTCACCCTCTCTTTGAGCGGCGGAGGCTAAAGTAAATCTCGGAACCTAACTGAAAATGGCGCTTCGGGCAGGATCATTCATACGGCCGAACATCCGCGGGCAGCACCGAGCCTCACTCGACGTTCAGAGTTATCTTGTAGGTTTTATTCGGCTGGAGTTCGATCTTCTCCGCATGCTCCAGCCGCTTCTTCAGGAGCGAAGCATTCCCCCACTCCAGGTCCCAGGCATCATCGATCGCAAGCATGCGATACCGCCCCGGCACCACATCCAACAGTTCGAATGTTCCATCACTGTCGCTCTGATCACGCCGAAACTTCGGCAGATTGATGTCCGGGTTCTCCGGAACAAGCAGAATCATGACGCCAGCAGCTGGCTTTCCATCCCGTCGCGCCATTCCACTGATCCTGGACAGCGCCGATGACATCTCGATTTCCAGTTCTACCGGCTTTCCGCCCGTAATCTGAATCGTCTGTCCCGCAACCTGTGCGCCCGTGGCCTTCAGACTCGACATAGTCGAGTTTTGTCCCGTCATGGCGTACACCGAATATATCCCCGGCGTCAGAATATCTGTGTCGAATTGGATCTGCCCCTTATCGCCCGTTCGCGAATCCAGCACCTCATCGGTGCGGCCATTCCAAAGCCTCACGAAAACTTGCTCCTGCAGGTTCACTCCTCCTTCCATTCGAACCATTCCGTGAATCGGCACTACCGACGGGGCGCTCTCTGGATCCACCTCGGCATCCGCTGTCAGCTGGAGCGGCAGCGCGCGCGTGCTCCGGCGGTTGGGATCACCAGACGGCATAGACTCGATTTCCAGCACGTAATTCCCCGGAGGTACTCCTCGAATCTCTGTCGAATTTTCCACCTGAATCTGCCGCAGCCACGTGTGTTGGATCTTTGTTCCGAACACTTTCTGCTGCAACGTCGGAGTCGTAGGGTTCTTCGGATCACCGTTGATATCGTTCACCCGCACACGCAGCGCTGGCACCGAATTCAGAACGAAATCGGCGGTGAAGTCCTGCCCCTCATTGAGCGCGATCTGAGACGCCGAATCCAGATCCGTGACACCTGGATAGAAAGTCGTCGGAAAGGCCACATCGAATTCCGGTTTTTCAGACAGAGAAGAATTTCCCGCACTATCCGCCGATTGCAGCAATCCGCTGAACCATGGAGCCGCAGAAACCGCCAGGTAATAACGTCCCGGCTCCAAGTGCGGCAACCGGTAGCGTCCGCTGTCGTTCGAAATGGTTTGCGCGGCCAGGGACGTGTGCTTCAATCCAAAACTCGCGTCCGTGCGGAACAGGTAAACGGTCGCTCCCTGTATCGGTTCGTGGTCCTCATCCTCGATTAGACCGACGACCCGGGCATCGGGCCGCAGCCGGAATAGCACATTCTCGGTGTTCAGACCCGCTCCCACTGCGATAGCGCTGACAAACATGCCGTGCTGCTCGAAGCCTTGTCTCCTGAAACCGTTCGCCGTCCCATTGAGCGCGTACTTGCCAGGCTCGGCCACAGTAAATGCGAATGTCCCATCATCTCCCGACAGCAGCTTTTGCTGTGTCGCTTCAAAATCCTCCGCCTTACCGAACCAGAGCTCGGTGCCCGGCAGCGCGTGCCCGTTCACCACATTCACAACCTTGCCGGACACTCGAAACTTCGCCGGAACTTTTTGTGCGCAAAGGTGCCCTGCGACCGCAAGAATCAGCGCAAGTCGAAACCCGAAACGTCGCGGCATGCACACTACCTTTTCACCGATGTGAGACCAAGATTGACCGTCACCGTCCCGTGCGCCCGCACGGTGACGTGATCGGCGTCAGAAAGGTATGGATCTAAGACCTCAGGATTCGCATACTCCAGGCGATCGCCCCCGTCCAAGGCCAAAATCGCGTAATCTCCCGGCGGAACTCCTGGGATCGTGAAGTTGCCCCGCATCGCCCTCGCGGCATGGATGATGTTTCTTGTGCCATGCTGTTGCACCAGCAACACCAGCGAGCGCCCAGGATCTCCCGCCGGAGTCACCGTCCCAAGCACTGTTCCCGCGCCGTCGCGCAGCGTCACGTTGATCGGCTGGGGCTTTTCGCCCTCGCCCACGGTAAGGTCGTCGCTGAGCAAATCAACACCTCCGCTTTGTGCCGACTTTACCCACCATTCTCCTATCGTCGTGAACTGCAGTCTGTACGTTCCCGGTGCGACATTCCGAATTCCACCAGCTTGCGCGTTCCAGAAACTTGCACGGTGCTCAAACTGCGAGACCGGGTCTAAGCGCAAAAACCCGTCTGGAAAGCCCTGCCCCGGCGCTTTTCGCTCCGAGCCTCTTGCGTCCTGTTCCTTCTCGATTTCAACAGGAATGGTTACAGCCGCACTGAGTGGAACCCGCAGGGCCGCGTCGTCTGAGCGGATTACTACCGTCGCGCCCCTGGTCGTCAATTCCACTCCATCGGAGGTTGTTCCGCCGACGCTGTATGCACCCGCTGGAAGCTTCGCCTGGAACTTGCCATCCTGGAAATTCGCGGTCTCCGTAAAATCGATATCTTCCCCGGCTTTCCTCGCAAACACCAGCCCACTCGCCACATTCACCGCACCCGTCAAGCTGCCCGAAACCTGATAAACCGGCTCGGCCGACAGCGTGAAATTCGCTTCCACCTCCTGCCCGGGAGCGATTTCGATCGCGGTTGCCGAGCTCATATCGGACACGCCTGAATAGAAAACGCTGGCGAAAACCTGCTCCCGCGCATTCACGACGCCCTTCTGGCTCGGCGTCGTCCCACTTTGGTTGGCCGCCACGTAGTAAGTCCCCGCCTGCAGCCCCGCGACACGAAATTCCCCTTCTTCATCGGTCACCGTAAGATTCTGGCTATCGGCCCAGACGATCCGCCCTTCCAGGTTCTGCTGTGCCAGCACGCGAATATGGACTCCTTCGAGCGGCTGCTCGTCCTTGGTGGTGACGCGCCCGCTGATGACAGCCGACGGTGTCAGCTTCAGAATTACAGCGGGAGCATCCTTGCCCACTCGCACCGGGGCCGTGTGCGAGGTCTCGTCATCATAGAAACCCGGCTTCAAGGCGGTGAGGAAAACGTCGCCTTCGGCCAGCCCCTCCAACACGAACCGCCCGCCGGCGTCGGTGAGCGCCATAGTTCCTGCGTGGCCGGAAACCTGCACCGCCGCGCGCCGCACCGGCTCTCCCGTAACATCGTTGATCACAGTTCCCGTGAGACTGTAAGAGTCACCATTACTGTTGGAATCTGCGCTCTCGTCCGGTGTTGTCGCTGATGGCGTGACCGTTTCCTGCGCAAACGCCGGCGTCGCACACAGACACGCGGCCAGCGTCCCGATGCCGAACCGGAGAAACCAGTCGCTCGCCCTCATCTTCGATCTTATCCCCCAACCGCAGCGGCAATCACTCACGGGTTAATGTTGACAGACTCCACCGAAATCACCCAAGTTCCCAAGGTCATGCACGTGGCACACGCATCCCCGGAGTGTCGCGGCGAACATCTGCCGACCTCATCCATACAACCCAGATGCGGACTCATTCGTAACAGTTATCTAGGCTCGGCGGACTGATTTCATTTCTTCACAATCCGAGACTTGCACTCATAAAGGCGCGATATTTGCAGATCGCGTAATCAGGGGAGCGGACGTTGAGGGCCGCAAGATGTCCTATGCTATGTTGCTGCATGCTCACGGAGTCCTCCGCTCCTCCACAGTTCCATGAAGAAGGACTCCACCACCAACTATCCGCCGCGCAGATGGCAATGGTCGCGGTCGGTGGCTCCATCGGAACCGGGCTCCTTCTCGGGTCAGGAGCAGCCATCGAGATCGCCGGACCGGCTGCTATCCTCAGCTTCCTTGCGGCCGCTTTTATCAACTGGACGGTGGCCATGGCCCTGGGAGAACTCGCTTGCGCCCATCCCGCGGCCGGTTCGTTCGGCGTGTATGGGGATCACTACCTGAACTCCTTCGCCGGATTTATTGCCCGCGCCGGGTACTGGGTCGGCCTGGCGCTCGCGATCGGCACCGAGATGATTGCCGCCGCAACTTACATGTCTGTGTGGTTTGCCCGCGTGCCGGCTTATGTATGGATCGTTGTCTTCGGGGCCGTTCTGCTAGTAATTAATCTCAGGAGCGTCGGATCCTACGGGCGAGTGGAGTTCTGGCTCTCGATGGTTAAGCTGGCGACGATCATTGCCTTCATCTTGATCGGCGCCGCTTTGCTCACTACCGGACGCGCCGCACCGCAATACAACGCATTAGGCGGATTCTTTCCGACCGGTGTTTGGGCCCCGGTCGTCGCCCTCACTTACGCCATCTACAGCTTCGGTGGGGTAGAGATGGTTGCGGTGACGACCGGCGAGTCACGCTCGACGAGAGATATTCCACGCGCCGTCTGGATGACCTTTTTCACTCTCACCTTCGTCTACGTCGGCGCCATCGTGATTCTTCTCGGCGTCATGCCATGGAATCGGGCGGGAGTAAGCGAGAGTCCCTTTGTCACAACTTTCCGCACCGTAAAGATTCCGCACGCCTCAGGATTGATGAACTTTGTTGTCCTCACCGCGGCCCTCTCGGGCGCGAACGCAACTCTGTACGTGGCCTCGCGAATGATCTTTTCTCTGGCGCGCACTGGATGGGCGCCCACCAGCTTCGGGCGACTCAATCACGAGGGATCTCCGCAGAACGCCGTCCTGCACTCTTCTTTCGGAATTCTATTCGCACTCGCCCTGGTACTTTTCGCCCCAAAGAACGCATTCCGGTACATGCTCGGCGCGGCCTTCACAGGGATGATTCTCTCCTGGCTCGTATCCCTCGCCGCTCACATCAGTTTTCGCTGGAGACGCTCGCCTGTCGAATTAGCGGCGCTACCTCTGCGTTCGCCACTCGGGATTTGGGGATCCGTGCTCGGCTTCATCGCCGTATCCGTTGCACTGTTGCAGACGTGGCTTCATCCGCTGGTCAATCTCTGGAGCGGCCTGACGCTATTCGTTATGCTGACGCTCGCCTTTGCAGTGCTGAGAAGTCAGGCCGTGAAAAGGCAAATATCGAACACCTGACACCGCTGACATACCGAAATTCCATTCGATCCCTTACTTTTCTGGTTATCCTCAAATTGCGGGAGTCCCATCCCCCGATTTCCCCTGTGCGCCGCTGTGCCCTCTGTGGTGAGATTCTTTGCCCGGCCCATGTATAGTATGTTGCTTCTGTCCCAACTCACATCCGGAAGGTAATCCATGGGCCGAATCCTGGGACTTATCGTCTTCTCTGCAACCCTCCTCCAAGCGCAAGACCAAATCTTCTTCCACGCGAAGATTTTCACCGCCGACCCGCAGCATCCTTATGCCGAAGCCATAGCCATTCGCGGTGGCAAGATTCTTGCTGTCGGCAACCTGCCCGACGTCGCAAAGGCAGCCCCCGACGCCACTCGAACGGATCTCGACGGAAAGAGCCTTTTCCCCGGCTTCATCGATTCTCACACCCACACCATCGACGGCGGTTTCAACCTGATCAATGCCGATGCCACCGAGAAGGTCGACACTCTCGATGAACTCCAGGGATTCGTCGCCGAGGCCAAGAAGGCTGGTCGCGGCATGCACGGCGACATCCTGGAAATCCTCGGTATGCCGCTGAAATTCTGGTCGCACACCGAGACCCTCAACCAGGACTTCAGCACTGGTCTCTATGAAAAGCAGTGTCTGATTTTTCGAGGCATGGACGGCCATACTGCCTGGGCCAATCGCGCAATGCTCCAGCGCGCCGGAATTACCACCGACTATCTGAAGACCCTCAATGCCGACCAGCGCAGTTATTTCGGATACGACAAGAACATGCAGCCGAATGGATTTCTGGTCGACGCTGGCCAGGACAAAGTTGACCGTCTGATGCCGGAAGCGGCAGATAAGGAAATTCTCGCCGCCGGACACGCCGCTCTCGAATACGAATACAGCCTCGGCATCACCGCCTGGCTGGAGCCTAGCGCCCCCGAGTCGGCCCTGAAGTCCTACAAAATGCTGAATGACCGGGGCGAATTAAATTCCGAAGTCGTCGCCTTCCCCAAAGTCCTCGCTAAAGATCCGGCGATAGAACTCGCGTTCGTGCACAAGCAGCAGCAAAGGTACGGTAACATTCCCCACCTGCACATCACAGGAATCAAAATCTTTGCAGATGGCGTCGCCGAGTTCCCATCGCAAACCGCGAATCTCAGCAAACCCTACAAGAACTCCGGACGCAATGGCGAACTCCTTTTTGATCAGAAGGTCTTCAATCAACTCTGCATCGCCGCCGATAAAGAAGGACTCATCATCCACGTCCATGCCATCGGAGACGGCGCCGTGAAAGCTGCGCTCGACGGAATCGCGGCCGCGCGGGCCGCCAACGGAGACTCACACCTTCCGCACACTCTTACACACGAGCAATTCATCCGCCCTGAGGATTTCCCTCGCTTCCGAGAACTCGGCGTGATTAGCGCCCTGCAGCTCTATTGGGCCGAAGGCGCCAACGACACTATCGAAATCCTTAAGCCCTACGTCGATGCCGAAATCTACAAATGGCAATATCCCGCGCGTTCCATCCTGGACAATGGCGGAATCATCTCGGGCGCGAGCGATTGGCCGGTATCGACTGCGAACATATTTCGCGCGATTTACAAAGCGGAAACGCGGAAAGGAAACGAAGGTGTGCTGGACGCGAGCCAGGCCATGCCGCGTGAAGCCATGTTCTACGCGTATACGAGAAATTCAGCCAAGGCTTTAAAT
>Ga0307471_100002724_pt1 | contig 10267 bp, 9 predicted proteins | sample atmos_gasesAM3C__2_FD_204566 | JGI IMG/M metagenome (GOLD analysis project Ga0307471, IMG submission 204566) | Hardwood forest soil microbial communities from Morgan-Monroe State Forest, Indiana, United States - atmos_gasesAM3C_515 | ecosystem: Environmental > Terrestrial > Soil > Temperate... | reverse complement strand
CGATAGACCAATGATTCCAGCGAGCTTCCAAATTCGCGACCTGACGATCCGCCCCGCTGCGGTCCTCGCCCCCATGGCCGGCGTTACGGACACGCTTTTCCGCCGCGTCATTCGTGGCCTCGGCGGCTGCGGCCTGCTGATGACCGAGTTCACCAGCTCGGAAGGCATTACGCGCAGCGCCAAAAAAACTCTGCGCTATCTCTATTTCCAGGAAGACGAGCACCCCATCACCGCGCAGCTTTTCGGCGCGAATCCCGCCGTCATGGCCGAAGCCGCGAAAATGGTCGAAGACCTCGGCTACGATGCCGTGGACATCAATCTTGGCTGCCCCGCCAAAAAAGTCGTCAAGTGTGGCGGCTCCGGCTTACTCCGCGATCTTCCGCTTCTCGAAGATATTTTCAAAGACGTCCGCGCTGCCGTGAAAATTCCGCTCACGATCAAGCTGCGCGCGGGCTGGGACGAAAATTCCATCGTCGCCGTCGATGTCGCGAAAATGGCGGAAAGCATTGGCGTCGAAGCTGTCGCCGTCCATCCGCGCACGCGCGAGCAAGGCTACACCGGCGCCGCCGATTGGACCCTCATCGCCGCCGTCAAGCAAGCCGTGAAAATTCCCGTCATTGGCAACGGCGACATCAACAGGCCCGAAGACGCCGCGCGTATGGTGCGCGAAACCGGCTGCGACGCTGTCATGATCGGCCGGGCCGCCGCCACCAATCCCTGGATTTTTTCTCAGATGCAGCAGCACGCTCAAACTGGCCGCTACGACACTCCCACCGACGAGGTCCGGTACCGTTTACTAATGGGCTACTATAGGCAAATTAATGCTGCCAACCTGCCCGATGGCATAGGCAAAATGAAGCAGTTCGCATGCTGGTTTTCTCATGGCGTGGGGAACGGCAGCGAGCTTCGTCGGATTGTACATGCGGCGCGAACGCCCAGTGAAGTCCTCGAAAGCGTAGAACGCTTTTTCGTTGGCCGTCTTACGGCCGCCGAAAAAGATGACCGCTCCGTGGTCACCAGAAACGAGGACCGCGTCGATATGAGGGGGGAGGACCCAGCCCATGGTCCCGCTCGCGAGCACGAACGTTTCGAAGCAACGCTCGGAACGTAGAATCTCTGTCCGCTTGCCGCTCAAAGTTCGCGGCCGAGACGCGCACGGCTTTCCTTTCGAAGAAGACACTTCAAGCGAAAATCTCTGCCGCAACGGCGCCGCCTTCGTCACCCGTTTCGACGTCGCCATCGGCTCCGACCTCGAAATTCGAATCCCCTTTTCCCAGTACGGATCGCGCCGCGCCCAGCCCGAACGCCCCGGCGCCGCCGCAAACGGTAACCGCTTTGCCGGACCCAGAATGAACGAGACAGACTTCGCCACGCATGGCCGCGTAGTCCATGTTTGCGATTCCGAATCCGGAAGAGAAAAGCTCGTCGGCGTCCAATTCACCGGCCCGCGTTTCCAACGCGTCTTCCGCTCCGAATCCGCCGCCTAAGTTCCTTACGTCATTCCGAGCGCAGCGAGGAACCTCTCTCTGGCTCTCCTCGGGGATCAGGCTCGCTGCACTTTTTTTGATGGTCGATCCTATTTCCCCAAATACGTCGCAATAAACCAGCTATTGCCCCACGCATCCTTAACTCCGGCGGCGCGGTCGCCATACGGCGCATCCCGGGGTGGGTCGATCGACGTTGCGCCCGCCTGCAACGCCTGAGCGTAAACGGCATCCGTGTCCGGCACGTACAGATGCAAATGGCAGGGCATCGGCTGAAATTCTCCGTGCGCCTCGTCAATCTCCAGCGTCGCGTTGCCAATCCGAATCGTCGCGTGGAGCACCGCACCCTCCGGCGACTTGTGTGCCCCCATCTCTTCCGCCCCGAACGCCGCCTCCAGGAACGGAATCATCTTGTGCGCCTCGCGAAGATGCAAGTACGGTTGGACGGAGCGCAGCCCCTCCGGCCCCGGCGTCCACCCACGAGGCTTGGCGATGTACCAGTGATTGCCAAAAGGGTCTTTGACAGCGCCCCAGCGGTCACCGGAAGGATGATCGTCGGTCGGCGCATAAAAGGAAGTGGCGCCTGCTTGCAGCGTTCGGGCGTACGTGGCGTCAGGGTCATCCACATACAGATGAATCGCCTGCGGCGCGGTCGAATACTCCGCATTCCCATCGCTTACCTCGATCGCGCCATTGCCGATGGCCACTTCGGCGTGCATGATCGAGCCGTCAGGCGCCGGCATACGCATTCGCTCCACGCCCTCGAACGAACTTCTTAGGAACTCGATGAATTGGGCGGCGGGCCGCACGATGACGTACGGAATGATCGACGTCAGTCCGGGCCGCATATAATGCACCTCTTTCGTTCCGCGTGTTTGTGCTGCTGCTGTGCGTTCGCTCATGGATGCTCTCCTTTGCAAATCGGATTTGAGTGCTGCTCGAAACTCTTCGCGCGGAAGCTCGCGCAAAATTTGTGCGACCCGCGTTAGGGACGCCAGCTCAGGATCCGGCGCTTCTTCCGGGCGCGGCCGCAACGACACCAGCATCGCCTGCACCACCTCATCAAACTGCATCGCGAGGGAGCGTTTAGCCATGGCTGCCCTCCATCTGCGCACGCAGTTTCTGCACGGCTCGCAATTGCAGTTGCTTCACAGCTCCTTCCGTTCTCCCCAGCCGCTGCGCTATTTCTTTTATGCTTCGCTGCTCCACGAATCGGTCGTATATGACTTGCTTCTGAACTTCGGGAAGCTGCCCCACCAGCCGGAACAACTGCGCGCGATGCTCCATAGCCCGCATCTCGGTGTCCTGAAGATCGAGGCGAGCGGCCGGCTCTGGCGGATCGTCCGGGGCAGGGAACTCCCGCGCCGCACGTTTTGCACAATCAATGATGATGTTCGCCGCAATCCGCAGTAGCCACGCAGCAAATGGCACGCCTCGCCACTCATAGCTTTGCAGGTTCGCCAGCGCCTTATGGAACGCCTCAGAGGTCACATCCTCCGCGGTCGTCCGGTCTCGCACCCGGCTCGCCACAAACGCATACACTCGTTCGAAATGCAGTTCATACAGCACTTCGAACGCTGCTGGATCCCTCTGCGCCGCTTCAACAAGCGCGCGCTCGTCGGGCCCGCGCGCCTCTTGGCCGGGCACACCCTCATGCGGGCCTTTCGCCAAACGCTTCCGTGCCAGTCGTCGCGTGGCCTTCATCGGTCTAACAATATAACTGCCGGCTGCGAGAAAGGTTACGCCAGTGTTTCGGCGCAAAGTCTGCGAACTCGTCCAAATGTCCTGTTGACGGCCAACAGGGATGTGCTAGGCTCTCCCTTTCTCCTGTTGACCGTCTAAAGGAGCGTCCGCGATCTTTCGAGTGCTAAGGGGTGCCTAGGCCATGCCCGAATTTTTGAGTATGTTCCTTCGCCGTCTCGCCGCGCTCTTCCGCCGCCGGCGCCTCGAAGACGACCTGGACGCCGAGCTGCGTTCCCATCTGGAAATGGCTGTGGAACGAAACGTTGGCAAAGGCATGACCGCTGCCGACGCCAGGTGCGACGCGCTTCTCAGCTTCGGCGGCGTCGAGCAAACCAAAGAACGCTACCGCGACCAGCGAGGACTCCCCATGATCGAGACCACGTTGCAGGATCTCCGCTTCGGCGTCCGAATGCTCCGCCGCAGCCCGGGCTTTTCTATTCTCGCGATCCTCTGCCTGACTTTAGGTATCGGCGCCAACGCCGCGGTCTTCAGTTGGGTCGAAGGTATCCTTTTCCGTCCTTACCCTCTCGTTTCCCACCAAGAGCGATTGGTCGCCGTCGGCGGCACCGCGCGCGGTGAAGCGAGAGGCACCCCGCTTTCCTGGCCCGATTTCCTGGATCTGCAGAGGAGTTGCACGCTTTGCGAAACGCTCTTCGTCAGCAAGATTACAGGCACGACCCTAAGCATCGGCGACCGCGCTGAGGTCACCACAGGCAGCATCGTCTCGGCGAATTATTTTGGGGCTATCGGTGTCCATCCCATTCTTGGCCGCGGATTCGAAACGGGCGAGGACTCCGGGCGCAACGCCCATCCGGTGACAGTGATTAGTTATCAGCTATGGCAAGGACGATTCAAGGGCGATCCGGAAATCATCGGGAAAACGCAGCGGCTCAATAATGTCGTGCACACCATTGTTGGCGTCGCGCCGGAGGGTTTTTACGGGACCTTCGTGGGTTGGGCGATGCACTTCTGGGTCCCCGCTTCGATGGAGGAGATCTTTGAATCGGGCGGCTACAAACTCGAGGACCGCGGCGCACGCTGGATCGAATCTTACATACGGCTTAAGCCTGGCGTGACGCGCCAGCAGGCCCAGCACGAAATGAGCGATGTGGCGAAGCGTTTGGAAGCCGATTATCCGGAAACTAATCGTGGCCGTGGCATCGAGCTGTGGCCGTTGTGGGCAACTCCCTTCAACAACGCAGGCACTCTGCTGCCCACGCTCGAAATCATGCTTGCTGTGGTTGCATTTGTCCTGCTGATCGCGTGCGCGAACGTGGGCAATTTGCTGCTGGTGCGGTCCTTCGCGCGGCGGCATGAGATGACCGTTCGGCTCGCCATCGGAGCGGGGCGAGGCCGCTTGCTGAAGCAACTTTTTACCGAAGGGCTGATCCTCTCGGCCTTTGGCGCACTTGGCGGACTCCTCGTAGCGTACTGGTGCCGACACGCGCTCGTGCTGCTTTTCCCCGCGCGCGGTGGCGTGGCCATGCATCTGCCGGGCGAAATCGATTGGCGCGTTCTAGCCCTAAGCGCCGGCGTTTGCCTCATTGCCACGCTCTTGCTCGGGCTGGTTCCCGCAGTGCAGACCGGCAAAATCGATCTCGCCGGCGCCTTGAAATCCGATTCCGCCGGCGTCGTTGGGGGCGGTGGAAGAGCATGGGTCCGCTCGGGCTTGGTGGTGGTGCAAGTGTCGCTCAGTTTCATTTTGCTGGTCGGGGCGGGGCTGCTGATGCAAAGCCTGCAGAAAATTCGAAATACCAGCCCAGGTTTCTCAACGCGTAATGTGCTGGACACGGCTGTCAATTTGACGGCCGCCGGATACGATGCGCCGCGAGCGCAGACTTTCCAGGACGAGCTGCTGGCTCGCGTGAAGGCGCTTCCCGGCGTCGAGTCGGCCGCGTTCGGACGAATGACGCCGCTCAGCTACGGAAGTTTTTCTTCGACGCCGATGGCCGTCGATGGTTATCAGCCGCCGCCCGAGGAGCAGCCCACCGTGGAGTACAACGAAGTCGGGCCGGATTATTTCACGACTATGGGCATCCCCTTGGTGTCCGGCCGCGAATTCACCCGGGGCGACGACGAAAAGGCCGCACTGGTTGCCGTTGTCAATGAAACCATGGCCGCCAGGTATTGGCGCGACAGGAATCCGATCGGCGAACGCGTTCAGGTGAAGGGCCGATGGATGCAGGTCGTCGGCGTGGCAAAGGATTCCAAGTACGAAAGCGTTCGCGAATCACCGAAGCCCTTTTTCTATGTACCTCTGCGCCAGAATTTCTCGCGCGGAGCGGGCTTGTATATTCGAACTCCGCTGAGCCCGCAGACGATGACGACCGCGCTGGCGCGCGAGGTGCACGCGCTCGACGGGAATCTTGCCCTCTTCGAGGTGATCACGCTGCAAGAGCAGTTGGATCGCTCGACCTCACCGCAAATGGTCGCCGTTACTCTGGTGGGTGTCTTGGGTGGATTAGCGCTGCTGCTTGCGGCCATCGGGCTGTATGGCGTGATGTCCTATGCGGTGTCGCAGAGCACGCGCGAGTTGGGGCTGCGCATGGCGCTTGGCGCGGGAGCGTCCAACCTGTTGCGGCTGGTGCTGTCGCGTGGCCTGGCGCTAACTGCAGGCGGCGTTTTGCTTGGCGCGGCGGTAGCACTCGCGTTGACGCGGCTGCTGGGGAATCTCTTATATAAGGTCAGCCCGCGCGACCCGCTGGCCTTCGGCTCCGCCTTCGTCGTGATGATCATCGCGGCCCTGGCAGCGTGCTTTTTGCCTGCCTGGCGCGCTACCCGCACGGATCCCGCCCGCGCCCTGCGCGATTGATTCTCAATCTGTAAATCAAGGGCTTTGGCGCCTGCTTCGATCACTAACTTTAGCGCCGGGAAGGCGGTCGCTTTTATCTGTCATTGACACAATTTTCGCGCATCTTTAATTCATCTTTCCGCTAAACGTGTGAGTTTCAGCCCTCCCTCAGGAGAGACACGTGAAAAGAAATCATCTTCTAGTTGCAACGAGGGCTCGTTATTGGCACCCTAGCGATCCCCAGCGATCAAATCGTCACCAGTTTTAGCTCGAAATCAGAGCTGGCCCTGAACCGCTCGATTGATGGAAAGTCCATCACCTTCATGGGCTACCAAGGCGGCCCGGGCTGCGGGGGCTTTCCGGTTTCTCCTACCGCGCCAAATCTCGTGGATGTATCGGCTTCCAACACGCCGGGCATCTGTGACCCCACGAATTCTGTCATCTCGAGCTTTTTGAGCACGCCCGTTGTTCCCACGGCGTACTACCGGGCCGTCGCAGAAGTGGATGCAAACGGCCGCGTTAGTATCACCGATGGGAACGCCTACAGCGGGGATAACGGCCGTGCGGCCATCAAAGGTGGGAACGGCCTTTACTACATGGTTGGGAACGACAACAGCGGCAACCTTTCCAAGAAGCAACTCCAGATTACCCCGATTGGCGTCGAACTCATCAATGCGACGGGCTGCGAAACGCTCGTGCCTGACGGGACGCCGTCCGTGCCGCCCGACATCGGCATGATTGGGCGCTTGCTCTTCGGCTCTGACAAACCAGGTAAGGACACCAACTTCCGCGGTATGACCATCTTCAACAACACGCTCCACAAGGCGACGGAACTCTGGTGACACCTGCGGTTAATGGCAACGTGGCGGACGCCAATCGCTTGCCACCGCTGGCCTCCAGAAATGGAGCCTGGTGAACGGAACTTGGCAGCTCCTCTATGTTTTACAGGATGGCCTCAATATTGGCGTTCCCTACAGCGTTGACAATTATCCAACGCCCCTCAACCCCGCTACGGGGAATTAACTGGTAGGGGCGCAGCATTGCTGCGCTCCTTTTTTCGTTGTGTGCCGAGCAGGGTCGACAGCTAGGAGGTGTAAGTCCTCTTCACAACGTGATGGACGTGAAGTGATAGCGAAGCGCAAGGGTGAAATAACACTCGCCGCGAGGCGGGGCCTGAAAGAAGCGCGGAGCAAAGACGCGAGCCGATGAACAAGAACCGGATAGGAGGCCTACGGTGGCGGGCGAGCGGGCAACTGACTGCGAAGCCCATATACACCAAGCTCACTGGTGGTAAATTCGGCGGTTGCGCGTCGAAGGCGGTCGAACTTACCTCGGGAGGTCTGCGTCATGTCACGGATTCGTGACTGAAGGTGAAGCGATTCACCTTGACCATGTCGCAGAAGTCAGCAAAGGGCGTATTACTCCAGAAGAGCGGAGGAAGGCCCGAACGGAAGGGAGTGGCGAGTAAATCGCGCGATCTCAGAAGCGACCAGCGGCAGAAAAGCCAACCTTGTTGGCCTTCCGGACGCCAGGAGGAGTGAAGCTCCGAGGGACGTCTACGAAGGGACCGAATCGTTATCTGGCGACGCGCAGTATCGAAAGCCCGGCTATTCACAACTAGCTCAACCCGCCGAACCGCCGTATGCGGACCCGCATGTACGGTGGTGTGGGAGGGGAGGAAGGGCAACCGTCCCCCCTATCCCGATTGCCCTTCCCGTATGGATTCTTTTCTCCTCACTTTCGACTTTCAACTTTGAACTTTATTACTCTTTCTCGCTCACGATTTCATCGTATGCGGCGCGGCGCGTCAGGCCGCGCTCCTTGGCAGCCAGCTTGAGCGCTTCCTTGCGGTCGAGTTTGGCCTGGCGGATAAGTTCCTCGACACGGTCAGCGAGACTTTGCGTGGAATTTGCCTGGGTACGCGCGTCGGCGGGAGCTTCTGGTCCAATCAACAAAGTGATTTCGCCGCGAGCGGGGCGTTCTTCGAGGGAGATAGAGAGTTCCGACAATTTGCCGCGGCGGAATTCTTCGTGCAGTTTGGTGACTTCGCGCGCGATACACGCGCTGCGATTTCCCAACACTTCGCGCGCATCAGCTAAACACTCCGCGAGCCGGTGTGGCGCCTCGTAGAGGATGATGGTGCGGTCTTCGATGCGCAGGCGTTCGAGGGCGCGGCGCCGCTCTCCGCTCCGCGCCGGCAAAAATCCGACGAAGAGGAATTCTTCGCTGGGCAAACCCGAAGCAGAAAGGGAAGCCAGCAGCGCCGAGGGACCCGGAATCGGCACCACTGGAATGTCGTGCTGCAGACAAAGCGTAACGAGGCGATGCCCCGGATCCGAGACCAGGGGCATCCCCGCGTCGCTCACCAGCGCGATCTTCACGCCTTGTTCCAAGGCCGCCACTAATTCCGGCGCGCGCGTGGACTCATTGTGTTCGTGGTAGCTCACCAGCGGCTTGTGAATGTCGTAGTGAGTGAGAAGCTTCTGCGTATGGCGCGTGTCTTCGCACGCGATTTGATCGGCTTCTTTCAGGGTGCGCAGCGCGCGCAGAGTGATGTCTTCGAGATTCCCGATCGGCGTGCCGACAAGATAGAGGCAGCCGCCTGCCGCCGGATTCGCGGTGTCCGCCGGCTTGGGAGGAGAATTCTTCGCGGTCATGCACACGAGTCTAGCATGCGCTAGACAATCGCCACCCGCGCGAACGCACTGGTTCCGGCCGCGCTTGCCGCGCGAGAGCAATGCTATACTTTTAGTTTTGAGTAACACATCGGAGGAGTATCAGTGCCCCTGTACGAGTACAAATGCCTGAAGTGCGGCCGCAACACGGAAAAAATTGAAAGCGTTTCCGGCCCACACCTGAAAAAATGCCCACACTGCGGCGGCAAAGTTGAATCGGTAATCACCGCGCCCGCCATTCAATTCAAAGGCGCAGGCTGGTATGTGACTGACTATGGTGGCAAAAAGCCCGGCGCCAGCGATGGCGATAAAGCTGAAACGCCCGCCGCCGAAACAAAAGATTCAGCAAGTAAGGAGAAAGAATCGCCGGGCAAAGAAGCAGCTTCAAAGGAATCGTCTTCCAAGGAAGGGAAAGAGAAGAAGCCTGCAAAGAAAAAGTAAGTCCGGCGAGGAAACCGATGGCTGACGGAACACAAACGAAGAGCGGCGCGGGACGCAAAGTGCGCAAGGCGGTCCTGCCCGCCGCGGGGCTGGGTACGCGCTTCTTGCCTGCTACAAAAGCGCAGCCCAAGGAAATGCTTACCGTGGTCGACAAACCCCAGATTCAATACGTCGTGGAAGAGTGCGTAGTCTCCGGGATCGAGCACATCATTATTGTTACCGGAAAAGGGAAAAATTCCATCGAAGATCACTTCGACCATTCGCCGACGCTGGAGCGCTTCCTGGAAGAAAAAGGGAAAACAAAGCAAGCCGAGATGGTGCGGCGAATCAGCGATATGGTGCAGGTGAGCTACACGCGGCAGAAGGAGCCGCTGGGCCTCGGACACGCCGTACTGGTGGCGAAAGATTTGGTGGGCGATGAGCCGTTCGCGGTTCTGCTCGGCGATGTGTTGATTCCCGGTGGGAATCCAGCCACGAAACAACTCATTGATGTGTACGCGGCGACCGGGGTCGGTGCGATTGCCGTCGAAGAAGTGCCGAAGGAGAAGACGCACCTCTATGGAATCGTGGATGGCGAGCCGGCGCCACAGCCGCCGTTCGGCGCGCGGCTGTTGAGGATTCGCGATCTGGTGGAAAAACCGAAGCCGGAAAAAGCTCCGTCGAACCTGGCGATTACCGGGCGCTACGTTTTGCCGCCGCAAATTTTTGACTGTTTGGCGCGCACCAAGCCGGGGGCGGGAAACGAAATCCAATTGACCGATGCATTGCGCATTTTGGCGCAGGAAGACGGTTTGTGGGCGTACATTTACGACGGAGTTTCTTACGATGCGGGCGACAAGCTCGGATTTCTGAAAGCGACGGTGGAAATCGCCCTGCAAAATACTGACTTCGGCGACGACTTCCGCGAATACTTGAAGAATTTGAAATTGTAGAGGGCAAAACGGCAATTCGATGAGCACGCGCATTCTGGGAATTGAATCTTCTTGCGACGAGACAGCGGCGGCAGTGGTAGCCGATGGGCGCGAGATTTTGTCCAGCGTCGTGGCTTCGCAGATTGACATTCACCGGAAATTTGGAGGCGTAGTGCCGGAGCTGGCGTCGCGCGAGCATTTGCGCCAGATTGTGCCGGTGGT
>Ga0307471_100002723_pt1 | contig 10267 bp, 10 predicted proteins | sample atmos_gasesAM3C__2_FD_204566 | JGI IMG/M metagenome (GOLD analysis project Ga0307471, IMG submission 204566) | Hardwood forest soil microbial communities from Morgan-Monroe State Forest, Indiana, United States - atmos_gasesAM3C_515 | ecosystem: Environmental > Terrestrial > Soil > Temperate... | reverse complement strand
TCCAGGTACCGGTCGGCGAGCCAGACGATCAGGAAGGTGCCCACGATGAAGAGGGTCGAGAGCGCGGCGATGGTCGGATCGGTGTAGTTGACCACGTAGCTGAACATGGCCACCGGGAGGATCTCGGTCAGGCGGGTCGAGATGAAGAGCGAGACCACGAACTCGTTCAGCGACACGATCACCGCGAAGAGCAGCGCGGCCAGGAGGCCGGGGCGCAGGAGCGGCAGCGTGACCCGCCGGAAGGTCCGCCAGGGCGTGGCGCCCAGGCTCGCGGCGGCGCGCTCGAGGGTGGGATCGAGGTTGCGCACGCTGACCCACACCGAGCGCACCACGAACGGCAGCACCAGCGCCACGTGGGCCACGATCAGCACGCTCCGGCTGCGCAGGAGGCCGAGCGCCGCGCCCACGATGAGGAAGCCCAGGCCGGCCGCGACACCCGGCACCACCAGCGGCGAAAGCAGCAGCGTGGCCCAGAGGGAGGCCGCCCGGTGGCGCCCGCGGGTCAGGCCGAGCGCCGCCGCGGTGCCGATGGGCATGGCCAGCGCCACCGCGCCCGCGGTGACCAGGAGGCTGTTCCACATCGCGCGCTGGAACTGCGGATAGGTCACCACGTTCACGTACCAGCGCAGCGAGAGCCCACTCGGGGGAAAGGACAGGATCGCGGTCGGGTTGAACGAGACCGCCACGACCACGACGGTCGGCAGGGTCATGAACGCGAGCAGGAGGAGAACAGCCAGCCGGAGCATCACGGCCCCCGGTCGGCGATCGCGGTGAGCCGCCCCACCCCGGCGAGCAAGCCGAGCGTCACCACCAGCGCCATCACCGCGAACGCGGCGCCCCCGGGCCAATTGAAGGAGTCGAGCGCCAGGTCACGGACCACGTTGGCGATCATCTTGACCCGGCCGCCGCCCAGGAGCTCGGGGGTGGCGAAAGCGCTGAGGGTCCAGGCGAAGACGATCACCGAGCCCGACACCACGCCGGGCATCGAGAGCGGCAGCGTCACGCGCCGGAACACGCGGGCGGGGCTCGCGCCCAGGCTCGCCGCCGCGCGCTCGTACACGGGATCGACGTGGCTGATCGCGGCGGCCAGCAGGAGGATCATGGTCGGCATCGAGAAGTGCACGAGCCCCACCAGCACGCCACGGGGCGTGAAGAGCATGGGGATCGGCCAGGTGACCACCGTGTTGCCCAGGACCAGCACCCAGGCGTAGGTCCGCACGATGGCCCCGGTGAAGAACGGGGCGAGGGTCAGCACCAGCAGCGCGGAGCGCACGCGGGCGGAGGGCGTGCGCGCGAGCACGTAGGCCACCGGGTAGGACGCGACGAGCGTGAGCGCGGTGGTGGCCGCGCTCAGCAGCACGGTGTCCCACACCGCGCCCAGGTACTGCCGGCTCATGATACCGGTGAAGTTGGCGACGGTCAGCCCCCCGGTGACGAGCGACCCCGGCACGAACTCGAGCACGCTGTAACGCAGCAGCGCGGAGAGCGCGGCCGCGAACACCGCGACGACGAGCACGGCCGGGGTCAGGAGCCACCGCACCGGGCGTCCCGCGCTCCCCGCTACTTGACGATGTTGGCGGTGAACCACTCGCGCCAGGCCGGCAGGTTCTTGGCCCGCACCTCGTCGTTGACGATGTAGGCGCGCTCCTTCCACTCGGCCGGGGTCAGGAAGATGCCGGGCTGGCCGTGGAAGGCGGCGGGCACAGTGGCGCCGCCGTTGACCGGGCCCGCCTTGAGCGCCTTGGCGAGCTCGGTCTGGATCTCCTTGGAGAGCGCCAGGTTGATGAACTGGTACGCCGCGTCCGCCTTCGTGGTGCCGGCCATCACCGACATGCAGTCGATCCCCACCACGCCGGGATAGTCCTTGGGCTGGACCAGCTTGACCGCGATGCCTTGCTCCTGGAGATGGTAGGCGTTGACCGAGAGCATCACCTGCACCGGCGCCTGGCCGGTCTTCATCAGATCCTGGCTCTGGGCGTCGGTCGAGTAGAAGGCCACGATGCTCGGCTTGAGCGCCTTGAGCCGCTCCTGGCCCTTCTGCCAGGTCGCCTCGTTGCCGCCCTCCATCAGGGCCGCGATCGTGATGATGTGCGACGGATCGAAGTCGGGCATGGCGATCTTGCCCTTCAGCGACGGCTTCCAGAGATCCGACCACTTCGTGATCTCCTCCTTCACCAGATCCGGCCGGTACACGATCGTGTACACGTAGCTCCAGCCGCCCACCTGGTACTCGCTCCGCACCGCCTCCCGCGCGGCCTCCTTGGCGTTGGGGAGCTTGGCCATGTCGAGCGGTGCGAAGAGCCCGTCGGAGATGTAGAGCCGTCCCACGTGGCTCGTGGTGAACGTGATGTCCACCAGCGGGCTACCCTTGGCCACCCGGGCCTTGGCGAGGCGGTCGATGGTGCCCCCCACCTCGAACTCGACCGGCGTGCCGGTCTTGGCGGTGAAGGCCTTCCCGATCACCCGCTCCACCGTGTCCTTCCAGTTGCCGCCCCACACGCTGACCACCAGTGAGCTCTGGGCGTGGGCGGTCGCGACCGGGAGGCACAGGGCGAGCAGCGACGCGACGACGAGGCGGGCGAGCATGGCGAGTCTCCTATTCGTTGCGGGGTGTGGGGCGGGGTGTGGGCGGCGCGAGCGCCTGGGCGGCCGCCTCGATGGCCTCGACGATGAAGTGGTAGCCGGTGCAGCGGCAGAGGTGCCCGGCCAGCATCTCGCGGATCTCCTCGCGCGAAGGCGCGGGCTGCTCGCGGAGGAACGCGCAGGTGCTCATGATGATCCCGGGGGTGCAGTAGCCGCACTGGAGCCCGTGCTTGGCCCAGAAGGCCTCCTGCACCGGATGCAGGCCATCGGCGGGGGCGACACCCTCGATGGTGGTGACGCTCCGGCCGTCGGCCTGGGCGGCCAGCATGAGGCAGGCACGGATGGGCTCGCCGTCGAGCAGGACGGTGCATGCCCCGCAGACCCCGTGCTCGCAGCCCAGGTGCGTGCCGGTCAGATCGAGGTCTTCTCGCAGGAAGTCAGCGAGCGTCTGGCGCACCTCCACCGCGCGCTCGTGCTCCCGGCCGTTGACGGTCACCCGGATCGTCCTGGTCACCGGGACCCTCCGCACCGCGCCAGCGCGGCGGTGAGCGTACGCTCGGCCAGCGTCGCGGCGACCTGCCGCCGATACGCCCCCGTCGCGTGGATGTCGGCGTCGGGTGACAGCGCGGCCGCGGCCGCCCGCGCCCCCTCCGCGACGAGCGCGGGCGCCGCCGTCCGGCCCGAGAGCGCCTGCTCCAGCGCGAGCCCACGCACCGGGGTGCCTCCCACTCCGAAGAAGGCGAGGCGGGCGCGGGCCACCGTGCCATCGGCGGCGAGGGCAATCACCGCCACCGCGCCTACCAGCGCGAAGTCCCCGTGGCGGCGGGAGACCTCCGCGAAGCCCCAGCCCGCACCGGCCGGCGGCAGCGTGAAGCGCACCGCGGTGGCCAGCTCGTCGGCGGCCAGCGCGGTGGTGAGCGGCGCGCGGTAGAAGCGGTCGGCCGGGATCATGCGCTCGCCTCGCGGTCCGCGCGCCACCACCACGCCCTCCAGGCAGAGGAGCAGCGCGGGCAGCTCGGACGCGGGATCGGCGTGGACCACGTTGCCCACCACGGTGCCGCGGTTGCGGATCGGGGGATGGGCGACGTGGCGCAGCACCTCCGCGAACAGCAGCGAGCGCGTGGCGGCCCAACGCTCCAGCGCGCGCTGCCGGACGAGGGCACCGATCTCGAGCATCCCGGAGGCCTCGCGGATGCCGTCGAGGCCCGGCAGGCGGTTGATGTCCACCAGCCGCGTCGGGCGCGCCAGGCGGAGCGCCATCATCGGGATGAGGCTCTGGCCGCCCGCCAGCACCTTGGCGTCGCCGCCCGCGGTGGCCAGGGCGGAGACGGCCTCGTCCAGGCTGGCCGGCGCCACGTAGTCGAACGGCGCCGGCTTCACGCCTTCCCCAGCAGGCCCAGCACCACCGAGGGGCCGAGCGGCGTCCGCGTCACCCGGACCTTCCACGGCGCGAGCGCGTCCTCCACCGCGTTGGCGATGGCCGCGGGCGGCGAGATCGCGCCGCCCTCCCCGATGCCCTTGACGCCGAGCGGGTTGCGCGGCGACGGGTACTCCAGATGGACCGTCTCGATCGGCGGCAGCTCCATCGCGGTGGGCACGAGGTAGTCCATGAACGTCCCGGTCAGGAGCTGCGCCTGCTCGTCGTAGACCATCTCCTCGAGCAGCCCACCACCCACGCCCTGCGCCACACCGCCGTGGATCTGGCCCTCCACGATGACCGGGTTGATCACCTTGCCGCAGTCGTGGGCGACCAGGTAGCGGCGCAGCGCGACCGCGCCGGTGCCGGTGTCGACGTCCACCACCGCGACGTGCACCGCGCTCGTGTAGGTCACGGTCGGCTGGTGATGATAGACGGTCGCCTCGAAGTCGAGCGCGGTCACCCCGGGCTTGGCGAAGGTCGGGATGGCGGCCCGGATCACGGCGGCGAGCGGGGTCACCGAGCCGGGCGCCCCGCGCACCGCGACGGTGCCGTCGCTCACCTCGATGTCCGACGGCGCCGCCTCGAGCAACGCGGCGGCCGCCGCGACGATCTTGTCCTTCACGCGGCCGGAGGCCTCGTGGATCGAGCTGCCCGCGTTCACCGCGCTGCGCGAGGCGAAGGTGCCGACGCCGAACGGGATCGCCGCGGTGTCGCCGCCCACCACCGTCACCCAGTCGAGCGGGATGCCGAGGGCGTCGGCCGCGATCTGGGCGAACGAGGTCTCGTGGCCCTGACCCTGGCAGCAGGCCCCGGTCGCCACCACCGCGTGGCCCGACGGGTCGAGCCGCACGGTGGCGCCTTCGTACGGCCCGATCGCGGTGCCCTCCACGTAGCCCGAGATGCCGATACCGCGGTGGATGCCCTGCTCGCGCAGGCGGGCCTGCTCGGCGCGCAGGCCCGGATAGTCCACCGCGGTGAGCGCGGCCTCGAGGCCGGCCCGGAAGTCGCCGCTGTCGTAGACCAGCGGGTTGCCGTCGCGGTACGGGATCTGGATCTCGTACGGCATGTCCGCCTCGGTGAGGTAGTTCATTCGCCGCAGCTCCGCCGGATCCATCGACAGCTCGCGCGCCAGGCAGTCGACGATGCGGTCCATGGCGAACACGGTCTCGGGCCGGCCCGCTCCCCGATAGGGCGCGTTCGGGGTCTTGGTGGTCACGACCCCGAGGCACTCCACGTCGAGATTCGGCACCCGGTGCGGACCCAGCAGGTGCGCCACCGTGTTGTACGGCAGCACGATGCCCCACGAGTTGTAGGCGCCGAGATCGACCCAGATGCGGTCACGCACCGCCAGCATGGTCCCGTCGCGCCGGGCCGCGATCTCGATGTCGTGCACCTGCGCCCGCGCGTGGGCCGAGCCCATCATGTGCTCGCGCCGGTCCTCGGTCCACTTCACCGGCCGCCGCGAGGCGATGGCGGTGGCGGGGATCAGGAGATCCTCTGCGTAGCCGTTGGCCTTGGTGCCGAAGCCCCCGCCCACGTCGGGCGCGATCACCCGGATCTTGTGGGGCGGCAGCCCGAGCGCGGACACCAGGCCCTGCTGGACGAAGTGGACCACCTGGGTGCCGTTCCACGTGGTGAGCGTGCCGTCACGCGCGTCCCACTGGGCCACCACCCCGCGCGTCTCGATCGGCATGCCCACGTAGCGCGGGATCACGAACCGCGCCCGCACCCGCGCGTCCGCCTGGCGCAGGGCGGCCTCCACGTCGCCGAAGCCGGTCTTGAACGAGAGCGCGATGTTGTCGCCCCACTCCGGGTAGAGCACCGGCGCGCCCGGCTCTGCGGCGGCCACCGCGTCGGCCAGCACCGGCAGGGGCTCGTAGTCGACCTCGATCAGCTCGCAGCCGTCCTCGGCCAGGGCACGGCTGCCCGCCAGAACCATGGCCACGATCTCGCCCACGTGGCGCGCCTCGTCGCGGCACAAGGCCAGTTGACCAATCTGTTTCATGGTCACCGCGACGCGGGCCGACAGCCCGGGCGGAATGGCGCCGAAGAGCGGCAGCGGCTTCATCCAGCGCTCGAGATCGGCGAACGTGAACACGTGGGCGACGCCGGGCAGGCGCTTCGCGGCCTCGGTACGGATCGCGATGATGCGCGCGTGGGCGTACGGGCTCCGCACGAAGGCGGCGTGAAGCATGCCGGGCAGCTTGATGTCGTCCACGAAGCGGCCCTCGCCGCGCAGGTAGCGCGGGTCTTCTTTGCGTTTTACCGAGGCCCCGAAATACTTGGCGCCCATGTTAGCGGTGAGCTCCGTAGAGCTCCTGCGGACTATCGTTTACTTCCTTAGAGCTCTTCATCTGCGGGGACCCAGAAATGGCCCCCGCACTCCCCCAGTCGGCGGACAACCGTTCCGACGCAGCGATCGCGCTCCCCCAGTCGACGGACAACCGTTCCGGCGCGGCCATTGCTTAGCCTCTTAGCCGCCCATATAGGCGCGCTTCACGTGGTCGTGTTGCATCAGCTCCTTCGCGGGACCCTCGAGGGTGATGCGGCCGGTCTCCATCACGTAGGCGCGGCCCGCGAGCTGGAGCGCCATGTAGGCGTTCTGCTCGACCATCAGCACGGTGGTGCCTTCCCGCTGGATGCCCGCGATGATCTGGAACACGGTCTCGGTCACGGTGGGGGCCAGCCCGAGCGAGGGCTCGTCGAACAGGATGAGCCGGGGGCGCGCCATGAGGCAGCGGCCGATGGCCAGCATCTGCTGCTCTCCGCCCGAGAGGGTGCCCGCGGCCTGGCGCCGCCGGTCGGCCAGGATCGGGAAGTGGCCGAAGACCCGCTCGCGGTCCGCCGCCACCGCGACCCCGTCCGTGCGGACGTAGGCGCCCATCTGGAGGTTCTCGTCTACCGTCATGTGCGGGAACACGCGCCGGCCCTCCGGGCAGTGGGCGATCCCGCGCCGGAGGATGTCCTGGGGCGCCAGGCGCTGGATCTCCTGCCCGTCGAAGACGATGCGCCCGGCCCCCGCCCGCACCAGCCCGGAGATCGTCTTGAGGGTGGTCGACTTGCCGGCCCCGTTGGCCCCGATGAGGCACACGAACTCGGCCGCGCCCACCGTGAGCGACACGCCGTGGAGCGCGGTGATGCGCCCGTAGCCCGCGGCCACTCGCTCAAGCGTGAGCATGGGCTCCCGAGCCCAGGTAGGCGCGAACGACCTCGGGATCGCGCTGCACCGAGGCCGGGTCGCCGTCGGCGATCAGCCGGCCGTAGTTGAGCACCAGCACGCGATCCGAGATGCCCATGACCAGCCGCATGTCGTGCTCCACCAGGAACACCGTGATGCCCTGCTCGCGGATCCGGCCGATCAGCGCCGCGACGGTGACCTTCTCCGAGGCGCTCATGCCCGAGGCGGGCTCGTCCAGCATGAGCAGGCGCGGCTGCGCGGCCAGGGCCACCGCCAGCTCGAGCAGCCGCTGGTCGCCGTAGGAGAGGCCGCTCGCCGCCTCGGCCCGGCGCGACCCGAGCCCGACGAAGTCGATCACGCGCTCCGCCTCCGCCTCGAGCCGGCGCTCCTCCGCGCGCACGCGTCCACGGGTCAAGAGGGCCGCGGCCACGCCCACCCGCCCGCGGAGGTGGAGCCCGGTGAGCACGTTCTCCCGCACGCTGAGGCCGGGGAACACGCTCGTCTTCTGGAACGTGCGCACGAGTCCCCGCGCCGCGATCCGGTGCGGCCGCCAGCCGGTGATGGGCTGCCCATCGTGCCGGACCGTCCCCTGCGTCGGCCGCTGGAAGCCGGTGATCACGTTGAAGGCGGTGGTCTTGCCCGCGCCGTTCGGGCCGATCAGGCTGGTCACGGTGCCGGCCGCGACCGTGAAGCTCACGCCCGCGAGTGCGGCCACCCCGCCGAAGCGCACCGTGAGGTCGTGGGCCTCGAGGGTCACGACGGGCTCCAGCGGCGCCGGGCGGCCGGGCCGAGCCCGCGCAGGGCCGGCACGATCCCCTCGGGCATGAAGAACAGCACACCCACCAACAATATTCCGTAGAGCAGCATCTGCCACTGCCAGGAGGTGGCGGCCCGCAGCGCCTCGGGCAGCACCGTGAAGAGCACCGCGCCCACGATGGGGCCGGCCAGCGTGCCCTTGCCACCCGCCACCACCATGATCACCATCGTGACGGTGTAGGTGAAGAGGAAGACCTCCGGGCTCACGAAGCGCGTGTAGTGGGCGTAGAGACCGCCGCCGAAGCCGGCCATGGCCGCGCTGACCACCGCGGCCAGCACCAGGTAGTGCGTGCCGTCGATGCCCACCGAAGCGGCGAGCGTCTCGTTCTCCCGGAGCGCCACCAGCGCCCGCCCCACCCGCGAGCGGATCAGGGCCACGCACACCAGGTACGAGAGCGCGACCGCAACCAGCACCACGTAGTAGAAGGCGGTCTTGCTGCGCAGCGAGAGCGCGGGCAGGCCGAGCAGGGCGATCTCGAGCGGGGGCACGCCGGGCAGCCCGAGCGGGCCGTTGGTGAGGTCCATCCAGTTCACGCTCACCAGCGAGACGCACCCCGCGAAGGAGATGGTCAGCAGCACGAAGTAGGCGCCGCGCAGCTTGAGCGCGAGCCGGCCGATCACGTAGCCCGCCACCCCCGGCAGCACGATCGCGGCGAGCAGACCGATCCAGGCCGACCACTCGAGCTTCACGGTGAGGAGCCCGGTGGCGTAGGCGCCGATGCCGAAGAAGGCGGCGTGGCCGAGCGAGAGCTGGCCGGTGTAGCCCAGCAGGAGATTCAGGCTCAGCGCGAGCACCGCGAAGATGCCGGCCATGATCAGGGTGTGCAGGTGGTACGGGTTCCAGACCCAAGCCGGCGCCGTCGCGGCCACCGCCAGCCCGAGCCAGAGCGCGAGCCGACTCATCCCACCCGCTCGGCGCGGGCGAAGAGCCCGGAGGGACGCAGCAGCAGCACCGCGACGATCATGAGGAAGCCCACCGCGTCGCGGTAGCCGGAGGAGACGTAGCCCGCGCCCAGCTCCTCCGCCACGCCCAGGACGATGCCGCCGAGGGCGGCGCCCGCGAAGTTGCCGAGCCCGCCCAGGATCACCACCGAGAAAGCCTTGAGCGACGCCAGGTCGCCCATGGAGGGGTAGAGCAGGAACACGGGACCCAGGAGAGCGCCCGCCGCGGCGGCCAGGCCGGCCCCGAACGCGAACGTGATGGTGTGGATGCGCTCGATGCTCACCCCCATGAGGGCGGCGGTCTCGCGATCCTGAAAGGTGGCCCGCATGGCCCGGCCCAGCTTGGTCCGCGCGAGGAGCAGGTGCGCGCCGAGGATCAGACCGCCCGAGACCACGAAGACGAACACCCGCAGCGGGGCCACCGAGACCGGGCCCAGCACCAGCGGCTGGGTCGGAAACGGCGTCGGCACGCTCTTGGCGACTCCCCCCCAGCCGAGCAGCTCCGCGTTCTGCATGGCGATCCAGACGCCGATCATCACCAGCATCACGGTGTCGATGGACTGGCCGCGCAGGGGGCGCAGCAGGACACGCTCGCAGATGGCGCCCGCCACCGCGCCGGCGGCGATGGCGAGGGGGATCGCGAGGAAGAAGTGCACCGACGCCAGCGTCAGCGCCGCGAACGCGGCGTAGGCCCCCAGCGTGTAGAACTCGCCGTGGGCGAAGTTCACCACGCTCATCAGCCCGAAGACCAGGGTGAGGCCGATTCCGAGCAGGCTGTAGGTGGCCCCCAGCAGCAATCCGTTCAGGAGGTGCTGGAGAAGCTGGTCCAAGCGCTCGCGGTCGCCTCCCGCGCTACTTCTTGGCCGCGAACGCGGGCAGCGCGATCTTGCCGTCCTTCACCTGGACGATGAAGATGCTGGGCTTGGACTGCCCGCTCTCCTTGCCGGCCGGACCATCCTTCTCGAACTTGATGGGCCCGTTGAGCCCCATCACGCTCACCTGCCAGAGCGCGGCCTGCACCGCCTTCGGCTCCGCCTTGCCGGCGACCCGGATGGCCTCGACCGCGGTCAGCACCCCGTCGTGGCCGCGGAAGCCCTCGGTCAGCCCTTCGAACGGGTGGCCGCGCTTGGCCCACTCGTCGACGAAGGCCTTCGCGAGCTTGCCGTCCGGCATCGCCTCCGGGAACCAGGGCAGGAAGAACAGGATGTGGTACGAGCCCTCGGCGGCCGCGCCCGCCTGCTTGATGAGCTGGCTCGGCGAGGAGCTGCCGCCGGTGGTGATGACCTTGCGGATGAGCCGCTGCTCCTGCGCCTGCTTGAGCACGAGCG
>Ga0307471_100002722_pt1 | contig 10270 bp, 9 predicted proteins | sample atmos_gasesAM3C__2_FD_204566 | JGI IMG/M metagenome (GOLD analysis project Ga0307471, IMG submission 204566) | Hardwood forest soil microbial communities from Morgan-Monroe State Forest, Indiana, United States - atmos_gasesAM3C_515 | ecosystem: Environmental > Terrestrial > Soil > Temperate... | reverse complement strand
CCTGCTGCGCACTTACGATGTATCGCTGCGCTGGGTGCTTCGCCACCAGTTCCTCATCCTGCTGGTCACCCTGGGCACGGTCTGCTTGAACGTCTATTTGTTTGTCAAAACGCCCAAAGGATTCTTTCCGCAGCAGGACACCGGCCGCTTCACCGGGCTCATCCAGGGGGATCAGGATCTTTCGTTCACGGCGATGTCGCAGAAGATGCGTCAATTCACTGACATCGTCTTGCAGGACCCGGCGGTCGATACCGTCATAGCCTTCACGGGCGGCGGGAGCGGTGGCAGCACCGCGCGTATGTTCGGCCAGCTCAAACCGCTCAGCGAGCGCAAGATCTCCGTCGATCAGGTTATCGGACGCATTCGTTCGAAGACTGCCAGAATTCCCGGCGCCGCCCTGTACTTGCAAGCGGTCCAGGATCTCAGCGTTGGGGGCCGATTTGGCGGCGCGCAATATCAGTACACGCTCCAGGCGGACAATCTCAGCGACCTCACCCACTGGGCGCCCATCATCATGCAGCGGCTGCAAAAAGTCCCCGAGCTGCGCGACGTCAACTCCGACCAGCAGATGCACGGCCTGCAAAGTTCGCTGGTCATCGATCGCGATACGGCTTCGCGGCTCGGCGTTTCCGTGCAGGACATTGACAACACTCTCGGGGATGCCTTCGGCCAGCGTCAGGTCTCCAACATTTACAAAGGCCTGAATCAGTATCACGTCGTGCTGGAAGTCGCTCCCGAATTTCAGCAAAGTCCCGAAGCGCTCAAGTCCATTTATGTGCCCGCCAACTCCGGGAAACTCGTTCCTCTCAGCGCCTTTGCTCACTACGAACCGTCCAGCACCGCGCTCTCCGTCAACCATCAAGGCATCTTCCCGGCCATCACTCTTTCGTTCAATCTAGCGCCAGGCGCCTCACTCGGGCCCGCCGTCCAGCACATCGAGCAGGCTCGCCACGAACTCGGCGTGCCCAATACCGTTCACGCTACGTTTCAAGGCACTGCGCAGGCCTTTCAGGATTCGCTTTCCAATCAGCCGGTCTTGATCATTACGGCGCTCGCCGCGGTTTATATCGTTCTTGGGATTCTCTACGAGAGCTTCATTCACCCCATCACGATTCTCTCGACGATACCGTCTGCTGGAATCGGCGCACTCCTTGCGATCCAGCTCATCAAGTCTGACCTGAACATCATTGCGCTCATCGGCATCATCCTGCTGATCGGCATCGTCAAGAAAAACGCCATTCTCATGATTGATTTCGCTGTTCAAGTGGAAAGGGAAGAAGGATTGTCGCCAGTCGAGGCCATCTACAAAGCTTGCCTGTTGCGGTTCCGGCCGATTTTGATGACCACTATGGCCGCGCTGCTCGGCGCCATGCCTCTGGCTTTGGGCGCCGGCGTTGGCTCCGAACTCCGCCGGCCACTGGGAATCACCATCGTCGGCGGGCTCATTCTCAGCCAGATGCTGACGCTTTTCACCACGCCGGTTGTGTACATCTACATGGATAGATTGCAATCGTGGCTGCGCCGCACGTTCAGCCGAGCGCCCGAACCAGTTCCCGCACCGCAGACAGATTGATCCCTAAGGGCGTCGTTCTACGCGCTGCCGATCAGCCACCCGGTCAAGAATACGAGCACGCCGCCGACAATCACTTGGAACGACGCCTGTAGGAACGGCGTATCCATGTAGCGATGCCGGATATAGCTGATCACGCCGAGCTCCACGGCTACGACAATAACGGCCACCAGCATCGCGACGCGAAAACTGGCAATCAGGAAAGGCAAAGTATGCCCAATGCCGCCTGCGGTGGTCATCAGCCCAGTCACGCCGCCGCGCAGCCATGGCGAGCCGCGCCCCGTCAGTGATCCGTCGTCGGAAAGCCCCTCCGAAAACGCCATTGAAATACCAGCGCCAATTGAGGCCGCTAGTCCGACCAGGAACGCTTCCCAACTTTTGTGCGAAGCAAACGCCGCGGCAAAAATCGGTGCCAGCGTGGAAACCGAGCCATCCATAAGCCCCGCCAATCCCGGCTGCACGACTTGCAACAGGAACAGCTTGCGGTGCGATTCATCTTCTTTGGCTTTCGCACTTGCCGTGAGATGCTTGGCTTCCAGTTCACCTGCCGCGTGCTCGTGTTTTCGTTCTTCATCGGCAAGTTTGTTCAGCAATTCGCGCGTGGATACGTCTGACGTGCGGCTTGCGGCCCGCGCGTAAAAGCGGGCAGCTTCCATCTCCATCAATTCCGCTTGCTTGCGCGCGACATTCACGCCCAGCGGCCGGACCAGCCACACCGGTTTCCTTTGCAGAAATCCCTTTACGTTTTCCCGGCGAATCAGCGGAATGTGTTCGCCGAAACGTTGCCTGAACATGGCAAACAAGCGGTCGCGGTGGCCCACTTCTTCTTGGCGCATCTCTTCGAACATCTGCGCCGTCGAGGGATACTCGTCGCGCAGCGCGTCGGCAAACTCACCGTAGATCCGGCCGTCTTCCTCTTCGGCGGCGATGGCGATCGCCAGAATCTCTTTTTCCGTCAAATCCTTGAACTTTTTCAGCATCGTTCTCTGTCCTCGGACTTCTATAGCGAAGAAGAATCGCATAAAGCGAGCAGAGAAGTCACCTTTCTGCCGCCGTTTGCCGCGGCGTAGTTTTTGTGAGATGCATCGTTCTGCCGCGAACGGACTGACGATATACCTTGCGCTTCTACACGTCCTGTGTTAGATATGTAGGAGCCGGAGGTATGACATGCCAGAGAAATCGGATCTCCCCCAGGGGACGCTGGACTTGTTGATTCTGAAAATTGTCGCTCTTGGGCCGGTGCACGGGTACGCCATTGCGCAGCGCCTGGAACAGGTTTCGCGCGGAGTGGTCCAGGTCCCGCAAGGCTCGCTCTACCCGGCTTTGCACCGGCTAGAAAACCGCGGACTCCTCGCCGCGGATTGGGAGGAAACGGAGAGCGGTCGGGAGGCGAAGTTCTATCGCCTGACGCGGAAGGGAAAGACGCAGCTCGAAACGGAAGCGGCGAGCTGGCAGCGATTGATTGAAGCCGTCGGGCTGGTACTCAAATTGTCCGAAGGAGGTGCGGAATGAATTGGGGGCAGCGTCTCTTGCGCAGAAACAAAATGGAAGAACAGCTTGAGAAGGAATTGCGGTTTCACGTTGAACAACACACGAACGACCTGATCGCACAGGGGTATTCACGGGACGAAGCGCGGCGGCGGGCGAGGCTTGCTCTTGGCGGTCCAGAGCAAGTGAAAGAAAACTGCCGCGATGCGCGCGGCACACGCTGGCTCGAGGACCTCCTGCAGGATTTTCGATATACCGTTCGAATGCTGCGAAAGCAGCCCGGCTTTGCGGCTGTGGCTCTATTGACGCTAGCCCTTGGAAGCGGAGCAACGACGGTCATGTTCACGGTCGTGAACGGCGTGCTGCTCAAGCCATTGCCGTATCCGGAGCCCGACCGGTTGGTGGCGGTCCACGGCCACACGGATACGTGGAACGCGGCAATCTATGGCGAACAAAACCTGGCTTACCCTGATTTTCTCGATTGTCAGCGCTCAAGCCGTTCCCTGGAGATGGCGGGTTTCGCCTATAGCGGGGGCATATTCGGTGAGCCGGGAGTGCCTGAATATGTCGAACGGCGCGAGATTACGCCCGAGCTTTTTTCTGTTTTGGGTGTTCCGCTCTTACGAGGGCGCGCTTTCCTGCCGGAAGAGGATTGGCCTGGCGGTGCGCCGGTAGTCATCCTGAGCTACAGCCTATGGCAACGCCGCTTCGCCGGAGAGCCGCGAACCGTTGGTCTTTCGGTTGTTCTTGATGACAAGAGTTATACGGTTGTTGGCATCACGCGGCCACATTTCCAATTAGACGGAGAGGAAGGCGATGTTTTTACCCCGCTGGGTCAAGACACGGCCGGGTATCTGCGCAGGCGCCAGGCACATCCAGTTGGTGTTGTGGCGCGCCTCCGGGCAGGCGCGGCGTTGCCGCAGGCATCCGCAGAGTTAGAGCTGATCGGCCGTCAGTTGATGACGCAGTATCCGGATTCCAACAAAGGCCGCAGCTTCGTAGCGGTTCCTCTGCGTCCCGGCGTGGGAGATGTCCGCTCCACACTTTGGTTGCTGCTTGGCGCCGTCGGATTGGTGCTGTTGATCGCGTGCGTCAACGTCGCCAGTCTGCTCTTGGCTCGCGCCGTTTCGCGAGATCGTGAACTTGCCATGCGCGTGGCCCTCGGAGCGAGCCGCGGGCGGTTGGTCCGCCAGTGTTTGACCGAGAGTGCGGTGCTGGGACTTTCTGGGGGAGTGCTCGGTGTTCTGGTCGCCGAGATTGGCTTTCGCCCGTTTGTGCAGCTCTGGCCGGGAACATTGCCGCGGGCCGATGAGGTTCAGCTGGATTGGCGCGTGTTGCTGTTTGCTTTGACCGCTTCCCTGGTAAGCGGGCTTCTCTTCGGTCTGGCTCCGGCTTTGCGCGCTCCGGTGCGGGAAGTGGAACAGGCGCTTCGCGCCGGAGGTCGCACGCTGGCTGGAAGCTCACGCCGTCTGCACAGCGGTTTTGTGGTGTCCGAAATCGCCCTGGCGGTGGTGCTTTTGGTCGCCGCCGGAATGCTGGGACGTACGCTCCTGCGTCTCTCATCGCTCAACCCGGGCGTCAATACTCGCAACGTCCTTGTCACCCGAATGGCGCTTTCCCCTGCCGCGCTCGAGCACCCGGAAGGGATACGCGCGGCCTGGCAGGATGTCCTCGACCGTGCGCGCCGCGTTCCGGGAGTCGAATCCATTGCCGGGGTGGATACGTTTCCCATGCGGCAGGGAGAGAATCAACTGGGCTACTGGAATACCCCGGCTGTTCCACCAGAGAACCAGCAACCGCTTGCGCTCGCAACCAGCGTGACCCCAGATTATCTGAAGGTTATGGGCATTCCGCTGCTTAAGGGGAGATTCTTTAATGAACATGATCGCTGGGGAAGTGAGCACGTTATCGTGATTGACGAGGTTCTCGCGCATCAAGCTTTTGGCAGTGAAGAGCCTGTGGGGAAGCGGTTGTGGATTCCTGATATGTCCGGCCCGAGCTGGTCAGAAGGCACTGATTCCTTGCGGATCGTGGGTGTGGTCGGCCACGTCCGGCACTGGGGGCTCGCCCGCGACGATCAAGCGCCAGTGCGCGCCCAGTTCTATTATCCCTTTGCCCAGGTGCCAGACGGGGCGTTGCGGCGCTGGTCAGAATTAATGTCCATCGCTGTACGGACAAGCATCCCTCCGTTGAGTGTTGTTGACTCATTGCGGGGGGAGTTGCGCGGAGCCACCGGTGGAGCGACCGGCGATCAAGCTCTCTATGAAGTTCGCACTTTGGAGCAGCTCGCGAGTGATTCATTGGCGCGGCAGCGGTTCCTTTTGATGCTCTTTGGCATTTTCGCCGGCCTGGCGCTGCTGCTGGCGTGTATCGGCATTTACGGCGTGCTTGCATACTTGACCGGGCAGCGGGTACCGGAGATTGGCGTGCGTATGGCGCTCGGCGCGAACGCCCATGATGTTATTCGGCTTGTGCTTCGCCAGAGCCTGGGAATGATTTTCGGCGGCGTTGCTGTGGGTATTCTTGCCGCCCTGGCGGCAGGGCGTCTGCTGATGCACACGGTCGACGGAATGCAGTCCACTGAGCCGTCCACACTCATTATTACGATTCCCGTGCTCGTCCTCGCCGCGACGTTGGCCAGTTTTGGACCGGCCCGCCGCGCCAGCCAGATAGACCCGATACGTGCACTGCGGCAGGACTGAACCCTACGAGCCCTGGGTCTGGCAAACCTGCACAATGCCCAGACGGTCCTCCGCGCCGATTTTGTGCTGCATGCGATAGAGGTGGTTTTTCACCGTTTGCTCGGACAGGCAGAAATGATTGGCGATTTCCTTGTGGTCAGCCCTTCCGCGATTAAAGGAATCAATTGCTGTTCGAGATGTGTCAACCCCAGCCGTTGGTGCACGCTCGCGGAGGGAAAGGAGGTCGCTTCCCGTTCCAAGTACCGGAACAGAGTTGCGCAAAGCATGGCGGGGCAATTCGCTTCGCCTCCTTGCAGCGCGCGCACACCCTCCACCATGTCCTCCGCGGAAGCTTCTTTCGGCAGGTAACCGTGAACTCCCGCGCGGACGCACTGTAGAAACTCTGCTTCCTCTCCCGTCACGCCAATCAGAAGAATTTGCACCTTGGGAGCGGTCGAGGACTTGAACGGAAACATGACCAGCAGCGGGACGGATGGCTATACCTGGGATGCTCGCAATCGCATGGTTTCAACCTTGTCAGGAGCGAACTTCCAATACGATGCCTTCGGTCGGCGTAACCTCCAAGACCATCGGAGGCACGACGACCAACTTCCTCTACGATGGCGCAAATCCGGTGCAGGAGGTCATCGGTGGCACGAACATTGGCAATTCGCGTGTGCTGGAAGGCGGAGAACAGTGTAGCATTTGAAAGGGCGTTTTTTCCGCTGCTTTTCAACAGCTCCCTGCCTTCCCTTTTTTAGTACTTCCGTACTACCATTTCACCGGAACGTCCTACTTCCTTCCGGGTACGTTCCCACTATAGGTTTGCGTGTCGCCCTCGGAATACAATCTTCCGGGACAGTAAACAGCATTTTCCGGAAAGATGGCCCGTCTCGATGGCGACCCAGCACGATCTGATGACGAAAAATCACCCGACAGGAAGTTCCAGTAAGCAGCCAATTTCCAATACGGAGCGCCGCGGCAGCCGCCGTTGCAAGATTACGCAGCTGATGCGCATCCGCCCTTCCGACCCTAACAAGGACCACTTTGAAGATTTGCGCGGCTCGGTCAGCGTTTCCCGCTCCGGCGTCTTTTTTCAGTCCAGTGAACCTGGCTATGAGGTTGGCATGCGGCTGTTTGTAACCATGCCATATTCGAAAGATCCAGCTTCCATGGCCCGCGAGTACCTTGCGGAAGTCGTGCGAAGGGACGTCCTACCCACAGGCATGTTTGGCGTCGGAATCAAGATTCTGATGGAAATGGGAATTCAACACTCATATAACTTTGGAGCCGGCAACTCGAGGTAAGTTGCCCAGGCCTGCAAGTTATTCCGCCAAGCCGATAAAAGCAAGAGCGGGCGCCCCGGAAGTTCGGGACGCCCGCTCTTGTGTTTGGGGGTGGAGAGATCGATTAGGCCGACTGGCCAAACAGGCGCATCGCGCGGTGTCTTAGAATCCCCAGCTGCCGGTTAATCGGGTTCCTGCGGCCGAGGAAACTCAGAACGGGAGACCGGCGAGGCGTAAGTTTGTTCATCGCAATAGTCAGGCGGATATCGCGGCGGGCGTATTTGAGGCCCGTCTGCAGTGCTTCAACCGCGTCGTCGCGGCGTCCGGCGGCGGCATAAACTTCGGCGAGATTCAAGTAGAGCTGAGCCTGATTGCGCTTCATTCGAACGGCGGAATCGCACAGGCGTTCTGCTTCGCCCCATTTGCGCTCGGAGCGCGCCAGCACCACACCAAGGTAGGACATGTAATAGGGATTGTTCTTATCGAGGTCCACGGCGCGCCGCATGTGCGGGAGGGCTTTCATGGCGTAATTGTCCCGCAGGAGCGTCAATCCGGTCTTGAATTCACGGAAGGCTTCGGTATCCATCATCGGCTCACCTCATCCACCCACCGCGCGGCCGAGTAGGGAACCGGGCGCGAGGCGGTCGCGGGAGAATAGGATTTCTGGGACAACGGGAAGTTATCGCGTGGCGCGCGGCGGGGTCGCGCCAACTTCCATTGTGAATCGGTAAGAAGGATTATCCCGCTCAGCCAGGTGATGAGCGGAACAGCGAATAACACGGTCGCGAGTAAGCTTCCCATCCAAGTCCTTGCTGAAGCTACTCGCAGTTTCCTTGGGAATCTACTGACCGGGAGGACAGTCTTGGGCCAGCGGCACTGGAGTTGGAGCGTCAAAGAAGAGGACAGGTATTCGGCGAGTGTCTAGCGCGGGGCAGAGCGCTTCCAATCTTCGCACCAGTGTTCCCAATCCTTGATAGTGGTTTTGCACATGGATTTGGCGGCTTTGTGCAGCCATTTGCCGCGACGGCCCTTGAGGTCGTCTTTCACTTTGGGGATGGCCGTAGGGCTTCCGAAGTGCATATTCGCGGTTTCCCAGCCCATGTCGTACAGGAGGCGTGCTTCGTCTCTTTCCCTCGGCAAGGAAACGAGTTCGATGCGCGAACAATCTGGGGCCAGCCGCCGAACCAACCAATGCCCGTGAAAACGCACGAAGGGATCCTTGACGCGGATGGCGCGGTTTATCAGTTTCACTCCGTAGACCTCTTCGGATGAGATGCCGCGGCACCAGGCTGAGGCAGAGGTGCGGATGCCTTTGGCTTCGCGGGCGATGAAGGCGCCTTGCCAAGAAGATAGCGCAAGAATCCTGGGGTGCCCTAGGCTCCCCAATCCTGCAATGCGGCGCTTCAATAGGTATTGGCGGCAGGGCGGTGGCAAAGACGCTTCGATCAGTTTTCGCGCTTCTTCAGGAGGTTTCGACGTAAGAGGAGGGCATTGCTGCATTTTCGCCCAGAATCGAATGGGGTCGCGCAACTTGCTGAGTGCCAGCAACCTTAGCCACTGATGGTTCTCCGCCAGGACGAAGGCTTTGCCGCCTGCGGCTAGGCCATCGCGGTACCCCTCTTCGATGGCTTCGGAGGCTTGGCGTCGCGGGATGCAGAGGTGTTCCCCCGAGATAGCCAGATGAGCGCTAGTCGCGAGGCGTACGAGGTCCAATGCATAGGAAGCGGGCCAGGCTTCGTCGAGGTCATTTACGCCCCAAATCAGGCGGCCTTCCTCGTCCCGCCAGGTACCGAAGTTCTCGACATGCAGGTCTCCAATAGCGAGCACGGCAGGTGCCTTCGCCAAGTCGTTGCAGACCTCCGGCCAGAGTTGAATCCAGCGGTAGAAAGTAGCGCGGAAAAAGGGGAATACGGCCTCCGCCATATGGGTGTGTTTCAAGGCGATGTCCTGGCGGATAATGGGGAGCCGATTCGCCAGCCAGCGCTCGAAGTCGGCGGTCGCTTTGAAAATGTTCATGCTGAATGCGCCGGAGTTATCGTCCGGCTAAACGTGGGCGTGCTCGATTCGCGCTGAGCCCCCGCGGAGACGGGCCTCATAGATGGGGAATTTCGCAGCCAGTTCGGCAACTTGCTTGCGCACGTGCTGTTCAACTTCGGCGTTGCCGATGTTCGAGAGAATCTCCGCGATCCAGGCGCCGATTTGTTCCATTTCCGGTTCGCGCATGCCACGAGTGGTGACTGAAGGACTGCCGAGGCGGATTCCACCGCCCTTCATGGGAGGAAGAGGATCGAAGGGAATGGAATTCTTGTTTACAGTGATGCCGGCACGATCGAGGGCCTTTTCGGCGTCCGTTCCGGTAATACCGCGCGAATGCACTTCGATTAAAAAGAGATGGTTGTCGGTGCCACCGGTTACGATGCGGAATCCAAGCTTAGCGACCGCTGCTGCCATGGCCTTCGTATTGGCCACCACTTGCTTCTGGTATTCCTTAAAGGACGGCTCCATCGCTTCCTTCAAGCACACGGCCTTTGCCGCGATGGTGTGCACCAGCGGACCGCCTTGGGTACCCGGGAACGTCAATCTGTCCAGTTCTTTGGCAAACGCGGCCTTGCAGAGGACCATGCCGCCACGCGGGCCGCGCAAGGTCTTGTGCGTCGTGGTGGAAACGATGTCCGCGTGGGGCACGGGGCTAGGGTGCACGCCAGCGGCGACGAGACCGGCGATGTGCGCCATATCCACAAAAAAGAGCGCGCCGACGGACTTTGCGGCTTTGGCGATGCGCTCGAAATCGATGATGCGCGAATAGGCGCTTGCGCCGGCGACGATCATTTTGGGCTTATGCTCCGCGGCGAGCCTTTCAATTTCGTCATAATCGATCCGCTCGTCTTCCTTCTTCACGCCATAGGCCACGAACTTGTACATCCGCCCGGAGAAATTCAGAGGATGCCCATGTGTCAGATGGCCGCCGTGAGAAAGATTCATGCCGAGAACAACGTCGTCTTTTTGCAGCGTGGACATATAGACGGCAACATTGGCGGACGTCCCCGAATGAGCCTGCACGTTGGCGTGCTCCGCGCCAAAAAGTTCCTTGGCGCGATCGATGGCAAGTTGTTCGACCTTGTCGGCGTATTCGCAGCCGCCGTAGTAGCGCTTGCCTGGATAGCCCTCGGCGTACTTGTTGGTGAAAATGGAGCCCATAGCTTCGAGGACAGCTTCGGAAACGAGGTTTTCCGAGGGGATGAGCT
>Ga0307471_100002721_pt1 | contig 10270 bp, 8 predicted proteins | sample atmos_gasesAM3C__2_FD_204566 | JGI IMG/M metagenome (GOLD analysis project Ga0307471, IMG submission 204566) | Hardwood forest soil microbial communities from Morgan-Monroe State Forest, Indiana, United States - atmos_gasesAM3C_515 | ecosystem: Environmental > Terrestrial > Soil > Temperate... | reverse complement strand
TCCGTCCCGGGTATTGCGCGACAACACGGCGACGGTGATTGCCACCGGAGAGGGAATGAACAAGCGATTGCTGGTGAATGGAATCGGGATTACTTCTTTGACTCCCATCACCAAGATGATGGCGCACCTGCCGCTAGCCTTTCTCAACCACACTCCGGGAAGCGCGCTGGTAGTGTGTTTCGGCATGGGCACGACCTATCGTTCGTTGCTCTCCTGGGACATCCAAACCACTGCGGTGGAACTGGTGCCCAGTGTTCCTCGCCTGTTCCCGTACTACCATTCCGACGGCGCGGAGTTGATGAGATCGCCGCTGTCCCGCGTAGTGATTGACGACGGACGCCGGTACCTTGAACGCACTTCGGAGCAATACGACGTCATCACGATTGACCCGCCACTGCCGGTGGAAGCAGCGGGCACGAGTCTGCTGTATTCGAAGGAGTTTTATTCGATCCTAAGGCGCAGGCTGGCGCCGCACGGCATCGTGCAGCAATGGCTCCCTTGGGGAGACGCCGTAGTGAAAGCAGCTGTCGTCCGAGCGTTGCAGGAATCTTTCCCTTATGTTCGCCTTTTTCGTGCACAGGATGGTAGAGGCTTTCATTTCCTGGCGAGCGAACAGCCGATCGTCCTACTGACACCGCATGAACTGGCAGAGCGGATGCCCGCCAGGGCGGCGCAGGACCTGGTCGAATGGGGTCCGGAACCCGCGCCGGATGGCCAGTTCGCGATCATTCTCAGCCGGGAGTTAGCGCTCGACCAGATGACTTCTGGCGCTCGCGCTGTCCCCGCGCTCCAGGATAATCGTCCGGAAAACGAATACTACCTGCTGCGCCGAAATCTGCCCGAGCGATGGCTGTCCCGTTTGGCCGTACCCCACTAAGCCCATGCACGGACAGGGCCAAACTCCTATAATCGCTGCTCACGGTTCTTTTGCTGTCACGTCCATAGCTATGCAACCGGGAAGAACGGCAAGGCACCCGGCTTAGTCGAGGACAACTAGAGATGCCGGCCGATGCATGGGCAGTACAACTAGCGGTTGGCGGGTGTTCGCATCCGGACGCGAGCCGCGGGGCGGAACGAAGCGACGATTCCCAGGACCCCCTCCCTCGGGGCCAAATGGCTGGGCACAGTTCAGGCCGTATTGATGACACGCTGCTGGTCCGCGAAGCGCAGCGCGGCAATCGCGCCGCCTTCGAGGAACTGGTGCGGCACTACGACCAGGCTGTCCTCCGCCTGGCGATGCACCTGACCGGGTCGGAGCACGAGGCCCAGGACATTTATCAGGATGCCTTTCTGAAGGCGTACAAGAGCGTGGGGAACTTCCGCTTCGAGTGCTCCTTCTACACCTGGATCTATCGCATCGTGACCAATCTTTGCCTGGATCACTTGCGGAAGAAGCAGGTACGCAAAGAAGACGCACCGGTTGCGGTGGATGCTCGGGGCGAAGCCTATGACGTCCTGGCCCAGGTGCCCGATGGCAGAGCCGGCGCCAACCCGGAGCGCGATCTGATGCGTCGGGAACTGGGAAAGCGTATCAACCATGCTCTGGACAAACTCACGCCCCGCGAGCGCATGGTTTTTGAACTGAAGCATTACCAGGGACTGAAATTAAGGACTGTAGGCGAGATTTTGAACACAACAGAAGAAACGGCGAAAAATACTTTATTCCGGGCCACCCAGAAATTGCGTGGCTCTCTGGCGGACATGCGATGAAGAAGGTTGATGGAGGGACGGGCGTCTCACCCGTTCAGGCCGCCCGCAGGGCGGCAAACAAAACAAGTCAAGGGCGACAGACAAGAGTGTCCGTCCCACAACTCCCCTGCGAAGGGGTGAAACTATGAAATGCGAATGGGTTCAGGAAAATATTCTGCTTCATATCTATAACGAGCTGCCTGACGACGCTCGTTACGAACTGGAGCAGCACGTGGCGCGCTGCACCGATTGCGCGGCTGAGTTGAAGGCCGCCCGCCAGCTTCATGCCACGCTCTCCCAGTTTCCGGTGCAAGAGCCATCTCCCAATCTGATTACAGCTTCGCGTATGCGCTTGCAGGAAGAGCTCGAAACCACAGAGCAGGGCGGCTTCTGGCAGCGCCTGGTGTTTGACCCGGGCGCGTGGCTTCGTCCCATTAAGCTGGCTCCGGCATTGGCTGCGGCAATCTTTATTATGGGCTTCGCGGGCGGAATTGGGGCCACATATCAAGTGATGAATGGCCGCAACCCGGTTGATCTCTCCGCAGCTGCCACTCCCACAGAATCTTCGATCACGGGTATCCAATCGATCTCGCAACAGCCTGGTTCATCTCAAATCAGCATCCGCTACAACACAGTTTCAACCCAGGAGGCGCAAGGGTCGCTCAACGATCAGCGCATCCAGCAGTTGCTGCTGTTTGCTACCCGGAACAATTACAACTCGGGTGTCCGTATGGACTCGGTGGACCTGTTGACCCAGACGCCAAACGATACCCGGGTGCGCGAGGCGCTTTTGTATGCCTTGCGTTATGACTCCAATCCCGGAGTGCGGCTGAAAGCGATCGAGGGGCTCGGGTCTTACGTGAAGAATGATGTCCGCGTGCGCGACGCTGTGCTCGAGGCCCTGGTGAACGATTCTAATCCCGGCTTGCGGACTCAGGCGCTGCATCTGCTCGAACCGGTGCGCGCCGACAGCAGCGTGCGCGTGGTTCTGCAAAAGCTGGCGGAGAACGATCAGAATCTCTACATCCGTACCCAGGCGCGCAACGTGCTTTCGCAAATGTCAGAAATTGATTGAGAGCATTGATCAAGAAAGAGCGATTGAAGGATGGCGTAAGCACTTCGTCCGTGTGGAACGGAGAATCGGAAGGTGAGAGTTGAAAAAGTTATCTAAAATCGTTGCGCTTCTGCTGCTGGTTCTGCCCCTGGCGGTTGCACAGGAGACGCGTCCCGACGAGCAGACTCGGGTTTATCAGGAAAATGGCAAATGGTCACGGCAGATCACCGGATCCCTGGCGGCGGCGAAGAATCTGCGGGTAAAAGTTGACTCGGGCGTGGTACGGGTTGCGGGCGGTCCGCAATCGACAATCAATTACGTCATCAGCAATCATTCTTATGCTTCGTCAGAAGAGAAGGCCCGCCGCGAATTCGAGTCCTACAAAATCAGCGTTTACGTTCGCGGAGACACGGCATGGGTAACGGGCGAGTGGGAAGGCGGTAAACCCCGTCGCTCCTCCAGCGAATTCATCATCAACGTCCCGCGCGGAACTGATTTAGTGAAGGTGGAAACTGAAGGCGGCGATCTTACGGCGACGGGCATCGCTGGCCGGGTTGAAGGTGAAACCGGTGGCGGCAGTATTCGCCTGGACGATATCGGAGGCGTGATCAACGCCGAGACCGGTGGCGGAAGCATCGACGTTGGAACCGTGGGCGGCGAAATCACGTTGCGCACAGGTGGCGGCGGCATTAAAGTGGCCTCGGCCAAAGGGAAGATTAACGCCGAGACCGGCGGCGGCAGCGTTCTAGTGGTTTCCGGCATGCAGGGCGCCGTGCTCGAAACCGGTGGCGGCAGCATCGAGGTGCAACGCTGCTCTGGGCCGTTGAAAGTCACCACTGGCGGAGGCAGCATTGAATTGGGCGAGATTGCGGGGCCGGCCGTAATTGAAACGGGCGGTGGCAGCATCCGTCTTAGTTCAGCGACCGGAGCGGTGAAGGCTGAGACTGGCGGGGGCAGCATTACGCTCAACGGCGTGCCTGCGGCGCGAGCCGAAACCGGCGCTGGTGGCATTGTGGCCAAGTTCGTCTCTGGAACAGATCGCACGGATTCGGTGCTAGAAACTTCCGCCGGCGACATTACGGTTTATCTGGCGCCTACATTGAACATCACGATTCGGGCGTCCATCGAACTGGCGAACGGCCATCGCATCCGCTCTGATTTTTCTGAGATTCGAGTTACAACTGAAGGGGGCGAGTGGGGTCCAGGGACGGCCACTGCCGAGGGCAACTTGAACGGAGGCGGCCCGACGCTGAAGGTGCGCACAACGACCGGAGACATCACCTTTCTCGCCAGCCGCTGACCTGCGTTTGATGGAGGAGAAAGAATATGCGTCGATCAATCCTCGCCATACTGATTTTGCCGATGTTCGCCGCGCTTGCGACCGGAGGGCAGCTGTGCTCCCAGGAACCCTTCAGTGAAGCCTTCGGTTACTCCAGCGAAGACTTCGGGGGCGGATCGTATCTGGGCGTTGACACCCGCGATGTCACTTCAGACCGCCTTGCCGATCTGAAGCTGAAAGAAGAACACGGCGTCGAGGTCACGCTCGTCGATCAGGACGCTCCCGCCGGCAAGGCTGGTCTCAAAGAGCATGACGTAATTCTCAGCCTCAACGGCAACCAGGTGGAGAGCGTGGAGCAATTGCGCCGCATGATCCGCGAAATTCCTCCGGGACGTCTAGTGACCCTGGGAATCAGTCGCGGTGGCCAGCCCTTCACCCTCAAGGCCCAGCTGGCGGACCGCAAGAAGGCCTTTGCCATGGGCGGAAAAGGCAAGTCATTCAATTTCCCTATGCCGGCAATACCGCCGATACCTGCGATGCCTGCCATGCCGTCGGTAAATGCCACTCCGTTTGTGCCTGAGATGGATATGCCGGTTTCCATTGTCGTAGTGCACTCTTCGGCACGCAGCGGATTGATGGTCGAAAACCTGACTCCGCAGTTGGGAGATTTCTTCGGCGCAAAAAATGGCAAGGGAGTTCTGGTGCGCTCGGTGGAGAAAGGCAGCCGCGCCGAGCAAGCCGGGTTCCGGGCCGGCGATGTGATTGTGAAGGTCAACGGCGAATCCATCAGTGACAGTGGCGATTTTACTCATGCCATGCATGGCCGCAAGAGCAGCACAGTCACGGTCAGCATCATTCGGGAAAAGAAGGAGCAAAACCTCACTTTGACCGTGCCGGAGCGCAACCAGTCGGAACTGCTCGATACCGACGAGACTCTCGAGGAGCCGGACGCCGACGCTGAAACTGTGATTGACCTGAGCGAGGTGCAATCCGAGATGGCTCGCGTGAGACCCGAAATCGAGCGCGCCGTCCGTGAGGTCCGGAGAGCGAGACCAGACATTGAGGAAGCCACTCAGGAACTGCGGAACCATCAGGAAGAGCTGAAAGAGGAAATGCGCGAGCTCGAGCGCGAACTCAAAGATCGGGAACTAGAAATGCAAGACAATCAGAAGGTGGTTCCCTGGCAGCCCCAAGCGGATATCTAGGTGCTTTACCGGTCTCCGTAGTATCCGTCCCGCGCCTGGACGATGAGATCTTTCTTGGTCGCGGCGACCTGGATCTTGTGATATCCGGGCTCAGCAGGGTTGGGTGTGTAGCCCAGGCTGTACTGGTTGCGCAGCTCTTCCTGAATCTGAGAATAGATCTGGTTGACCGGCTCCTTCTTGGAGACCTGAAACAATCGTCCGCCCGTTTCTCTGGAGATACGTTCCAGAACTTTCTTTCCGTCGGCGTGCTGTTCCGGGAACCTGCGTGGCCCGCCTCGACCTCCACCCATCCCGCCGCGACCCATTCCGGGCCCGCCCATACCCGGGATGCTGATGCCGGTCCGGCCGAAACCTCCGCCATTTCCGTAGGCCTCGTCATCCTCGAACAGAATGGAATAGACGATAGTGTTGGCGCGTTGGGCGGACTCGATCGCTGCCTCAAGACTCTCCTTGCTGCCCATGTCCACGCCGTCGGAGAGGACGATTACCGCCTTGCGGCCGGGTTGCTTCTGCATCATCTCGTCAGAAGCCAGGTAGACCGCGTCATAGAGAAGAGTACCGCCACCATGACGGCCGGAACCACGTCCCGAACCTGAGCCTGGACCGCCGTTTCCTCCTCGGCCGCTGGTGCGGTCGAATTGCGGAGTTTGCAGGGACTCGAGTGCGCTCCGCAGCTGTTCATGCGATGAGGTCAGGTCCTGTGAGAGCTCCACCTCACGGTCGAAGTGGATGACAAAAGCTTTGTCCTTATCTTCGCGCAGCACCTGCGCCAGAAAACTTTCACTCGCGTCGCGCTCTTCGCTGAGCACCCGTCTTTGGCTCATGCTGGTATCTACCAGCAGTCCGAGGGTGAGCGCGAGGTCGGTTTCACGAGAGAAATATTTGAGGCTCTGCGGACGACCGTCCTCGGTCAGCGTGAAATCATCTTTGGTCAGGCTGTTCACGATCTTTCCGTGCTTGTCCCGCACCGTCGCCAGGACGTTGACCACTTTGACCTTGACCGACATGGTGGTGACAGGCTGGTCGGTAGAATTGGCGGCGGCGATCGAGCGGTTGCTGGCCTGGCCTTCGCCCGTGGACTGCGCCATGGCGGTGCCGACAGCCAGCACCGCGATCGCGCTCAAGATCGCGAGACGGTCGAAGCTGAACTTCACTGGCTGGCCTTTCTGAAGCCTTGCAGAATGGGAGACCGGAGGGCTCGGTCGCCGCGAAACGATTTGCTCCGTAGTGATGAGAACACGGGAATGATGGGATTGGTTGTGAGCCGGATCGTAAAAATTTGTAAAGGTACCCGCGAATCGCTGGTCGAGGAGGAAGCGCCTGAGGCGGCCAGGAGAATCGTAACCCAGTGCACTATAGTGTGAGACCGTAGGTTATTGCCGCCGGGCCAAAACGAGCTAAAAAAGGACGAACCGTCTATGGATGACGCCTTGTCTGACCTAGAGAAATCCGAACCAAACAAGTCTGACGAAGCAGCGTCCGACGTCCCAACGTCTATCGGTCCCCGCGTCGACGGCTCCCCGGCTCGACGTCCCGGACGGACAGCATTGCCGGGGCGATCGGTGACGCTTGCGCCTCTCGACCCTCGCACCCACGGCGACGCACTTGATGACGCGCTACGCGGGGAGGCGGGAGACCTGTTGTGGCAGTACCTTTTCGAGGGGCCGTTTGCCGATCGCGCGGCGTTCGATGCCCATCTGCAATGGATCGCGGCTTTGGAAGACCCCCTGTTCTTCGCGATCCTGGATAACGCGTCAGGGAAAGCACTGGGATACGCTTCCTACATGCGAATCGAGCCGGTCCACCGGGTGATTGAGGTGGGCAGCATCCTTTTTACTCCGCTCTTGCAACAGACCACGCTGGCCACCGAGGCCATGTATCTCATGGCGCGGCATGTTTTCGAAGACCTGGGGTACCGTCGCTACGAATGGAAGTGCAATGCTCTCAATGCACCTTCGCGGCGGGCAGCGTTGCGCTTCGGCTTCAGGTTCGAAGGGATTTTCCGGCAACACATGATCGTCAAGGGGAGAAATCGGGACACGGCATGGTTCTCCATGCTCGATTCGGAGTGGCCGGTGCGAAAGGCGAATTTTGAGCGCTGGCTCGACCCATCAAATTTTGATGAGCATGGCCGGCAGAAGGTGGCGCTCTCTCAGCTGAACGAACTGTCAAGAGGCCCGGGTTTGCCAAATCAGTACTGACCAGGTCTTCATGCCGAGCGTCGCGAACCATCCTGCCGGGGAGCGCCGAACCGGCTGGTTCGGAAGAGAGTAGTCATCAACTGAGCGCCGTGTTCCGGCTTTACGACGGCTCCAGCCTTCCCATTCCGGTTTTCCGACGAAGTGAATTTTAATCCGAAAGCGTCTTATTTCAGGGGACAATCTGGCAGCGACAGAGCAAACACAGGCGGGTGCGCACGGAAAGGGATCTGCCGGCATGAGTTCTTCCGGGACGAGCACAGCTGGGACTGGTGCCGCGATGGGTCGGGTGCTTCTGGTATGCGAGGATGCGGACACGGTCCAGCAACTGGCCGAGGGCATGCAGCAATTTGCCATCGCGACTGAGGTTTGTGCCGACGTAAGCGTGGCCCTTGGACTGCTGAATCGCAAGAAATTCGAGGCGGTTATCGTTGACTTTGGGCTGGCGCAGGCAGATGAACTGCTGGAGCAGATCCGTCTTTCCCCATCCAATCGCACGGCCGTGACTTTTGCCATTACGACTGCCGGCAAGACGTCCAGGTCCGAGCTCCAACCAAATTTCCTGATGGAAAAACCTCTTTCCGCCGCCTCGGTGGGGCGGACATTTAAAGCTGCTTTTGGTTTGATTGTGCGCGAGCGTCGACGCTCGTTTCGTTGTCCGATCGACATTCCAGCCGCCATCCAGACCAAAGGCGAAGAAGCCAATTGCCACCTGGTGAACATAAGTGAGGGTGGACTGGCGATCACTGGATCTCCCGCTCTGAAGCCAGGGGCGCAGGTGAGAGTTCTGTTTACTCTGCCCGGGCAAGTGCTGCGCTTCAAAATCGAGTCCGAAGTCTGCTGGTACGACGAAAAAGGCGGCGCCGGGCTGCGATCGCTGATGATTCCCTCGGAGCAGAAATCCACACTGCAACAGTGGCTGGCCGTGAAACTGGAACAGGACTTGCCGGAGTCGGTGGCGCGACAATTCCGCAGGGAATAGCTGCCGTGGATCCGGTGAGCGCCCTGATGAAGCCTGGCTGGCTCAGGGTTTAGACCCTGTTTTGTCCTAGCTTGGTTCTGGTGAAGAGTCTCCCGGCACACCTCGCGCAGCCGGTTGAATTCTCTGGTTACTGTAGACACTTGTCCTTAAGGACAGGTAACCGGCCTCGCAGTTACGTGGCCCGGCAGCGGCCGCAGTCGGGGTACTTCGTAACTTGTCGCTCCCTCCCGGCCAAACTAGTCTCATTACTATGCGGCCACACTCTCTGCTGTTCTCCTCCGATGAGGAGGCCTCACGCGCCCTGAGTCGCGCTTTCAGAGATCTTGAATTCGATGTCGAGACTTGCCCGGAAATCTTCAGCGCGGTGGAAAAGATCACCACCAGAAGTTTCGATGTCGTCGTTTCCGACTGGAACGAAGGGTTGGAAGCCGTCTTCCTGCTGAAGACAGTCCGCGAACTGAAGGGCAACCGATCAGCCTTTACCCTGGCCATCGCCAATACGGAAGCCGTCGCTGCCGCCCATGAAGCGGGCGCCGATCTGGTGTTGAGCCGGCCGCTGGTTCCGGATGAAGTCAAATACGCGTTGCTGACCTGCGATGCATTTCTGGTCCAGATGAAGTCCTGGCTGACCAGGCTCGGTCCGTCACCGGCGGAACCTCAAATCGAAAACCAGGTGGGCACCAAGCCGCTTGGCGATTCGCCAGACTGGACCTCAGAAAACGCCAATTTCGAAAACACGGGTTTCGACCCCGTGACTCTCGAAAACGAGACGTCAGAGAACCGGACGTTCAATTCATTGCCACGCATTCGTCCCTGGCCCTCCCCTCCTCCCCCGCGCCGGACGGAATCCTTTTCGCCGGTGGTCGCAGCCGAATCGATTTTTGACGACGACCTGCTTTATCGGTCCCGGGTGCAGACTTTGTTTCAGGCGCCCCAGCCGACTTTTTCCTCTTCGTCGTCGGTGCTCTTGAAGAAGGGGCGAAACCGAGTGCTGCCCGGGCTGGCCATTGCCGTGGCCTTTCTTTCCGTGGGTTATGTATTCAGTGAACCGCTCCGCGGACAAGGTACAACGAATTCCGTCGCCCAAATGTGCGGGCGGGTGCTGCAGCGGACGGAGGGTTGGCTGCACCGGCCCAACGGGGACGAGGCACCGGCCCCTGCGCTCCAGCTGGCCGAGGAGAATGGCGGCCCTCAGTTTGTGCGTCCAGGCCGGGCAGTGTCGCGTATCACGATTACGCCGGTCAGAGATCCATTTCAAAACGAACCTGTCGTCACACCGGCAGAGCCGGCGCAGCCGATTCACGCTGAAACCCAATCGCCAAGCCCGCAACCTGCGGCCGCCAGCGCAGTCCCGATTCCAGAAAGCCTGAAGATGCAGGTCCACGGCGCGAGCATGCGGAGCGTCGCGGAACGAATTACGCCATCGCTTCTCGCCGCCCTGGAGCCCGTGGCGCTGTCCGAGGACCTTTCTCGCCGTTTGCTGCTGCAAAAAGTTCTGCCCAACTATCCCGAGCGAGCGGTCAAAGCGCGCTTGCAGGGCCCGGTAGTGCTGCAGGCATGGATCGGCCGGGACGGCACCATTCAGGATCTCAAGCTGGTGCGCGGCTCTTTCCTGCTGGGCCAGGCGGCATACCGGGCCGTGAAGCAGTGGCGTTACCAGCCTTACCTGATTAACGGCCGCGCCGTCGAGGCAGAGACCTTCGTTACGGTAGACTTCAGGCTGCCCTAGCTCTGCCAGCTGCAAGAACCGAGAACCAGCCACGGATCTTCACGGATTAAAATCTTGTCTTCTTTTCTTTCTCTTTTGGATCTTCATCCGGAAATCCGTGGCTGTCTTGCTATTGAACCTTCCTGATCAACTGA
>Ga0307471_100002719_pt1 | contig 10272 bp, 8 predicted proteins | sample atmos_gasesAM3C__2_FD_204566 | JGI IMG/M metagenome (GOLD analysis project Ga0307471, IMG submission 204566) | Hardwood forest soil microbial communities from Morgan-Monroe State Forest, Indiana, United States - atmos_gasesAM3C_515 | ecosystem: Environmental > Terrestrial > Soil > Temperate... | reverse complement strand
GTTGCGCGAACGCCCCTAGAGACATAAAGAGGTGCTGAGTCGGCCGACGAGTCGCCCGAGAACAGTTTTTTGGATGACATTGCAACCGCCACTGATCTCAACCTCGCTAGTATTGTTTGGCTTCCTTTGCCCAACATCGTTGATGCTGGCGCAAGCAGAAGCGCCTTCGCCCTTTTCTTCCTCCGCTGCCACACCGGGGGGGTCGGTCGAGACTCGCGCATTAACGACAGAATCGCCAGTTCCAGTGCCGACCTACTCCCTCGCGCCGTATGAACAGCGGCTCGCCGCCGCGCAGTCGGTAAAGGTAATGACTTCCATCCTGGGCCTCGAGCTTGGATCGACACTCAAACAGGCGCACGCCAAGCTGGACAAATTGAGCGATAAGAAACATCCGCCAAAAGAGGAAACGCAAGGGTCGGAAGGCAAAGTTCTCTGGCAGATGGCGAACACTGACTACTCGGCTATTTTTGTGAAAACCGACGACGAAAAGATCACCTACATCAACGCTATTGTACGTCCTGGCAAAGAGATCCCCTTCGACAAAATCGGCGAAGCACAGAAAGCGCCTGCCCAAGATGCCAACACCATCGCATGGGACGTGTTGCGCCCGAATCGTCCGCTTTTCCGTGTCGTCGCGAATGGGGCCAACCGAAAAGCGAGCAGCCTCACACTATTCTTCGTGAAACAAGCCGCCCACGACTGAGCGGAAGAGCAGCTTAGCCGGATTCCAGAGTTGGCGCCGAGTTGAGGTTCGCGTTCGCGGCTCCTAATCTGCTTTTACAATTTACTTCTTAGGGATTGTGAACTCAGTACCCCCACGTGTGTAATCTTCCAGCACAATTCCACTGGTATTGGTCTGGAACGCACTCCCACGCAGACCGCATAAGACGGAGCCTGACGCGATTTGCGGATGACCGATCGAGCTGAGGTAAGCATTCAGTGTCGCCAGGGAGATAGTGACGCTGATTTGCCGGGTGGAATTATTGATAGCACCGCTGTCTGCTGCACCTCGCGAGGTGATATCAATGCCGCCGCTGAAGTTTCGCATCGCCGTACCCCAAGTGAAGCTGGCCACACCCGTCGTATTTGTCGCTGCCTGGATATAAAACTGATCGCCGCGATCAGACAATCCTTTGGAATATTGGTTCCCCGCTGTCCCGATAATTCCGGTTTCAGGGCCATTGGCGGCGAAATACATACGCCACGTGCAGGTGGGCGGAGCTATCGTTAAATCCGATACCGTCATTGTTGCAGTGAGGACAGTTCCCGCAGCGGTTTTCTGCGATGAATATTTAATCGAGATAATGTCGAGTGGACTGTTTGTTGGAGTCGTCGCGAGCAGTCCGCTGTCCTGATCTTGAGCAAAGTCTGTCACTTGCTCTCCATTCGGGCCCGGTTGCATTGGCTGGGGAGCGGGTTGGCCCAATGCGGCGGGCGTTGCACCGGGGATCGCGAAGGGTTGCGCCGGTAAAGCTGATCCTTCTGTCGGCTTTGGTAAGTTGCCAACTGTCTTATCAATCGAGGGTCCCTTGATCTGACGTGTCGCAAACACGTGGCCGTTGAAATCGTTGTGATCATCCGTGTAGGCGATCTCCGCTGCACCGACCGGATCAAAGTTGAGCTGGAAATAATCACCAAGATTTCGGTTTGGACCGCCTGTTAGCACGAGACCGCTCAACGAAATGTTGGCAGCGTGATTTGAATGATCGCTCGCTTGGACGTAGCGGAAAGCTGGCGAATCGGAGGTGGCATTGAAAGTCTGTGCATAATAGACGCGCCACCGGGCATTGTCGTCATTCGTTGCGTGGTCTGTCGCATACCAGGCGATTCCGACGGACCCCGGCGTCGGTCCAGTTGCAAGCCAGGGAAAGATGTTCAGCCTCAGGTTCGGGTCCGCTGGATTATTCACTCTTACCGGATTGCTCCAGTGTTGGCCGTGATCGAAAGAGTGGATTAAATACAGATTCGCCCCGTCGGAATAGAGACCGTAAACCGTGCCGGGAGCGACCAGTGTGTATGAGCCATCGGAATTTTTGTGCTGGTGATCAGCGGCGACGCGAACCGGAAAAAAGATGTTCGCGACGCTCACCCCTGTAGGTGTGGCTTGATAGATATTGTAACTTGTCGGTGCCGCGCTTGGTGTTGCAGGCGTGCCGACAGCGACGTGTCCGTCGTTGCCAGTTATGTAAACGCTCCCATCAAATCGGTCGACATCCAGCGCGCCGGTTTGCGGTAGGGTTCCCACCACTGTGGCCGGCCCGTAAGTAAGTCCGCCGTCAGTTGATTGCTGCGCGAAAGCGATACCTTGCGCAAAATTACGGTACTCCAAGTAGACAGTGTGATCATCAAAGAATCCCATCCATTGCCGATCGTTGATGGGGACTCCTGCAACAGCGTTACCAACGGGATTAAATTGGAAAGTCTCGCCGAGATCGAACGATCTTCCGACTGTCACGTTTGCAGCGGTCAAGCTCGCATAGGCCAACATTGGCGCAGGCGAGGGGCTCAGCGCCGCGTCCGCTCCGGCGTAATTCCCGAAACCGGCGGCAATGTCGATGTCGCCCCCGCCGAGTGCTCCCGCTTGTAGCCGAGATTGCGCCGCTACCGTAGTTGGCGAATCAGGTTTGCCGCGATAAAGCGGCACACGCATGTTCGGATCATAGTTGGGATTGGCAGCGCCTCCCGCCAAGGTCGGCCGTAGATCGAAATACCAAAGATCGACACCGGCGGGCACACCCTGGATGCCGATAACGTATGCGTTGCCGAAGACATCGACACGACTACTCGGTTCACCATCGGAAGCTGCGGTGGGCGCCTTACAAGTTGTGTTGGTTGAAAATGCCATCCCGCCAGAAGTGTAGGACGCTGTGCGTACGCTTGGCCCATTAATGAGCGTGATGGTCCCGGTCGGTTGATCCGTGGCTGGGGTACACGCGAAATAAATGATTTCGACGTTATAGTCGCCTGTTCCGTAAATATTGGGATCGAATGAAGTCGCTTCTCCAGTCTGCGGTGCGCCGCCTGCAGATTGTCCCACGAGTTGACCGTTGGAACCATCTGCGTTGCGCTTGAACACATAAAGATCGCGATCATTGGCTGGATTCGTCCAGCTTAGTGTCACTGAGATCAGTTTACCCGTGTAGATGCCGGGCAGCACCGTCAGTACATAGGTGTCCTTGTTGACTCCCTCAATCCCATCCGGTTCGCTATCTGCGGCAGTGCCGGGGGCAGTCCCTACAAAGGTTAACGGTGTGGTGGTTGTTGTTGAAAGGCTGCCGGAAGGTGGATTAGTCCCTTTGCTAGCGCAGGGCAACAGCGAAACTGCCAGGCTAAGAAACAAAACTGGCAGACGGAAACGGAAGGGCGAGTTTTTCTTCATAACGGTTTGGGGTTAAAACGTAGTCTTCACAGCGGTTACAGCTTTATTTCGGGGAATGCTGGTCGCGCGGATGCCTGTGCGCCCGGTCCACAACTGCCACGGCACCTTGGATCTTCTCCGCTATTGCGAGCGCATCCCCCAGAACACGTATTGAATTGTGGCCTCGCTGAGAATAGCGCAGCGAGACGCCGCCGAAATGTTAAAGCCTGATGCTAGAGTCCGACTAATTAGCTGCGCCAAGCGGAAAGCAAAATTCGCCATGGGAGATCATCGCCGACAACCTCCATGATGCAGGTTGGCCTGGGTCTAGCTCTGGATCGCGAGGGGCGAACGTTCTGAGTTGTGGGACGCCCGTCGGGCCGAATGCTTGAAACTGTCAATAGCTCGTAGCAGGAACAGGTGAGCAATAATTAACAAACTCATATTGATAATGTAGACACCGTCTCTTAGGGGCGCAGCCCGGGAAAAGTAACACTGCTGTCACTCTTTCCAACGGATCGCACCACTCTTTGTGATTAATAGAGCAGGTGAATTGGTGGCAGCGGAGAGTGAGGATTGACGCAACGCCAGAGGTTTGATAAACGCTCGTGCGCAGACGGACGCGTTTGCATGCCATGGCGAAGGAAGCTTTATCGGCCGATCCCTCTGTTCCATTGCATGAAGTGCTGGAGGCCGAGTTCGGCGCATTGCATGGAAAATTGCCGCCTGATTATCCGAGTTTGACCGAACCAAATGCCCGCCTAACGGCAATCTGGGCGGCCGTTCACGCGCTGCCAGAAAAACGTGCTGCGCTGTGCATCTCCGGTGGTGGGATTCGCAGCGCCACGTTTGGACTCGGAATTTTGCAGGGCCTCGCGCGCTGCGGTTTGCTCGGCAAATTTCATTACCTCTCGACCGTTTCAGGTGGCGGCTACATCGGCAGTTGGTTGAGCGCATGGATCAAGAACGATCCGCAGGGCATCGATGGAGTCGTCGAAGAACTGAGACGCCGGCCCGATTCCACACTCAATCCCGAGCCGCAGTCGATTCGTCACCTGCGGGAGTACAGTAACTATCTCGCACCACGAGCGGGACTGACGTCGGTGGATTTTTGGACGCTGATTACCACCTTCATCCGCAACATGTTTTTGAATTGGCTGGTGCTCATCTCGTGGCTGGCAGCCGCCATGATGATTCCTCGGCTCTATTTGGCGGCAATTAACTTGCAGCCCGACTGGATAGGCTTGAGCACAAAGCATTCGTGGCAGCTGTTGATCAACGACTCTCCTCCTGACTGGGATGCCTGGGGAAAGTCGGTCCGGTTGCCTTGGAACGTTGGGATGATCATTATGCTCGTGGCAGCATTCGCGTTGATCGCGATGGCGATGGCTTACGCAATCATCGATGTGCCGTCCACGGGTAATGCGCGATTCCGACAACGGCAGTTCCTCAAGTTTCGCCAGATCCCGCTGTTCGTTGCGTCCCTTATTCTCGCGGCTTGCTGGGCGATCTATTGGAATGTTTACGGTAAGAACGGCGCATTTCAAAACGCTGCGGGATTGGTCCAATTCATCCTGTTCTTCGTGTTTAGCTACGTGTGCGGCGGCTTCCTTGCGTTGTTGATTCCCTCATTTCGCAAGAGCGAGCACAAGGCGCGGCCTGGGAGCGTCTGGCGACTTCTTATCATCTTCGTGACGACTGTCTTTGCAGGGTTTTGTCTCTGGGGAATGGCGACCCGAATGTTTTTGGATCACAGAAACGTTGAATTCACCTTAACAGGCAACTGCGAGGCTATCCAAATCCCTAGCGGAGAAACGATCGTACTCCCAAAGGGAACCACGGGCGAGATCACAAAAATTATCGAAGGCACTTACACTGTTGGAATTGTTGGGGGCGATCAGGAGACGGTGCGCATTGCAGAGAAAGATCTTCAGCCATTGATGGCCAAGTCAACGTTCGACTCCGAGACGCGTCTGGACGGATTCACGTTCATTGGAAAGTGCCGGGCGATCGAAGTTCCGAGCGAAAGCGAAACACTGATTGAACCAGGAGCAAGGGGCGAGATCATCGAACACGTCGAGCGAAATTACACTGTTGAAACGGACGCAGTCACAGCACGTATTGCGAAGAACAAACTTGAGGCGTTCGAACTAAATCCGGCGCCCGGACCTCAGGTTGATTGGACGAGGTTTCGACTGAAAAGCGAGTGCCAAGGGACCGATCCAAAAAATCACCAAGTTACGCTCCCAGCCGGCAGTACGGGTGTCATTCGGCAGATCGGCGCAGAGACTTACACCGTTAAAACCGATCGAGTCACGGCAACCATACCAACAGAGGGTTTCGACCTTGTGGAAGTGCACCGCCCAGTGCCAGCGCCCGCAAACCATGCTGTGGCCTACGTCTGCTTCGCACCAGCGCTAATCATGGCGGTAGTGATGCTCGTGAACTTCCTGTTCACCGGTTTGGCCAGTTGGCTGTCGGAAGATGAAGACCGCGAGTGGTGGGCGCGATCGGCTGCCTGGATAGTGATCACGATTGTCGGCTGGCTGGTAGTTAATGCCATCGTCGTCTGGGGGGGCCAGGCGATCACAGCGTCGGGAAATCAGATCGACGTCTTTCTCGGACAACTCAAAGCGAATCCGATTGCCAAAGCCATCCTTGGCACGTTCGGCGGAGTCAGCGGCATCGCTGGTACTTTGCTGGCTTTGCGCAGCAAATTGGGCTCGAAGCTTGGCATCAAGTCCGGCTTGCAGTGGCCGCTGGTTTTGGTGGCGGTCGTCTTCTTTGTTCTCCTGGCGGTCGTAATTTCTTGGCTGCTGTTGGTGATAGGCGCTCAGGATTGGGTGCATCAACTCGTCGCTTTCCTCGGACACATGATGTCGGATCCAAATGGCAAAGCCATTCTGCTTATCTCCTTCATCGGGGCAACGGCCGTTGCCGGTATTTTCCTGTTCCTTCGGTCGAGCTTGAGCAAAGCCACCGTATTCTTCGTTCTCCTGGGAGTTGTCATTTGGTGGGTTCTCTTGCTGACCGGGTCCCGCCATTTAGCGCAACAGCCAAATGACTGGCGAGCTCAACTCTTCATCGTGGTTTTTCTTATGGGACTCGTACTGGTTTTCGGAATCGTGATGGGTTTCCTCATCAACGCGAACAAATTTTCGCTTCACGCTACGTACCGGAACCGTTTGATCCGCGCGTATCTAGCCGCGTCGCGACTAAAGCGGAGACCAAATTTATTTACCGGGTTTGATCCAAACGATAACTTTGAGTTGTACAAGTTATCGCCCGACAAGCCACTTCATGTGTTCAACGGCACGCTCAATCTCGTCAAAGGCGAGCAGTTAGCCTGGCAGGAGCGAAAGGCTGAATCCTTTACAATGAGCCGGCTGCACTGTGGCTCTTTTCAGGTTGGCTATCGTCCGTCGAGAGAATACGGCCATGGCATTACGCTGGGCACCGCGCTTGCGATCTCAGGAGCAGCCGCGAATCCAAACATGGGATACCATTCTTCGCCAGTGCTTGGGCTGCTGATGACACTGTTTAATATGCGGTTAGGCTGGTGGTTGGGTAACCCGGGACCGGCAGGTCGCAAAACGTGGACCTACAATGGACCGAGCTATTCTGTGGGGCCGTTGTTTTCTGAGGCCGTCGGGAATACGACCGATCACTACAAATACGTGAACCTCTCCGATGGTGGACATTTTGAGAACCTCGGGCTTTACGAAATGGTCCTGCGTCGTTGTCACTGGATCGTCGTGAGTGATGCCGGTGAAGATCCGGAATGTTCTTTCGCAGACCTGGGGGAAGCAGTCCGCAAGATCCGCATCGACTTTGGCATCCCAATCGAGTTTGGTCCCATGACCATTTATCCACGCAGCGCAATCGACGCGTTGAAAAGTGCTGGCCAGAAAGGCCACAACTGTGCCATTGGTCGCATCCGCTACTCGGCAGTGGACCCGGACGTGGACGGAAAGAAGGCGCCCGACGGCGTAATTATTTACATAAAGCCAACCTGCTATGGCGAAGAACCGCGCGACATTTACGAATACTTTAAGAGGAGCCAAACATTCCCGCACGAAAGCACGGCTGATCAGTTTTTCTCGGAATCGCAGTTCGAGAGCTACCGAATGCTTGGCGCGTACACGATGGGGAGACTCTGCGCGGACTGCGGTGGCGATTTTCGGAGCTTCACAGCTGAGATCCTGAGGACGCACCTGCAGATTCAACCGCCCGATTGGCTCGGAACATTGATCCAAATGTCGCCGACCGGACGGACCGCAGGTGCTGCCTAACGGCGGGTGCAAAGTCGAACATAAAACGAGCCTTACCACGCTTCGGTTTGCGCTCGTTGTTCGATCTGTTCGAGACTGGGATTAGTATTGCTGATCCAGTTCCGCGCCTGATTGATCTCCGTTGGATTCACTGGGATCGCGCGCGGAATTTCTTCGCCTCTGGCCACTAGTTCGCCTTCGTATTTCACCGGTTTCCCGCGTTTGATTGGAAACTTCCAATGATGCCCGAATTTGTAGAGGGCGTAATACATAGTCTTGGCTTCGGTCGCGCCAACCCCGCTACAACGCATGGCGTAATAAAACATCCGGTCGCAATCCTCCCACGGCCGCTTGTGCTCGCCGTACGCGACGTCGTGCAGCACCGAGGCATTCCGATATTTGCCTTCAAACGGCCCACCCATCACTGACCAGAGGTAGCGTGGAATTGATGCGCCATCAACGACGGAACCAATCGGCGCAACCCAGACTTCCCCGTGAGGATCAGTATAGCGCAACTCAGTTAAAAGTGTCATCGTGCGCCCGTCCGGATTCCATTTCGTCACCGGTTCACCATTGTAATGCCCCCATTTGGTTGCGCCCGGAATCGTTTGATCGATACCAGACGAGACATCCGCGCTGTTGCTTGAGGCGCATCCAGCCGACGCGGCTGCAAATAGAGTAATGAGCCCGAATAATTGAATTCCCTTGCCGCTTCCCATAAGCCGGAAACGTTATCCCTGTTATTCAACATTCAACTCTTACATTGAGGGCGTGGGATGGAAGCTGACTTATTGCCGATGATCGCTGTCGATGGCGCTCGAATTGCCTATCGCCAAATCGGAAAGGGCCGGCCGCTTGTGGTGTTGAATGGCTTCGGTGCGACCGGTGCAGACTGGGATCCGTGTTTCATAGATCGACTCGCGTCTTCCAACGAACTCATCCTGCTGGACAACCGCGGCATCGGCGGCTCGAGAGACCAAGGACAGCCATTCGATATCGCGAAGCTCGCCGATGATACCGCGCATGTAATCGAGACCCTCCGTATCGAGCCCGCGAGTGTGATGGGATGGTCGATGGGCGGATTCATCGCGCAGGCACTCGCATTGAGCTACGCCGATCGCATTGACAAGCTTGTGCTCTTGTCGACGGACCCGGGAGGAATCGAGGCGGATCTAGCCTCACCTGACGCGTGGTTCGAACTCATTGACACGTCCGGCACGCCTAACGAGCAGGCGCGGCGTTTGCTGTTCCTGCTTTTCCAAAGGACGCCGCCGAATCTTTCTATCGCCAATTTGGCGACATCGTAGCAGCGGCGCGCGCGCAATTCCCGGTTGAGCTCCCTGAAGCGTCAGGCAGCCGCGATGGACGCATGGCATCACAACGGCATCGCCAGCCAACTAGGAGAAATACGTGTGCCGGTGCTAATTGCCACCGGAACGGACGACATCCTGATTTCTGCTTCAAATGCCCTGAAGCTCGTGAACGCAATTCCCGGCGCCTGGCTTGCTCAATTCCCTCACGGCGGACATGCCTTTATAGCACAGTAGCCACGAGCGCTTGCCGATCTAATCAACAGTTTTCTCGCGCTCGGATGAACCCGAGCTTTGCACCCGAACAAAGATCTCTGTTCACTCGGAAAGGCACGCATTCAGACCATTCGCGTTCAGCACTAGTCAGAACACCGAATAAAACTGAGGTGCTAAATGGGCGCGCAATTTAGGCAACGGGCCGCCTTTAGGAACGCCGACACTTTTTGCAAATCTTTCGTATGGGTGCCGTCGCTCCTATCGGTTTTGGTCTTGGAATCAACGCCTGCTGGGCGCGCGACGCGGATAGCGTCCTGAACGTTCTCCGGTCCTAATCCCCCAGCGATAACCACTGGGATGTGCACGCTTTCGATGATGCGCCGGTCCAGCTCCCAACTATGCGTGACGCCCAGGGCCCCGATCTGGGGATCACCGGATTTGTAGCTATCGAGAAGAAGCCAATCGGCGACCCGGTCATAGGAGCGAGCGAGGGCAATGCTGCTGTCGTCAACTACGGGAATGCTTCGCATCAGGGAGACCTGGGGAAGCTCGGCTTTGAGTGTCCGCAACTGCGCTGGTGAGAGGTGCTGTGGTGCCGCCCCGAGATGCAGGATGTCTGGCAGAAGCGCGGCGGTGAGCCGCACAATGAGATCCACATCGTGAGAAAGCGACAACGCCGATGCCTTTGCTCCCAAGGGAATCGCCGCAAAGATTTCGCGCGCCTTCTCGATTGTCTGCTCGCGAGGAAACGAGCCCTCGCCGACCAGAACACCGATGTGGTCCACCCCCATTATACCGAGTGCACGAGCCTCTGCAGGGGTCGTAACTTCGTAGATTTGCACGATCATGCCGCAAGCTGGGAATCGCCGGCAAATTATTCTAGATCACACGGCGTGAGCACGAGAATTCTCGTGCTTGGACCAGCTTGTCAGCTCCGAAATCTGCTCGGCGTTCCGAACCTGTCGTCGGCATCACCAGATGAGGCTTGGCAAATTCCGCCAGCGCTTACCGCGTCCACGCTCTCCAGCGCTTCCGGATCGGTTTTGCGTAGCGTTCCACGTCCATTTTTTTCAACCGCTTGACGCCGTTTCGCATAACGTCGCCCGATTTTTCCCGC
>Ga0307471_100002718_pt1 | contig 10272 bp, 5 predicted proteins | sample atmos_gasesAM3C__2_FD_204566 | JGI IMG/M metagenome (GOLD analysis project Ga0307471, IMG submission 204566) | Hardwood forest soil microbial communities from Morgan-Monroe State Forest, Indiana, United States - atmos_gasesAM3C_515 | ecosystem: Environmental > Terrestrial > Soil > Temperate... | reverse complement strand
GATAAAATTGAGCTCAGCTACCTGGGTGCATGCTTCCTTACTGCGGGGCTGGCTTTTTATAAGAGTTTTCGTACCGCGCCTTCCGGCATCCTTCGGCAGCAATTAAAATGGCTGACGGGAGGCACACTCGCGGGGAGCCTGCCGTTCACGCTGTTTTATATTGCGCCGTTTGTGTTCGATCTCGAGCAGTCTGCGTGGATGAAATTCGCGGCTCTCAGCCTGGTGCTGATCCCGCTTTGCTTCGGGTACGCCATCATTCGTTACCGCCTGATGGACGTGGACATTATTTTCAAGCGTGGCCTGGCGTATACGGTGGCGACCGCGGGGGTCGCGGCGGTTTATTTCGCACTGGTCGCTCTTATCGCGGAAATCTTTCATGCGCAAACGAGTGGCCCGGCCGGCGGCATGATAGCCATCGTCACCGCGGCTTTTCTTTTCCAGCCCTTCCGGGAGTGGATTCAGGGGCGCCTTGACCGCTTTTTCTACCGAGACCGCCTGGACTACCGCCGCACGCTGATCGAATTCGGCGGCACTCTAACGAACGAAGTCCGCATGGATCCTATGCTCGGCTCGGTAATGGACCGTGTGTCGCAGACGTTGTTGGTCGACCGGCTGGGAATTTTCATGGAAGATCCCGCGCGGCCCGGACAGATGCGATTGGCGAGGTCGATGGGCGTCCGGCTGCCCGAACCAATGGATCTCAGCTTTCTCGCGCCAGACAGAGCCGAATTCGGTCGAGGCGCCCTGTTTTTTGAATCACCGCGTTCCGCAAAAGAAGTCAGCGAATCGCAGCGTCGCACGCTGGAACAACTGGACCTGAATTATTTCGTTCCCTGCCGGATCCGCGAGCATACCGTCGCGGTGCTGGGTCTGGGAAAAACCGTGGATGGCGATTTCCTGTCCAGCGACGACGTGGAATTGGTGCAGACGATCGCAGGCTACGTGGCGGTCGCGCTCGACAACGCACAACTTTATACCTCGCTCGAACAGAAGGCCCTGGAGATCGCGCGCTTAAAAGACTTCAGCGAAAACATCGTGGAGTCGTTGAACGTAGGCGTGCTGGCCGTAGATCTGGGCGGGATCGTCGAAAGCTGGAATACCCGGATGGAGCAGCTCTTCGGCGTCGCGCGGCAGGAAGCCGTCGGACGTCAACTGAGTTCGTTGTTGCCGCCGGAGCTTGCCGAGGAAATTACGGCGCGCGGCGATCAGGAACAGATTACCGGAATTTATAAGCAGCGGGTGCACCATCAAGGCAAACTGCTGACGCTAAACGTTTCGATTACGCCCCTGGTCAGCAAATCCGGCGAACGCATCGGCCGGCTGCTGCTTTTCGATGATGTGACGCAGCGCGAGCGCCTGGAAGAGCAGATGACGCAGACCGAGAAGCTGACCTCGCTCGGGCTTCTGGCGGCGGGCGTGGCGCACGAAGTAAACACGCCGCTGGCGGTGATTTCCAACTACATCCAGATGCTAGCGAAGCAGATGCCGGAGGGCGACCCGAAGCAAACGATCATCGACAAGATCGTGAAGCAAACGTTCCGGGCGAGTGAAATCGTCAACAACCTGCTGAATTTTTCGCGCACGGGAGGCACCGAGCTTATCGATGTGGACGTAAACCGGGTGGTGGAAGAAACGCTGTCACTGGTCGCGCATCCCTTGAAGACCTCGCGGATCCAGGTGGTGAAACATCTGGGTGAAACGTTACCCTCCGTGCGCGGTTCAGCCAACAAATTACAGCAAGTCTTCCTGAATTTATTCTTAAATGCCCGCGATGCCATGCCCGGCGGAGGCATGCTTGAGGTGCGCACGGGCGCGCATAACGGAAGCGTTGAGGTCGAAGTTGCCGACACAGGCGCGGGTATACCGCGCGAGCATATCCACCGTATTTTCGATCCGTTCTTCACGACCAAGGGCAGCGGCCGCGGCACCGGCCTGGGACTTTCTGTAAGCTACGGAATCATCCGCGAACACAAAGGAAAAATTGACGTACGGTCCACGCCCGGGAAAGGCACCTCTTTCCACGTCGAGTTCCCTGCCGTCAGGAAAGCAGCGCATGTCTAAGGGCTCCATTCTTGTAGTCGATGACGAATCGGAAATCCGGGAAGGCCTCGAACTGCTGTTGACCAACGAGGGTTATGGTGTATCGAGTGCGGATACCGGGGAATCCGGCCTGGCGAAGCTGGAGGAACACCCCTTCGATCTGCTGCTGCTCGATGTAAGCTTGCCAGACCGCAACGGTCTCGAGCTGCTCCGCGAAATCCGACGGCGCGATCCGGAGCTTTCCGTGGTGCTGATCACGGCTTATGGATCCATCGAAATGGCGCGCGCTGCTTTCAAAAGCGGGGCGATGGATTACATCACCAAGCCATGGTCCAACGATGAACTGCTGGCGCAGGTGGCGCAAGCCGTGGAATCGCGGCGGCTCCGCGAGGAAAACCTCCACCTAAAGCGCGCGCTGAAGCAGCGCTTCAATTTTCCAAACATTATCGGGAAAAGCGAGAAGATGCTGACGCTGCTGGACCTTGTTGCGCAGGTGGCGCCCTCGCGCTCCACGGTGCTGATCAGCGGGGAGAGCGGAACGGGCAAGGAGCTTATCGCCAAGGCCATCCATTCGGCTTCTCCTCGCGCGGACAAAGCATTTGTACCGGTGAATACCGGATCGATTCCCGTGGACCTGCTCGAATCGCAGCTCTTCGGCCACGTCAAGGGGGCTTTCACGAGCGCGGTGGCATCCAAAAAAGGTCTCTTCGAGGTCGCCGATCAAGGAACGATCTTCTTCGATGAGATCGCCACAATCAGCCCGGAAACTCAGGCCAAGCTTTTGCGCGTCATTCAAGAACGTGAATTCATGCGGCTGGGTGGCACCGAACAGATCAAAGTGGACGTCCGCATCGTGGCCGCGTCCAATGTCGACCTGCTTACACTGGTTCGCGAAGGCCGATTTCGCGAAGACTTGTATCACCGCCTGAATGTGATTCACTTGCAGCTTCCCCCGCTCCGCGACCGCCGTGAGGATGTTCCCCTGCTGCTCGCCCGCTTCCTTGAGCGGTACTGCCAGGAAAACAGCAAGCCACTAAGGCAATTCACTTCGACGGCGATGAAATTGATGATGGATTATGAGTGGCCCGGCAATGTGCGCGAACTTGAGAACGTGGTCGAGCGCGCCGTGGTTCTCTCGACGCAAGAGAGAGTGGATGCCGATCTTTTGCCGGAGAATATTCGCAGCAAGGAAATTGTCGGGGGCATGCGGCTGCAGCTTTCCGAATTCGTTCCCGCTCTGCCCGGTGAACCCGGCGCGCGCACCGGGGCCGATCATTCGAAGCCTTCCCTGTTTCAAATCATGGACGAGATCGAGCGGCGCGTGATTGTGGACATGCTCGAACGCACCGGATGGAATCAGACGGAAGCCGCGGAACGTTTCCTTGTCCCTCTCTCCACCCTGAATCAAAAAATCAAGCGCCTGGGAATCGACGTGCGCCGCCGCGGCCGGGGCAACGATTCTCTCTCGGCTTCGTCTGGCAAGTAAGTCTGCGTTCAGCTTGCGCGACAGCTTCTTGTTGTTTGGTCATCTCATAATTTCATCTTGCAACTCTCATTCGCCCTAGGCAGAGTACCGGAAGATGATCCTGCGCTTGTCCACCCCCGCGGCACGTGCCACGATCGTTTTGTTCGCCTTGGGTTTGTGTCTATCTCTTTCCTACTTGAGCATCCGCAACGCCCGCGCCGCGCACCAGGTCGGCCGGGAAACTCCCGAAGGTTACGAGCGCGCCACGCAGTTGGAGCCCGGCGACGCGCGCAACTGGTATCTCCTCGGGCATTACTGGCAATATAACGTCGAGCAGCCCGACCTCCCGCGCGCCATCCAGGCTTACCAATCCTCTCTCTCTCTCGATCCGCGCTCGGCCGACACGTGGCTGGACCTCGGCAGCGCCTTTGAATTCGAAGGCAATATCGCCGAGGCTCGGAAGTCATTCCTGGAAGCGAAGCGCGTCTATCCCCGTTCCGCGGAGGTTTCCTGGCGTTATGGGAATTTTCTCCTGCGACAGGGGGAGTTGGAGAACGCCTTCGCGGAAATCCGGCTAGCGGTGGCGGCTGATCCCAAGCATGGCGGGGAAGCTTTTTCGCGCTGCTGGCATGCCGACCCGGATCTCGACTTGATTTTGGATCGTGTCCTGCCGGCTAATCCGGAGGTCTACCTGACGGTGATATTCGACCTTGCGGCTGAAGAACAAACCGAGCCGGCGCTCAAAATCTGGTCGCGGCTCGCGGCCCTTCATCCGAAATTACAACTGCGCGAGGCCTTCCCTCTGGTGAATTTGCTGATTCGGGCTTCTCGAATGGAGATGGCGAGCCGCGTCTGGAGCGAGGCAGTAGGGTTCAGCGGATTATCAACAAGTCCTGATCCCGCGGGTTCCGTGGTTTGGGATGGCGGCTTTGAAACCGGTGCGGTGGGCGGCGGATTTGCCTGGGAATACCCTGCGTCATTCAATAGCGTCCAAATCCGCCTGGACACAAGAGAAAAGCATTCCGGCGGGCAATCGTTGCAGTTGCAGTTCAATGGCAAACGCAATTTGGATTTTGAGAATGCCTGCGCCATTGCTCCGGTTCGACCTTCCACGGCCTATCACTTTTCCGGCTGGGTGCGGACGAGAGGGCTCACCACTGATGAGGGCGTGCGTTTTAGTCTGCGCTCGGTGGATGTCCCCGGCCCGCGACTCGTTCTGACCCCGGAAGTTCACGGAAGCGAGCCGTGGACAGTCGTCGAGGCCTCCTGGACCTCGGAGAAAGAGTCTCATGGCGTGCAAATCTGCATCCGAAGGAACGCAAGCGGAAAGCTCGAGAATGAGATCCGTGGGACGGCATGGGTGGATGATGTCGCACTGGTTCCGGAAAATCCCGGAGTGCAGCCGCCATGAAAATTCTCCGGCTAGGCATTTGCGCGCTGCTGGTCTTTGGTGTGTTGGCGCATGGTGCCGTCGAGCCGTGGGCTCGCGCAATTCTGGAATCGGGCGCGGGAATCCTCTTTGTTGTCTGGGCGGCGCGCGCTTATTTCCAAGAAGAAATCGTCGTCATTTCTCCTTTATTACTTCCCCTTGCGGCGTTCGCGGTGGTGATTTTTGGGCAATGGGCGTTTCATGCCACCGCTTCCGCCTACAACACGCGGACGGAACTGCAACTTCTTCTGGCGGATATGATTGTGTTGTTCGTTGCGGTTCAGGCCTGCCGCACGCGGGGGGATTGGCGAGGATTCGTCTGGTTCCTCATGGCGCTCGGATTTCTGGTTGCAGGATTCGGCATTTTGCAGCATCTCACGTTTAACGGCAAACTGTACTGGTTCCGCGAAATGCGGTACGGAGGAATCCCATTCGGGCCCTATGTCAATCGGAATCATTTTGCGGGATTCATGGAGCTTCTGATTCCCATCTCCCTTGTGCCTCTGGTAATGGGGAAAGTCCGCCGTGAGCGTTGGCTCATTGTAGGGTTGTTTGCCTTGTTGCCCTTAGGTGCTCTACTACTCTCCGCCTCTCGCGGCGGGATCATCAGCCTGGGCGTGGAGCTTGCGGCCCTCGCCCTGCTGTTAGTGTTGCGCCGCGCGGCGGGCAGGAACGTTCTCGCGGGAGGAGTTGTCGTCCTAGTCGCTATTTTGATGGTGTCCTGGCTGGGGGTGCGTCAGATCCTCGACAGATTCTCCTCCCTACAAAGTCTCGAAGTGACTGTCGGGAAACGCGCCTCCATGCATGCGGACACCTGGCGGATCTTCTTGGATCACCCCTGGACGGGCACGGGATTTGGCACTTTGCAGACCGTCTTTCCCCAATATGAATCGCTTTACGACGGTAAAGTAGTGAACCATACGCATAATGATTATCTGGAAGGACTGGCGGAGACAGGACTCCTCGGGGGACTTTGTTGTGCCTGGTTCCTAGGCGTTTTGTTTTTCGAATCGATTCGCCGCTTGCCGCCAGGAAACCACGCTTTTGCCGCGACACTCCATCTATCCGGCCTGGTGGGATGTATCGGCTTCCTGGTGCATAGTCTGGTGGACTTCAACCTGCATATTCCCGCCAATATTCTACTATTTTTTATATTAGCTAATCTGGTAACTAGTGATATAGTCTGACCAGCGTCCCAATCAGCCCGGCCGGGACATCCTCTTGTCAGAATGGGCAATTGCTGATTGACTGGCCCTGCCCGGCGCTATACTGGAGACTTGGGGGTCATCCATTAGAATGCAGCCAGCTAGACTGGGTGCGCGCACTTTGTGCTGTGTCTCTGTCACGTTGTTTGGAATGTTGGCACTGGCTTCGTCCAATGCTGCGCAGACCGTTCTTGAGACGCCACAACAGACCAACGATCGAATCCGCTCGCGGTCCATGGTTATCACCAGGATCGCGCTGCACGACTACATCATTGGCAGCGGCGACGTACTTGGAATCCAGGTTTTTGATGTCCCGGAACTGAGCGGGGACGTGCGTGTCAGCCAAGTGGGATCGATCGGCATCCCGTTGGTTCCCGTGCGCCTGCACGTTGCTGGTTTGACGGAAACCCAGACACAGCAAAAAATCGCGGAAGTCCTGGAAGCTAACGGCTTGGTATCCCACCCGCAGGTAAACGTTAACGTAAAGGAGCGGAAGAGCAAGCCCATCACCATCGTGGGTGCAGTCGCTCATCCGATGGTTTATCAAGCGGAGGGTCCTGTGACCCTCATCGAGGTTCTGGCCCAAGTAGGCGGAATTGCAAACGACGCAGGGGACAGTGTCATCGTGACGCGCACTGAGTCGGCAGACTCAGACGAATCTTTGGAGCCGCCGCCTATTCTAGAAGATGTAATTCCTGCTGTTCCAACACAAACTTCCAGCGCGGAAACTGGTGGGGCCGCGGCGACGCAGGCGAACCCCGTTTCCGAAGGCGCCATACCCCAGCGGGTAGCGGCTGCACCTGCCGCCGACGCAAGTGGTTCGTTGTTGCCGGAAGCGGCGGCCTCGAACCAACCGCAAGCTCCCAGCAACATCATCACCGTAAATTTGAACGAGCTTTTAGAAGCGGGCGGCTCGCGAAACAATATCATGTTGCAGGCAGGAGATATCGTGACCGTGCCGCATGCGGGCATTGTTTATGTCTTGGGAGCGGTCACCCGGCCCGGGGGCTTCGTCGTTTCGAACGACCGGTTCCAGTTGACCACGTTGAAGGTACTGGCTCTCGCCGGCGGCATGACGCGAACGGCCAGAACTTCCCAAGCTGTGGTTATTCGCAAAGACAACCAGGGGCGTCAACACGAAGTGGCCGTAGACTTAAAAAAGGTAGTCAACCGGGAAGCGGAAGATCTACAGCTTCAGCCAAGCGACGTGCTGTACATTCCCGAGAATGCCGCAAAACAGGCCATGCTGCGGGCGGCGGAGCTCGGACTCGCGATCGGCTCGGCGGTGGCAATTTTCCGGGTCGCGTATCACTAGAAAATGGCAGAAGAACACAATATTGTGCCCCGCGAAAACGGCTCGAATGGCGCCGTGGAGATGATTGCCCTGCCGGCCCGCTTGCCAGCCTGGGATCTTTCTCCCCACGAGCCTCATCTTTACGACTATCTACTGATTTTACGCAAGCAGCAGTGGCTCATTCTTTCTTTTCTTCTGGCAGTTGTGACCATCGTTTCGATCGCCACTTTCCGCATGCGCCCCGTCTACATTTCCACGGCGCGCATCGAGATTGACCGAGAAAACGCCAATATCCTGCCGTTTCAGGGCGTCGATTCGTACGACTACATGGTGGACCTCGATAATTACATTGAGACGCAAGGCAAGATCCTGACGAGTGAGACTCTGGCCCTGCAGACGATCCGAAACGGAGGTCTCGCGGCCTACCCGGAGTTCTCTTCCGGCGATGGACCTTCCGAAGCGATCAATAGCGGCAGCCTCGCCAATCAAAAGCGTCCGCCGGAGTTAGCCGCATTTCTCACCAGCCTGAGCGTAAAACGTGTTCCTAACAGCCGGCTGATGGACGTTACATTCGAATCCACCGATCCGCAGCTTGCGGCCCGCGTGGTGAACGCGCACATCGAGAACTACATTGAGCAGAATTTTCGCAGCAAGTATGAAGCGACCGCCCAGGCATCTTCCTGGCTTGCCGACCAGCTCACTGAGCTTAAGATCAAGGTGCAAAAGTCCGAGGACGCGCGCATCGCGTACGAGCGGCAGAATCAGATCTGGACGCTCGACGACAAACAGAACATCACCACCCAGCGCCTTTCCGATGTCAACAAGGAGTTCACCGAAGCGCAGAGTGAACGAATGAAGAAGGAAGCGCTTTATGAGTTTGCGAAATCCGGTGATGCAGGTAACGTTCCACAGTTGCGCGACAACATGGTTCTCCAGGACATCATGAGGAAGCGCGCCGAGATCTACACCCAGTACACCGACGCGCTCAATCAATATGGACCAAACTATCCCCGGGTGCAGCGTTTGCAAGCGCAGATCAAGGAAATTGACGGTCTCGCGGAAAACGAGAAGAAAAACGTCATCAACCAGATGGACAGCGACTATCGCGCGGCTCGCCAGCACGAGACTCTTCTGACGCAGGCACTCGATCATCAGAAGGCGGAAGCTAACCAGATGTCCGAGCGCCTGGTGGAATACAACATCCTTAAGCGCGAAGCGGAAGCCAACAAGACTCTGTACGATGGACTCCTGACCAAACTCAAAGAAGCGGGTATTTCCGTGGGCCTGCGCTCCTCGAATATTCGCATTGTGGATCCGGCGATGGTTCCCGCCACTCCTTCCCGGCCCGCCAAGACCCGGAATATTTCCCTGGCGTTCCTGGTCGGATTGGTCGGGGGAATCGGTTTGGCCCTCCTTCGCGAGTACATGGACAACACCGTCAAAACTCCGGATGATATTGAGAGCATCGCGCGTCTGCCCTCTCTGGCCGTTGTGCCGGCCTTTAGTGACGGCAGCAAGGTCCGGCGTCCCGCATTGCTCAAAGGGATTTCGACGAACGGTCACAGCAAGCAGATTGAGCTGGTGGCGCAGCATCTCCCGAAGTCCCAGATGTCAGAAGCTTTCCGTGCGCTGCGGACCGCGCTGTTGCTTTCGCAGGCCGACCACCCGCCGCAGGTAATTCTGGTCACGAGTGCCTTGCCGCGGGAAGGAAAAACCACGGCAGCTGCGAATTTGGCCGTCACTCTGGCGCAGCTCGGCGACAAGACCCTGCTCATCGATGCCGACCTCCGAAAACCTGGCGTCGGTCGGCTCCTCAATCTGGGCGACGGCAAGTACGCTGGTTTGAGTTCCTACCTCGCCGGAGTTTCCAGCCTGGACTTGGTGACCGTGCCTCACCCCGCGATTCCCAATCTCTCCGCAATTCCCACCGGGCCGCTGCCGCCGAATCCCGCGGACTTGCTCTCTTCGCGTAAACTGGCCGAAGCCCTTCAGGAGCTGCGTTTCAAACATAAGTTTATCGTCATCGACTCGCCCCCCGTTATGGCTGCCACCGACGCAGTCATCCTGTCCGTTCTCGCCGATGGCGTGCTTCTCGTAGTACGCAGCGGAGAGACCCCCAAGGAGGCCTTCTCGCGTACCCGCGATCTGCTGGCCAGCGTAAAGTGCCGGATGCTGGGTGTCGTTTTGAACGCGGTGGATTCCAGCGCGCCTGACTATTACTATTCTTATCGCTACTATCCGTATTCTTATGGATATGGTCCGCAAGAATCCGGCGGCGAGATTCAGGACGACGAGGCGCATGTCGTCGCCCGCAGAAGAACCGCCGAGCTCGATGAAGCTGATGAACTCTGAGGAGGTTTTTTGCGCTACCTGATCACTGGCGGAGCCGGATTTATCGGCTCCCATCTGGCGGAACGTTTGCTCGATCGCGGCGACGCCGTTACCTTGCTTGACAATTTATCCACCGGAAGCATGGATAACATCCGGCATCTCAAAGGCCACGGTCGGATGGAATACCATCTCGACAATATCGAAAACCGCCATCTCGTTGCCGAGCTCGTGGACGGCGCCGACGTAATCGTGCACCTGGCGGCCGCTGTTGGTGTGCGGCTGATCGTGGAAAGTCCTGTCCGCACTATCGAGACGAACGTTAACGGCACCCAAATGATCCTTGAGGCCGCTAGCAAGAAGCGCAAACTGGTCCTCACCGCTTCCACTTCCGAGGTCTACGGAAAAAGCACGCAGGTTCCATTTCTCGAAGACGCCGACCTGGTCATCGGGCCGACCAGCAAGGGACGCTGGAGTTACGCAGCTTCGAAAGCGCTTGACGAGTTTCTCG